>Ga0172368_10001473_pt1 | contig 32072 bp, 54 predicted proteins | sample Lak11m_FD_114540 | JGI IMG/M metagenome (GOLD analysis project Ga0172368, IMG submission 114540) | Freshwater microbial communities from Kabuno Bay, South-Kivu, Congo - kab_022012_11m | ecosystem: Environmental > Aquatic > Freshwater > Lake | place: Democratic Republic of the Congo: South-Kivu...
CAAGGTCATGGTCAAGGTCATGGTCATGGTCATGGTCATGGTCAAGGTCAAGGTCATGGTCAAGGTCAAGGTCAAAGTTAGGGTCAAGGTCAGGGTCAAGGTCAAGGTCATGGTCAAGGTCAAAGTAGATAACGAAAGGAACCTAAATTGACGAAGCGCAATTGGGACGAAGGGGTTTTAAAATGCTTTACTCTTTGGTAGAAATCGACTTTGAACGTAAGTTTGTTCTGTTTTTTGGAGATCGCGATCTTGACAGAGATCGTCATTGCTATTCGCGTGCCGACAACGGAATTTGTGTACTTCACGATGTTGAGGTACAGGCAAACGGTGTCAATCTAACGCTGACAGGGTTGAATGCTCATTGCGACGAGCTAATGGAACGTATTGAGCTAGCTTCTGGCTTCACTTGTCGGTATGTGTACGAGGAAGAGCGTCCCGCTGTTCATGACTGTATTGCAAATGTCGAGGAACATTTGTGGCAGGAATCTGCTTGACAGCAAGGGGCTGATCGAGTATACTGTGTTTGTGGTTGGCAGTCAGGGTGATTGCTAACAAAGAAAGTAGAGAAAAGGAAGAGAGAAAATGAGCAAGGTGTGTCTTGAGGATCTGACGGTTCGTGAGCTTCGTGAATTGGCTGAGATGGCTGCCGGTATTCTAGGCTGTAGTGTACCGGTCGAAAGCAAGTCGGCTGCTGTTGACTGCAACGATCCCTATCGTGAGCTGATCAACAAGAACGTTTTCATTCGTTCTGTGACGCATCATTACACTGGTCGTCTTGTTCGTGTGGCTAGTGATGCGCTTGTGCTTGAAGACGCTGCTTGGATTGCTGATGATGGTAGGTTCGCTGATGCAGTCAGCAAGGGAACGTTCAACGAAGTAGAGCCTTACCCTGACGGTCAGTTGATTGTTGGTCGTGGAGCGATTGTTGACTGCTGGTGCCTGCCTGTTGGTGTTCAGCTTCCTCGTAAGCAGAAGTAAGCAAACCCCTCAACTGAAGCTAGAAAATGCTAGCAGTTATCAGCAAGACAGCGCTTGACCGGTCAAGGTCATGGTCATGGTCAAGGTCATTGTCACGGTCATTGTCACGGTCATTGTCACGGTCATGGTCATGGTCATTGTCACGGTCAGGGTCAAGGTCATGGTTATGGTCATGGTCAGGGTCAAGGTCAAGGTCATGGTCAAGGTCATGGTCAAGGTCATGGTCATGGTCAGGATCAGAATCAAGGTCAGGATCAAGGTCAGGGTCAAGGTAGAAAATGCTAGCAGTTATCAGCAAGACAGCGCTTGACCGGTCATGGTCATGGTCAAGGTCAAGGTCAAGGTCATGGTCATGGTCATGGTCAAGGTCAAGGTCAGGGTCATTGTCATGGTCAAGGTCACGGTCAAGGTAGATAACGAAAGGAACTAAATGATGAAGCGCAATTGGGACGTTGATGATCTTCTCTGGTATCTCAAGGTCATTGGCACTCTTTCCAGCAACGATTTTGGAAAGTAGATAATGCCGCGAAAATACTTTCCAAAATGGTGCAATGACTGTATACATTGGTATAATTGCGATAAAGCAAATCGATATCTTTGTATGCCAGAAATTTGCAGACATTTCGTGAAGAAAGATAAAAAGACGAAAGAAAAGAGTTGACAGCAGATACCCGTTCTGCTATACTGTGCTTGTGAGTCGATGGTAGCGCGTTAGTTTGATGGAAGCAAGTCGTGGTCTTGATCAAACCCAATTGCTTTCAGGGACAAAACACCCGCCCAATAGCGGGAGAAAAAGGTTCGAGTCCTTTACGCGCTCTGATTGCTGTGCAATTTCAGTAGTTTGGGACTACTTAAGGAACACAGAAAATTGTTGTTGACAGACAGAACCAGATCGGTTATACTGTCTGTGAAGTTGAGGAAGTTAGTTTCACGAGGTTAGTATGAACGAGGAACCCTGGCAGCTTTGATAATCTTTTGATTGTGGATTGCAAACTGTTTGGTTGTTTTAGGTTAACTTAAAACCATCATATTTGTCACTGTGGCGTAATTAGAAGCCGCGCTAGACTTAGGATCTAGTGTCTTCGGACGTGAAGGTGCAAGTCCTTTCAGTGACACTGTAATTTGGCTTCGTGGTGGAACTGGTATACGCAGGAGACTCAAAATCTCCCGCTCGCAAGAGATTGAGGGATCGTGACCCTCCGAAGCCACCAAAAGAAACGATTTGTTAAATGAAACCTGAAATTGGCAAGATATACAGCTTAGAATACGCAAATGAATCGCATTTTATGTTGTCTTATATTGATGCTGGTAATGTAAACTTTTTCTGTGGTTAAAGAGATACGTTGGTTCTTTGTATTTCAGATTCATCAAGCAAGTATTTTTATGTTTGGATAATGGAATCGTTTTGCGGAGCATCGATACCAATTGGTTGAAGGAAGTTGAGTTAAACTAGTTAAACTTTGCGGTGTAGCGTTCAAAGCCTAGTTAAGTTGTTCTGTTAATTTATTGGTTGTAGGCTAAAGGGAAGCTTTCTAGAGTGTGCTATCCCGACCATGAGAGCAAGGCGCAACTCAAGGGTTGCCATTTCACTTTTGCTCATAAGGAAACCTTCGCATCAGAGAGTAGTGTTTAATGGTAACACTCCACGCCTGGGACGTGGCATTGGCAGTCCGACCCTGCCCTCTCTGACTATTGCAAGTTTTAATGGCGGCATAATCCATAAAACTTGTAAGTTGCTGATTGTTTGCCGACAGATCAGCGAATCGCTCGTTAGCTCAGTAGGTTTCGCGAACATAGAGCACCACCAAATTCATAAGGTGGAGGTCGTTAGTGCAATTCTAACACGAGCAACTAGTTTCCTGGTTTGGTGTTAATTGGTTAGCACGGAGGTCCGTGGAATCTCAGGATATCGTTCAAATCGATAAACTAGGACAAAATAAATATACGAGATTAACTCAGCGGTAGAGTGCCATCCTGATAAGATGGAAGTCCTTGGTTCAATTCCAAGATCTCGTACTATTTTCGCGGAATCGCCAAGATAGCAAGGCACAGGTTTCATACACCTGCAATGCGATGATGCAAATTCATCTTCCGCGACTACTAACCTTTTGAAAACAATAGAGAATTTAAATGATCGACAGTTTTACCAAAGATTTCTTCTTTCTCTCAAACTTCTTTCCTTGTGAAGTTGTATATGAGGGTATTAAGTATCCTTCATCGGAACATGCTTATCAAGCTTCAAAGACACTTGATCTAGATGAACGTAAGCGTATTGTTGCTTTGTCAACTGCTTCAGAATCGAAGAAGGCTGGCAGAAAGGTTGTTCTACGTGATGATTGGGAGCAAGTAAAAGATAACGTAATGACCAATATTGTTTCTGCTAAGTTTAATCAAAACAGTATCTTGAAAGACTGTTTGTTGCTAACTGAAAACGAAGAGCTAGTAGAAGGAAATTGGTGGCACGATACGCATTTTGGTGTATGCAATGGAGTTGGTGAAAACAAGCTTGGCAAGATTCTAATGGAAGTTCGTGAATCATTGCGAGAATCGTCAGTATAAATTTGGTGCTGCGGTCGAAATGGTTATAGACGCTGCCCTTTCAAGGCAGAGGATGGGAGATCGAGACTCCCCAGCACCACAAATCAAGAGAGTTGGTTTTATCAAGTTAATAAAGGGCACAAAATTTAGGAGAACGTATATGTTTGTGCGTTTGAATGGGTTTTGCTGTGATTAGAGTCCAACTGGCTTCCTTTACCCAACTTCTTGATATCATTAACAAATTCTTTTCTTGTTGACAATCGATTTGATTTGAGCTATACTGTTCTCGAACTGATGGAGAGATAGAAAATGACCCATGAAATTGTTTGTTATTCCTCGCTGTGCGAGCTTTCGGACTTTACCATCAACGGGATTGACGCGGATTATCGAGACTTTGGAACGAAGTCTGATCGTGACAGCGCTCACGCAGAAGAATATGGCTGTGGAAATATGCGTTTCGAAGCAATTCCCGCTACCAATGAAATCTTGACCAAATATGGCATTTCTGTTGACGAATACAATCAGATTGCCGCCGAGCTTTGCGAAGAGCTTTCGTTTGGTTGTTGTGAATGGTGTGTATAAATGCCCAAGAACAAAAAGATCGTTGATTGGATGCCTTTTCCCCACGAGCAAATTTGTGTTGCAAGTGCTAGCAAAACAATCAATGGTTCTTCGATCTCTTTGAGAGAGCTTCAGAAGGCTGTTGATTCTGCCAAGAACAAGATGCTTGATCGAGACATTGAAGCTTCTCTTGACGACATTGTGATTGAAGCAAGCGCAGTAGAAGATGAGTGCGGTTGTCTGGATATCGCTGGTTATACCGTCAGTTGCAACGTATTCAAGGACAATTCAAACTACAAGCAGGAAATGAAAGCTTATATAGCTTGGCAAGATCAGAAGAAGCGCAAGGTTTTTGAAAATGAATTGCGTGTTCTGAAAATGTACAATGAAAACGTTCACAAGACGACCGAGCGAATTGCCGAGCTTGAAAAGCTGTTGGAAATCAAGGGCTAAAAGAAAGCTTGACAGCAGACACCGGCTCTGCTATACTGTGTCTGTGGTTGAGAGAGCGGAGAAAAAATGTTACTGTATCGGCGTGTGACCGTGATTCAAGTAGAAGAAAGAGACAATCGATTTTACTGGCGTGTATATTCCGGTCAAGATCTTGTTGAAGCTGGCGTTGCCGATTCGGATTGGTCGGCTGTTCGAATGGCAAGAAGCGTTGCTGTAAAGTATCTGTAACTGAAACAGACTGGAGAAAAAGATGTCCTTCGATTTTTACGTGATTCGTCTGAAGAGTAATGGCAGACTGCTTGCTGGACCGTATGATACTTGCATGTTCGTTCCTAATGCCGTGAAGTACAAGACGCGCGAAGAAGCAAGTCGTTCTTGTCAAGTTGGCCAAGAAGTCGTTGGAATAAACGTTAATCCTGAATATCAATTTGAATATGAGTGGAAGAAGCCTGAAAAACAGAAGACCACTAAGCCTGTTAAGAAGCAGAAGTTTGCTGTTGGTGATCGTGTTCTGAGCAAGTACGTGGATGGTGCCGTTGGTGTTGTGGTAGCTTTTGATCCTCAACGTGCGTGCTTTAATGATGCTTTTTACCATGTGCAATTCAATTACGCCAATACTGATTGGGAGTACGGATTGTTTTGGCTAAAGGAAGAGGACATTAAGCCTGTTGATCCTGATAGCGCTACAAAGAAGCTTGAAGATCAAGTCAAGGCTTATATGCATGCCAATGAACGTCTTGTGAAAGAAAACGAGAGCTTGAAGAAGAAGCTTGCCAAGATCAACGATCTTTCGAGCAACTGAAAACAAGAGGTTCCAGATGGATAACGTTCATGCTCGCTGTGAATACTGTGGTAGGACGTTTGGCGAAGATCATGATGATTGCTTTGCTCCTGGCAGCAAGAGTTGTCTGATCGAAATGTGTGAACGTTTTGCGAAGGCAATCAAGACTGGAATCAGCGATGAAGTCGATGTTGGTTGGTTGATTGCTGATTTTAACCGAAAGCTTAAGCTGTTGAAGCAAAGGAGTTAAGAATAAGATGCAGATTGTACCGATTACAATGGAAGAGTTTTTGGCAGCATTGAACAACGGAAAGAGAAAGAGTAAGTAAAATGCAAATCAATTTTCATAAGCGAGAGAATTTCGGAGCCTGGAATGCTTTTTTTTTCTGATGGCTGGTCAGTTTCTCACAGACATTCATTGGTCCAATCCTGTGACTTTGTGGGGGTTTGTACCGGCAATCGCATTTGCTGTGGTTGGTGAAATGTTGCATATTAATGAGAAAAGTAAGTAATAGATGCATCCAGATGAAAAGCTTTTAAGAGAAGCACTTATAAGAGTGCGAAAGGTGTATGAAGGCAGAAAGATGCCGAAGACTGTCAGTAATGCTGAAGCGCTTCTTGAATGTGATTTCTATGATGAAGGTGGTGCTGTAATTGCAGAAGAAGATATACAATGCTTGATCTGTATGCGATGATTGGTCAGAATTGATTTAGTGATCTGTGAATAAGTTTTGGTTCTATAGACAGCTACGAAGGTTGACAGCGCTGTAAACGCTGTGCGAGAAATCGCCCGCAAGGTTTGACTCCTTGTAGAACCACCGATTAAAGTGTTATTGCTGTTTGACAATTTAGTTGAGAATTGACAATGTTTTTGATAATGTCGAAATATTGTTGTGAACTGCCTATTGAGAAATGCTTTTGAGAGCTAACATCAATAATACATAAACTGATGCCAACTTCTCCACATGCCTGAAATTTGCGATGATCATTGTTTTGAATCGATTGAAGCTTGTTTGAACCATGAATGGGCTCGTAATGATAAATACCATTTAGTTCGAAAGCTAGCTTAAGAGATGGAATATAAACGTCTAGCTCTGAGTTGATGGCATCTTTACGATTAAAATGGAATTCGAGTGTTGGAAATAATACTGGAAGTTCTTGTTCGAGCCAACATTCTAGTTTCGAACGACGAGTGCCTGTTGTTTTGTGAACGTTGTTGTATGTAGCGGAGCAGGAATGACAACAAAAATCGTTTTTAGATATTTTAATTTGGGAAAGTACTTTGATAAAGCTTTTTCCACATTGTTTACACGTAACGATTTTTGTTGTGTCTTGATCTTCCCATTGACATTTTCGCGAGCAATAATGTCGAATACATTCGGGACGATTTTTTTGAGCATATTTTACTTCCGCTGCCCGGCGATGAAAAGGCTTTCCACATCGCGCGCATACCAATTGTACTTTAGTTGACATTTGTTTTCCCTTGTTCGGTTCTATGATAACTAGTTCGTTGAATCTCATTCTTCCCACTCTTTAAAAAATTGGGAAACCTATATGGGTCCATAATTCAACGGTAGAATAAGTGACTTTTAATCACTCTATCCGGTTTCGATTACCGGTGGACTCACGAATGGCACTAACATACTGCCAATTGCGAAAGCTATAAATGTATGTTCTCGATTCCTGCGTAATTCAGTGGCTAGAATTTTCGGCTGTTAACCGAAGAAAGTTGGATCGATACCAACCGCAGGAGCTTACAGGGAAGTAGTTCAGTCCGGTAGAACGCAAGTCTTTGAAGCTTGTTGTCGAATGTTCGAATCATTCCTTCCCTGCTAAAAAGAAAGGTAACATTTTGTTAAATTCAAACTTTTCAATCATTTTCAATAGCTGGGAAATTGGTTGTCTAAGGAGTGCTGTCGATATCGTCCTTGAGTACAATCTACAACTGCATGATATCGTTAAGGAGGCTCTCGATCCTTTTGGTGGCACCGAAGAAGAGCGAGCACAATTCAAGGAAAAACTTGAACAAATTTTTGGTGCTTGACAATCGATTGCCTCTCTGCTATACTGAGGCTGCAATTGAGAAGGAATTAAAAATGAAGCGTTACGATCCTATTCTGTATGACACCGAAGACGATCATTATACTTCACAATGGCATAAACCTGCTGTAGAAATGGAACAAGATCCTAATGGCGATTGGGTTCGCTATGAAGATGTAAAGGCTCTGCTTGTTGTTCTCGAAGCAGTCAAGAAGTGGGTTGAAGTGTTGCCTGGATCTTCCAGTGTATTGAGAGCGGCATATAAGCTATATGAGAAGGAAATAATGCAACGTTAGCTCAGATAGGTTTTAGAGCAATCGCCTTATAAGCGATAGGTCCGGTGTTCAATTCACCGACGTTGCACAGAATGGAGAGAATCAAATGATCGATCAAGAAGTTATTGCTGTAGGTTACAAGATACGAGACAAGAATACTGGTCTTTATCAGCTTCAAGGTGGTGGCAATGGTAATGCTCGTTGGTCAAAGGTTGGCGAGACTTGGAGCACAATCGGAGCATTGAAGAATCATATTCATCGAGTACTTGATGATTATTATCACTATGATGCTCCGATGCATCCTGTTCCTGATACTTGGGAAGTAGTCGTACTGAAGAGCATTATTGGTGATACGTATCCTGTCAGTGATCTTCACGTGAAAAACAAGAGAGCAAAGTAAACAAGGAGCATTAATATCATTCTCTACTACTGATACAATTATTTTGATTGGATTGTGTCTTTGTCTTGCTGTCGCCACTGTAATTATAATTTGCAACAAGCTGGAAAAGACGAAGACTCCAGAAATCAATACATATTATGTCAAGAAAGCTGAGAATCCGTTTGATGAGGGCAACATCGTTTTCGTCAGTGAAATTCGTTCCTCAACCATGAATCCAAAGATCTTTATGTTGGATATAGTTTTGTAATGCCTCAATCGGGAAGTGATAATAGCTGCTTCTTTGTCTCAAAAGGGGTTTATGGACTTGGTTTGTCTGATTTCTTGTCTCTTTATCAAAAGCTCCAAAAGGGTTTGGTTTATGAACGTATACCGCATTAATGAGATCCTTACCTACGAGGCTTATCTTGAAAAGTGGTTTCGAGAGCATCAGGAGCAAATTCGATTGCAGCAACTTGCTGTTGTTGAAAAGTTAACAAAGCAACTAGTAGATAATTAAAAATTGAGGTAAAAGATAATGTTCGAAGTATATAACTATCAACCCTGGCAATCAGATCCAAAGCCTCCAATTCCAACATATCCGTCAAGCGTGTTTGCTCAACTTGAACAAGAGCTTAAGACGCTACGAGAACACAACGCAATTCTTCAGCAAACGATCTCTTCTCTCGAAAGAGACATTCATCATTATAAGCAGCGAATTGAACAATTGGAGAAAATAGGAGTTTAAACATGAGCGATCAAGCACAGTTGGTGGAAGCCTATAAGAATGCAGCAGTAAGCGTAGCTGAGTTGGTGGCAGAAAAGCAGTTAGCGTATGGTAATGCTGTTGAAAAGACTACAGAAATTATCAAGGTGTTGTATCCAAATGGCATTCCAATTGAAGCCTATCCAACGGCATTAATTGTGGTCAGAATTATTGATAAGTTGATGCGTATTGCAACTAGCAAGGGCAAAATCGATCAAATGAACGAATCGCCTTTCCAAGATATTCTAGGCTATAGTCTACTAGCGCTTTCAATTGATTTTGATAAAGACAATTAAATGAAACCACTTCAATTCCTTCTTTCTGATCAAGAAAAAGAAGCGCTATGCAGCAAGCATGGTGTAATTTACGGACTTCGAGAAATCATTGATATGTACGAGACAACCTTAATAGAAGAGGGATTTCATCACAATACGGGATTTTGGAAGCCAACGTTCAAGGATTGGTTGACAAACATGATTGTGTTGACTTATAATCGAAGACTGACACAAAAGAATGCTGAAGAGCTTGTTAATCGCTTAGATACGCAAGACAAAGTATTCATGTATGGTTCCAGAGTCAACGGTGTACCTCTAACGATTGAATATGCAGAGAGCTTGAACAAGCTTTTTGTAGCGTTGGGAGCGAATGTTGCTTATCCATTTTGGGAGTATGGTGCAAGGCGATCTCTGCTAGCCAAAATGGTAGATCCCGGCATGGAGTTGTTGATCCCAACAGACATTGATCCTCAAGATGACGATGTGATTAAGATGGATTGGCTCGATGCAATCAAAGATCATAAGTTTGTGTTTGCTTCTTGGCCAACTGTGCCATCGCAAGGTTCAATGAACACTGCAACAGACTGGATCAGGCAAGGATTAAACGCTGGCAGAACATTGGTGTTGGTTGGAGAATACGTTGACGATTACGTAAATCGCTCTCAAGAAACACTGAAGGGTCATGTAACACTAGCAACAGACATTGTTTCAGATTTTATTGATCCGCTTTCTTGGAAGCCTGAATGTGGATTTGGAACAACAAGAACAATCGTGGTGAGGTAAAGATTATGCGAAAGATCACAAAGACAATTCCGCATCTATGTCCAGTTTGCAAGGGAACCGGATATCAGACGATTAATGAAAATACAGTTGTAATGAAGCGAACAACTTGTAACGCTTGCAATGGATTGGGTTTCATTTTTGCTACCGAAACCATTGAAGAAGATTGTGAACCTCCAACCAATGTTCCAACTGTTCCAGCGAATCCTTATCCTTGGATTCCAAACGTACCTTATTATGTTCCATATCGACATGATCAATGGATTCCGTATTCGCCTCCTGATATTTGGTGTGATTCAAGAGCGGTGATGAATTGAAATGGTTGAAGCTTGGATTTATTTATGACGATAATCACGATCTAATTAACCATCGTACAATGTTTAAAATTCTCGTCAATCCATTTCTTCGACACTATTTCAATCGTTCAATTGGAACTGAAGTTTTAAACGATAAACTAATGTATCAATACCGCTTGATTTATAGTCCACCTAGCGGCAGAACATTACTTGAACAATTGAAGGCAAGCTGGATATACAAATGATCGAAAGAGGATATTCGATTCCAATCCTTGACAAAGGACTAGTTACGTACCTTTCGCATATGGGCGACGACAATGAAATTGCCCACTCTGCAAGAGTGTCATATCAAGTCGGTACAAAGTCTGTTCGAGATAATAAAAGCCTCATTCGTTATCTTATGCGGTGTGGCCATTTAACACCTTTTGAGCATAACTACATTAAGTTTCATTTTAAAGTGCCGATCTTTGTTGCAAGACAAATTTACACTTATCGGGCAAGTGTACGTTCAGAACAATCTGCGAGATTCTCAATTGTCGAAAATGAATTTTATGTTCCAGAAGTTGATAGAATCAAACCGCAATCAAATATTAATAAACAAGGGTCTAATGAACAAATAGAATTATCAGCTAGCTTAAAACAAGCAACTGTTGACTTGTTTTCTTTGTTTGCAACCCAAGCTCACGAAGCGTATGACAAAATGATTGAATCGAATGTTGCTAGAGAGCTAGCCAGAATGATTCTTCCGCAAAGCATGTATACGCAATTTCATTTTACGATGAATCTTCGAAATATCTTTCATTTTTTGTCACAACGTTTGGATGAGCATACGCAATGGGAAACGAGACAGGTTGCAAAGGCAATTGCAAATATTGTTAAAAAACTGTTCCCAATAGCATATCAAGCGTTTGTCGATTACCAACTTGAATCTGTACTTTTTTCAAAGCAAGAGAGAATGGCAATTCGAGAGTTGTTGAATCGATTAGAAGTACTCGATTATGTTGGAGATGCAGCAGAATTGTTGCAGTCTGATTCTAAAACAGAACGAGCAGAGTTTGAAGCTAAGTTAAAGAAACTATTGGAGAATTAACGATGGGTAATAATCTAACGAAGAATTTCGATACGTCAGAATTTGCTTGCAAGTGTGGTTGTGGTTTTGGACAAGACGAACAAGACATTTCCAGCAATCTAATCACTCAGCTTCAGTCTCTTCGAGATCTACTAAATAAACCAATTAGAGTTGTTAGTGGCTGTAGATGCAAGAAGTATAATCAGCGTTGTGGAGGTGTTGAAAGTTCTCAGCATATTCTTGGAAATGCTGCTGATATTCAAGTTGACGGAATGACACCCAAGCAATTGAAAGCATTTATACTCAAGAATTGTCCATATTTTAAGGCTGCCGGTGGTATTGGAATTTACAATACATTCGTTCATGTAGATATTCGTAGACGGTTAGCTCGTTGGTCAGGAGAAACAGCAAATGTTTGAAAGCTTTCTCTACTTTATCGAAAAACGACTGATGCACTTGCATTGTCTGTGTTTTCAAGAGTCTAATTGGCGAGATATCGGACAAGATAAGAGCGGCAAGCGAATATATCTCTGCATTAATTGCGGATATATCAAAAAGAGCTATAAGACGCTAGAACAAATGAACAAATGAACAAATTTGTTGAACAAAATGACTGAAGAACAACGCACTATTCTTGTTCTCGAATACAAACTATCGAATGCTCTTGATAGTTTCGATCAACTTCAGAAAAACTTCGAAATGTATCGAAAAAATCAACAGTTGCATTGTGAGAAATGTGAGAAAACTCACAAGAAGCTGATTGCAGAAGCTAAATCTGCGAATCAAACGACAGTACATCATACTAGCGATTGTGATTGGTGTAGCTATAAGCATCGAGACTTGGATTGCAACGGCAAAATCTTTGGTCCAGCCTAGCCAAGATTTGAATGAGGCTTATTTCCCCTCCATAAGCGCCAGGATCGATTTTGAGCACGATCCTCTTTCGGTGGCTATCGTTACTCCCAATCCTGCAAAACGATTCTAGGGCATTTTGAAGCAAAAAGAAATCGATCTTTTCTGCTTGACCTTTGACCGGACTTCGACTATACTGTGTCTGTGGTTGGATGAAACATCGAGGTTTTGAATGGCTCGCACGACTCGCAAGGTTCCTGAGAGTACTCGTCAGCGTTGCAAGATCAGCAACCCCGATTTCCTCAAGGAGATCGAGCGCGGTCACGTCAACTTCGGTCAGCACTTCGATTGGTATATCGAGACTGGCAGCGTTGACGGCAATCGTTTTGCCAAGCGTGAGGCTGTTCGCAAGAACCGTCGTAACGACAAGAACATCATCAAGAACGAAAAGAACGGGTGGAATGATGCTGAATCTGATTGAAATCCTTCAGATGTTTCAGTACAATGTTCGCGAATCTGGCTACAAGTCTGCTGTGACTTCTTTGAGAGAGGGACCAATTTCGGAAGAGTTGGCAGATATGATCATGGAATGCTTCAATAGAAAGGGCGACGTTGTTGATTCGGACGGTAAGGTATTGAAGAACGTTGATCTGGATAGCTAAATGATCAATCACTGCTTCAAGGCTGGCGATACAGTTTTTCTACCAAAATCGGTTGCAAGCACCAACAACAGCGTTCAACCGCCTTTCTTGATGTGCGAAGATCGCGATTATTGGTGGAGCAATCGGGTACCACAAATTGCTCTGGAACCAATGATAGTTATGGAATCTGCCAAGCATGATGGTTCTATCAGAACGATGATGCTTTCGAATCTGACATACTTTCAGATTCATCGTAACTTGCTATATTCCATCGATCTTCTTGGCATCAGTGATCATTGGACGTATCATGTTGGCGATCAGATCGAGTTTGATTGGATTACCACAAAGATCGATTACTTTGAGCATGATGTTGCTGGAAGAAGCAACAGGACTCTTGAAAATTTTACTGTATGCGGAACAATTCGAAAGGTATATGGATTGTTCGCTAATAATCCTTACGAATTCTTCTATTCCGTAAAGCCTGATTTTGATATGCGAATGATGCTTGGAGTTGAGAAGCCAAAGCATCTGATGGTATCGAGTTTCAATGTTCATCATAAACTGATCTGAAAGAATACATGATGCCTCGATATGTTGTATGTTTTATCGACAGAAATAGACATTACGATATTGTGTCGAATAAGCCGGAATGCGAAAGTCAACATAAGTTTGTACCTCAGATCTATACTGACAGAGACTTGGCTTTAACTGCCTGCAAAGATCTAAATGCGCGTACTGTTGCTAGTCGATTTAGAAACCATTGTTCGGTTTCAAATTACTTTATTCGACAAATTGTTGAGGCTGACTGTTCCGTCAACATGACTGCTTCGTTTAAGTACTACATTAATGGCAAAAATGAAAGCTATTCAAAGAAATGGTTTGTCAGCTATATCAAGCATTTGTGTCACTGAACGCAACGCTTTGATTTCTTTGAGTTTCTTTTTGGTTGACAACTGAGCCAGTTTGAGCTATACTGGCTCTGGAATTGGGAAGAGGGCAAAAGATGAGCGACAAAAGTATGGCTGAAATCTACAAGGAAGTTGCTCGCAAGAAGCGTCAGAGTCAGCGCATTCAATTTCAGATTGGTGATCGACTAATTCGTCATTACAAGCATCACGAAAGCAATGAATCCTTCACGATTGAGAGCATTGTCGTCGGTTATCGGTTCAATCATCTTCGTAAGCGTCGTTTGGGTTATTGGTATATCACAGTTAAGTCGTGGAGCAGTAATTGTGATGAAAGTGATATCTGGCGAGAACTTGAGACTCTTGCCGAATTGCTTGGTCAGCGAGAAAATGCCAAGCCCTATAGTATGCTTCATTGGCACAATCATCTTATCCAAAATGATGATTTTACTGCCATCAATATCAATCCTGATTTTGAGATCGTTCGCTTCGCTGATCGAGAGGTATAATTTATGTCTCCAATTCGTGTAATGTCCGATCTTCACTTGGAATTTCTTCGGTACAAATGGAAGGATCTCATTGGTCCCATTTGCAAGACTGCCAAGCCAAACGAAACTCTCGTATTGTGCGGTGACATTAGCTCGAATACCAACATTTTAATCGAGACTCTTAGGGCTTTCAGTGATTCGTTTGCTCATGTTGTCATGGTATGCGGAAATCACGAATTCTATGGCAACGAAAGAGACTACGTGCTTCGAAGGCTTCGCAACCTTGAGAGACACGCAAGCAACTTTCATTTTCTTGAGAACAATATCGTAACGATTGATGATCAACGATTCATTGGAACGACTTTGTGGTTTGCTGATGATCCGATGAATCAACTTCACGAACATAAGATGAATGACTTTTGGAGCATTCCGAAGTTTCATTCGTGGAATTATCAAGTTGCGAATGAAGCAAAAAAGTTTCTGACAGAGAACATGCAACCTCATGATATTGTTGTTTCGCATCATCTTCCAAGCAATCAACTTGTTCAAGGCGAATACAAGACTAATGTTCTCAATAGGTTCTTTGTTCATGACTGCGAGCGACTGATTACGACGTATATTCCGAAGCTTTGGTGTTTTGGACATACGCATACGACAGTCAACGAGCAGATTGGAGATACAAAATTCCTTGCAAATCCAAGGGGTTATCCTCGTGAGCATCGCCTGGATATGAGTGAGAACAGAAACTTCAATTCGGAGCTAACGATTTAGAAATCAGTTGACAAACGAATCCTGATCGAATATACTGTAGCTTGACTGGTTGGAGTCGTCGATTGGCTGACGAGAGCGTTACGACATATTGGAAGCGTTTGACAAAGGAAATGGTCGGTAAGACAATCGAACAAACTCTACTTAAAAATGCAACCAATAAACATCTTTTTCTGATTGTATCTGCGCGAAGAGAAAGGCAATCTGTGAAAAGCAGGATTCCAACTGCAAACACAGATAGTTTTATCGTTGTCGAAATGATCGATCTAGAAAGAGCTACGAAAGTAAAAGTAGAATTGTTGCCAAAGGCTCTCAAAAACTTTGTCAACAGTTTGAAAGTTGTTGAGTGATAAAAGTGTGGCGTACTTACAGATCTGTTGAGCGGACTGTGTAGGGACCACGATGGTTGACCTGATATTAACCAGCGCAACTAGCTATCGGAATTCGTGGCTAGCTATGATTAACGGCTCAACTAGAATTGCCGAGCAAGAGAGGCAATTGATCTAAAAGATATAGGGATCATGGATTGTCTGTTGTTGACAGTCGCGATGATCAATATTGTGGCTGTTCTTTTAGATCCCTTTGCAATTGAAAGAGCATCAAGTTATGCTTTCGACCTATTTCGCTTGGTTTTGTCTCGTAGTTGTCGGTGGCGCAACTATCTGCGCTGCCTGGATTGACTATCACCGTCCGAAGCAGTAAATCCTGCTGAATTCATTAACAAATTTTTTCTTGTTGACTTCCGAGCGAGCTTCGGCTATACTCGTGTCCGTGGTTGGATGAAGGAAGAAGAAATGACGAGCGATAACGGTGTGACGCCAAAGCATTGTAAAGGTTGCGCCTATCTTCAAGGCAATGTTCTCGGCAAGGTTTGTTGGCATCCTTCGCTCTACAATGGTGACGCTCTTGCTCCCTGGTGCAAGGATACCGTTGGTCGTTGCAAGTTGCTTGGGTTGAAGAACGGCAAGATCGCTAACTCGTTGAAGGTCAACGGGAATTAAAAAGGTGTTGACAGTTAGCCCAGGATCGGCTATACTGTTCTCGAACTGATGGAGAGATAGAAAATGAGCGGACACACGACTTACACGTTCTCGGAATTCTCCGCGCTGACTCCGGCTTTCGAAGCTGCTCGTATGCCCATCCTGCTGCGTGGTGGCACGGGCATTGGCAAGACTCAGGTGGTCTACCAGCGTGCGAGTGCCAACAATCTGCCCGTGATCGTGTTCTATGCCGCTCAGAGCACCGAAGGCGACATTACCGGTCTGCCTTCGAAGGATGGCATCATGATCAACGGCAAGAAGGCGACGAGCTTCGATCCTGCCGCTGAGATCGTGCGTGCCTGCACCGAGCCTGTCGTCCTGTTCTTTGACGAGCTTGATCGTGGCATTCTCGAAGTCCGTCAGGCGATTTTCCAGATCGCTTGTGAACGCAAGTACAAGGGCTGGGAGCTTCACCCAGACACGCTGGTGTTTGCCGCTGTCAATGGCGGTCTGCATCGCAATGCGGCTTCGTTCCAGGTCGGCGAAATGGACCCTGCTGAATTGAGCCGTTGGAATGCTTTCGACGTGTCCATTTCGACCGAAGATTGGTTGAATTGGGCTAAGACCCATCTTCACAATACTCTTCTGATTGATTTCATTCGTCAAAATCCGGGTCATCTGATGCACACGGATGAGTATGAGCCTAACAAGAAGTACCCCGATCCTCGTTCTGTCGCTCGCCTCGATGAAGTGTTCTTTCAGGCGCATCTTTATGATGAACCCGATTACAAGAACCCTGCCGTATCGGGTAAGATCTTTATGATGGCGAATGCTGTGTGTGGGCAGGAGTTTGGTATCGCGCTTCGTCAGCACGCTGCCACCGTTGACAAGCAGTTGACCGCTTTGGACATTCTGGAGCACGGAAAGGTCAAGGAAACCGCTGAATTTGGTGTTAACGAGCACACGGCTCTGGTTGATCGGATCATCAAGACTGGTTGTTTCGAGCGTCCCTTGACTGACAAGGAGTGCTTGAATATCGCCAAGTACTTTATGGTTCTGCCTTCGGAAGTTGCGATGTTCTTCCTGAAGTCGTGGAATCCTGCTGGTGCTGATGCCACCGTGCAGAAGAACCAGAATAACTTGAAGATCATGGCGATTGGTCGTAAGAACGGTTGTGACGTAAACATGCACCTCGTCAAGATCTCTGGTACGAACCTGAAGAAGTAGAGAGCAACCGAAAGGATCAGAATGCCAACGGAGGCTGTCAGAAATGATAATCTCCGTTGGCATTTTGTTTTGAAAGCTAATGTTTAAGACGCCAAATGAAGATTTTAACTGGTCAATGACTTTGATTGTTGGTGGCTTATATCGTTCAAGCTTAGATGGAAAAATCTTTGTTTGCTTGAATGCTCCGCATGAAGACATTCATCAGTATTTGTTTGACATTAATACACTCGATGTAACTTGGTATAAGTATTCGGGGAAATACTTGACGTAATCGATCTTGATCGAGTCGTTTAAGATGAATAAACAATTCGTTCCAGGCAAACTGTATTGCTGGAGTCAGATCGACATGGCTGGCAATTCAAATTTGGTCTATTATGTCTTTTCTCATTATGGATCGGGCATAATCGAAGGAGAAACTTTCGAAAATAAATATTGGTTCTTTCGACTAGATCAAACAAGATATTGTTTTTTCGGAAGTCCTGGCAGCTATCTTGTTGAAGTGAATCTTGAAAATGTGTAATGAGACTTACGGCAGTCATCATATGCAGATTGGCAAAGTGTATCGCTATAGGGATTCATATTATCTTTTGATTGAGATTATGCCGCATGTTAATCCTCAGAATATTTATGGCGTCTTTCTTAATTTAACGCTTGCCAAGAAGATTTTGCTATATCTCGAAGATGATAATTTTGTTGAGATCGAGTTGTGAAGAGCGATCTTATTCCAGGCGATCTATATCTTTGGAAAGCAGAACATCTACTATCTCTATCTGCGCACCGAAACATTAAAAACAACTGAAAACGATTTTAAAACAAAACACTGGTTTTGTCGTTCGAACTCGCAATGCCTGTATTTTTCTTTTCGATATTCAACCTTGAAAGAATCGATCTAAATGATTGTCGGTGAAGTGTATCGAACGTTTAGAGATTCTATTGTTTTAGTCATTGATAAAGAGCCAGGGCAGCCTCTTTCTTCTTAGATATCGAGAGCTTAGAGGTTCTGCGTTTTGACTGCGCGTACACGGGCTATCGTGTTTGGCAACGCTTTGATTTCACTACGCAATTATTTTGTGCTTGCAAACGAGGCTAGCTTCGGTTATACTGATGCTGAAGTTGAGGTTGGAGAAAAGATGAGCAATCAGACTGCGACGACCAGAACGCCCGAAGAAATGGCGGAATTGCAGGACAAGATCGAGAAGGCTTCGAAGGCTTTCGACCTGAATCAGCACACTTGGCGCGTCATGAATTCCGAGCCTTTCTTTGCGGCTTTGCTTCGTCGCATTGATCGTCGCAAGGATCTGAATTGTCCGACGATGGGCGTCGCCTTGGACAAGCAGAAGGGTTGCTTCTACCTCGTGTACAATCCTCGCTTTGCTGCTGGTCTTGATGATGTTGGTGTACAGGCTGTGTTGATGCACGAATTGTATCATTGTATCTTCGAGCATGTTACGTCGCGTCAACCTTCGTGGAAGTGTGGTATCTCGACGCGCTCTGACAAGACTTGTCGTGGTTGCAAGGATTCGGCTGAGTGTCAGACTCTTCACGATCTCTACAACTTTGCTGCTGATCTTGCTATTAATTCGCACCTCAAGGACAAGCTACCCAAGACGTGTTGGGGAGAACCTCTCAATCTGTTGATTCCCGGTCAGGGCGAAACCTATAAGGATGCTCCCCTGTTTCAGTCGATGGAATACTACGTCAATTGGATCAAGCAGAATCCGAAGGCAATGGAGCAGATCGCCAATCAGAACAAGCAGAGTGGTGAACCCGGTGACGGCTCTGGTGGTGGCGAATCTGGCAATGGTCCGAAGATCCCTGGCACCGGCAATGGCTCTGGTGGCGGAACCCTCGACGATCATTCGAAGTGGGTCGATGGCGACAAGGGTGATATGGATGCGGAAATTGCTGGCGCTCTGGCTTCTGCCAAGGCTCAGATGAAGCAAGCGATGGCTGATGCTGTCAGCGACGTAAACAAGGAAGGTCGTGGTTGGGGTACGGTAACTGCTGATTGTCAGAAGGATATTCTGGAGCGCTTGAAGAGCCGCTTGGATTGGAAGCGCTTTCTGCGTTATTTCGTCGGTACTTCTCGCAGGGCTGACAAGCATCATACGATCAAGCGCTTGAACAAGCGTTATGCGTACATTCATCCTGGCAGCAAGGTCAATCGCCATGCAAACATCGCTGTTTGCGTTGATATGTCGGGATCGGTTAGCGATTCGATGATCGCTACGTTCCTTGGCGAGCTTGATGGACTGGCGAGCATTGCCGAGTTTACGATGGTTCCGTTCGATACGGAAGTGCAGGTTGATCAGGTGTTTGTGTGGAAGAAGGGCAAGCGCGGTCTTGGTGCTCGCGTTAAGTTTGGTGGTACTGATTTCCAGTCGGTTACTGATTGGGTAGAGAAGCAGGGCAAGTTTGATGGCATGATTATCATGACCGATCTGGAAGCTCCCAAGCCTAAGTGTTTCAATGGTGGTGGTCGTCTTTGGATTACTGATGAACGTCATGGTGAGAGTCCTTACATTGACGTGAATCCTGATCCGATGGTCGTGATTCCTCAGAAGGATATGGTTTAAAATGAAAAGCTACAAGCCAATTGCAACGCCCAATGCAGATATTATCCGCATCATTGCAGAGATCAAGCGACCAAGATGGCGTTGTTCTTTTGTAGCAAATGGTAACAAGTGTCCTGCTCGCGAATTTGGAAGAAGTGGTGCATGCACAAAGTATGTCAAAGGACCAATGTTTGTGATTGAGGTGTTCGATTGTGAATCTGGATATCAACACAAGCAAATGTATTGCTGTAGTGAACAGTCTTTGTTGAACAAGATCAAGGGAATCGAAAAATGAGCGAGAACAAGCAGAACAAAGCCGTCAAGCAGTCTGTTCCGAATCGCATCACGATCAACGAATCTGCGAAGAGGTATTATGCTTCAATTGCAGAACATAAAGCAATTGAAAAGATCTTCAGAAGGATCGAAGGTTACGTTCAAGAGCCACATAATAGTGGCGGATATCGAAATGAATCGCTGGATGCAGCGTTTCATCTAATCAGACTTCAGATGATTGCTCATGAAAATGAATTGTATCAGCGTTTCTTTATGTTCTCGGCATTGTCGAAGATGAATGACGATCCAGACATTCAGAAGATGGTTGCTTCTAGTCTTGAAGAGAAGTTTGAAGGCAACGTTGATCATCTTCTTGATTTCTCTGGTGGCTGGCAGCGTGACACGCCCAACGAAGATAGGATGAAACTTCGTGCAGAACTGAACGAATTCCTTGAGGAATCTCTTGACGAAGAATAAGAGTTGACTTCCAGGTTCAGATCGGCTATACTGTGTTCAAGGTTGATGGGTTGAAGAGCAAAATGCAGGCAACTTTTGCAGTGACTACTTGTTACGATTGCCCAATACGCAGCTATTTTTCGAATTATGGCGACCGCTGCAATCTGCTTGTTAAGATGGGTATCAAGTCGGAAGGCGATTTGTCTTCAACGGTTTCCGATTTGATGGCTGTGTGTCCCCTTAAGAACGAAACTGCAAACGTTCTACTGGCTTTTTCCGGCAAGCGTTAGGAGATTACGATGTTTGAACGCTTCTTCGTCGAAAAGACGAATTTCGGTTTTTTCGCAATCAAGGACAAGCTCGACGGTAATCGAATTGTGGTTGCTAGCAAAGACGCCGATCTGATGCATGACGAATGCGATCAGATGAACGCTTACGACAACGGGCTGATTCGAATGGTTGAAGAGGTTTGTTGTTGCTGTGACGAGTTTCTTACGGTGTCTGCCGTTTTCGGTTGACAGTTGGCAGAAGGTCTGCTATACTGTAGCTGAAATTGAGGATGAGGAAAGAGATTAAGATCAAGCGTATCGATTCGACCAACGCCACGGTTATCAGCCTTGGCGACAATGAGGTGCTGGTATCGTATAGCACTCCCGTTGCTGCTTTCATCCAGGGCAAGGGCTATTTCAAGACTGAACGCAAGTGGAGCAATACCACGAGCAAGCATGTGAATCGTTGGCTGTCTGGTGTCAATGCCAGGGTGATGCCTCAAGAGTTTTTCGACGACCTGATGGAATGTCAGGACGGTGACGAAGCTCTGGCAGGGCTGTCGCGTTAGCAACAAATGAACAAGTACGAAGTCTTCAGTTGGATCGTTTTTGCCTTGGCTAATTGGTACAGTCTTGGCTTTGGATGCACTGTTGACTTGTATTGGGAACCGATTGACGAAAAGCATATGTCAGGAGTCAAAGCGTGAAGAATCAGCAGCTTCAGTATAGCATCAACATTCTGGACAACGATCAGAATCCGTTTGTGTTTGAGCACTACGATCAGTTGGTTGAAAAGCTGAACGTCACTTCTGCGATTCCAGATCGTTTTCCTGAGTTGCAAAACGCATTTTGCAAGCGCATATGCAATGGCAGGTTTTGGATTACGACTTGCAGTTGGTCGAACGATACAGAGTTTCTCTTTCGAGAGAGTGAAGAGGGACTTAGGCTTCTGAAGAATCAGGTTATCGGAGAAAACTAATATGGCTGCTACTGCTGTCGAAAACGTTCTTGCTGCAATTATCCTTCGATCTTTGAAAGATCAGCCCCATAAATGGAAGGCAGAAAGCGATATCAAGATCGCAAGTAGCATGAGCCTGTTCGATCATTCAGTTGATATCTTCATTCAACCAATCGAAGAGTATCCTGATCTTGAAATTACGGTTCTTTTTGAAGGAATTTCGCGTTCTATCGAAAAACAAATCGTAACTAACGATCTTGAAGCAGATCTTGTTCTTATGCTCAAAGATGCTTATGGTTTGTTTCTTTTCAAGAACACCGGCAAGATCAACGACTTTCTTTCTGACAAGGTGATTGCTGATTGGGTTCGTGAGCGAATGGCAAACGATCCCAATGCTTTCAAGAGTGGAAACTTTAGCTCTTAACAGATCAAGTTGGTTTGTATAGACTAAGGTACTTTGTTTTGGAGGTCCAAATTGGATCAGAACGTTCGTAACTCTATTGATGACTTTAACAACGAGAACAACCCCGTTTGGCAACTTGACAAGGAGAAGTTTGATGCTCCTTCGACTCCCAAGTTTGCCACGATTGAGCGAGCCTATCAGTGGATGGTTCGTGTTGTCGATGATCCCTACATCGACAATTGCAGGTTTGCTTATACAAATGATGGCGATATGGTTTCCGAATATGAAAAGGCGATGAACAACGGTTGTTGTGGCAGTTTCGATCATAAGATCGTATGCCGAAACCGTGAGGCAATCATCGGTTGTAATTACGGTCACTAATATCAACTGCTGATTGGACTAGCTTAATTGGATATCAAGCGAGACATTAGAGGCGCAGCACAAACGTTGCTCTCAAGCATTCAATCTTATCAAGTCTTCGAGACTGGAAAGGATCAGTATACGCTTTCTGAAGAACATAGGTGCCTTCGAGGTTGCTTGATCGAATCAGTTGGATCGAAGAAGGCTGGTGATTGTGTAACTGGAGTTAAGCTTGAGGGAAACAGCAAACTGACTGGCAAGGATACTGCGCTGTTTGCCTTTTGGGACTCAGAATATGATCGTTCTTTGAACAAGTGGGTGACAACTTCGATTGATAACTTGAGTGATCTTCATGAAGTAGAGTATCGGGTTACAATCAAGATCGAACAGACCATTGAGGAAATCGAGGAATAATGCAGAATCCTAGTCTTTTCAGCAGAGTAGAGCTAGAACAGTTAAGGCAACGAAGTGACGAGGCTAATCCTACTGTATGGATTCCCAGGTTGATCGACAATCTGCTGGAAGTCTATGACATTATGGATGAAACTTATACTGAAGTGCAGGAGCTAAAGTTGACGATTGAAGAAATGCAGAAGCGAATCAATCGTGTTGATTTGGTTGCGTCGATCTTTTGAGATCGAATAGCTGTATATTGTCAGTATCTTGCATTCGTGCAAAATCTGGCAGCTACAGTTGCTATCGTGTTGAGCCGATAGCTAAGACAGAGGTAACAAGCAGTCAAGCAAATTTTGGCTTATACCCAAAATATTACATTTTACATATGGCTTGATTGACTCCGCTGTTGATTAATTGTACGTTCAACTAGACTTCCTGAGCAAGAGAGGGAATCGAGCTATTGAGAATTTATTTATACTAAACTATATTTGACTATCAGCATATTGGACTGATAGCGAATATGGCTCAATAGCTCCTTTGCGGTAATCGTACAATTGGTAGTACGCTGAATGGATATCAATTCAGAGAATCGAGGTTCAAGTCCTCGTTACCGCTCCAGAAAATAAATCGCTTGACTTCTGACTGGCTCTGTGGTAGACTGGTTTCGAAGTTGAGAAAAGGAGAATTCAATTGCGCAAGCTGTTTGGTTCGATGGTCGGTGCAACGTTGGTTCGCGTTGAAGGACTTGAAAACGATTCCGGAGAGGTTCGTTTCTATGCCGATGATGGTCGTGTATGGACTCTGTTCCACGATCAGGATTGTTGCGAGGTTGTTCGAGTTGCTGATGTTGAGGGCGACCTCAACGCTCTGATTGGCAAGCCTGTGTTGGTTGCCGAAGAAGTAAGCAATGCCGATGGACCTGATCCTAGCACTGATGCTGATCGGCAGAATGATTCGTATACGTGGACGTTCTACAAGATCGCTACTGTGCGTGGTCATGTTGATATTCGTTGGCTCGGTGAGTCCAATGGATATTACAGCGAGCGTGTATCGTGCAAGTTGTACGATCCGAACACGAATAAGGAAGAGGTTGAAGGCTTCAGCCTCTTTGACTGAAGAAGTGGAGTGGTAAATGAGAAAGATTTTTGTTGTTTGTTCTATTGCGTTGGCTCTTATGATTGGTTCTGTCGGTTGCACCAAGAACGCTCATGCTCGTGTCTATGGTGGCACTGAAACAATCAAGCTTGAGCCTGGACAAAAGTTGATCAATGCAACGTGGAAGGAAACGGATCTGTGGATTCTTACTCGCGATATGCACGATGGAGAAGCCGCAGAAAGTTATCGTTTTTCTGAAGATTCCAGCTTTGGCGTGCTCGAAGGCACTGTCAATTTTGTTGAATCGAAGCGATAAATAAAAAGTGTTGACAGTCGGCAGATGGTCTGCTATACTGTTTTCATAACTGATGGAGAGAAAGCAAAATGAGCAAGTTTAACGTTGGTGATGTGGTTGGTTGGCGTGGATTGAACGCTAAGGGCACTGTTCTTAGTGTCGATAACAAGATTGTCAAGATCAAGTGGTCGGATTACATGTATAATTCGACTTATCCTAGAAATGAACCTTTGCTTCATGTGATCAGGTCTATTACCGAACCGTTCGAGGTCGGTGATCGAGTAAAGATCGTCAAAGATCTGAATCATCGTGAAAATTCTCCTTGGCTTGGTAAGGTTGGTACAGTAACGATTGTCAATAACAACACCAAGAATTGTTCTGTACGTACAGATCGATGTACTGATGGTTGGACCGGTTGTTTTGCTAGCTTCGAAGAGCTTGAGCATTACGTTGATCCGGTCGTGAAGCCTCAGACTGTGCAGAAGTCTGTTGTAAGCGCGCTTGATCGTAAGGAAGCCTATATCAAGAAGCTTCAGACATCGAACAAGCAGCTTCAGAAGGATCTTGATAACAGGTTTGTCAAGCTTACTGATGAGATCGCGCGCAAGGAAGAAGTGATTCAGGACTTGTTTGATGATCGCGCGCTTAATCAGCGTACCATTAGCGATCTCAACGCAAAGCTCAAGATTACGATGGCTCTGACTGATCAGCATGCTAATAAGATCAAGCTTCTTGAAGATAGGATTGCCAATCAGTCTGCTATGATTGCACAGTACCAGAAGAAGCTTGACAATACTGTTTCGACTGCTGAACATGATCAGTTGGTCGAGAAGTGGAAGCAACAGGCAACTACGATTATGAATCTACTTGATACCACGAAGGAACAGGTATTCATTATCGAAACGCAGAAGAATCGAATTGCCAAGTACGTTAGGCTGATTGATGATCTGCAAGATCTTTTGCATGCTATTTCTATTGCTGCTACCGACGCTTCGAAACTGGTTGGTTAATCGTCAGCAATCGTTGTCGGTTGATTAATGCGAACACACATCGTAAGAGAACAGAACAATTCTAGTTCTTCATTTGATCTAAATGACACAAGCTGTCATGTTGAATCTGTTCCAATTCCGTTTCTTCATCAAGTCGTAAGAATCAAAACCATCAATATTCAAAGACCTCCGTTCGTTATCGAGTATGATGAACGATACGATACGACCAGATACGCTTCACTAACCAGAGAAATGAAGCCTTATCGAAACGTTACCGATCTGTTTCTCGTCAAAGGTCTTGAAAACACTAGTGATCGTATTGTCGCGATGCCTCTGTCAAAGCCTGAAATTCTGGTGAGTTTGCCTACCAATTGCGAGGTTGAGTTGGCAGAGTATCAGAACGAATCAGAATAGCTTGTTTTAGGAGCGCAAAGGGCATTTTGAGCACGATCAGTTCCCAAAGCGGGCAAAGACACGTTCTAGAATCCGAAACGCTCAGAATTGGCGATACGCTCTACGATCCTTCCAATGAGTCTTTAGCTGTTGTCAAAGACTTTACAGGTTCCTCAAAGAATCCAGCAATTGAAGTCTTCAATTTTCATACGCTTTCGCATGAATATCTTCCAACCAGAACAGTTAACACTTTTCGTGTTTTTATGTCTTTGTCTCCGGTAAAGCGCTGGAGAAACGTTAATGTAATCAACGTTTCTGCCTCTGAACGAGAGAACGATCCCGTTGATTGGAGCTTCTTCAATAACCGAAGGATTTCAAGAAGTTAAACAAGCTGCTTGACTTCAAAGCTGACTGATGCTATACTGTGGCTGGAATTGAAAGGGCTTGAAAATGATTCGTACGCTTCCTTCCTATGAACAGTGCAATCAGATTGTCAAGTTGAATCCTTCGTTCGTTCGCAAGGAAGAAATCATTGGCAATACGCGGATTGTTCAGTTCAACTACTTTCTTGCGTCATATCAGGACTTTGCGAAGGAGTATTTTCCTAGTGTTGATGCCTTTGAATTGCGTGGACTTACGTTCATTCAACGAGAAAACGGTACTTGGCAGCGTCAATTGATGCTTCAAAAGTTCTTCAATATCAATCAGTCTCAGGGTTGGCTTGAGGATGATCTTCGAAAGAAAAAGATCGTTCGTGTTCAGAACAAGTTTGATGGTTCGTTGATTCGCTTTGTACGATTGAATGATGGCACGGTTGTTGCCAAGACCAAGTTTTCGTTTACTGGTGAACAAGCAATTGCTGCAAACAAGTTGTATCAAGAGAACGAAGATCTTCGTCATTTCGTTAATATGACTCTCGATGTTGGAGAGGCAGCGCTGTTTGAGTATGTTTCTCCTTTCAATCGAATTGTGTTGCAGTATTCGGTTTCTGAGCTTGTACTTCTTCAGGTTCGCAAAGAACAGACTGGAGAGTATCTTGACGTTTCTCAATTCGAAAGCTGTGGCTTTTCGATTGCTTCGGAAGAACAAAAGATCGAGTCGCTTGATGACTATATTGATTGGGCAAAGACTGCTGTCGATGTAGAAGGCAAAGTGCTTCAGTTTGACGATGGCATGTTTGCAAAGTGCAAGACGGCACAGTACTTTCATCTGCATCATATCGTTACAGAGTCGAGCAAGAGAGAGAACGATCTTGTTGCAGCAGTCTTGTCTGACAATGTTGACGATCTGATTGCTCAGATTCCGATTGAGCAAACGGAGGTACGAGATAAGATTGATCGTATTGCCAAGCTGATCACTGACTATATCAACAAGGAAGCAGAACGCTGCTATTGGATTGTTGAATGCGAGTATAAGAATGATCGAAGACGCTTTGCAATTGTTCATAAGCGGGATAAGCTTTTCGGTATTCTTATGAAGCTGGTTGATCAAAATTCACAAGAACATGCAATCGAGCTTCTCAAGCAGTTTGTTGCAAAGCAGACAAGAACCCTTGATGCTGCAAGAGTGTTTCTTGCAACGCTTGAGAGAAAGAGCGAGAAGCAATAAGATGACAAAGAAGATTACTGTTGGTTCTGTCTTTCGAGTTGTTCTTGCACCCGGTTATGGTTCGAATGTTACTTTTCGAGTCAATCAAACAGAACCGATGAAAGTATTCTTTGATGTAGAGAGTGAAGCAAAGAATACGCTTTTCTTTTGTTGTGGAGAAATCAAGCAAGGCAATCTCAATCAGATTCTTGCTTATTCGTTGACACAACCTGAACGTCAATTGATTGTTCCGAGATATCGCAGCAACTATAAGCTTGAGATTGTATTATGATTTTTGCTGATCCGACTGTTCCGTTTTATGGGCAAACGGTAAGAATTGCGTGGAACACCAACTCCTCTCACCATTTGCTTCGACAGTATGATCCAATTAAGGATTTAATCGAACAATTTTCAAGCTATAAAGTATACGACAATGACGTGTTTGTTGTTATTGGAGTATATTGGAAGTTTGCTGAGTCTGTTCATCATGATAATGATACTTTTGTCTTTTTGCCTCTTGCAGATCCAAACTGTATTGTATTGGCTTACGTTCCTGACGCTCTCAATGGTGGTTTGATTCCCGTTTGATTTCAATCACTTCTGATTTTGTCGTCCGCTGTCTGCCTCCAGTCTTTTCGTCAGCCTGTTTTCCTCAACAATATCCACTACTTCCAAAATATGTTGACTTAATTGTCAGGGTCGGCTATACTGTGTCTGAGATTGGTTGAGGAAGAAAAAGATGGGTTTCTACGCTTGTCGGTTCTGTGGAAAGCAGGGTCACAATGCTCGCACTTGCCCCGAAAAAGCCGCTTACTACGGGATCGCTCCCAAGCCTGCCAAGGTTGCCAAGTTGGCTTCCAATGGTGGTAGGCGTGTTTGCTCTGTCTGTGGACAGGTAGGTCACAATTCGCGAACGTGCAAGCAAACAACCAACAGCACTATCAGTGTTGTCAAACCGATCAAGAACAAGAAGAATCTGATTGCTGGCAAGATCGTTTTCAATACGGTTCCTTCCAAGCGTGGTGTTTGCTCTTATTGCCAGAGTCCTTATCACTCCAGTCGTAATTGTTTCGTCAAGACTGCCGATACCGCGATGTATACGCGGTCTGTCAATAGTTTGATGAAGCTTGCCATTCGAAAGCTTGGCATTGGTCTTGGAGCAATCGGAACCTCGGATTATCTCTATGTCAATGTATCTGGCAGCTACAATTCCCTTAAAGTCGAGAATCCTGCACTATTGTTGACCGGTATTAATGTTGTGCAGGTTCGCAACGTTGCCAAGGGTGTATTGCTCGGTGGCGGCTACGAACAATACCGCGACGATCCTGAAATCATTGGTACTTGGTTGGTTCTCGATGCTGGCAGTACTGTCAATGATGTACTGTGTTCTGTTGATTCGGATGGTCAATTGTTTTCGAACAAAACGACCAAGTTGAAGATTCCTGTTGATTCTGATGGTAATCGATCTGTTGGCGATGTAGAAGGCGTTATTGCTCTGATTGATAGCTATATCGATAACGTTGAGAACATTGCTTCTTTCGAAAAGAAGGATGAAAAGATGCTTGATTCGAAGCCAGAACCCGATCTTCGTAGATCCTATAAGAATCGTGAATGGAGGCAGAATCAGGGCAAATATTATACCGATAAGATTGCTGTTGGTTATAGCGGTCGGTTGCTTGGGTTCTTTGATAGGACAGTACAAGATCTGCTGAAGGCAAACGATCCGGTTGCCAAGGAATTCGCTGAATGCGCTGCTTATTGGAAGTTTGCTTTTAATAACCGTCCCAGTTGGGGTTGGGATTGGAAGAGTGAATCGTATACCGACGAGATCCGATATAACAAGTGGATCAAGCGAAACGATCAAGAGCAATAGAGTTGTTAATTGCTGCATGCATGAAATGTACACAAAGATCGATCTTGATCAGCTCGATTGAGCAGCAATTTAGTCAACAATAGGATTGATCGATTCAATAACGATTAACAAGATCGATTGGAAACACATAAAGACAGAGCAGAAATAAAGGATTTCAAATTGAGCAAGAAGATCGAGTTGACAATATCGATTTTGGATCTGTTGTATATTATGGTGGTTTGATTGCCTTCAAAGAATATGATGAACCAGATTTTGATCCAATCAATGCGTTCGAGTGTAATCATCTGTTTTCAACGTGTATTGATCTTGATGGCTCTGTGCCTTGTGTTGTAATCGATCTTGAGGACACAAAGAAATATAAAGCAAGAACAAGCATATGGAGCAGGTTGAGAGAACAATTTAACTATATCAAGAATCCAATTGTTGTTGAGTTGTCAAGAAGTAATCGTCCAAAACAATATGTTGTTCCAGTAGATCAGCTAAGTGATAAGTTAGCTAGCAAAGAGCAGTTATGTGCTCAATGGTTTGATAAGATGATAGCAAAGTTAACTGATAAACGGTTCTCTGTTTGCTCTATTGAGGGCACATGGATTCCAGTAAGACACAAGAAATAAACAATAGCGACAAGTAAGTTGATTGTGACATAAGCAGTATGATCGATCATCAGCACTGTTTGCTTGTGTTGCTTGTGTTGCTTGTGTTACTTGTAATCGATAGAATTAATTGATGATGATTGATTGAAAGAGATAGCTGCCTGACGTAAATTAACAAGTAGGTAAGTGATTGGGCGCCCGCCAATATATACCAAATTTATACACCTCTCAAACCCGCCTGTAGAGCCAACTTCAGCCACTTTGGCTGTCAAAAAGCTGTCAAAATCCTGTTATTTGTCTGATAATTTATCTGCTTACTGTAACGTTTTGTTACACCTATTGCAAACTGGCTCTGTGAGCCATTGTGAGCCACATTAGCAACGTCATAATGTTGTTCAGTTGTAATCGATTCTGTCGATTTTGACAGTATACGAGTCTGTACGTTTGTCAAGGGAAAAGAGCAATCGAAAGATCTTTTTAATAACTGCTAGCAAATAATAGATTGAATCTAATGTACTAATTGATAACATATGCTGTTGGTTGGTAGCACAGAAATGCAGTTTGCTGATGATCAAAATGAGTGCTCAAAGTCAATCGATTCAAAAGTTGCCTGGATCGGATGAAACTTTCAAAATCAGGAAATTGAGACTGCTCAATGGGTTGCGAGGTTATATCAAAAAGTGACGTTTTTTGTCACATGATCGTGCAAAGTCAGTTAACGTCGGCTAGCGATCAGAAATCTATTGCATAACTATTGTTCTATATTATAATACGATAACATATACTGTCAGTCAAAAGTGCAAATATGCGGTTTGATCGATGTTTAGAAGAGCAGCAAAAGTTACTTGTGTCAATTCTCTCTGGTGTTGGATGAAATTGCTAATTTCTGATTCTGTAAGCTTATCCGTAAGTTACAGAGACATAATCATATGCGACACAGTTTGTCGCATGATCGTCAAAGTTACTTAACGTCGGGAAGCAAAAACGAATCTATAATGTCAATCAGTTAGTTTTCTATTGTATCGAAAGGTTTCGTTGCATACGATCTTGTTGACGATTTGAAAGCAGTCAAGCCCTTGATAGGATTGAGGATTCGTTTTTCTGTTGCAATCGGAGGCGGGATCGAGTATACTGTGTCTGTGGTTGAGAGAAGTGGAGAGTCTGAATGCTGACAGCATCTAATCGAATCAGAAGCCCGACCAACTAAGCAACTATTTGGTTGACAGTCAGAACAGATTGCTGTATACTGTAGCTGTGATTGGGAGGTTACGAGATGAACCGTGAGCGCTAAGGCAACTGACGGAACCGCTAGCAGGTCGTGACTGCTGGCATTGAGCGCTGCTCAAGCAATCGATCAAGGGTTTGATTGGTTGTTAATAATAACAATAACCTTGTTTTAATCTATCGAGGCTCTGTTTGCTTGTAGAATCGTGCTGACAGTATGTTAAGCCCTTGTCTGTCAGCAAGGCAATGGATCGGATCATCGATAAGGTGTCGATGATCAAGCTGAGAAGATCGTTAAAGAGAGAAAAAGAAATGAACAGTACTGTTGTCAATACTCCCAAGCGTTCGGTTGGTCGTCCTTGCAAGCCCAATGATCATGTTGTGTGCTTCGAGAACAAGGATGGATCGTTTGGTGTCTTCAATGATCGTCTGACTCGTGCTGATGCACTGTCTGCCTGCAATGCCAACAACAAGCAGAAGGCAGAGGGTGTTGTCAGCTACTTCGTCAGGCAGATCAATCCTGCTACTGTCAAGATCAATAGTACTGTCAGCATTACTCTGTAGCTGATACTGTTCTGCTTATCAAGCTGCCAATGATCCTACCTGCTTACAATCAATAGCTGACTATCGGTTGACTCCCAGCGCTGACTGGCTGACGTTCCTGCAATAGCTTCAATAGGTTGGAAGCATTGACTGACTGAGGGTAGTGTCCCAATACCGGAATGTATGTCCCTACCAGGGGTTAGGAGGGGTCTTGGGCGGGGCAGCCGTTAAAAATACGTAACCAATTTTTCTCAGATTTGAGCTTTTTGTTGAGCAGTATTACCATTGATCGATTGGCACTCGTTAAAAATACGTAACCAATTTTTCTCAGATTTGAGCTTTTTGTTATACAGCAATTGCACCTTGTTACTACGATGATCATAAAAAATTTCTGACAATATTTTCTGTAAAATAATGAAATCTAAATCATTTAATCAATCAACTCCGTATGAACCTCTCTTTAATTCTGGAGACATTGTATATTCTTCTGTCCCTATGGACTCTCAGAAAGAACAATTAAAAACATCAGCGCAGGCTTCTTAACAGTTACTATCGAACAAACCGATCCGTTTTTAATCTTGAAAAGACAAATTAGCATTGAAAATTCTTCTTATTCAAAAGAACACTATTATCTTGCTCTACATATGCCTTCAGCAAGAATCGTTTTAGTTCTAGAATCTTATCTTAAAGTTGATCCAAACAGTCCTTGACAGCCAGCCTTCGATCTGTTATACAAACAGTCCTTGACAGCCAGCCTTCGA
>Ga0172368_10001474_pt1 | contig 32062 bp, 28 predicted proteins | sample Lak11m_FD_114540 | JGI IMG/M metagenome (GOLD analysis project Ga0172368, IMG submission 114540) | Freshwater microbial communities from Kabuno Bay, South-Kivu, Congo - kab_022012_11m | ecosystem: Environmental > Aquatic > Freshwater > Lake | place: Democratic Republic of the Congo: South-Kivu...
GCCGCTAAAATCGCGATAACCGCAATCGTGATCAGCAATTCAATAAGGGTAAAACCCTTTTTAGAGCATGATCCTTGAATTTCCTTTCTATTCATAGGATTTCATAGGTAATGATTAAAAAAAATACAAAATCAAACAAAGTGAGAAACTCCTCTTTTCTCACTTGCAATTATACCATATTTGCCATGATATGTCATTGAGACATGTGGATATGTTTCAAAGCGCAAACTCAGGATCCTGCCCATCTTTCAGACTATCAGAGGATTGTCATCCCTGCGCAAGCAGGGATCCAAACCCATGGATTCTGAATTTGGATTCCCGCCTCCGCGGGAATGACAAAGTAGGTTGTCGGAACGATAGAGCTTAGCGAATGCTATTCCAAGCCCTGAATCGGTGATTGCGCAGAGATGGATGCACGTACAGTAAGAAAAAAGTCGGGCGTGTCCTCTGATTTTTCAGCAGCAAGATATTCAATATACCCTACATCATAGGGTATTGCACCCGCTAGCTGTCCAATCTGTGCGCTGACAATCCCGCGAACATCATTTTTATTAAACACAAGAAACGACAATGGCGGATCAAACGGCTTGCTCCAATAATCCTGCCCCGCTTGCAGTTGGCGGCGCAAGCGCGTTGCGGCATCGGCAAGCACGGCATCATTGACGACTGTTCCTGCAGGAAGAGAAATACCGATAACCTCACCTCGCGCCATACCTGGTTTTGCGTCGCCTAAACGAATCGGTACCCGCATCTCTGCAGTCTGCTGATACGTATATTGCGGGATCGCCTTACGTAGCGCTTGTTCTTTTCGCTCTTGCTCTTGCCGCTGATACCAAAATGCTACTGCGAGCAACGCCGCGCCGATAACCAATACAACCACTAGCGTCATAATCTGATTACGCATGCGTTTTTGCTCTTTTCCGATGTCGCGAAATTCCTTCATCTGTTCGACGCTTGCATCATATGCTTGAGGCGCGCCCTTCTTTGCGACAACCTCGCCTTGCGCCGTATCTTCTGGAGGAGATATCAGATTTGGAGAGTTCTCGTATTCTTTTTGATTGAGCCCGTACAACGCTAATCCAATCGATTCGACGCTCGGCTCTTCGCGTTGCACACCAGACTGCTCGACACTGGCAATGATAGGAGCGCCACGCTCGGTATCGATGCCGATATGTTTGCTGATGTATTCCGTCAACCCTTTCAAGGCTGATGTCCCCCCAACAAGAATGATTTTTGCAACGGCGACAGTATAGGCTTGCGACACGTACTTGATTGCCGTATCGATTTCTTTGAGAACAGGATCGAAAAATGATGGAAGGATTGCTGCAAGGCTTGTCGGAATATCAGCAATGTCCAGCTCATGTTTTCTTTTTTGCGCTTCGTCAAACGGCAGACTTTCTAGTTTTGCGATGCCTTCTGTTAATGCGCTTCCCGCGTGTTCGATAGAATACACATACCGGATGCCAATCGCGTCAAAAACAGAAACAGTGGTAGTCGCCGCGCCAATATCGACAAGACAGAACGCGCTTTCGCTCCCATGTGCCGCTAACCCACGTGCGGTCGCAAGGACTTCACTGTCATAAAATAACACTGAAATGCCTATACGCCGGAAAAATAAATCCCACTCGCGCAGAACTTCCTTGGACGTAGCGATAAATACAGCGTCTACGCCATCAGCAGTATGTGAAACCGGACGATAGGAATATACCAAATCGCGCTTCTCGATAGGGAATGTATTAAGAGCTTCTGTGCGCGCACCATCTCCGAGTTCACTATCTTTTTTTGCGGGCAGACGCGCAAGATGCGTGTACAATTGGCTGTCGGGGATTCCCATGATTGCAGTCCGGCCAGCAATCGGCGCGGGGCGCGCAGTTGAAATAGCGTATTCAAATAATTCCTGGAGTTTTTCAGCATCGCGTATTCTTCCTCGTACGACAATACCGGAAGGTATGCTTACTCGTGCAACAGACGTGATGTGAGGATGGTTTCTATTTTTTTCGAGCTCGACAAGCGATAACGTATGGTCTGCGATATCAACACCAACGATGTTTTTTGATCTCTTTGTTTTTTTTATATTTCTTGCCATGACTGTATTGTAATCACCGAACCGCCGACGGTTGCGATAACAGTAATCCGTCTCGAGAAATCATCAACGGTGCCGGTCACAGATATTCTGCGTTGGTTACCACCAATGTCAATGACATCTATTGTACACGATCCGATCGATGACGTGAATGTGATAGTACCGCTGCCGACGCCGTACGAAGCGCTACGTCGCATCTGGCGCAGCGTATCTTGTACGCAACCCTCTGCCGCTGTATATGCCTGCTCACCCTTCGTTGCGACAAGCGCAAGATCAGTGTCGCCAATACCGACGTTGATATTCGTCACAGCCAGAACGAAAAGGGCTGCTGACACGATCATGACTGCAATGATAAGCGAAGCTGCTTTGGAGTGTATCCTGCGATATACCATATCAAGGTCGCAATAACGTAAGTGTCTGATGACGCAATGAGTAGGAATAATTCGGATCCGCATCCGGGTTGCGGTACGCTATTGTCATATCAAGGGTGATGCCTCCACTGCTTCCCGGGTATGATGTTTGCGTAAATACAAGATTCGTTACGGAGACATCATTACTCGTCACGCTCACGGGAGCTGACGTCCCCTCTGTTATCTGTAGTACGGAATTCCCTGAAACATTGATTACTGTCGGATTCAGAGCGCTGTCGGCCATCGAAAGAGTTAGAACACCGGGGCTGACACCAAACGTGGATGATGCGCTTACAACCGTTGCTGCCGATCGAATACGCTTCGTGATGAGCGCTGATGCGATTCTTGTTGCATCATGCACTTCTTGCGCGGCTTTCGTCTTTGCGCGGCCGGCAAGGACGGCGCCAAAAAAACCAACCGAGGCAAAAACAATACCCGATATCACCGCTGTGGCGATGATGACTTCTATGAGCGTGAAAGCTTGTGTCATCCCGAGCCTGTCGAGGGATTCCGACGATGATGATACGGTGATCTCTCCTCTGTCATCCCCGCGTAGGCGGGGATCCAAACTCTTGTCATCAAAATTCAGAATACATGGATTTAGATTCCCGCCTGCGCGGGAATGACAATTCTTGGAAAGCCCGACACTCGAGATGACATACTTTATATGTTTGCTATTTGCCATTGGCATTTACTGATAATTAACCGTGACATCGGAAAGGATGGGGGTGCTCGTCCCATCGCTGATAAACTCCGCGCGATACTGCACCCATTGTTTACTATTTAACGCCGTAGGGACAAGAGAGCCATTAGCATTGGTAAAATACGTGCTTGTGCCGTTTGCGCCATACCAGTCACTCCAGGTACCCGGGGATCCGTCCGCATCGCTTGCCGCTCGAAGCTGGAATTGCAGCTTGCAAGGAGAAACGCAATCCGTGCTGACATCTGTCCATTCAAGGGACTGGATCGGTGAGTTATCACCCATTGAAAAAGCTGATGACTGTACGCTGCCGGACATCACTGATACGCTTTCGCGATAAAAACGGAGTACCATTCCATCATCGCCTACAGCCCAGCCGAGCTTTCTACTCGCAAATGACACTGCCGATAGCATCTCCGCGGTTGGCGAGGCAAAGGAACTCCATGTGGTATCGCGATATCGCCGTATAGCGCCATTTTTTCCTACTGCCCATCCGTCAAAACTTGCGGGAAATGAAGTTCCTGACCACTGCGGTGAACCGGTATCAGTATGCAATGACCAGTCAGATCCGTTGTAATGCCAGATTTTGCCACTCACGCCGGCAGCCCATATATCGGATGACGAGACTGCCGTCATGCCGTATATCGTATCCGGAGATGGGACTGTTGATGTGGACCATGAAGAACCATCCCAATGCGCGAGCGCGCCACTGTCACCGCCTGCCCAGATATCATTCGCTGATGCAAACGCAATCGATCTCCATGTCGTGTTCCCGGTATCGATATTCAATGTCCACGATGAACCGTCATAATGCCAGATGCGGCCTGACGAACCGACGCCCCATACATCATTAGTGGCAATGGCGGCAATCCCGCGAATATCCGCTGCAGACGGCACAGATGACTCTGACCATGATGTGCCATTCCAACGCGCAACGCTTCCGCTGATGCCGCCAACCCACCCATCGGTTGCAGCACGAAAATCCATTGCATACCATGTTTCATTGCCGGTGTCGGCATATTCTGTCCATCCGGTACCATCAAAATGAATAATCTTGCCGCTCGCGCCGGCAGCCCATACATCTGATGAGGATACCGCTGCTACGCTGTAGAGATTCGCCGAAGTCGCAAGATTGTATTGTATTGTCACAGCATCAACCCGCGGGCTTTCGGCGGGATTATTTCCACGCGTATACGATATGCGATATTGCAGATAGCGCGCGGATGGTGAAGTGATCTGCGATCCGTTTGGGTTCGTCATTTCTCCGCTCCATGATGACCAGGATCCGTCAGGCGTTGGTGTTGATCCCGTACGCGTTGCAAGCGTCACGTTGCCACCCGTGACAAGAGTTTCAACCCATGCAGCAACACTCCAGACAGGAGAAGCAGTGCCTGTATCAACGATCGCTGACTGATACGTGCCTGCTGCATCATAGAGAAGCATCCCATACAGTTCGATGCGACCATTCTTCCCTGCCGCCCAGCCGTTTTGCGCGTCGATCATCACCACGGCATTCAGGGTATCGGATTCGGCTGTCCCGCGATATTCCCATGCATTCCCGTCGTAGTGCCATACATTGCCATTTTGTCCGACTGCCCAGATATCAAACGATGAAATAGCATCAAGAGATTTTATTTTCGCGGGAGAAGGTACCGTAAAAACAGTCCATGACGAACCATTCCAATGGGCAACCTTTCCACTCTTCCCCGCTATCCATCCGTCATTTGCGGAAACGAATACAATGTCATTCCATGTTTCGGATCCGGTGTCCGTTTGCAAACTCCATGAGGAACCGTCGTAATGCCAGACGCGGCCGCTTTTCCCCGCAGCCCAAATATCTGTTGGTGACATAGCTGCGATGCCGTAGATCACATGATCGGAGGGCGGAATGATATATGACCATACGGAACCATTAAAATGGCCAATCTTCCCATCGTCGTCAGCATCATCATCATCGCTGCCCACGACCCACACGTCATTGTTTGCAATGGCCGCGATGTCAAACCATACATCGTTTCCGCTATCTACACTTTCTCTCCATGTTGTTCCATTGTAGTGATAGATTTTCCCGGCTTGCCCCGCTGCCCATCCATCGGAAGCAGTGCGCATCGCAATGCCATTGAGATGCACGCTGCCAACATCGTAATCCAATGACCACACAGAACCATCATAGCGGATGATTTCTCCATTATTTGCAGATGCCCATACATCGGTCGTGGATAAAAGGGAAATAGCATTCAGATGCGATGAGGTTGTGCTTGCGCTGTTCTGGTGCGGCGCCCACTGCAATCCTTGTTCGAGTATAACCCCAGCGCTTTCGCCGGTGCCGCTCACAACGGTATCAGACAAGGTGCCAGCGTTAAACTGATTATCAGTTGTGTCGGTATGTTCGGAGCCGCCGCTGATATACCATTGGCCATCCGGGGCATCTCCAAGCCGTAACGTGCCGGGGCTGCTTGTCGCTGTGAGCAATGTTGCCGTGTCGTATTTTGTTGCATCGCTCCAGATAGCCTGTCCTGCACCGCCGGACCAATCTGTCTGCATCCAATCTTGCGACTCCCAATTTGTCAGATACGTTGCTCGACGTACCGTGTTCGTTATTCCGGGTCGATCTTGCCAGCTGACTGTGACGACCGCTTCTTTTGTATGGATGTCGGTATATGATGCAGGACACGTTGCTATTTCATGCGATACCGTACGGCATACTGCATTGTATGTTGTTGTCCGCGTAAACCTACCGAGTGTTTCGCTCGTTGTTTGCGTGTAAGGAACGGCGTTCCACGTATCGGCATGCGCCGCACGTGCGCTTTCAATCCCCTCTTGCGCGAGAGCGTTGCCTTGGAGTGACAATTCCGATATGCGCGACAATCCAAAACCGCCGGTAAGCATCGCTGTGACGGCAGCAATCATCAATGAAAAAATACCGAGGGCAAGAATGACCTCAAGAAGAGTTTCCGCTTTCCGCGTGTCATCCCGAGTTTGTCGAGGGATCCTGATGATAATATGGTGATCTCTCCTCTGGATCTCTCGCTGTCGCTCGAGATGACATATTCTTTGAAATCTTTCTAAAGCAGTAATCAGATGCATATTATTCAACCTCATCAACGGCTCCCAAACGATTGATTGATATCGTTCTTGAACCAATGCCGGCAAGATCGAGGATGATCGTGCCCGTTGCGCTCGGCGCACCAGTATTGCGCGCATAGACAATCTCGGGAGTCGTCGTGGATAGCTGGAGTGTCAAGTCGATCGACGAAGGAAATGTGTATGGGATTTCAGATCCGGTGATGCGCCCTGCATACGATGTGCCGGTGTATCGAATGATTTGTTCTTCGCCGCCGGGCGCTGTCGTGAAATAAACGCCGTGCGAATTATTTCCCTGCCCGTATAAGGATTGGATATGAGCAGAGCGCAACGCATGGATGAGAGTGTTTGACTGCTCGTTTAGATGAGCCGATACCTGCGTGGAGCGAAAAAGAGAAAACGATCCGACGATGAGAAGCAAAAAAATCGTCAAAACGACAAGCAGCTCAATCAAAGTAAATCCCGCTCTATCGCTTGACGTTTCCCGTGATTTCATAGATCGGTGTGATGATGGAAAGCGCAAGAAAACCAACAGCCAAACCAATGCCGATTAACAACAACGGCTCAATCGCGGTAGAAAGTGATTTTGTCGACGTATCGAGTTCATCCTCGTAGTAGTCAGCAAGAAACAGGAGCGCTTCTTGCAGCTTACCGGACTCTTCGCCCACACCGATCATGCGCGTGACGAGTTTGGGGAAAAGCCATTCATAATCTTCCAGATTGCGTGATAATTTTGTGCCGCGTGTAGTGAGCCGCGCCACCGACTGCACTGCCCTGCGATAGTAAAAATTACTCATCGTATCTTGCAATATGAGCAACGCTTCATCGATATTCAAACCGCTTCCCAATAATGTGCCAAGAGTACGGCAAAAACGCGCGAGGTTAGCATGGCGCGTCAACGGCGCGATAACCGGCATCCGCAGCAATATACCGTGGGTGATCGGCCGCATAAAACGCTGGCGGATCAATATCGCAAACCCGACGATTGCAACGACAGAGCCGATAGCGATCGCGATACCATTGGATTGGATTTGCTTTGATATCCAAATGATGATTTTTGTCGTGATCGGCAAGTCAACATTGAGCCGTTCAAACAATGGCGTGATTTGCGGGAGTACGAAAAACGCCAACCCTGCTCCGAGTATCAGTGCCGCGACCAGCACAACAATCGGATAGATCATCGCTCCTTTTATCTTTGATGCCAATTCTTTTTCTTTTTGAAGCTGCAGAGCAAGCTGCTCAAAGTTTTCTACCAGCGTGCCGGAAGTCTCACCGGCGCGGACAGCATTGATGAAAAGCGGTGAAAAAATACGGGGATAATCGGAAAGCGCGCGAGACAATTTCTGTCCCGCGCTGATTGAGGAGCTTACCGAAGAAAGGCATGAATTCAGTTTGCCTCGCGATGAATCCCGCGCGATGAGGAGCGACTCATTTAAGGTAAGTCCTGCGCGCAGCATCACGGCAAGCTGTTTTGCCAATATCGAAATCTGCGCTGGTCCAACACCGCCAAATGATATATCGGCTGACAGGATATTTTTCTTTTCTTCGGCCATGGGTTTCATTATTCTTTTGTTGCGCGCAGCACTTCTTCGAGTGTGGTAAGTCCAAGCAAAACCTTTTCGAGTCCATCTTCCAGCATGCTCGTCATCCCGCCCTTTTTGGAAGCGCTCATGACCTGATCGCTGGTAGCGCGCTTTAAGATCAACTGTTTGATTTCGTCATTCATTTCGAGTACTTCAAAAATACCGAGCCTTCCGGAATAACCGGTATCAGCGCACACCATACAACCGCTCCCCTTATAGCCCCGCGGCCGTGATTTCGAGGTAAAGCCGCGCGACTCAAAAAATTTTTTGATCGATGGTTCTTCTTCAATCAGATCCCATTCCTCTCCGGTAAGCACATACGAGGCACGGCATTTTTCGCAGGTCTTTCGTACGAGACGCTGGGCAATCACGATCGTCACTGTTGATGCGATAAGGAATGGCTCGATGCCCATGTCGAATAATCGAGGAAACGTGGTCGCCGAGTCATTCGCGTGGAGAGTAGAGAGCACCAGATGGCCCGTCATTGCGGAGTTTACCGCTATGCCGGCTGTCTCGCTATCGCGGATTTCGCCAACCATGATGATGTCCGGGTCTTGCCGGACGATGGATCGCAGCCCTTTTGCAAACGTGAGGCCTGTTTTCGGATTCACCTGGATTTGCGTGGCACCTTCAATATCATATTCAACAGGGTCTTCGATCGTTGCGATATGCACATCGCGCGTATTTAAAATCTTTAATACCGCATAGACTGTTGTAGTTTTTCCGCTGCCGGTCGGGCCTGTGACGAGTATCATGCCGTGCGGGCTTTCACTCGCGTGATTCACCTTTTGTAGATCAGCTTCCTGAAAGCCGAGGTCAACAAGGCTTAATCGCCGCAGTTTTGATGAAAGCAAACGCATGACGATATTTTCACCATATGTGGTTGGCACGATCGATACGCGTACGTCAATCACCTCTTCTTTGGCATTGAAACGAAACTTTCCGTCTTGTGCCGCGCGATGTTCGTCGGTGCGCATCTTTGATAAAATCTTGACGCGCATCACAACAGGGTCAAGCAACTCTTTTGGCATCTCAAGCACGTCATGCAATACGCCATCAATGCGAAACCGCACCATGACATGCCGCGCCATCGGAGAGACATGGATATCTGACGCCTTGTTTTGGTATCCATACTGCACAAGCATATCCATGAGCTCCACGATTGCGCCATCCCTTTCATCGCGGCTCAACAGCGGATCTTTGAGGCGGGCAAGAATCTTTTCAAACGATACGGAGAGGCTCGCTTTGTACCGTTCGAGCGCAGCTTGAAAGTCGCGCATCGTCACATAGTACGGTGTTATGGGCATGCCAGCACGCTTTTCAATCAAATGGATCATCTCAAGATCGTGGGGTTGGCGCATGGCGATGCGCAAGCCCTTTTCGTCTCTTCCAAATGCAATGATGCCGCGCGACCGCGCGACCACTTCCGGCACCAGCGCCAATACCGCATCATCGATTTTGACATTCCCAAGATCGATAAATGGCACTTCATAATGCCCGGCAACGACAAGCCCGAGCTGTTCGTCTTTGATCAATTCATGATCGACAAGATACAACTCAAGGGGAATGGTTTGCTCTTCTGCTGCCTTGCGAGCTTCATCAAACGTCTCTGCTTTTAGAAAGCCTTTCTCAACAAGGAGTGTGTGAATTTCATCAGATGATAGCTGCATAGGGTCTACAGTTAGGTTTCACCATGCTGTGTGGCATCCAGCCCTTCCTCTTCCTCTGATTCCTGCACGCGAAGCGGAAATACGCTGTTCGTTATCTTCCATATCAATGCCGAACCAAAAAACGAAAATGCTGCAACTGCCGCAACTGCGAGTACTTGATTCCAAAGAAGCGATGGATTGCCGTAGAAAAATCCATTTGCGCCTGCGGCATTTACTGTAAGCGTAGCAAAAAGACCTGTTGCAAGCGATCCCCAGATGCCGCTGACGCCATGACAGGCAAATACATCAAGCGAATCATCAAGCCGCGTACGCACTCGCCAGTTGGCTGCGATATTTGAAACAATACCGGCGACAAAACCGATGAGCAGTGATGAACTGACGTTGACAAATCCCGATGCCGGCGTGATAGCGACTAGGCCGCATACCGCACCGATTGCGATGCCAACTGCTGATGCTTTTCGCTTCCTGCTCCAATCCATGAGCATCCAGCTTACAGCACCCGCTGCCGCGGCAACATTCGTCACAACAAGAGCAGACACGGCAAGCTCTCCGGCAGCAAGCGCGCTTCCGGCATTAAACCCAAACCATCCAAACCAAAGCAGTGCTGCGCCAAGAATAACAAACGGAATATTGCTTGGCTTGAGTTCTGCGCCATTCGAAGCGTCTTTGCGCCTGCCGATGAGCCAGGCGCAGGCTAATGCAGAAAACCCTGCGGCAATATGCACCACCGTGCCGCCGGCAAAATCAAGTGCGCCTAATTTTCGCAGCCAACCATCGGGGTTCCATACCCAATGCGCGATCGGAGAGTACACAAATGTGGTCCACAAGATGACAAATATCAATAGTGACATGAAGCGCACGCGCTCCGCAAATGCACCGATGATAAGCGCAGGCGTAATGGCGGCAAATTTCAGCTGAAAGAAATAAAAAAGCAGCGCTGGAATCGTTGCGGCGTATGCTGCGTTTGGCGCTGCACCGACGCCGGATAATCCGAACCAGGAAAGATCGCCAAACAATCCATTTACGCTTGGCCCAAAAGCAATGCTATAGCCCCACAGTGTCCAGACCAAACTCACGACAGCAAAAATGCCCACGCACTGCGTGAGTGTCGATATAATATTTTTAGCGCGCACCAACCCGGCATAAAAAAAGCCCAAAGCGGGCGTCATGATCATCACGAGAACAGCAGCTGTTGCCACCCATGCAATGTCTCCTGTATTTAATTCCGCTGTTTGCGCAAACGCAGCTGCGGGATAGAAAAAAACAAGGCCTCCTGTAATAACTCTCAATACCGGGCTCATAAGAAAGATATTAGTGAATGAGAAGCTTTTATTCACATGCGATCACTTTTCAATTTACAGTATAGTGGATGGCAAATGGAAAGCAAATTACTCTTCTTGCGCATGATATACCTTGTAAGGAAAACTAAATCGAAGGATTATGAAAACAAACAGCGATACTAATGCAAGAACAGCGCCATACTGAAAAGAAGCAGCAGCGCCAAAACGATCCCACAACACTCCAAATATCACGCCGGCAGGTAATGCGGCAAGTCCCGTGAACGCATGATATACGCCTGATGCCGTTGCCCGATGCTCAACATCAACGAGTCCGACAACAATCGCGCGGCCAATGCCTTCGGTGAGCGCTGCGTATAATCCCAAAAGGGCAAAAAGAAGCCAGATAGCTAATCCGTCGCTTGTGACGGTTGAGAATAAATAATAGGTAAGAGCAAATATTGCCATCCCAATCATAAAGGTATTTCGATGTCCGATCTTATCGGAAAGAATGCCGGCAGGAGTCGAAAGTAATGCAAGCGTGATGTTGTAGACAAAATACAATAGCGGCAGAAACGCAAGCGCGATGCCAATATCTTTCGCGCGCAGCAACAAGAACGCTTCAGATACCTTCCCGAGCGAAAACAAGGTTGAAACCCCTAAGAAGAGCATGAAAGGAAGGCCAAGCGAACCAAGATGAAATTTCTGTTTCTTTGCCACGCCTTCCGAATAATCTGAAGGTGCCTTCGCCACCTCGCCATCCTTTACCTCTTTTACAAAAAATACGATGAGCAATACCGCGAAGAAACTTGCGATGAACGACAGTAAAAATAATGTCCGCAGATTATTGTCGATCAGCGGCAGAATCAAAAAAGCGATAATAGGCCCGAGCGCGGCTCCCATCGTATCTGCCGTACGGTGAAACCCAAACGCACGGCCTATTACACGATGTTTGGTCGACACGCTTAATAACGCATCGCGCGGCGCATCGCGTGATCCCTTGCCCACGCGGTCAAAAAACCGCACGACAAGCACATGCCATGGTGCCCCGGCAAGCGAAAGGAGGGGTTTTGAGATTGCCGATAGCGAATAGCCAAAAACGATAAGAGGTTTTCTGCGATGAACGCGATCCGATATTCTTCCCGAGACTGCTTTCAAAGCACTGGCCGTGGCTTCAGCGACCCCTTCGACAATACCGACAAACGTAGCTGACGCGCCAAGCACGCTCGTAAGAAAAATCGGGATATACGGAAAAATCATATCCGATGAGAGATCGTTGAGAAAACTCACGACCCCCATTGATATGACATTTTTTGATAATCCGAAAAATTTTGTCGGTTGTTTTGCTTCCTTGGATTCCATACCCATTTTGTCATCCCGGCGAGTCACGCCGAAGCTTTAGCGAAGGCGGACGAAGGCCGGGATCCAAACCAATTTATTTTTTAATTTAGATTCCCGCTTTCGCGGGAATGACAATTCTTAGAATGTCTGATATTATCTGTGAATATACCATATATGGGAACACTCATCAATGGAAAAAAAATCGCGCATGATATTTTAGAGTCGCTTCAAGAGCGAGTGCGGATGCTTGCGCAAAAAGGAGTGGCGCCGTCGCTAACAGTCATATTGGTCGGCGATAATAAAGCATCAACAACGTATGTGCGGAAAAAGGGAGAAGCTGCAAAAGCCATCGGCATTGATTTCACGCTTGAAAAATATCCGAGCGAAGCAACGACAGAGCAAGTTGTCAATGAGATCCAACGGATCCAATCCGAGCGCGCGCCGCATGGCATGATTGTCCAGCTTCCTTTACCTGATCACATTGACACAAATACGGTATTGAACGCGATTGATCCGGCTCGGGACGTTGATTGTTTGACATTTGTAAACATCGGCAAACTTATGATGAACAATTCGCCATTCTCCCCCCCGACACCTGCCGCGATTATGGAAATCATCGCTTCTCAACCTATCCAGCTCGCGGGCGCGAATGTGACGATAGTAGGCGTCGGCCCCTTGGTCGGTAGGCCTTTGGCAGTCATGCTAATGAACGAACGCGCGAGCGTGACGACATGCAACAGCATAACGAGAGACTTTACGGAAAAGTGTCTCTCTGCTGATATTATTGTTTCCGGTGTCGGAAAGGCCGGGCTTATCAGAGGAAATATGGTCAAACGGAGGGCGATTGTCGTTGACGCCGGCGTTGATTTTGTAAATGGAAAAATGATTGGCGATGTTGTTGTAGATGAAGTATTGCCACGCGCATCTGCCGTGACCCCCACCCCCGGCGGCGTCGGACCTGTCACGGTCGCCTGCCTTTTGCGCAATACCGTGCTCGCGGCGGAGCTATAAGATCAAATCATTGTGTCGCGCTTTCTTGCACAAGCCGCGCGCGGAGCTTTTCAAAATACTCCACCGCGCGCGGAAGTTGCGTATATACTGACTCTGCGAGTTCTTCTTTATATGTGTGCACAGTGTCATTACGCAAATCAACAAGATCAAGCCAAAAGGTATCGTGATCAATAAGTCCTTGTTGATACGCGTCTCGAAAACAGCTTTTTGGTGAAACACAACGAACGCCATGTTTCTCTTCAAGAAAAACCTTTACGGCTTTCCATGCTAAATCAAGCGTAAACTCAAAACGTTGAATAGATGAATCACGAGTGATCGAATCCTTTGGCAACGCAAGCGCTTCTTTCAGGCGCGCCAAGGCTTGTGCATAATCATTGAGTGACGATTCAAACTTTGTCATAGATCGCCGTAGATTAATTCAATATTCTGCTTTGCAACTTCGCGAAACGAACCGGATGTCTGCGAAAAATCAACTACATCAAACTTATAGAGTAACGGGAGGGCATCAACATCTTCCCGAATCTTGCGCATCACATCAAGTGGTACCGGATCCCGCCCTTCTATGCCAACGTCTATATCTGATTTCTCGTCGCCTTTATCCGCTATGCGCGACCCAAAGAAAAACATTCGGTGCCGTTCTGGATCAAGATAGTTTTTCGCTATCCCCCTGATCTGGCGCTTTAACATTTCGCTATCATATTGTTCAAGTCGCATAAAGATATTATACTATAATCCAAAGCAAAACTCAAGACCATTTTTGCTTACGATATGACTCCTGCCTTTTGCGCAACACCGTGCAAGCTTCGGAACAATATTATTCATAGCGTGCATCCAAAAAGTACTCCTTCGGGTGGTGTGTAGGAACGAGAGATAACAAATGTTTCTTTGAGTGAAAGCTCTTTTCCGATACGCACGGCAGTTCGCCTGTCACGCTGGCCAGGTTTTATTTTCACTTCATACCCAATCGCATCGTTCACAATAAAATCGAGTTCAACGCCGCTCTTTTTTTGGTAATAATGCACGGAACCTAATTTCTGAAGCTCCCAAAAAATAGTATTTTCGAAAAGATTTCCTTCTGAAGCGCGAGAAAGATGACGTACGATTCCTGAATCGCAGAGATAGAGCTTCTGCGCGCCACGGATCTCTGTATCGCGATTCGTACTGTGCGGCGCAATCCGTTTGATAAAATAAGTATGTTCAAGAAAAGAAAGGTATGCTGTGATGGTATGGCGCGAAACGCCGATCTCTTTTGACAATTTTTGAATATCAATTTTTGACCCGACACGCTCCATGAGTAAAAGCATCAGATCTCGCACGGAATCATTTTTTTGAAAATCCCCCAAACGCTGAACCTCCATCTGAAAATAGGAAGAAAAAATATCCTCAAGCGCTCGTACTTTTTCCGTTACTGATTCTTTTAACACAACACCAGGAAACCCGCCCCACTGAAGGAATTCCTGATAGAAACGGTCAATTACATCAAATTGTTCTTCACTCGTAATGGATTCGGGAATCAAAATCGGCTCCCCCTTAAATCGAATGAACTCCCGAAAAGTCAGTGGATAAAGCTCGAAAAGGTATTTTCTCCCTGCAAGTGATTCAGAAAACAAATTTTTTATGTAAAAACTTGCTGAACCGGTCAGGAAGCATTTTATGTCATAATGATCAATCAGATACTTAACAATTTTCGGCACTTGAGGAGCTTGTTGGATTTCATCGAGAAAGAGATAAGGACGGCTCTGTTGCGTAAGACCGAGGGTTTTAAGAATGTCAGCAATTTTATCGTAATTTTTTTCGTCAAAAATTTTTTCATGAAGCGGATTCTCAAGATCCAAAAAAAGCTTATTTCCCGATGGTAAAGAGTCGAATATGTTTTGAAGCAGTGATGTTTTACCAACTCTTCGCATGCCAGTCACAATAATCGCTTCCGGAGAGTCAAAATAAGGCTGGATAGTTTCAAAAAGATCTCTTTTTATAAGCATATGATAAACACAGTTTATTATACTTTATGTATAGTATAATTATACATAAAGGTCACCTTTTTGTCAATAGATACATTTACATTAAGGCGCGGAAAAAATGAATCCCTGTCACTACTATAGACAGCGACCGGGCAAAAATTGTTGACTGTGTTAGCCTACTACCACCTGCGCATACTTGGTTTGCGCAGTTGTTTCAATTCCATCTCCGCGTCAGCGAGCTTTCGCTCCGCCGTTATTAGAGCGCTCTTCTTGTCCTCAAGCTCGCGTTTCGCTTGAGCAAGTGTGACGCGCGCGGGCGCCTCCACCGACCACTCTGCAGCAAACTTTACGAGATCCGCAAGCTCTGCCTGGCCGATCAGATACCGAGCGAGCAAGTCGCCGTCCGGCACCACAAGATAGTTTCGCTCCGGATCGCACACCGTATAGACAGAGACGCTGTAGCGATCCTTCGAGACAGCGATTACGCCGTTCTCGAGCGTTGCCTCTATCCGTGGCGGCCTGCTATCGATTCCGTCGATCTGCGTCACTTGAAGTAGCCTCCACGGACGCGGGACAAACCGCTTGTCCAGATCGACAATGAGCTTATCGTCGCGCCACGTTACGTGGACAGCGAACGAATGCTCTAATCTCCCACCGATTACCGTGAGAACGATGAGCCCCTCTTTCTGTTCCTTTGCGATACTGAAACTCGCAAAGGACACTGGCACATCTCGCATGCCGGAACGTGGCATGCTTGCTCCCAGGATCCGCAGACGATTTTCCTCCTTCGCCTCGAAGACAAACCCACCCTCGGAGTTAATCTTACACACAGCCTTTTCTGATAACTGCATTTGAACCTCCTTCGAAAATGCAGCCGGCACCCGCGAAACGGCGCGCCTCGACAGAATATGTCACGCTCCCTGTCGTAGTAGAGCGACCTCGTATTGAGTCATGTGATGATTGAGGTAATGCGATGGCATCACTACATGTCAATACGTCAACAATAGGTCCTAAACGTACAAGACCTATTGTCTTTTTGCTTCATAAAATATAGACTACAGCAAGGATCCACATACATTGACATTTGAGATCGTTTTCGTAATACTATTATTATATGAGTCAATCATCCCACACATTTCGCGCGCTGATTGAGCCAGAAGAAGGGGGCGGCTACCACGCATTTGTTCCCTTGCTTCGGGGGCTTCATACATTCGGCGAGACCCTTGAGGAGGCAAAAAAGAATCTTCGTGAAGCACTCATTTGTCATATTCAAGGTCTCCGGAAAGATAATAAACCTATTCCGAAAGAGGAGGATGCGTTTGAACTTGTTCAGACGGTTTCTGAACACGAACTTGCAGTATCGTCACACTCGTAAATGGGTAAACTTCCATCAGTCAAGGTGAAAGAATTGGTCAGAACACTTGAACGACTCGGATTTTTTCAATATCACCAAGTTGGAAGTCACGCGCAATATAAGCATCCAGACGGTCGAAGAACTACTATCCCAATGCATTTTGGACGAGATGTCGGCAAAGGAATGCTTCATAGCATTCTTCACGATATAGATGTGACGGACGAGGAATTCATCGAGTTGCTCAAAAATTGAATTTGCTTAGCGAAGAATTGGGCACCGCTGTGGTGCTCATTTTTTTATTTGACCTTTGTGGGGGTGTATGTAAAATAAGGAAATAGCATATATTCCATGCAAGAAACTATTGACTTTGCGCGTCTCTCGCCAGAAGAGATTCGCGAAACTCTCTTAATCAATCGCATCGCACTTACTCCGGACGAAGTTCTCAAAATACAGAACGAAATACTGAAGCGCCCACCAACACTCGCTGAATGTATCCTCTGGTCTATTCAGGGATCAGAACACTGCTCTTACAAAAGCAGCCGCTCACACCTCAAACAATTTGTCACCGATGCGCCAAATGTCATCCTTGGCCCCTCGGAAGATGCAGGCATTGTCGAAGTCGCCCGAGACAATGCGGGGAACCGCTACGGCATTGTGATGAGCCACGAGTCGCATAATCACCCTTCGCAGGTAGTACCGTATGAGGGAGCTGCAACAGGCATCGGTGGCAATGTGCGCGATGTCTCATGCATGGGAGCAAAAGTTATCGCAAACGCTGATCCGTTGCGTTTTGGCGCGATTGATGCTGTAAAAACCCGCTGGATTCAAGACGGCGTTGTTGCGGGCATTGCCGGATACGGCAATCCTATCGGCGTTCCCACCATCGCAGGTGATGTGTATTTTGACGAATCATACAATGATAACTGTCTTGTAAACGTCGTGACGCTTGGGACCGTGCGCGCTGATGAAGTCATTCATTCACGCGCGCCAAAAGACGCCGATGGCTACGATTTGATTCTTGTCGGAAAAGCAACTGATAACAGCGGATTTGGTGGCGCTGCCTTTGCTTCGGGTGAGCTTGATGAATCCAAAAAAGAGCTTAACAAAGGTGCAGTGCAAGAGCCGAACGCATTTCTCAAACGCCATTTACTCAAAGCGCTCTACACTCTTTTGCCAATACTAAAAGAGCGCGGTTTATTGCCGTATGTCGGATTCAAAGATCTTGGCGCGGGCGGCATTGCCTGTGCTTCCGTAGAAATCGCTGACAGCGCCGGATATGGTGCAGAAGTCGACCTCGACAAAGTGCCGGTAGGCATGGAAGGGCTGCACCCCGCAGTGATCCTCTGCTCTGAAACGCAAGAGCGATATCTCTGGGCAGTGCGCCCTGACATCACCCCGCTGATCTTGGAACACTACAATATCATATTCGACCTGCCGTCGATGGCATACGGAGCCCGTGCCGCGGTGATTGGAACAATCAAAAATCATGGTGACTTTATCGTCCGTTCTGGTGGTGAAGATATTGTTCATGCAAAAGCATCAGACGTCACTCGCGGACTGCGATATGATCGTCCGATCACGGAACCGAAAAAAAATATATCGGAGCCAACAGATGAGGAATTACGTATCCCCGTTGATAAAGATGAATATCTCGCGTGGTGTACTGATATTTTTTATAAAATCCTGTCGCACGAAAATATTGCATCCCGCGAGCCGATCTATGAACGCTATGATAAACAAGTACAGGGGCAAACAGTGATAGAACCGGGACAGGCAGATGCCGGTGTCTTGCAACCATTTATCGATGAATCATATCCGGCTGAAATACGCACTTGCGGCGTTGCATTGTCTGTAGATCAAAACCCGCGCTACGGTAAAATTGACCCCTATAAAGCAGGGGCACTAGCCGTACTTGAAGCGGCGAGAAACGTTGCCGCAGTTGGGGCGTTCCCCGCTGCGCTGACTGACTGCCTTAACTTTGGCAATCCGGAAAAACCGGAGCAAATGTGGGAGTTTGTACAAGCAGTCCGCGGGGTTGCCGATGCTGCGAAAGACTTGAGGCTTATACAGTATCCCGACTCCCCTGTTCCTATTATTTCCGGAAATGTATCATTGTATAACGAATCTCGTGGTACTGCGATTGCGCCAAGCCCGATCATCGCATGCTTAGGTGTATTGCATGACGCATCGCGCGCAATAACCATGAGTTTCAAAAAGCCTGATTCCCTCCTCTATCTCATCGGAAAAAGAAACAACGAGTGTGGCGGTAGCGTTTTTTATTCGTTGTTTGGCAAGCTCGGGAGTAATCTTCCTTCATCGGATGCGCAGGAAGCAAACAGGCAAATCCATTCTCTTGTGAGCGCGATTTCCGCGGGGCTTGTGTTGAATGCGCATGATATTTCTGACGGCGGCATTGCCGTCACTCTTGCGGAAATGTCATTTGGCAATGAAATCGGATGCAGTATTGAAACGCCTGATGAACTGCCGCTTCACGTCTTCCTTTTTTCTGAAACTCCGGGCTTTGTAATAGAGGTCTCGCCGGATAACAGAGAATCTATTGAATCCCGTTTCGCGCAATCGAAAGTTGAGCTCATTCCTATCGGCACGACAACCAGCAAAAAAACAATTACTATTTCGATGCCTAGTCATAATCATCAACTCATTTTGGATTTACCTGAAGCAAAGCAATTATGGCAAAACGGACTGCGGGGAAAATTATAAAAACAAAATCAGCGTATAAAGATGCCGGGGTCAGCTACGGAATGCTCGACCCGGTAAAAATTGCCGCACAAAAAGCTGCCAAACTCACTGGACGCCATCTGAAACAAAAAGGTGGATACGAGATCGCGGAGACCCGCGGTGAATCGGCATACGTATGGAAACAAGGATCGCAGTATTTTGCTTCTGTCATCGAAGGGCTCGGCACGAAAAATCTTGTGGCCGATGCAATGAGAAAGCATGGAAAAAAAACGTATTATGACACTGTTGCGCACGATACGGTCGCGACAATTATCAATGACCTCATAACGGTCGGCGCGCGGCCGCTTGTCCTTCACGCGTACTGGGCGGTTGGCGACAGCGCGTGGTTTGCTGATAAAAAACGCTCCTCTGATCTTGTCACCGGATGGAAGCAGGCATGCGACATCGCAGGCGTCGTATGGGGCGGCGGTGAGACTCCGGCCTATGCAGGTATTATTGACAAATCAACTATTGATCTTGCGGGGTCTGCCGTAGGCATGATCCCGTCAAGAAAACATCTGATTACGGAACGCAATATCCGCAACGGCGATCGGATACTGCTCGTCAAAAGTAATGGCATCAACGCCAACGGACTCACGCTCGCAAGGAAAGTCGCAGCCATGACAGGCCGCGGCTTTGCGGAAACACTTCCATCAGGCAAAACCTTTGGCGAGGCGCTGCTTGCAAAAAGCAATATCTACGCCCGCCTTATTGCAGCACTGCAAGACGCGAACGTTAATCTGCATTATATTGTAAATATCACAGGGCACGGATTGCGCAAACTCATGCGTCCGAAAAGAAATTTTACCTACATTGCGGAAAAACTATTCAAGCCGCAAGAAGAATTTTTGTTTATCCAAAAAACTGCCGGGCTATCTGACTATGAAATGTATGAGACATTCAATATGGGCCAAGACTTTGCGCTTTATGTTCCTGAACGCGATTCAAAAAAAGCCTTAAAGATTATTACGAGCAATGATTTTGTGGCGATGGATGCAGGGGTTGTACGCAAAGGAAAAAAAGAAGTCATACTCAAATCTCTTGGAATTACGTATAGTGAAACCTCGCTACGGATACGGTCATGAAAATCGCCATCATACAATTTCCCGGCAGCAACTGCGAATCAGAATCAATCCGCGCGGTACGGGCTGCCGGCATGGATGCGGAGGAGTTTTTATGGAATCGCAATCCATCTGACCTCTCTTTATTTGATGGTTATTTCATTGTCGGCGGATTTTCGTATGAGGACCGTTCGCGAGCCGGTATCATCGCCTCTCTCGATCCGATCATGAAATATCTCCATACGGAAAACGAGAAAGGGAAACCAATTTTAGGCGTGTGCAACGGCGCGCAGATTCTTGTCGAAGCAGGGTTCGTGCCGGGGTGCAATGGATATGCGCTCGGTATGGCGCTCGCAGAAAACAAACGCATCAAAAATAATCACATACTCGGCACCGGATTTTATAACGCGTGGGTGACGCTGATGGTAGGCTGTGATCCGCGCGCTTCGGCATTTACCTGCGCTATGCGACCTGACTTTACTATGCGTGTACCCGTAGCACATGGCGAGGGGCGCTTTATGATGAAAGACAATCTCCTGAACGAACTGAAGGAAAAACAATGTACAACATTCCGCTATTGCGCGTCGAATGGAGAAATAATCGACGAGTTTCCTGTCAATCCAAATGGTTCGGCGTACAATCTCGCGGGGGTAAGCAATGCGAATGGTAATTGTCTAGCGCTCATGCCGCATCCAGAACGCACAGCAGACGGCCTACCCGTATTCCAGTCAATGCGCCAGTATATTGTAGAACAAACAACACCGCGCCTTTCACAGATTGATTGCCCGGAAATCGAGCGCTCCATCCCCGACTACGTAAAAGAAGAGGATAGGCATGAAATAATCGTGGAATCAATCATTACGGATAATGCGGCATACACGGTGCAGACCGCTCTCCGCGCGCATGGTATCAATGTGTGCGTACGTCGATATGCGCATTGGGAAATAGCTCTCCGACAAGGGGCTCTGCCGTCGACGATATCCGCAATTATCGCGAGTGGAGAATTATGTAATACGAATAAAGAACGCTCTATTGATTCATCCGTGCTTGCATCGCGATCGCGATCTGCACGGTATTTGGTACGGTATCGAGACGACAATGCAGGCTCCAGCAAGATTCAAACTTTACGGAACCATCATGGTTTTACTGATATCGAATCGATCATAAGTGGCGTGCTTTGGATACTAAAACCGGCTGTCGAATCACAACAGAGCGTGATAGACGATGTAATTTCTACAAATATCCTGTATAATCCCAATTCGCAAATCTGTATGCGATATTATCCATAAAATATCCTCTATGGCCTCCGAAACGCCATCCTATCGCGGCAAAGTGCGCGATATCTATGATCAAGGAGATGCGCTTTCCATAGTCACCACGGATCGTTTAAGCGCGTTTGACCGCATTATTTGCGAAGTGCCTTCCAAGGGAGCTGCGCTGAATAAAATCAGTGCGTGGTGGTTTGAAAAAACGGCCGGCATCATCCCAAACCATGTTATCTCTGTGAGCGCGCCGAACGTCATGATCGTAAAAAAGTGCCGTACGATTCCTTTAGAGATTGTCGTGCGAGGATACATTACCGGCACGACAGATACATCAATGTGGGTGAAATATCAAAAAGGCGAACGCGAATTCGGCGGCCTGACGCTACCGGAAGGAATGAAGAAAAACCAACAGCTTCCCCGCCCACTCTTGACGCCAACAACAAAGGAACAAGGCCATGATCGTCCGATTACAGAACAACAGATTATTTCGGAGGGTATCCTCACCGAGAACCAGTGGCAGTATCTTTCCGGCAAAGCAATTGAGCTCTATACGTATGGCGTATCAGTCGCGCGTGAACGCGGATTAATTCTTGTCGATACGAAATATGAGTTTGGATTCGACAAAGATGGAAACATTTTGCTGATCGACGAAATCCATACCCCCGATTCAAGCCGTTACTGGAAGGCGGATTCGTACGAATCACGCCTCGCGCAAGGTTTGGAACCGGAAAACTTTGATAAGGAGTTTATACGGCTCTGGATAAAGGAACACTTCGATCCATACGGCAACGATCCCCTGCCTCCGATACCGGCGGAGTTGGTACGTGAGTTGAGCAGCCGCTACGCCACTATCTACTCTATGCTTACCGGAAAAGATGCGACTGAACTTAGTGGAATATTAATATCCTAAATGCTGTGAATAACGAAGTTGTCATCCCTGACTACGATCAGGGATCCAAATTCCTGAAATTATCAGCCTCCTACTGGATTAGACTGTCCGAGAATTGTGCTGATGACATTAAATTTTGTCATTCCCGCGAAGGCGGGAATCCAAATCAAAATCTTTTCAATGGATTTGGATCCTCGATCAGGTCGGGGATGACAATTCTCGGACAGTCTAGACATACTCGAGGCACTGCGGCAAATATGTAATGCAAAGTTAATACAGATATGGGTTGCGAATCACATAGTAAATGCAATATACCTGCCGATGCGCTCGTTCTCGGTATTCTTGGTGGCGGAATGGCTGGATATATGCTCGTCCAAGCCGCGCGTGCCATCGGAGTGAAAACTGCGGTGTTAGATCCCTCGCCTGACGCTCCCGCACTGCGCATCTGCGATCACTCCTTTGTCGGCGCACTCGACGACGAGCAGGCGATCCGCTCGTTCATTGCGGTATCCACCCAGCTCACGTATGTAAGCAATACATGCGATGTCGGCATTTTGCGAAAGTATGCTGCTGTCATACCAGTCCATCCAAATCCGGAGACATTTTCTATTACACAAGATGCGTTCTTTCTGAAACAATTCTTGACCTCACTACAGATCCCTGTTGCCCCTGGTGCGGCAAAGCGAAAATCGTCTGCGCGTGGGCGTATCTATACGCTTCCTCTTGGACGCGCACGTGACGACAGACTCTTTTTCTTTCCAGCCATCTCTGCTCCTGCAAAACTATCGGCGAGTGTGGCGAAAAAAATCAAAAGTATTGCGCAACGCATCGGGCAATCGCTTGATTATGTTGGTGTGATATCCATTGAATTTGTTCTAACAGAAAAGGATGGTGTTTTTGTACGCGGAATCACTCCCTATGTGAATGCAAGCGTTTCTCATTCGAATACAACATACACGATAAGCCCGTTTGAAGAACATGTGCGGCTGGTGTGTTCGCTGACTCCAAAACAACCACGACTAAAGCGCTCATTTGCCCATTCACGCCGCATAAGTAATAATATATCCGTATGAAAAAACCGATTGTCTCAATTATCATGGGATCCGACTCTGATCTTGCCATCATGAGTGAGGCAGCCCGCATATTAGATGAATTTAAGGTACCATACGAAATTACGGTGGTTTCGGCGCACCGTTCGCCGAAACGAATGGCAACGTATGCCGCAACCCTATCTTCTCGGGGTATCAAAACGGTCATTGCGGGTGCTGGAGGAGCAGCGCATCTGCCTGGAGTTGCAGCTGCGCTTACGACCGTGCCCGTCATTGGCATACCGATCATGACTCGATCGTTCAAGGGTGTAGACTCGCTGCTTTCAATCGTACAGATGCCTCTTGGCGTACCGGTGGCGACTGTCGGCATCAACAATGCCGGCAATGCGGCATTACTCGCTGTACGAATGCTTGCCGTTTGGGATCCTCGAGTACAGCAACTGCTTGAGGCCTACCACGAATCCATGGAAAAAAAAGTTCAGAAAAAAGCTGCCAGCCTCAAACGCCTCGGCTATCACGCGTACCTCACTAGTGCTCCATTAAAGAAATGAAACTGCCACTCTCACCTCTCACGGCGATCTCGCCGCTCGACGGACGATACGCGCATCGTACCGAATTGCTGCGAGCATATCTTTCCGAGTATGCGCTCATGAAATACCGCTGCCTTGTCGAGATTGAATATCTTATCGCGTTCAGTCTCCAGAAGGAAATCGCTGAATGCAAACCAATTTCGCGTGTCTTGCAAAAAAAGCTCCGTGCTATCGTCAAAGATTTTTCCCTTTCGGACGCAAAAAAAATAAAACAACTTGAGAAAAAAACGAATCATGATGTTAAAGCGGTTGAATACTTCCTGCAAAAAAAGATTGCTTCTCTGCAGGCAAAACACCTGCTGCCATTTTTGCATTTCGCCCTGACATCTGAAGATGTAAATAATATCGCATATACGCTGATGTGGCGGGATGCAATACGCAACACATACGTCCCTTTGTTGCGGCAGCTGCATGGAAAACTCTATTCCCTGTCCCGCCAATGGTCTGACATTCCCCTCCTGTCACTTACTCATGGGCAAAGCGCGAGTTCGACTACGCTGGGAAAAGAGATGTCAGTATTTGCATATCGCTTCTCCCGACAACTTGAAGCTCTTTCCGTTCATGAGTATTCCGGAAAATTAAACGGCGCCGTTGGCACATGGGCGGCGCATAGTTTATCGTACCCATATGTCGACTGGATGAAATTTTCTGCCCGTTTTCTGCAAAGTTTTAATCTCCATCCCTCCATGCATACGACGCAAATCGAAAATGGAGATGCTCTTGCGGCAAGTTATCTGCGTATATCGCAAATCAATACGATCCTTCTTGATTTCGTGCGCGATATCTGGCTGTACTGCATGCGCGGCCATCTGCGGTTGCGCAGGCTTTCTAAGGAAGTGGGTTCCAGTACCATGCCCCATAAGATCAATCCGATACATTTTGAAAACGCAGAGGGCAATCTTGGCGCTGCAAATGCGCAACTATACCACCTTGCTTCCACCCTGCCTGTTTCCCGACTCCAACGCGACCTATCCGGCAGCACACTGATCCGCACGCAAGGATCAGCGCTTGCGCATTCGTTTACCGCATGCCATACTATCATCTCTGGGCTTGATCGGATCACTCCCAATGAGCAGTCATTATCGGACGAACTTGATGCGCACTGGGAAGTCCTTGCGGAAGCCGTTCAGACATTGCTGCGCAAAGCCGGAAACCAAGATGCCTATGAGATTGTAAAGGAAAAAACGCGCGGTATGGCTTTCTCGCAACAGGAGTATCTTTCTCTGATTGACGAACTCCCTCTATCAAAGAAAGACAAAGCATCACTCAAAGAATTGAGTCCGCAACACTATACCGGATATGCGGCAAAACTTGCTTCCCTGAACACTAACCCCTAGTCTCTATCCCCTAAACCCTATCCCATGTGCGGCATCGTCGGAATCTTCTCCCGTAAACCGGCAGCAACAGAAATCTATGAATCCCTGATTCATCTTCAGCATCGAGGGCAGGATGCTGCCGGCATTGCAACATTTAGCAATCAATTCCACATCGTGAAAGGGCCGGGGTATGTCCGAGAGGTCTTTGATCAAGACTCGATCAATCGCCTAAAAGGGTCATGGGGCATCGGCCACACACGCTATCCAACGGCTGGGTCAAAGTCAAGTGTAGAGAACGCCCAGCCGTTTTCCATTTCATCGCCATACGGCATCGCTATGGCGCATAATGGAGATTTAACGAATTACGCGGAGCTTAAACGCGAGCTGCTCCTAAAAGATCGGAGGCACTGCAACTCTTCGTCTGACCTTGAAGTGATCCAGCATATCTTTGCGGCGAAACTGCAATCTCTCAATCCGGGAGATCCGATGTTTGAAAATATCTGCGATGCCGTTGAATCAGTATTTGATAGAGCGCGTGGTGCCTATTCTGTCATCGGTATGATTGCCGGGAAAGGTATGTTTGCTTTTCGCGATCCGCATGGAATCCGCCCGTTCGTCTACGGAGAGCGAAAAAATCATGACGGCACGACAGACTACATATTTTCTTCCGAAAATACGATGTACTATCCGCTTGGCTTTGAACTCATGGGAAATGTGGCGCCGGGAGAAGTCGTGTATGTGGATGAGTCGGGAACGATACAGCGGCGCACGCTGCGCAACGAACTTTTCACTCCCTGCATTTTTGAATATGTATATCTCGCGCGGCCTGATAGTATTATCAACGATGTAAGCGTATATCGCTCGCGCCTTCGTATGGGGCAAAACCTCGGTAAGCAGTGGAAAGAACGATACCCCAAAATAATGCCGGATGTCATCATACCCATACCATTCACTTCAAACACGGCAGCATTAAGTATGGCGCATGAACTTGGCGTGAAATACTCCGAAGGGCTATATAAAAATCAATTTGTTGGGCGCACGTTTATCATGCCGGGGCAAGACATCCGACGAAAATCCATTCTCCAAAAACTCTCTCCGCAAGAAATTGAAATCAGAGGGAAGAACGTATTGCTGGTGGATGATTCGATTGTACGGGGAAACACGAGTAAGGAAATCGTGAAACTGATGCGGCATGCGGGGGCACGCAAGGTCTACTTTGCCTCGGCGTGTCCTCCTGTCAAATATCCGGATTTTTACGGCATCGACATGCCTTCCCGGGCAGAATTGATCGCTGCCAATATGACAGAAGACAAAATCAGGAATTTCATTGGCGCAGATATCTTGCTTTACCAAACGATTGATGATCTTGTTGAGGCTGTGACGCGCAAAGGGAAACATCACATTGACCGACCATCGATGCCGTATCTTGACGGTTGGTACGTCACAAACGACATTTTTATCGAAGAGATTGAAAAGTTTGAACAGGAAAAATTAATGAACACTGTTTAAGGTACGTTGGATTATAAACGCATAAAAATATGTCATTGCGAGGAGCGAAGCGACGCGGCAATCCCGAATGTATAATGCAGGCCCTATGGCAATACGAATCCTTATAATCGGATCCGGCGGACGGGAACACGCTATTACAAAAGCATGCGTTCGTTCTCGCGAAAAGACTGAATTGTATTGTATCGGCACGTCTCGAAATCCAGGCATTCAAACAGTATGCGGCGACTATCGAGTTGGTTCGCTTACCGCTGCAGCAGAGATAACCGAATACGCTCACAGCAAAAAAATTGATTTTGCAATAATTGGTCCTGAATCCGCGCTGGAAGCCGGGGTAGCCGATGCGTTGGAAACGGTAGGCATACCATGTATCGGTCCAAAAAAATCGCTCGCCAGGATAGAGACGAGCAAAAGCTATGCCAGGGATTTGCTTTCTTCTGCTTCTCTACCCGGCATCCCGCGCTATCAAGTATTTCATACGATGGATGGTGCAGTAGAAATGCTTGCGGATCTACAAAATGGTTTTGTGATTAAGGCTGATGGCTTGATGAGCGGCAAGGGCGTCAAAGTATCCGGCGATCATCTGCCGGATATACCATCAGCTCTCCGCTACTGCGAAGAGCTGATGGCCGCCGGATCACCCTTTGTCATTGAAGAGAAATGCGTCGGAGTCGAATTTTCCCTTATGAGTTTCACTGATGGAATAACGCTTGCACATATGCCGGCAGTGCAAGATTACAAGCGCGCATTTGTGAATGACGAGGGTCCAAACACAGGCGGTATGGGGTCAATATCAGATGCTACTCACTCGCTACCATTCCTTGATGGATCAGATATCCAACAGGCGCGCTCGATCAACGAAGCATCTCTTAGAGTGCTTTGCGACACTGTTGGGCAACGGTACACGGGAATCCTCTATGGCGGATTTATGGCAACGCGCAACGGCGTAAAACTCATTGAGTTTAATGCGCGCTTTGGCGATCCCGAGTCAATCAATGTGCTGGGTATTCTACAGACTGACTTTATCGAGGTTTGCCGCCATATCATTGATGGAACGCTTGCACAGCTACCGATAAGCTTCGAGCGCGCGGCTACTGTTTGCAAATATGCGGTTCCAGAAGGATACCCGGATAATCCCATGAGGGGGGGCAGCATAGATATCTCGGCGTTGCCAAAGGAAGCTGATGTATATTATGCGGGCGTTGATGAGAAAGACGGCGTGCTCTACGGAACCGGATCGCGCACCCTTGCAGTGCTCGGCAAAGCTCCGACCATTGCACAGGCTGCCGATATCGCAGAAGAGATGATTTCTGCTATTAGGGGACCATTTTTCCATCGCCCTGATATTGGCTCACCAGAGCTTTTAGGGAAGCGAATCGATACTATGAAAATTTTGCGTCCGTAGATTTGGTAGACGAGCAGATATGAAACTCGCAATTCTTGGATCAACAAAAGGCACGGATATGGAAGCGATCATTGATGCGATCAAGGATGATATTCTTGATGCCTCGATTGAAGTTGTTGTATCTGACAGCAAGGATGCTTTCATCCTGGAGCGAGCAAAAAAGCATGGTATCCCTGCGTTTTTTCTTGATCCAAAGGGAAAGACACGAGAAGCATTTGACAATGAGCTAATCGATCTGCTGCGAGACTTTACCCCCGATGTGATCCTTCTCATTGGATATATGCGTATCTTATCTGCCGGATTTGTGCGGACATTCAAAGACAAAATCATCAATGTCCATCCATCCCTGCTCCCAGCATTTGCCGGCGGCATGGATCTGAATGTGCATCAAGCTGTGCTTGATGCCAGCGTCACAGAAACAGGATGTACTGTCCATCTCGTTGATGAAGGCGTGGATACCGGTGCAATTCTACTTCAAAAGAAATGCAGTGTTTCAAAAAACGAAACGGCAGAAACGCTAAAACAAAAAGTCCAGCAACTCGAAGGGGAAGCTCTTGTTGAAGTGCTCCGATTGTATGTCATTCCGAGCCGCGCCGAAGCCTCGGCGAAGGCGGGCGAGGAATCCCGTGGATAGATCATCACATAATCATCGAAATGATACTTCCTAAGCAGCCAAAAAACCTTAAATTTGTCTACTGACTATGAATACCTCTCCACTCGTAGTGAACCGTGCGCTTGTATCCGTATCTGACAAAACGGGAGTTATCGAGCTTGCAAACGCATTGCAACAAAACGGCGTTGAGATCCTCTCAACCGGAGGAACGGCAAAAGCTCTCCGCTCTGCAGGCATCTCAATTCGTGATGTTTCAGAGTATACCGGATTTCCCGAAATGATGGATGGCCGCGTCAAAACACTGCATCCTCGCGTCCACGGCGGTATTCTTGGACGACGGGATATCGATGCCGAAGTTGCCGCAACACAGGGAATCCAGTGGATTGATTTGATTGTATGTAATCTGTACCCGTTCGCAAAAACCGTTTCTGACCCGCAGTGCACCGAAGAGCAAGCGCGGGAACAAATCGACATCGGCGGACCATCGATGATACGAAGCGCGGCAAAAAACTATGAGTGGGTGTGTGTTGCCGTAGATGCATCAGATTACGAACTGCTTACAGATATGATTGCCAAAGGCGGAATCTCGTTTGATGAACGCAAGCGCCTTGCCGCAAAAGCTTTTGCCCATACTGCATCCTATGACGCAGCCATATCACACTATTTTTCTCAAGCAAGTTTGAATGAATCGCTTTTGCTAAGCTATACGAAGCAGTTACCGCTCCGCTATGGAGAAAACCAACACCAAAACGCAGCGTATTATGGATCCGCCGGTAAAACTTTGAACGACACGGTCAAACAGCATCAAGGGAAAGAACTTTCCTATAACAACATCCTTGATACCGATGCCGCACTGCGACTCTGCCAAGAATTTTCTGAACCGGCCTGTGTAATCGTCAAACACACAAATCCCTGCGGAGTAGCTGTTGCTGCCACCCATATCGATGCGTTCCACGCAGCGCATGCCGCCGATCCCCTTTCAGCATTCGGCGGCATTATTGCGATAAACGGTATGTGCACAAAAGACCTCGCAGATGAAATTGTCAAAACTTTTTTTGAAGTCGTCGTTGCACCTGCCTATGACGATGCTGCACTTGAAACGTTTCTGCAGAAAAAAAATCTCCGTGTTCTTACCGTGATTGGAAATATCCGGCAAAAATATGAATACCGATCGTGTCTCGGAGGCCTACTCGCGCAACAAACGGACCACTCGCAGATACAAAAAGGAGATTTGCGCTATGCGACAGAAAGGAAACCGAAAGATCATGAGATTACTGACCTGCTCAATGCATGGAAAGTAGTGAAGCACGCGAAATCAAACGCTATCGTGCTGTACAAAAATGGCGTAACGGTCGGAATCGGCTGCGGACTTGTATCACGTATTGATTCTGTCCGCCATGCTATCAGAAAAAGCACTGCATCGCTTGACGGCGTCGTGCTTGCGTCAGATGCTTTTTTCCCTTTCCGCGACAGCATTGACGAAATAGCTGCAACAGGAATCAAGGCTGTGATTCAGCCTGGCGGCTCACTGAAAGACCAGGATGTGATTGCTGCTTGCAATGAGCATGGCATCGCCATGGTATTTACCGGCATCCGCTGCTTTCGACACTAATCAACAGTGTAGTTTGGAGCGCTCTCGATCCTCGACAGATTATGAGGATGACTTTCTGATAAGCTCGCGGAGGTAATAGTCACAAAGCGAGCTTTCTTTTGCAGTTGCGCAATGGTATGCGCTCCAACATACCCCAGTCCGCTTCGAACGCCTCCCGCAAGCTGGTAGAGCACACGGCTCACTGGCCCTTTATACGGTACACGGCCAGTCACTCCTTCTGGCACGAATTTTCTTTTTTCTGTCACGTTGCTCTGGCCGTACCGATCTTTGCTTCCCCTCTCCATCGCTTCAATGCTCCCCATTCCACGATAGACTTTGAATGTTCCCTCTGCTGTTAACTCAACGCGTCCCGGCGCTTCTTCCGTACCTGCCAGCATATTACCCATCATCACACAATCCGCGCCGGCGGCGAGTGCTTTAACAATATCGCCGGACGAAGAAATGCCGCCATCTGATATGAGCGGAATATTTTTCTTGCACTGTTTGATGCCGCGCTTCACGTCTAGAATGGCTGACAGCTGTGGCACTCCGATACCCGCGATAATGCGTGTCGTGCAAATCGATCCCGGCCCGATCCCAACTTTTACCGCATCCACACCTGCTTCGCATAGCGCGATAGCAGCCTCGGCAGTGGCAATATTGCCGGCAATCAGCTGCAAGCGAGGAAACGCCTTTTTAAGCATGCGTACTGCTTCGATGACGTTTTTCGAGTGCCCATGGGCGGTATCTATGACAAGCACATCCGCTCCGGCCTCGTGGAGAGCTTTAGCCCGCTCAAATCCATTCGAGCCTACCCCGATAGCGGCTGCAACGCGAAGCTGGCCGTGCTCATTTTTTAGTGAGTCTTGGTACTCGCTATTTTTCTCAATATCTTTCCGTGTGACAATGCTTGCAAGCCTGCCATCCTCGCTTATAACACAAAGCACGCGTAACCGGTGTTCGAGAAGCATAGCTTGTGCCTCCGAAAGCGACATCGTACTGGTACCGATAACTAGGTTCTTGATCGGCACCATACGATCTTTCACTGAAAGCTCCTCATGCTTCGGCAGCGCATAATCAACATCGGAGATAAGGCCTACGAGTTTACCGTCGGCATCAACTACCGGGATTTTTTTATATCCTAATTCGCTTCTGATCTGAACGACGCGTGCAATGCTGTCTGATGGCTGTACAACAACGGGATTTTGAATAAAGCCATTTCGGAAACGCTTGACCTTTTTCACTTCGTTTGCCTGTTCTTCGACCGAAAGGTTTTTGTGGATGACCCCGATGCCGCCGGCAAGCGCCATGGCAATCGCCATCCGATGCTCGCTCACCGTATCCATGGCGGCGCTCACGAATGGGATATTCAGATTGATTTTTCTCGTAAGGCGAGAGGTAATATTCGCATCAGATGGTAGTACATCTGACTCTTGGGGTACGAGAAGGACATCGTCAAATGTAAGGGTGCGTTCAAACTGTTTGTACATACTATTCTGTAATGAGCTTATCGATAAAAGAGATGATATCTTTAATTGATGTTTCGCCTTTTATGAAGTATTCA
>Ga0172368_10001477_pt1 | contig 31987 bp, 32 predicted proteins | sample Lak11m_FD_114540 | JGI IMG/M metagenome (GOLD analysis project Ga0172368, IMG submission 114540) | Freshwater microbial communities from Kabuno Bay, South-Kivu, Congo - kab_022012_11m | ecosystem: Environmental > Aquatic > Freshwater > Lake | place: Democratic Republic of the Congo: South-Kivu...
ACGCTGTGTTAGAGAAGAAGAATCCAAGACTCACCTCCGCTGATAAAAAGAAAGTGGCCCATGCTGTCGGAATCGGTGCTATCAAATACAACGATCTTCAAAACCATCGTCAAACCGGTGTTGCTTTCGAGTGGGAAAAGATATTGTCATTCGAGGGTAACAGTGCGCCATATATTCAGTATACTTATGCGCGTCTCAAAGCAGTGTTGCGTAAGGCGAGCGCTAAAGCTAAACTCGGACGCGCTCTCAACGACGCAGAAAGAAACATAGCACAGAAGTTATTACAGTTCACGAGTGTACTACAAGAGACAGCGGAGAAACAATCACCAAACATTACCGCTAAGTATGTTTATGAATTAGCAGGCTTGATGAGTTCATATTATGAAAAGTTTCCAATTATTAAATCAGACCTTAATACCGAACGACATCGTCTTGCTGTTATCTCCGCTGGCGCCGACAATATCAAAAAGTCAATGATGATTCTTGGCATTGAGTGCCCGGAAGAGATATAGCATCAGAAAATGGTTACAGAAACAAGAAATTAGAAATACGAACTACTTTCTATTCTCCGATAACTATCATACTATTCTTCAATACTAGTCTTATAGATCGCGTTGTCTGTTACAACCCAGAGTTTGCTGTCTTTGGCGTCATAGTCCAGCGACTTCACGTTTGTCTTATCAACTGGCAGAAGAAAGCTCTTTTTGTATTTGCCGGTCCTCGTTAATATCGTTATTCGTGTTATATCGTTAGCCCATAAGTCTTGGTGAGCAATAATGATAGTTGATTTATCCCCGCTAGCATATATACCCATCGGCTTGTAAATAAAGTTTGCATCGGGCAATTCCGAATAGGTAATTTTTGTTCTAGCTGATTTTGAGTATTTTATAGTACTTCCGTTGTCCATCAACACTAAAACGCTACCGTTAACAGCAATACCGACGGCTTTTTTAATCTCGTCACCTTCGGGTGAACTATAATCTTCGGCTTCGGAATACTTATCCTTAAGAAATGTATATTTTAATATCTTGCCAGTCTCTTTGTCGATTGCATAAATATTCCTATCAAAAACCGTAAAGATGCCTGAATTAGTCCAACTGCCGGCGCTGAGTTGGGCGCTACCGACCTTAGATCCTGCAATATTCTTCATGCCTTTTTGAGTGTTGACCATGACCGTGCCAGATTCGATGTCCATTGCGACGCCGAGCACTTTCGTAAAAGCGGACAGGTCGATATCTTTAGAATCAGCTAATGTTGTCGCTTTTGAGCTCTCTGCGACAAGAGCGGTATCTTTACCGCCGGCGATAAATGGTTTGTCTCCCCACTCCGCAACTTTCTCCAAATTGGATATTAATTTGGCAGAAGTGATGTTGCTTAACTCGTCAACTACTTGTTTTCTGAGTTCCAACAAAGATTCTGGCAACTCATGTTTTTGAGATAGCTTTGTCAGGTCATTGTAGAGTAAGCCAATTTCGCGTAATGCCTCCGTACGATTGTTATATGCAGCAAGTAATTTTATTTTATTGAATTTGTCAGACAGTTCAGCTGTTTCTTTCTGAAGTGCGTTGGGGGCAACAGGGCCCGGGGCTTGAGACTGGAATTTTATGGTAATGAAAACCAATATTATCAACACAATTAGTAGCGCTACACCCCAAATTCCGTAATTGCGAGTTCGTTTTTCACGAGACAACTGACGGGAGAACCCAATTTTACTCATAATTCCCGAGAAGAATAACGAAATCCTTGTGCCAATTTCTTTGATAATATTCAGTGATTTGCCGGCACGCGAACTCGGGTTTATGCCTTTTCCTTTCGTCATTTTGTGAACGATTTTGTTGGCGCCAGATTTGGTTGCGCCAACAGTTGCGGCACCGAACCTTTTGACATGGGGCGAAACATATTTGTCGAAGCCATCATCGGCGCGACGTAGGGTGTGCTTTATACCAGCACCGAATTTCTTAAGGCCAGCGGAATTTGTAAAATTCAAAGCGCCCTTGACATTACTTAACACAGACCCCATACCACCGGCATCCATGTAAACCGTATCAAACTTATCTTCTACTGGCAGGGCTTCATAATCCTTTTTGCTTAAGAGTGATAGCACTAATGCCTCACCAGAGTGGGCCTTGTTTACTCTTAATATTTTGGCGAATTCCTGTGTGGCTAGCGAAGTTGGAAATTGGTTTACAATCTCTTTGGCGGTATCTAGGTCGACTGCTTTAAAAAATGCCGGATTGGCGATAATTATTTTATCATTCTCCTCAAGAGTACCACTGGTGATATTAGAGAAAGTCCGAAGTGGGTGAGGTTCACTATCGCTTTCAAGGCCTTCGGTGATATGGTTAACGCGACCGTTTCTAAATAGATATGCCTGCGTCCGGCCGGTTTGTGAAAAATGAATATCTTTACCATTTATTAGTATCAACACGCCATGCAGATTGCCAATCCAATCTGTTTCTCCACTTTGAGTCACTTGCGCCAGAGTTTCATTTACGCGCTTAAGGGCGCTTTCAAGGTTAATGAGATCGCTGGTGTTGTTACCTCGGTAGTACTCTCTGATAATGGTATTGATAATTGTTTGACCAATTTGAGACGTTGGAAACCAGGGGTTTAAAATCTCAATTTGGCTAAAAATCATACCCTTGTCTTGGGCTTCGGGGTCGGCCGGTGAATAAACTTGAGTTGTTAAAAACCTGTCCGGTAGTTTATCGGCATGAGTTAAACGGGTATAAAAAATTGTTGATTTGGATGACATGAGAATAAGTCAAAAGTAGAAAGTAGAAGGCATAAAGTGGAATCGTCGCTAAGCGCTAATGCTTGGTCGGGGATGCCGGATTCGAACCGACGACCTCATGCACCCCATGCATGCGCGCTACCAACTGCGCTAATCCCCGTATTGTCACTTAGATATTAGATTCCACCATACCAAACAACGGGCTTTAAAGTAAAGAGATCGCGATTATATTGTACCAGAATCAAGACAAAAAATAAGCGCTACCGATCTACGCGGTAGCGCTCTGAAAGCCAGCTTAGGTCGCTGTGGAAAATGTCAACGTTTTCTAGATATGGCACAATCTCCATAATACCAAGACCGCGAAAGTGCTCTAGCGTTAGTCCGATGCCATCTTGCAGAATCGCATCGACAAGTTTTCCTATCTCTCTATCTGTCAATAATGCCATTACAGCAAGTGGGTTGCTAAATAGCTTTTTGACCTCCATGTACACCATTCTAAATGCATCTCTGTGAAATTGCCTGTCAAGAGTTCTGTAAACTTTTTTATACATCCAGTCTCTAAGCGCCTTAAAGTGAACTGCGGTTTTTGACTCGGCAAAGGACACTCTTCTTTGATCGCTTGATTCTTCAACCAACGAGGCGATGCATTCCATTACTCGAGCTCTTTGGTTGCTCCCAAACCAACTGAGCATCTCTTCCATTTCTTGACCCAATTGTGGAGTGTCGCTAAAAAAACCAAGTCTGTTGATGTCGTTTGGGTCGGCAAACGTATATGAAACTTTATCGGCAAACCTAACCACGAAAATCTCCTGTGGAAGGTCGGTGCGACTTTCTGTGTTAGGGCAACCACCCGAGGAGTGATGAAGTATCCCAAGTAGCGTTTCACCTGTTAGGTTAAGTCCGAACCCTTTTCTTTCGATATCTTGTGCTACTACTACACCGAAATGTTCGTGGCGAAACTTAAGAGGATCTGCTAGTTCGCTAATAATTTCTTCACCCAAGTGACCGTAGGGCGTATGCCCAATGTCGTGGCCCAGAGCGATAGCTTCGCAGAGGTGTGTGTTCAGACCAAGAATTTCCGATACTGTAACTGCAATCGCAATGACTTCATCGACGTGAACGCGTCGAGTCCTGATGTGCGTATTGCTCGGTGCTGTTACGACTTGTGTCTTACCGCTAAGCCTTCTTACTGCCTTACTGTTTAGCAAAGCATTTTTATCTAGCAAAAAAGGGTTTAGGTGGTCGATTATGGCGACGTTGAGACTCCTTGGATCTCGTCTGCCAACTGAATTGCGCGGGTCAAAAGCGCGGAAACTCAAAGCTCTCGCATAGCGAGCCAGACTTGCAGGGTTTGGTTGCATTCACTAGCTCCTTCCTTGTCAACGTACTCACGCATTATCAGGTTACTAAAACAACCTATTAAAATCAAATTTAAAAAAAACCCGCCTAAGTGGAAGGCGGGCAAATGTGGAATACTGTCAACTAATGAGATGACGTTCTTCTATACTCCCTGCGATTCTTGCCATTATCTGGTACAAACAGATAAATAGCCAAGGCAGAGTAGCAAGCGGTAACCCTACGGCAGGTCCCGAAGACCAGCTAAGTCCAATCATAGATCCTAGCCCGATTGTTAGACCTAGGTGCGGATTCGTCATCAAGCAAAGTGTTACAACGCTAAGCGCAAGCCCAAGCGGGATGCCGAGTCCGAAAAACAGCGCAGACACGGAAACAATTGTTGATACAATAGTACAACAAACGTATTCCTCTTCGAAATCCATTCCGTGCACAGAGATAAGCTTTGAAAACACCCATACGGTATTGATAGCTAGCAACGGCCAGAGTAGAACATGCCACCACCAGCTTACTTGAAATGGCATTGAAAGTAGTACAGCTCCCGAGTTGGTGTTTGAAGCAGAAAAAAGATAGATAACGTTCGACGAAGGTACTGTGCCATAAACACTAATAATCGTAAAGTATAGCGTAGTGATAACTGCGGTAATTGTTGCGGCACACAGTGCGCTCTTGAGGCGGTTCTTCATTGCGAGTCTCCCTTCCTGTCAAGGTACGTGGTGACCCATGAGTTCTGTCACCAGAAACTAATTGTACAACATAGGTTAAAGATGTCAACCGTAAACCATACTGGCTCGTACCTATGTTGCGATAGTTAGACACCAAATTGATACGAAGCGTTAACTATGCTCCTATCAACCAACTGGTGACGGTCGTGATAAGATTAGTAAACGCGCTGAAGATGGGCAGAGAAGTGGCGGAGATAAAAAAGATAAAAGCGATAAGAATGAACGGACCAAAGCGTTCCAGCTCGTAATATGCCTCTTGGCTTATAAATAGCCCGAGGATCTTTGAGCCATCTAGAGGCGGAATCGGCAACAGGTTAAAGAAGGCAAGTAGAATGTTAATAAAAATTACCGCCTCGAAAACAGCTTGGACTAATTCATTGCTTCCCGACAGTCTAGCGATGCCGGCCAAAATTACCGCAATCGTCAGATTCATAGTTGGCCCAGCCAGCGCCACCATTAAATTACCAACGGCGGGGTTTTTGAAATTATTGGGGTTGACTGGTACCGGTTTGCCCCAGCCAAACCTGAAGAAAATTAATGCCAACGTACCAACCAAATCCAAATGGGCAAGTGGGTTAAGCGTTAAACGCCCTTCGCGTTTGGCGGTATCATCACCCAGTAAATTAGATGCAAAGGCGTGTGCGGCTTCGTGAAAAGCCAACGCCATAATTAAGCCAAGGAATACAACCAAGAAAATTAACGGATTGGATTGGAGTAATGCGAGCATATTTATATCTTAAAAATCAAATCTTAAAAACCAAAATTAATAATATAAATGTAAAACCTGCAGAAGAATGCACTTGCATAACTTACTCGATTGTGATAACGTACTTATGTTAATAAAGAAATATATGAAAGTCAAACATCTATCAAAACCGGCGTTACTGAAAAGCTGTGAAATCTGCGGGAAAACGGCAGTCTCTGGCTATAACCGTCCTCACTCCCAGCACAGGACAAAAAGAACCATTAAGCCCAACCTGCAATTAGTTAGTGGCCGGTTGCTTTGTACTCGGTGTATAAGGACTCTCAAAAAAGCAAAGTAATTTGCTTTTTTAGTGTCAAGTAACAAGTGGAAGGTGGCAAGTAAAAAGTGGGTTAGGATTCACACTTATTTACTCGTTCACCTGTTCACTTTCCACAGTTTGTGATTTCTGTTTGTCGAAGCATTCCTGGCAGAGGACATTTTCCGGGTCGTCTGGGTTAAAGGGCGATTTGGATTTTTTATGACACTTTTTGCACTCAATATCAAAGTTAGTGGCGTAGTCATGCTTGACTTCGGCTTTTTTTCGGCAAATTGGGCAACGACTGGGCATGTTCACAAGTCCCTTGCTTGCGAAAAATTCCTGTTCGCCTCCGGTCCACATAAAAGCTGTACCACATTCTTTACATTGAATTTCTTTGTCGTTAAATTGATCCATGGTTATATTCTAACATAAAGGCGTAAATACAAAACGACGAAAAAGCCGTTGTAGATTCTTCCTGTTGTCATTTCGAGCGGTCACGATACTTGCATCGGGAAACCGAGAAATCCCTTACTCAGAAAAGGGATTCTCACGTCGTCTTTTTTTTATCAATAATATCGACAAGACTCCTCAGAATGACAATGAATGAGTCGTCTTAACTTCTTTGCGTCCATTGTTGTTGCGCCGTCATTAGCGTAAATTAAAACTATGCCACAATCATTTTTGCATATTTTACCAAGGAGTACGGACCAACAAACCGTTATCTCCAAAATTAAAGCTGACAATGGCTGGTTGCGTGACCCCGAAACTCTTAATGGCGGTGAGGTTAAGGTCAAGGAAATGCGCGATTTTATAGTCTCCGTCCAGAAAAAACCATTGGACGATGTCGGTATAAACCTTGTCATAATCAACGCCGAACTAGTGAGCTCCGACGTCGCTAACACAATGCTAAAAATATTAGAAGAACCGCCACCCTACCTATCTTTTCATCTCATTACTCACAATCCACACCGCGTGTTACCGACAATTTTGTCACGATGCCACCGTGTACACCACGCTGGCGAACAAGTTGGCGTAATCGCATCAAACGAAAGTAATAAGTTGTTCGACGAACTTCAAAACATCAAACAAGTTACCAAAGACGAAGGTCTTGAAAGCTATCTGCTGGACAAAGAGCGTCAAGCAATTGTCGAAAGAAGGTGGGGTAGAGCGCGAGAAATCGACAAAATTCTCAATCAGTTTGGTACAACAAATGTCAATATATCATTAGCACTGGAACGTATTGCTATCGCTCAAAAAGTTGACACAACACAAAAATAGTCGGTAAATAAAAATATGATGTGGTACCCAGTTATATTTGTGCTCTCGGTGTTTATGGTTTTAGCTATTGTGGTTAGAAGAGCCTTGGTGTTGGGACCGGCCATGTCGGAAGAGGAAATTGAGATTGTACACACGGCAAAAAAGGGGATTACTGGTACCGAGAATGTTGATAAATGGAAGAGGGCCGAAGAACTGTTTGGTGAAAAGAAATATTTTGTTGCCGAGAAGCTATATAAAGACGTGGTCTACAATAATCCTAATGCCGATAAAGCTTGGGCGCGATTGGGGACTATTGCTCTGACTCAAAAAAGATACAAAGATGCGGTTGAGAGTTTTGAGAAAGCAACCGATATAGACCCTACTGTGGTGTCGAGGTACTACAATTTAGCATTGGCGTATTATTTAATCGGCAATAAAGACCACGCTCTCGCATCAATTACAGTTGCGCTGGAACAGTCGCCGGAAAAAGAAAACTACCAAGAACTCAAGAAGAAGATTGAGGAAGGACATAGTAGCAAGTGAACAGGTGAACAAGTGACAAGAATTGATTTGTTATTCTCGAGTCATAAATCATGAATCTTGTGATTCGCTCAAGCCCCACTTCAGAGAATTTAGGTTCAGGCGTTCTTTGAAATCGTTTTCTTTCTCCAGCGCTACGGTGGGCTTGTAGTAATCCTTAATAGCGATTGGAACTATCTCGAAGCTGGATTTTCCATCCTTGTAGGCAACCTTAAGTAGTGCTCCTTCGGTTTTAGTGCCGGAAGGCGCTTGGTCAAAAACCATATTACCCAAACTGTAAGCAATAACTTTATTTTTGTAAATCTCAACTGGTTGAAGCACATGCGGATGACTTCCTACCACAAGGTCCGCGCCGGCATCAACGAATTTGTGTGCCATTTCAGTTTGGTATGGGCTTTGAGCCGGGTTATACTCGGTTCCCCAGTGAGGGTAAACGATGACTATATCGAAATCCTTGTCGATTTTCTTCACGACAGCTGGCACGTCGTCAACATTAGCATAACCCAAACCATCGGCGGGTAAGTTGGTGCCATATGTAGCAAATATTATGCCGACCTTTATTTTGCCACAGGTGAGAGCGACTGGTTTTTGCGCCAACTCAGCGCTAGTTCCGGCGCCACCGTATAGTATCTTCTTCTCTTGTAATAGTTTGGTGGTTTCTTCGAAGCCGCCAAGACCTTGGTCGGTAATGTGGTTATTGGCAAGTGATACCGCTGTAACCGCTATCGACTCGAGTGCTTGGAGAGACTCGGGCTTGGCGGCAAAAACCAAACTGCCTATTTTGGTTTGTGGCTTGTTCGATTTGAAAGGGGATTCTAAATTAACAATTTTACAATCGCCAGAAAAAGCATCCTTGACATCAGAAAACATATTTTCCCAACCGTTTTTGACTGCTTTTTGTTCCACCCATCGCGCCAACATAACATCGCCACCAAAAACAATACTGCCGTCAAGATCTTGTTTTGTCGCCACCTCCGCATCTACCTTTGTTGTTGACGATGTTGTTACGGGAGAAGAGGTTATTGGTTTGATTTTAACCAAACCATACCTTAGAGCAACAAAGAACAATCCCGTCATTAAACCAACAATAAACACAAAAGCTATAATGAATTTCATAGATTTATTATACTCCACAATAAAGAAAAGGGTCTAAGCCGTGGCTCAGACCCTGATGTCGATATTGTCGCCTACGCCCTCTTCAGATAGTTGACGTGGAGGCGTGGGAGATGATGATGGTCGATTGTTGTCCGACCGAGTCCCATCCGCTTGAGGCTCGGGCTTACGCCTATGCCCTTGCCGATCGGGTTGTCGTTGCTCTCGCATCCAATCTGACACCGTTGGCACTGGTCTGACTTTTTCAGCATTCATATCGACCTCCTTCTTGAGTTCAGGGTACCACAAATCCCTGTATTGTGGCAGGGGTGGCAGGGATCGAACCCGCGACCTACGGTTCTGTCACGCGGAGCGTGATCTGGCTCTGCCAGAGAGACAATTATTTTGAGTATCCAGCACTTTGGCAGGAGAGGTGGGACTCGAACCCACAACCGCTGGTTTTGGAGACCAGTACTCTACCATTGAGCTACTCTCCTCTCAAAGTGCGGGATGATATTTTTATTTAGCTTTGCCTTTTTTAGCTTTCGTTTCTCTGTGTAAAGTGTGCTTGTTGCAATACCTGCAGTGTTTGCTTAACTCAACCTTTTCCGGATTTTGATCGGTTTTTTTATGTGTCCAGTATGTGCGATTCTTGCACTCTGTGCACTCCAGCGACATCTCATTCTGCTTTTTCTTTGCCATATTATTTCCTTCGTTTGTTTGAATTTACTTTTCTATCTTACCTGAATATATGATAATTTTCAACATCTTTACCTTGAAAAACACCCTGATGTCTGATACTATTACCTAAGAGATCGGTGGTGCCAACGTAGCTCAGTGGTAGAGCAGCTGTTTTGTAAACAGCAGGCCGTGGGTTCGAATCCCTCCGTTGGCTCCATGTGCCGTTGTAGCTCAGCTGGTAGAGCAGCTCCATGGTAAGGAGCAGGTCAGCGGTTCGAATCCGCTCAACGGCTCCATAAATAATGCTGGGATAGCGAAGTGGTCAAACGCATCTGACTGTAAATCAGACGGCCTTGTGCCTTCGGGGGTTCGAGTCCCTCTCCCAGCACCAAGCATAGCTTGGTTGTAGGCCAGCTGAGCTGGCCACCATCGCGTATATTCATATCGAATAAATACGGCTAAAAAATTTATAATTAGTATGAAGCAATTACCCCGCACCTTGGCGCGGGGTAATTATGATGATCATATTTACATAATATTAGAAGTATAGTAAGGTCATATTAGCACTTTGACAACGAGGCAGAGGAGGTGAGCGATGCGTATTAGCATTGGTCGCAACAGGGTTGTGATAGCAATCCCACTTATGAATATCGTTATCAAGCTTGCAAGAATCAAGCTGATTGGTTTTATTCGGATTTGCTATAGAGTACTAACAAATAAAGTTACGGCTCGGTTGATGTTTTGTCCTGATATTGAACGTGCATGGTGGACAGGCTGGAACTGTTTGTTTGGTGGTATACTTGCGAATTGGATTGAACGTCGGACTTTTGCGACAACGCGCAATGTGTTTCTCCCACCAACTTACATCACCATATTCGGATTGGTTAATATTCAAAGATTTGCCCAGCCTTGTACCCTAACCGACAATGTCTTATGGGTAGCTCTAAATGAGATATGTGACAATGATAGGTGTTTGTGGGATGACTCTCATCATTTTGTCAATCGAAAAAACTTCGGTTGGGACGGTGACGGTCGCTTGGTGATGTGTGACTATGGTTCTCGAATGGTGCTTCCAACCATTTTGAAATATGGTGATACTTTTCACAGTTGTATCAATAAAGGAACCTTTACATAGAGGTGACCATATGGCACCTCTTTTCTTTTTCGCTGTACTGATTTTTTAGTATAATAGAATTAAGCAAAACAATAAGGAGGGTTTTGGAACCAAATAATCCTCGAAGTTTCGGGGTGGCTCCGCAAAACACGCAAGGGGTTAATTCTTGGGTACCGCCACGGCCCACATCGACACCATCACAGTCATCGCAGACCCCGCTTACACCTCGGCCACCAGTGGAGCCGCTGACTCTGGGTGAGTTTGAGGTTACAGAAGCACGCTTTTCTTTGAGGTACCTTCTTATCGGCGCCTCGATAACTGTTATTGTCGCATCGCTATTAACGGCTTATCTATCATCATCCCAAAAGGCGGTGGCCTCACAGTATTCCAAAAAGTATGATACAGAAATTGCACTAACGCTCAAATCACCGTCCTTCCTTACCAAGCAAACAGCCGTAGAGAATGCCGGCACAAGCATCGCCAACCTGCAGACAGAGTTAAGTAGCCGAGTTAAATTTTCCAATTTCTTTTCAGAGTTGTCTAATGTAACCTATAAAAATTCGCGCATTACTCGTCTTATTATCAACTCGCAGGGCGAGGTTACCCTGGAGGGTACGGTTGCCAGTTTTAACGATTTAGCAAAGTTCGCATCATCCTTACGGTCATCGACTAAATTTAACGACGTCAAGGTTTTATCAGCCGAAAAACAAACCGATGGCCAGGTAGTCTTTAGTGTAACGTTTACTGCTAGTAGCTCACTGCTGAAAAAATAATGGATAAACCGATAATTAATAAATCGAAAGGGATACCAGTTGCAATTGCCTTAACGGTTATTGCCGGAATTGTTTTGGTTGTTTTGGGCCTGCCGTCACTGCGCGGGCTAAGGTATCAATCCCAAGCGGCTGGACAGGCCAAATATGATTACGAATCTGGAAAAAAGTTTATTGCAAACATCCAAACCACGTATACTTCTTTATCGTCAAGCGGCTTGGATAAACAGTTATCCGTTGCCGCGCCAGCCGATGAGGATATTCCATCTGCCTTGGTACAGCTCGATGCTATGGTCTCAAAAGCGGGTCTATCTCTCAACTCACTCTCGCCCTCAACCGAGAATGGAAAAACCGATATCAATATAATCGTAAGCGGGGGGTTTACCAACTTACAACAGTTTATGAAGCTTATCGAAACAAATTTGCGACCATTTAATGTTCAGTCTGTGTCTATCAATTCATTTGAGGCGGATGGTAAAATTCTTACAGCCGGCACGTATGAAATTATTTTGTCTAAAAACAGTATTGGGTCTTCGACAGGGCAATCAATAAACAGTGGTGAACCCACAACAGTCACAAGTCAGTAGATTATATGAACCAAAAAATTGTTAGTATCATTATCGGGTTTTCAGTAGTTGCTGTTGTTTTTGGACTACTGATATTTCTTCAATTCAAAGGTGCGCACACAAGTTTAGTTAAGGATAAGTTTCCGGTTATTGCTAGTGAATTGCTCGATACTAGTAAAATTAAATCACTGCTTGGCGGGTTACAAAAAAATGGCAATGTGCCAGCTACAGTAGACAGTGGCGACAAAGGTCGGGACAACCCATTTGATTGGTATTAGCGATAGCAAAAATACCAAAACTCAAAACCCAAAAAATAGGAGTGATGAAATCACAATTATCGTTCGAGCGCCAGCGAGAACTAATAACCTTAAAGAACAGTTCTCACTACTTTCGAACAATATCAAGCGATCATCAATAAATATTCTACATGTCTCTATCCCAACAACAATTAGTAGTTCTGCCTCAAGGCGGTGTAGCCGGAGAAGTCGGCTGTAACGAATTTTTGGATATTTTGCAAAAAAATGGCGCTATCAACAAAGAAGTGGCGGAACAGTACAGAAATAATTGTGCAAGTGCCGAGGAACTTTATATTAAACTTTCGCAACAGGGCACTAGTGACATAAAACTATCTCAAGCTTACGCGCAATACATTAAAGCAGACTATATCGAAGAAAAGAAAGTTAACCCCGATATAGTCAAAACCATACCAGTACGCCTTATTAACCAATACAACATTCTTCCTTATGCGTTAAACCGCAGAATACTTAAAATTGCAGTTGCACAGCCATACCGTTTGCGCACCGAAGGTATGCAGATATTGACAGAGTTGGCTCAGAAAAGCAACTTACAGATTGTTGTAGCTGTGACCTCGGTTGATGTTATTGGCAAATACACAGGGGAGAGTATTGCACAGTCACCGACCGCCTCTACCCAATCAATCGACCTCAAGAACCTTGATATACCAAAAGAAACTTTACTGAAATTACCACAAGAAATTGCAGGACGGTTGAAAGTCATTGCTTTTGAAGCGGAGCCGGGCGGAGTTCTGAAGATTGGCGCGGTAGATCCGAGTAGTCAGCAAGTTAAGGATGCGGTGAAAGCGCTGGAACGAGAAAATCAAGTCTCGGTTGATCTTTACACGATTTCGCCAGAGAGCTTTGATGTAGCGTATAAGTTATATGCCGATGTTGGCCTTACTGCGACTGGTAATCAAATATTGTCGCCAAACGTTTCTACTAAAGCAGAAGAACCAGCACCATCTATCGGTAATAGCAGTTACTCCGATTCAGATTTGGATAAAGCGGTACGTGAGTCTGTCACCAAAGCACAAGACATTTCTCCATTTATAGAATCTGGTAATGTACCACAAATTATTGCCTCAATAATCAAGCTCGCAGCGGTTAGTAAAGCAAGCGATATTCATATTGAAGCGCAGAAGGACATGGTGTTGGTTCGTTTTCGAATTGATGGTTTAATGAAAGAAGAAATATCGATTCCAGCTACCCTTCAAGAGGCGCTAATTGCTCGAATTAAGATACTTTCAAAATTGAAAATAGATGAAACTCGACTACCGCAGGACGGCCGTTTTGATGTTATAACAGGCGGACATAACGTGGATGTACGTGTAACTACAATGCCAACGGTTTTTGGTGAAAAGGCCGTCCTGCGGTTATTGGACAAGAATGCTGGTTTGTTCGACATTAAAAGTTTGGGAATGACCGGAGAAAATTACAAACACTTTATAAGAGCCATTGAGAAACCCTATGGTGTTGTTATGGTGACCGGACCAACTGGTGCCGGAAAATCTACTACGCTTTACGCCTCAATTAATCACCTCAAGCGCGCATCAACCAACATCGTTACTCTTGAAGACCCTGTGGAATATGAAATTCCCGGCATCAACCAAATTCAAATTAAACCCAATATCGGCTTTACATTTGCGGAAGGTTTAAGTTCGGTTTTAAGACAAGACCCAAATATTATTATGGTTGGGGAAATTCGCGATGTTGAAACAGCCAACCTTGTAACGCACGCCGCGCTAACAGGCCACGTGGTTTTGACGACACTTCACACTAACGATGCATCTGGCGCAATGCCAAGGTTAGTTGATATGGGCGTAGAGCCATTTTTAATTGCCTCGGCAATTAATGCCATCGTTGGTCAGCGTCTGGTTAGAAAACTTTGCGACAAATGCCGTCAACAAGAAACGGTGCCGGAGGACTTACGTGTCAGAGTCGAGAGCGAGCTACGTGCCGTCGGTTACAACCAAGAGATTAAATTCTACAAAAGCCAAGGGTGTCCAGCATGTGGTGGTAGTGGATTTCATGGTCGGCTAGGAATCTTCGAGGTAATGGAAATAGATGACGGTTTGGAGGCGCTTATTGTTCGTCGAACACCTGCTACCGAAATCGCCAAGTACGCCTTGAGCAAGAAAATGTACCCAATGAAAATAGACGGTTACTTTAAGGCATTGCAGGGACTAACATCAATTGACGAAGTTCTTCGGGCAACCGCTATCAATTAGATATAATAATATAATGGATACGAAAAACGATATCGATTTAATGAGGAAGTACTTGAACGCCACCATAGCGGCGCGGGCAAGTGATATTCACGTCATTATGGGTAAGCCGCCACTATTGCGCGTTGACGGTAAGCTCGTACCGATTCCAAATGAGCAACCTCTGACGCGCGAGGTAGTTAACGGCTTAGTGCTTAGTACACTGCGAAACGATTTAAAAAAACGGTTATCGATTCACAAAGAAATCGATTATTCGTTTGATTATGACAATCATCGCTACAGGGGAAACGCGTACTACGAGCGAGGAAATTTGGCTGGCGCCTACCGTCTTATTCCTAACAAGATTCCGACTCTGAAAGAATTGAGCTTACCACCGACGCTGGAGCGTTTCGCCTCGCTCAAACAAGGCTTCGTCATCATCACTGGACCAACTGGCCACGGTAAGAGTACTACACTGGCAAGTATCATAGAGTCAATTAATATCAACAGGGCTGTAAATATTATCACCATAGAGGACCCGATTGAATATGTTTTCAAGCATCAGAAAAGTGTCATATCCCAGAGAGAGCTGAATGTTGATACCGATAGCTTTGCCCGCGCCCTAAAATCGGCATTACGCGAAGATCCTGACGTGATTTTTGTCGGCGAAATGCGCGACCTTGAAACCATAGAAGCAGCGCTGACACTCGCGGAAACCGGTCATCTGGTTTTTACAACGCTTCACACAAACGACGCCGCTCAGGCGCCCGACCGAATTGTTAATGTTTTTCCGGCTTATCAACAACCACAAGTGCGTCTGCAACTGGCTAATTCGCTTTCGGCCGTGGTGTCACAACGGCTCCTGCCCCGTGTCTCTGGCGGACGTTTGCCGGCAGTGGAGGTGTTGGTTGCCAATAGTGCCGTGCGATCGTTAATCCGAGATGGCAAAACATATCAACTTTATAGTGTTCTTGAAACCAGTGCAGCCGAAGGAATGGTCAGTCTGGATAAGGTTTTGGCTGACTACGTCAGTCGTGGTGAAGTGGCGATGGACGATGCGTTGCCATGGGTAAGAGATCAACGCACATTCAAATCATTAATTCATTAACTTATAGCTTAAAACCTATATACCAAAACAGCAACTAATAGCTTATAGATGAATAACTTCAGAGATCAGTTCGAATCACGGTTGAGAAGATTTTCGCTTGATACAATAATGCTGTGCGTAAAGATAAGAAAAATAGAATCGATTTATATAATTGCTAACCAACTGATGAGGTCGGCGACATCGATTGGCGCCAATGTCGCAGAAGCAAGAGGATGCGGAACAAAAAGAGATTACACACATTTTTTTGAGACAGCATTAAAAACCGCCAATGAAACAATATACTGGCTGTCGCTAGTTATTGAGGCGTCTCCATCATTGCGAACTGATGCGGAAAAGCTTCTTGCCGAAGTTAAAGAAATATCCCGAATTATTGGTTCGAGCATTATCACAATGAAAGGCAAAAAGTGAATTTATATTTTATAGTTATAATGAATACCGCAATTTTGAGGTCTGAGATATATGATGGAATCAATTTTTAAGTTAATAATTCAAGTTTTGGTTTTTGGTATATAGGTTTTAAGTTATTATGAACACAATCTCTGGTAAGGACAAAGAATTTTTATTTCGGCAACTGTCACTTATGATGGAGGCTGGGTTGCCCTTGCCCAAGGCCGTTGATATTGTCGCACACCAAACCAAAAAAAAATCATTCAGCGATTTGTTGCGCCAAATTGGCACCAGTTTGCAGTCCGGCAAACAGCTGAGTCAGATATTGTCGCACTACCCGAAAATATTTAGTAAAGACATAATTGCCGCAATTCACTCCGGAGAGTCAACTGGACGTTTGGGTCGTGTCTTTGGAGATTTGTCAAAAAGCCAAGAGGAAATAAACGACTTTTCGACGAGTTTGCTTAATTCAATGCTGTACCCTGCGCTTATTGTCTTAACTGTAATTATCGTCAGCTTCTACATGACGCTAAGTGTTATCCCGAAAATCGCTGAATTGTTCACGCAACAAAATGTTTCTTTGCCGGTGGCATCAAAACTACTCATCTCGACCGTCAACTTTACCAACCATTACTGGTATATATTGCTGATAGTGTTAGCCGGCATAATCATTTTTGTAAAAATATTTTTGGAGTCAGCCGGCGGTAGGCTGGCATGGAGTTCGCTCCAGTTACGTTTGCCGGTAGTGGGAAGCTTGATGACCAATATTTATGTGGCACGTCTGTGTCGCACTTTGGCAATGCTAATAAAAAATGGCGTAGCAATCATCGAAGCGGTCGATATTACAACCGGTACAGTTAGCAATCTGCTATACAAAGAGTCGTTTAACAATGTCCGCAGATCATTGGAGCGTGGTCTGCCACTAAGTAAACCTATTTCCGAAAGTCGTCTGTATCCTCCGCTTGTTTCTCAGATGATACTGGTCGGCGAACAGTCAGGAAAATTGGATACTGCGCTTAACGATATTGCCGATAATTATAAGAAAGAAGCATCAACCCAGCTTAAAACACTATCATCACTTGTTGAACCGGTGTTGATTATAATAGTGGGGCTTGGTGTTGCGTTTATGGTCTATGCGATTTTAATGCCTATCTATCAAATAGCACAATTAATTTAATCAACAAAATATATATCGTTCGAGGCAAGGCCGAGAACTACTGACCGTAAGGCAATAGTTCTCACTTCGTTCGAACAGTATAAGCTTTATCGTTCGAGCGATAGTCGAGAACTATTCGGAATGAGTAGTTTTCGTCGCACCGCTCATAGAGCAAAAATATGACATATCAATATATATTTATCGCTATAGTCGGCCTCATATGGGGTTCATTTTTAGGAGCCATTATTTGGCGAATTGATGATATAAAATCAATTTTCGTATCGCGTTCTCATTGCGACCGTTGTAATGCAGAACTAAGTTGGTATGACGTAATTCCGCTTGTTGGCTACGGTATTTTAAGGGGCAAGTGTCGTAAGTGTCGCAAGAGCATTAACGTTATATATCCGCTTGTCGAAATTATCACTGCTGTTGTCTATTGTTTAATATTTTGGAAATGGGGTTTCAGCTATGAAGCATTGTTGCTTACCTTAATATTTTCAACAACCATTATCACGCTTGGCTACGACGCAATTCATTTACAGATTATCGATCAGGTGGTATGGATGGGTATCGTTTTAACAATTATTCTCGATATTTTGATATCGGGCGGTCAGTATCTTGATGCACTGAAAACATACGGGTATGGCGCTCTTATTGGGCTGGGCTTACCACTAATATTAGTGGTGCCAAGTCATGCTAAGTGGATGGGTGAGGGTGATATTCTGCTTGGGTTATTAATCGGTCTGCTATTGGGGTTTCCAAATATCATTGTAGCGCTGATAGTGTCATTGTTTGCAGGTTCGATTTTCGGATTATTCCAAGTGGTATTGAAGCATAAAACCATGAAAGATCCGGTAGCTTTCGGACCATTTATGGTAATTGGTTCTGTGGTGGCATATTTTGCCGGTAGTGAGATAATTAATTGGTATATAAATTTATTATGATAAACGCGAGACGTTGTCCACGTTGTCATTGCGAGGAGCAGAAGCGACGCGGCAATCTCATCGGATAAGTTCAGATTGCTTTGTCATTGCTATTCCTCGCAATGACATCGAGACAAGGGCAAATATGAAGAAAAAAGGGTTTACATTAATTGAATTAGTAGTGGCGATGGCAATCATGTTGCTTATTGCATCCGTAGTAATGTTCGCGCTTCTGAAAAGTAAGTCGAAGGTGCGCGACCAGCAAAGGATCGCCGAGCTCAACACTATTGCTCAAGCGATGAGCACGTATTATTCGGATTACCAAAGCTATCCATATTTTGAAGCCTCCAAATCCAAGAATGGCATTTTTTCAAGAGATGAAAACGGATATTGCTTTGACGGTTATAAGTGCATTTATAGCGCTTCACAAGGGTCATCTTGGCGAGTGTTTTTAGATAATTATTTAAAAAATCACCCAACCTCACCCAAAAAGGGATTGGTCTGGCAGTATTTCTATTCATCTAGCGGTAGCGACGACACGCCACCGAGTAACTATGCAATTGGGGTGAAGCTCGAAGTAAGCAACTACCGCGTTTCCAAAACAAAAACAGACGCGTGGTACTCCAGCGGTTATTGTCAGGCGCCAAACTGTACCCCCGTTTTACCGAAAATGGAAACTGGATGGTATTATTACATAGGAAATTAGTTTTTTCATCATATCGTAAGAATATTGTTCGAGCGATAGCGAGAACTACACGCAAACAGTTCTCGGAATACCTCGAACAATATCTATATTATTTCGATTATGAATATAAAGCATGTGCTTCGTAGTTCCAATGCATACACTCTAATTGAACTCATTGTAGTTTTTGTGATTGTGGTAGCTCTATTTTTAGCGTCGCTTCCTATATATGTTAGTTCAAGAGATAAAATGCAATTTAATCAAGCTATTAATAGTGTTAACTCATTCCTTGACTCTGCAGTTGAGCTGGCAAACAGTCCAGACTCGACTTTGAAAAATTCGGACGGAGTTTGTGTGATGTTTAACGAAAACACAAATGAGATACTGTCGGCTGTAAAGCCAAATACGGAAAACAGTTGCAGTAAATCAATAGTAGCCGATCGAATGAAACTGGGTGAAGAGTACGGAATTAGCTGTAAGCAGTGTAATGTACTTCTACCGGTTTTCAGGGCCGGAAATACAATCGGTTACTCTGCGACTGCGACAATTACTCGCAATAAACTACAGAAAACTATCAGCATATCGCCTCTGGGAGTTGTTAATGCGAAATAAACGGGCATTTACATTAATTGAGGTTATTGTTTCGATAACGACGATTGTGTCTATTATTGGAGTCGGGTCGATGTTGGTGAGTAGTTACAATACGACCGTACAATCCAATCAAGCATCCATCGTAGCGTCTGGTCTTGCCCAAGAGCTGTTAACGGAGTCATACGCTAATCGCAATAAAAAACCTGAAAGTCCAATATCGGTCACGTTCGACAAGCGAGTTACGTTAAATAACATTGCATACGCTCGTGAATTGTATATAGATAGCGTCGAGAGCGGGACGCAACAGAGTGGTAGCTATTGGCAGGCAACTGCCAAGGTAAAGTGGAGTGAAGCAGGAAAGGACAGAGAGGTTGTTCTTATAACAAACATATCTAAACTATCCAAGTGACAAGACACAAGGGATTTACACTATTGGAACTGTTAATTTCGTCGACGTTGTTCGCGGCGACAATGATTGGAGTTATCGCACTAGTTACAGCGGTAGTTAGCTCCATGAGTGACGCCCTTGCCGTCCGTGAGGTTAACGCAACCATAAGAAATATAAACAGCAAAACAATGGAGCTGGTTGCAAGTGCGAAGTGTGTCAAAGTGGATGGGGAAGGTAGCGTATTATTATACAGCGACAAATGCGATACTGTATCAGGTAAAATTGTTTATAGCAACAAGAATATTATAGTATCAAATCTTAAAGATGAAACAGCGCTTGACCCAAGCGATGTAGAAATTGGCAAAATTGGGAATAACCCAATATTTACAGTTTCTGATAATAACCTGCTTAAAATCAACATAGATATCAAGAAGTCAAACGGTAAAATTTACAAGTCGGTACAATATAGAACATCATATATTGCAGGTACGTAAATGAAAACCAGCAAAGGATCGGCGATAATCATCGCCATCATCGTAATAACATTAATGAGTACCGTAGTCATCGGCTCAAGTCAGATATTTTTAAAGGAAGGCAGTCAAAATATCAGCTACTTAAGTGGTGTTCAGGCGTGGTACGCAAGCTATTCCGGTCTGGATCTATTGGGCACATCCAATGGCGGTAATGTCAACGTTGTGATTGCGGTAGATACAGCTAAAGCCGGCAAAAAGAGCGCCACAGTAAATGTTGTTAGCGACAGCAATGGTTCGATCATATCAACCGGCTCCTTCGGTGGCATAACCAAGACCCTGTATCGATAACCGCTACAAACCTACGAGGTGTGTAGCGGTGTGTAGTGGATGATTGCTCTTGATAACCAATTATTATAAGATAGTTTTATGATAAAAGTATATTGCGATGGTGGGGCGCGGGGGAACCCAGGCCCGGCAGCTGTTGGAGTTGTGGTATATGAAAATGATAAAAAGATTTTTGAAATATCAAAATGTATCGGTACTGCGACAAACAACGTTGCCGAGTATTCGGCGATTATTGCCGCACTTAATAAACTTATAGAGCTTGATATCAAGAATGATGTTATATTTAACCTCGACAGTGAGCTGGTTGTAAAGCAACTAAACGGAAACTATAGAGTTAAGGACACCAAATTAAAGCAACTATACGTTAGTGCGATTGGCCTACTTTCTAAATTAGAAGTAGTGAAAATCACACATATCAAAAGAGAAGACAATTCTTATGCCGATAAGTTGGTTAATAATGCCTTAGACAAATAATATGTCAAACGGAATCAGATTGTTACAAAACATAACGCCCTATACTTCTTTACCTGAATTAGAGAAGGAAATCCTTGAATATTGGGATACAAATAAAACCTTCGAGGCATCGCTAGAGTTACATAAGGGTAAAAAGAAGTTTACTTTTTACGATGGACCACCGTTTGCCAATGGTCTGCCACACTATGGTCATATGTTGGCGATGAGTATTAAGGACTTGTTTGTGCGTTATAAAACAATGCGCGGTTACTACGTGCCAAGGCGTAACGGCTGGGATTGTCACGGACTGCCGGTGGAGTACCAGATTGAAAAGGAATTAGGGTTGTCTGGAAAAAAACAAATCGAAGAATACGGTATCGACAAATTCAACGCCAAAGCCAAAGAATCGGTTTATAAGTATGTAGATGTATGGACTGGAACTATCAGGCGCCTAGGTCGTTGGATGGATTTTTCAAAGTCGTATTCAACGCTTGATAATTATTATATCGAAAGCGTCTGGTGGGTTTTCAAGCAACTTTGGGACAAGGGACTGGTTTGTAAAGGATATTCTTGCCAACCGTATTGTCCACGCTGTGACACATCACTTTCCAATTTTGAAACGAATCAGGGGTACAAAGACAACGTTGCTGACCCTTCGGTTTTCATAAAATTTCGCAAAAAAGGTACGCAAAATGAATTTTTTCTGGCGTGGACAACAACACCTTGGACACTACCGGCAAACGCTGCGCTTGCCGTATCACCCAATGAGCTATATGGGAAGTATCAAATTGGTGAAGAAGAGATCTGGATCGCTGTAAGATATGCCAAAGAACTTGGCGATACAACAGTTATCGGCGAACCGGTGCGCGGCCAAGATCTTGTTGGTCAGCAATATGAGCCACTTTTCCCGATTTCCGATTGCTCGCATAACAATCTAAACGGTCAAGAAAACGCATATAAAATTTACGTAGCTGATTTTGTTAACCTCGGTGAGGGTACCGGCATTGTCCACGTGGCACCGGCCTATGGGCAAGACGACATGGCGCTTGGTGAAAAACATCAATTGCCCGTATTATTCAGCACCGACTACAACGCAAAAATGATAACTGAAATCGCACAGGGCAAATGGATCAAGGACGCCGACCCTATCATCATCGCCGACCTCAAAGAACGTGGCTTACTTTTTAAATTAACCACTATTAAGCATACATATCCTTTTTGTTGGCGATGCGAATCACCGCTTATCTACATCGCTACTTCATCGTGGTTTGTAAAAGTGTCGGAAATCAAGGACAAACTTGTCGCAAACAACAATGCCATCAAATGGCAACCATCCTATTTGAAAGATGGACGGTTTGGAAAGTGGCTTGAGGGCGCTAAAGATTGGAATGTAGCACGCAAGCGCTACTGGGGAGCGCCACTTCCCATTTGGCAGTGTGAAAAGTGCGATGAAAATAAAATTATTGGTAGCATCAAAGAACTTAATACGACAGACGATATTGATCTGCATCGTCCTCAAATTGATAACATCACATTTCCTTGTCCTAAGTGTGGCTCTGAAATGAAGCGCGTTAAGGAAGTATTTGATTGTTGGTTTGAGTCGGGTAGTATGCCTTATGCTCAGTGGCATTATCCATTTGAAAACGAGAATGAGTTTAACGAGGATTTTCCGGCAGATTTTATTGCTGAAGGACTCGACCAAACTCGTGGTTGGTTTTACACGCTACACGTATTGTCTACCGCATTGTTAGGCGAACCGGCATATTTTAATGTGGTAGTTAACGGATTGATCTTAGCTGAAGATGGTCAAAAGTTATCAAAAAGATTGCGCAACTACCCAGAACCAGACGAGATATTTAACGAACTCGGCGCAGACGCGCTACGTCAGTACTTGTATAGCGCCACACAAATTGGTGAGGATTATAGATTCTCAAAAAGACTAGTTGCCGAAGAATCTCGAAAGACTATATTGCCTTTGTGGAACACATTGGTTTTTTATAAGCAATTTATTAAAGAGACATCTGGAGAGGCGCAGGAGAAAGAAAAAATATTGGACAGGTGGATTGAAAGCGAACTTAACAGTGCCATACTTGATATTACCAAATACATGGACAGTTATGACCTTACCCGCGCATCGCGACGCATTCGAGAGTTGGTGCAAAATATATCATTATGGTATTTGCGCCTCTCGAGGAAAAGAACAGATGACAGGTTTGCAACTACGTTAAAAACGGTGCTTAAACGAACTGCGCGACTAGTGGCGCCTTTCATGCCGTTTATCGCGGAGGCAGTACATCAATCAATCGAGGAAGGCAATTCAAAGCGCACGAGCGTGCACTTAGAAGAATGGCCAGAAGCGGGGGATGTAGACGGGGAGCTTCTGGAACAGATGAAAAACGCGCAGAAGATCGTTGAAATGGGACATAGCTTAAGGGCGCGTAATGGTTTGAAGTTGCGACAGCCTCTGCAGAGAATATTCTTTAGTGTGGGTGATAGTAATAAATTTGCCTGTGCCATTAACGATATTATTCTTCAAGAATTAAATATCAAAGAAATTGCGGAAATATCGTTTACTGACGACTTTATCGAAAGTGGGAACTATCATGTGGAGATCGACAAGGAACTGTCGGATGCACTAAAGGACGAGGGCGATGAACGTGAAATTGTTCGTGCCATACAATCGTTGCGTAAACAAATGAAATTGATGCCACAGGACGGGGCGCAGGTTGGGCTAGCAACCGAAGTACCAATGGATAATTCTCGTTTATCATCAATAGGACAACAAACTAAAACCGATATTAAAGAAGGCTTGCTTGACCATTTCAAAGTAGAACAAAATATCAAGCTCTGGAGGGGGCAGGCAACAGTGCAAATTAAATGAAATTTGGTTGGCTCAAAGGTATAGACTGGTCTCTGGTGGTAGTTCCGGTGCTACTGGTCGGCATCGGTGTAGCCACAATATACTCAACAACACTTGGAACCACACATCACGATCTCGCTTTCAAGCAGGTATTGTTTTTTGCAATAGGAATAATATCGATGTTTTTTTGCGCGTTGTATGACTACAGGGGTCTTAGAAGTGCGATATATTTTTTGTATTTATTAAGTGTTGCATTGCTAGTTGTAGTGCTTGTACTGGGTAAGCAGGTTTTTGGCGCAACGCGTTGGATTGACCTTGGGTTCTTCCAGCTTCAACCGTCGGAATTATTAAAGGTTAGTTTACTTCTTCTGTTCGCGTCGGCAATGGCCACTGGAATCGCCGATTGGGGCAGGAAACTAGGGCGACTTATTGTCGCATCGGCAATTCCAGTGGCCATGGTTCTGATGCAACCCGACCTCGGTACTGCAATAATAATTTGTTTGACGCTCTTTGCGCTTATTATGTATTGGCCTGTTGGCAAGGGCATTAAAATCGCCATATTTATTGTATTATTAGTAGCATTGCCACTAAGTTGGTTTATTATGAAGGATTACCAACATCAAAGAATCATGACATTCATTAACCCTGGCGCTGACCCATATGGGTCAGGTTATAATGTAATTCAATCGACTATTGCGGTGGGATCGGGGAGTTTATGGGGTAACGGCTTGGGTAACGGGCCACAGAGCCAATTGCATTTTTTACCAGTAGCTCATACTGATTTCATTTTTGCCGGATGGGCAGAGGCAACGGGTTTTGTTGGCGCTCTTGGACTAATTGTGTTGGAAATGGTTTTGGTATGGCGGATTATCCAGATTGCCTCGAAAGCGCCTGACGATTTTGGTCGCTACATTGCTCTGGGCTATGCGGTTATGGTACTCTCTCAAATAGCAATAAATGTTGGAATGAATATTGGCTTGGCACCGGTTACTGGTATCCCATTGCCATTTGTTTCATCTGGAGGTACCGCACTAATAGTTAACTTTATAATGCTGGGTGTTCTGCAAAATATTTATTTGCGACAGAAAAACCAAAAGTATTAAATAAATTATTCTAATTAGTCTAATTGTTCTAATTATTCTAAATAAATTACAAGATCCAACGCCCAAATTGAGATTTTCTGTATTTGGGTTTTAATTAGGTCAATTAGAATAACTAGGTTAATTATTTTTTTCCGCCAGATAGTTGACTCTTAACCATAAATGCGATACAATAGAAATAGAAAGAAGGATTATGGTTAGTGTCATTGCGACAGGTGGTCAGCAGTATATTGTCGCTGTAGGCAAAAAGATGGAAGTTAAGAAGATAAAAAGTGCCGAACCGGGGCAGATTATTGAATTTAAGGACCTTCTTAACCCCAAGAAGACGGTATTTGCCAAAATTATCGATATTAAAAAAGGCAAGAAAACGACTATATTGAAGTACAAGAACAAGTCGCGATATATGAGGCACTTGGGTCACAGACAAGATGTAACAGCAATTGAAATATTAAGCGATAACAAAAAACCGACGGTGGTTCCTACGCCAAAAAAGGCAAAACCTAAAGTTAGCAAAATAAATGCAAAATTATCTAAAAAGCGCTAAAAACTTTCTTGCTGGCTCCATAGCGGAGTCAAAAAAAGTTACTTGGCCTACTAAAAAACAGCTTTTTGATTATTCAGTTATCGTTGTAGGCGCTATTGCAGTTTGTTTGGCGGTTATGGCAGCGCTCGACTTTGGTTTCACATTTATGGTTGAACATTATATATTGGGAATATAAAATGCCAGAAGAAAAAATCAACAAAAAAGAAGAAATTATAGCTGACGAGCCTGAAATCGAACTAAAAGTTCAGAAGCAAGAGGGCAAGCGTGGATGGTATGTTATCCATACCTATTCTGGTTATGAAGATCAGGTGTTGGAGAGCTTGAAACAACGGATTCAATCCTTCCACATGCAGGATTATGTTTTTGATGTTATTGTTCCCACCGAGAAGCAGATAGAAATTAAAAACGGTAAACGTAAAATCGTCGAAAAGAAAACATTCCCCGGCTACGTACTGGTAGAAATGAATGTGACCGATGATTCGTGGTACGTTGTTCGTAACACGCCCAATGTAACGGGCTTCATAGGTTTGGGCGTCAGACCGACACCAATGGCTAAGGAAGAAGTAGATAGAATTAAGAAGCGTATGGGTGTTGAAGATCCGAAATTTGAAATGGATGTTAGCGTTGGCGATTTAGTTAAAATCATTGATGGACCACTAAAAAACTTTGAAGGCAAGATTGTTGATGTAGATGCCAGCAAAGGCAAAATCAAGGTGTCGGTCAATATGTTTGGTCGCGAAACCCCAGTGAATTTGGATTCATTACAGGTAAAAAAACTTTAAAAATATCAAAAAACAAATCACAAATAACAAACAAATTACAAATATATTAAGTTTAAATATTTAAACATTTTGATTTAGATATTGTTTGAATTTTGATGCTTGGAGCTTGTAATTTACGGAGTAATGTATGGCAAAGAAAATTAAGACAATTGTTAAGCTACAATCACCTGCCGGCAAGGCCACGCCGGCGCCTCCGGTTGGTACCGCTTTGGGGCCACAGGGCATCAACATTATGGAGTTTGTTAACCAGTTTAACGAACAAACCAAAGAGATGGGCGACATAATCGTCCCTGCTGAAGTTACTATTTACGAAGATAGAACCTTTACTTTCGTACTAAAAACTCCGCCGGCTTCCGTACTACTCCTTAAGGCCGCTAAGCTGGAAAAAGGTTCTGGTGTTCCAAATAGAGAAAAAGTTGGCAAGGTCACTAAGGCGCAAATCAAAGAAATCGCTGAAAAGAAAATGGTTGATTTGAATGCTCGCACTATCGAACAAGCTTGTAAGATTATCGAAGGCACTGCGGAATCGATGGGGATTGAAATTGCGCCATAGACACGATTTCAAGTGATAGGTGGCGTGTTAAGATGTAATCCTGTTAAATGTCAATAGTTAAGCATTAATTGTTCTATCAAAAAAGCACCCAGTTGGGTGCTTTTTGTTAGTAGAGTAAGTCCTGATTGCGGGGTTGAGAGTAAGGAGGGGAAATCTCTCTCGCCCACAACCAGGACCTACGCTACTATATTGTATCGAGCTAAGCTCGGTTAAGGTCAGCTCAGCTGACCAACCAGGACTTAATCTGCTATAGCTACTGCTATACCCTGAGCGAAATGCAATGAAGTCGAAGGGTTTCAGCTACGTCATCATTCGTGTCATCCTGTATTTGATACGGAATACTATTACAATTTATTAAAGTGGTGAGGTGCCACGGGCGAGCTTCGCTCGCCCGTGGCACCGAAGTGTGTGCTATCTCCTATCTGTAGTCGTCAGCGTTACGCGTGAACCACCGTGGGCAGTCGACATCGCCGTCAACTCTCATAGTGATCACCGTAACCTGACCGCGCCGCCGAGCACCTACGACTCGTCGGCGGTTCCGCTCCCTTCGTCTTCCCCCGAGTCACCTTCGCCCTCCTCCAAGAGAGCCTTGAAGGGGAAGCAGGCCTCGTCCTCGCCTGCGGAGGCGACGAGGCTCATGTCGAAGTCCGGAGGGGCGGGTAGGTAGATCGCCAACTCCACCGACATCTGCGCCTCGTTGGGCACGTGGTCGCAGAGGACCGGCGTGCCGTCGGCGAGCGCTAGATGCTCGGTCACCGGCGAACCGGTGACGCAGATGAAGACCTGGCCCTTCTCGTTGAAGGGACCCGGGTAGATCAGATCCAGACCAGCGGCTCCGCGGACGGAGATGGTCTGGAACTTCTCGCCGGGCTTCTTGCGCCCAAATGCGAAGAAGAGGCATGTACGAGGCTCCGCACCGTTCTGCGGATCGGAAAGGCGAACGGAGAAGTACTTCCGCACCTTTCCGGCCTCTGTTGTCTGCCGAGTCTCGATGACTTCGGCGTAGTATACCCCCCAGGGGGTAGGCTCGGCCGGCGCTACAGCCTCGAGCTCCCGGATCTGGGTCCGGAGAGTCTTGCAGACCTCGTCGAAGTCCTCACCGAGATCTGTGTTGACCTTGAGGGCCGCGCGGAGCTTGGCCAGCCGAATACGCTGGTCGATGCCGATCTCGTCCGAGACGGTGTGGCACTTCGCAGCGCTCACGATCTCCGTGTAGCCACGGTCATCACCTTGTCCAGCACGGACGTGCCAGACGGTGGCGTGTTCGCCGGAGGAGGCGAGACTCGCTACCGTAGTCCGGTCACAAACGAGAAGAACGTTGCCGTGGTAGACCGATCTGGTTGTGCTAGTCGCCATGGTGCTCACTACTTTCTTTTCGAACAGATCCGCGAAGAATTTTTGCGCGAGGCGCATTCTCTCCGTCGGTTCCTCGTCGTCGAGCCAGCTGAGACGCTTTATAAGCGTGCCCGAGAAGATCCTCCTATCTGCACCCGCCTTCTTGCAGCGAGCACGCAATGCCTTGTCGCCAGTTATCACGATGACAGTCTCGTCCAATGCCTTGCGATCTTCGACGAATTGGACGATAAAGTCATCGGCAGTGACACTATAGTAACGGGTTCGCACTGGGTGCTTGTGGTAAAACCTGTGCGGACGCAGGTCGTACGAATCGTAGACGACCATCACCTGCGCCTTTCCTGTTAGGTGGTGTAAGCGTTTGTCCAACCAGTCCCATCCCTGAATGAACCTGGAGGGTACGGCTGGAGCGTGTCGACGACGCGCCTGTTTCTTTCTGGGTATATCGTCGTGCTCGGCGATGTTAGTACCATCGAGTATGCACCAAACCTTACCCACCGCGGTATTGCCACCTTTCGTTTCGGATTGTTAAGGAACTTGCACCCTAAAGGGCGCTAAGTCCCTCTCCGGTGTAGTATCTTAATGTATCACACTTTCGCACAAAAGTCAAGATGTTTTAGTGTTAAAACAAAAAACCCTGCAAGCAGGGCTTTTTGTTTAGCCGAACAAAGCATATAGCCAATATTCAGCTGAGTGTGGATGTAAATAAATTACCCCACGTATTATTCTTCACATAATTCAATCGTTGTGTCAAATGTTCGATTCGATTCCACTAAAAAATTATATTTAGTGTCATTTCGAACGATAGTGAGAAATCTCATCTTATTTAGATTTCTCCTCGCTTCTGCTTGTCGAAATGACAGAATAATAAGATGCATTGGCAGTTCTTAAATTGATATATAACTAATTAACGAAAATTGAAAAATGTAAAATGTAAATTATATTGCTATTATTAACTCAATGAACAACGACACTCCATATTTATTAGCACTCAACAGGCACCAGTCACTGGGCTCGAGACGCTTGATGCAAATAAAAAACGCTTTTGGAAGTTGGGAAAAGGTATGGCAAGCCAGCGAGAAGATCTTGCGTCAAGCACTAAGTGACGATATTGTCCAAGCGATTTTAGAATCGCGCCACAAGTTTAAACCAGAAAATGAAATCCATATAGCCAAAGAGGTGGGCTTCGAAGTGGTCGAATACGGCGATAAACAGTATCCGGTCAAACTTAAAGAAGTACCCGACCCGCCAGCTCTACTATATGTCAAAGGTTCGCTCGACTCCCTTAAACAGGTTTGTGTTTCGGTTGTCGGTTCGCGTCGAGCGACGCAATATGGGTACATGGTAACGGACACAATATTTAGACCGATAGCACAATATAATATAACCATCGTCTCTGGTTTGGCGCTTGGCATCGACACCGCCGCCCACAAGGCTTCGGTGGAAGGGGGCGGAAAAACCATCGGAGTGCTCGGTTGTGGGTTAGACCAGGTTTATCCAGCATCGAACCGAAACCTAGCTCAACGAATTATCGACACCGGCGGGGGGTTGATAAGTGAATTTGCGCCAGGACTTCCCAGCTACAGGTCAAACTTTCCCATTCGCAACCGCATTATCGCGGCGCTTTCCGACTTAACTATCGTCATCGAGGCCTTGCCAGATTCTGGTGCGCTAATTACAGCTAAAGCCGCATTGGAGTATAATCGGGAAGTGGGGGCGGTGCCAGCTGATATTAACCGTCCACAAGGTGAGGGGCCAAATAACCTTATCAAAATGGGTGCCATTCCGATTACCTCGTCAGCCGATGTGCTTGAAGGATTGGGATTAGTGGGGGAGGACGTAAAAACAGAAGACTTAAATACCGAAAAGCTCGCAGAAAGCGAAAAAATAATATTTGGATTGCTTTCACGCGAACCAGCGCATATTGACAAAATAGCTATGTTAAGCCAAATTAACATAGCGGAGGTAAATTCAATTCTCGTGATGCTTGAGCTCAGAGGCATAGTGAAAAACCTCGGCGCGAACCAATTCATTAGGAAATAACAAAGTTATAATTTCTAATGTCTAATAAAAATCATGATGTCAAATTCCATAATTAGATATTAGATATTAGGATTTAGGCATTAAAAATATATTTGTATGGCAAATAAATTTTTATTAATTGTTGAGTCTCCTGCAAAAGCCAGAACTATTGGCCATTATTTGGGAAATGACTTCTGTATCGACGCATCGTATGGGCATGTTCGTGATTTGCCAAAAAGCAAAATGGGCGTTGACACAGAAAATAACTATGAACCTTCATATTTAGTACCAACTAAAGCAAAAAAAGTGATCAGTAGACTAAAGAATACAGCAAAAGATGTTGATACGGTTTATCTTGCAACAGACCCGGATAGAGAGGGCGAGGCGATTGCTTGGCACTTGTCAGAAGCTTTGGGGTTAGGTAGCGGTAAAAAGTTTGGCAGAGTTACTTTCAATTCGATTACAAAAGAATCGGTTACCGAGGCTGTCAAGAATCCGAGAGAAATCGATATGCACTTAGTAGATGCGCAACAGGCTCGCCGAGTCATCGATCGTCTAGTCGGTTATAGCTTGAGCCCTATTCTTTGGCGCAAAATATACAAAGGTCTTTCAGCCGGTCGGGTGCAATCTGTTGCTGTGAGAATGGTGGTAGAACGCGAGCGAGAGAGACAGGCGTTCAAGCTGGTGGAATATTGGAGCATCGAAGCCGAGCTGAAAAAGGGCGAATCAAAGCCATTTATTGCTATCTTAGTTGAAGCAGAAGGCAAAAAAGTTGATAAACTGTCAGTCGAAAACGAAAAACAGGCCAAAGAAATCACATCTAACCTGGAAAATGCCACCTACGAGGTGGCGGAGTTGGTGAGTCAAGATGGAGTAAGGAATCCGATGCCGCCATTTACTACATCGTCTCTGCAACAAGAAGCCAGCAACAGGTTCGGATGGAGCGCCAAACAAACAATGCGCACGGCCCAAGGGCTGTATGAAAAGGGTTTGATAACCTATATGAGAACGGATTCTATGTCGGTCGCCCCTAAGGCAATTGATACGACGCGAAAAGTTATCGAAAATGAATTTGGAAAAGAATACCTCGCTTTAAGTGCCATACACTACAAAACCAAATCCAAGGGAGCCCAAGAAGCTCACGAGGCCATCCGACCAACTTACCCCAAAAACATTCCCGAAAAACTCAAGTTTGACGATGAGCGCGAACGCAAACTTTATGAATTAATTTGGCGTAGAATGGTTGCAAGCCAAATGGCGCCAGCCAAAGTCAAATCAATCAAGGCCAAAATTTCTGCGAAAGCAAAGAAAGATTATCTATTTGTCGCCACTGGCCTTAAAACAGTATTTATGGGCTGGCGCAAAGTTTACCCATGGATGGCAGAAGGTGACAAGTTATTGCCGGATCTCAAAGCAGGGGATTTACTCGACCTTATCAACCTCAGTAAAAAACAGCATTTCACCGAACCGCCGGCGCGGTTTACTGAAGCATCGCTTATTAAAGCGCTCGAGGAGAAAGGTATCGGTCGACCGTCAACCTATGCGCCGACAATGTCAACAATTATGGATAGGGGATATGTCGCCAAGGATGGCCGTTACCTTTACCCTGAAAAAGTGGGAGAGTCGGTTAACGATATGCTAGTCAAACATTTTCCGGATGTGGTAGATTACGATTTTACTGCCAAAATAGAAGAAGAATTTGACCAAATCGCTGAAAATAAAATCGTTTGGACGAAAGTGGTAGACGAGGTGTACAAACCATTGAAAAAGTCGATTGATACGCAGGAATCAAAAATCGAGAAGATTGACCACGACGAAGATATCGATGAAAAATGTCCCGACTGTGGCAAGGCAATGAAAATCAAACGAGGCAAATATGGGCGCTTTATTGCCTGTACAGGTTATCCTGACTGTAAATATACGCGACCTTA
>Ga0172368_10001478_pt1 | contig 31983 bp, 32 predicted proteins | sample Lak11m_FD_114540 | JGI IMG/M metagenome (GOLD analysis project Ga0172368, IMG submission 114540) | Freshwater microbial communities from Kabuno Bay, South-Kivu, Congo - kab_022012_11m | ecosystem: Environmental > Aquatic > Freshwater > Lake | place: Democratic Republic of the Congo: South-Kivu...
AAAAATAGCAACGCGTTTCATTCTTCAAATTATAGTCGAAAAATATGCGGGTAAAAAGGAGTGATGATAAAATCAAGATATGAGCCAGCCTGTCTTCTCGATCCGCGATGTAAATTTTTATTATGGCACATCGCGTGCGCTCTCCGGTATCAAACTGGACATTCAGCCGCGTCAGGTGACTGCGCTGATCGGCCCGTCGGGTTGCGGAAAGTCCACATTCCTGCGCTGCCTCAACCGCATGAATGAAACCATCCCCGGCACGCGCCTCGAAGGCGAAATCCTGCTCAACGGACAGAATATCTACGAGGCAGAGATGGACGTGGTGACTCTTCGTCAGCGCGTGGGCATGGTGTTCCAAAAGCCAAACCCGTTTCCGCAATCCATCTATGACAATGTGGCTTTTGGTCCACGCGTGATGGACATGGACGCGAAAATGGACGAGGTCGTGGAGAAAAGTCTGCGCGCCGCCGCACTGTGGGATGAAGTCAAAGACGATTTGAAATCAGACGCGCTCGGCCTTTCGCTCGGACAACAACAACGTCTGTGCATCGCGCGCGTGGTGGCTGTCCAACCCGAAGTGATCCTGATGGACGAGTCAACATCCGCTCTCGACCCGATTGCAACTTTGCGCGTCGAAGAATTGATCGCTGAGTTGAAAAAAGATTACACCATCGTCATCGTGACGCATAATATGCAACAAGCCGCGCGCGTTTCAGATCACACCGGTCTCTTCTGGCTGGGAGAACTAGTTGAGTTTTCCTCCACCAACGAGATTTTTACAAGGCCGAAACAGGAATTAACGGAAGCTTATATCACCGGAAGAATGGGATAAAAAATCTCCCGCCGATTGGCGGGAGATTTTTTATCCCTACTATTTCCAAAGTGAATCATCTGAACTAGGAATCTCTGTCATCTCGCCAGTGGCAATGAAAACCGTCCGCTCGCAGATATTCGTCACACGATCAGCCACACGCTCAAGATTGTGCGCCACCCATAACAGCCAGTTGGCGCGCTCAATAGACTTCGGGTCTTGAATGACAAACAGCATCAGCTCGTGATAAACCTGATTGTAAAGCCCGTCCACTTCATCGTCCTCGCGCGGAAGCGCACGGGCAGTATCCAGGTCTTCATTGACAAAAGCAGTCAAAGCACGATGCAACATGTCCGCGCCTAATTGTGCCATGCGCGGAATGTCAATCAGCGGCTTGAGCAAGGGCTGGTCGCCCATGCGCAGATTGATATTGGCAATGCCTTTGGCGTAATCGCCCATGCGCTCCAACTCGGAAATGATCTCCATGGTCGAAGCCAGCAGACGCAGATCGTGCGCCATCGGCTGTTGCGTGGCGATCAGGATCATCAATTGATTTTCGATGTCAAAGCGTTTTTTGTTGATTGCTTTGTCGTTCTCCAGGATTTGCTCGGACGCTTTCAGATCGCGCTTCTTCAGCGATTCAACCGAGCCGATGATGGCCTGCTCCACCATCGAGCCGAGCAACAGCACTTCATCTTTAACCTGCTTGATTTCCGTTTCAAAGGTTTTTCTGAGCATAAAGCCTCTCATTCTCCGGGTACGGAGGTATTCTTATTTTATCAGAATTCGTTTTGCGGACGCGCTTTTCATTGTGCCGCCAGCCATTGCAGGATGCGCTGTTCGATCTGGTCGCGGACTTTGCGGGTAACATAAAGTCGCTGCTCTTCTGTGGCACGGGCAGGATCATCGAAGGGCCAATGTTCGTGCCTGCCCATGTTCAGGAACACAGCAGGACAATTTTCCTCCGCATCGGCACAGACAGTGATAACGTGCGCGAAATGCATTTTGCCCAGATAATCCCGCACGCTTTTCGACGACTGCGCACTGATATCCACACCGCACTCCTTTAGCGCTTCCACCACCTCGGGCAGGATGAAGCCTTTTGGCTCGGTTCCGGCGCTGTGGACCTCGAAGCGGTCCCCGGCATGGAGACGCAGAAGCGCCTCCGCCATCTGACTCCGGGCGGAATTTCCCGTACATACAAACAATACCCTTGGTTTATCCACTTGTTTTTCCTTTGCTATCCAAATCGCCCGGTAACATAATCCTCGGTGCGTTTATCCTTCGGATTAGTAAAGATCCTTTGCGTCTCATCGAACTCGATCATGCGTCCAGCGCGGCGATCGTCAATCATCATCATGGCCGTATAGTCCGAGACGCGCGCTGCCTGCTGCATGTTGTGCGTGACAATGATGATGGTGTACTGCTTGACAATGTCGTGCATCAACTCTTCGATGCGGAGAGTCGAGATCGGGTCGAGGGCCGAGGCGGGTTCATCCATAAGAATCACTTCCGGCTCGACGGCTAGCGCACGCGCTATGCACAGACGCTGCTGCTGTCCGCCCGAAAGCGCCAGCGCAGACTTGTGTAATTTATCCTTGACCTCATCCCAGAGTGCGGCTTGTTTAATGGAACCCTCCACGATTTTATCCAGATCGCTTTTCCGGTTCACGCCATACAGCCGCGGGCCATACGCCACATTTTCGTAAATACTTTTCGAGAATGGATTGGGGCGCTGAAAGACCATCCCGATCCGGCGGCGGACATCCACAACGTCAACGCCTTTTGCGTTGATATCCTCCCCGTCCAGCAAAATTTCACCTTCCACGCGCGCATTTAAGGATAGATCGTTCATGCGGTTGAACGAACGAAGCAGAGTGGACTTTCCACATCCTGATGGCCCGATAATGGCCGTAATCTTATTTGACTTCACCGCGAAATTGATCCGGTAGAGCGCGCGGAAATTTCCATAAAAGACGGCTAATTCCTTGACTTCGACTTTATTTATTGTTTCCATAATTCATCCCTGCATCTAGCGCTTGCGGAATTCGACCCACAAACGCGCCAGGATATTGACGAGCAACACAAAAATCATCAGGACCAACGCCACCGCCCACGACTGCTGAACGCGTTCGGGATATGGCTGTTGCGCGTACTTCCACAACGTGAGAGGAAGAGAATCCACCGGCTGGTCAACGATGCGTTGGAGGATCGTTCCAAGAGTTTGTTTCTGTGCAACGCCGCTGGTAATGATCTGTCCGATGTCATAATGTTCGTTACCGAGCGCGGTGAACAGCAACGGCGCGGTCTCACCTGCGGCGCGCGCAACTGCCAGCAAAAAGCCGGTGATAATTCCGTTCAATGCAGCGGGGAATAGAACGCTCAAGGATGTTTTCCATTCGGGTGCACCCAATGCCAGTGAACCTTCACGCAACGTATGCGGAACCAGTTTCAACATTTCCTCAGTCGTACGGAGGATGATAGGTAACATTAGAATCCCCACCGCAACACCTCCGGCAAGGCCGGAAAAATGTCCCATTGGCTTGACTATCACTGCGTATGCAAACAAACCAATCACGATGGAAGGCACACCCGAAAGCACATCTGTGCCAAAACGCAGGGCAATGCCCAAGGTTGTGTTCGGATTGCGCGCCGCATAAAAAGCAGCTAGCACGCCCGGCGGAATTGCAAAGACCGAAGCGAGCAACGTGATGACAATCGTGCCTTCGATGGCGTGTAGAACTCCGCCGCCGTCCATCCCAATCGGGCGCGGCAAATGTATGAAGAAATCCAGGTTGAGTGACGGCGTGCCTTTGTAGATCACATAACCGATGATCCAGAACAATGGGATGAGCGCAAGAACTGTTGTAAGCATCGTCAACGAAAGCATCAAAGCGTTGACCGTTTTGCGGCGCGCCGATAAAGCGGTCTGATTTCTGGCGATCAATTCTTTGAAACGGGTCATACGCGCGCCTCCTGCGGCATGCGCCGCGTCACGCGCCAGACGAGAAAGCGTGCGACGAGATTGAGCAGCAACGTCATCACAAACAATACCAAACCGACTTCGATCAAAGCCTGTGTATGCAAGGGAGTGACCGCTTCTGCAAACTCATTGGCGATGACGCTGGCCATGGTATAACCCGGCCTCAACAAGGACGGTGAGCCTTCAATCGAATTGCCGATGACCATTGTCACAGCCATCGTTTCGCCAAGAGCGCGTCCCAATCCAAGAATGACCGCGCCAAGAATGCCGGATAACCCATAAGGCACGAGAATTTGCGAGATGGTTTCCCAGCGTGTTGCGCCCAGCGCCAAAGCGGCCTCACGTTGACTGGATGGAATTGCCAGCAAAACATCGCGCGTAACGGCTGTGATGGTGGGTATGATCATAATGGTCAGGATGAAGGCCGCACCCAGACGTGAAGCGCCGCTTACAGGAACAGGTCCCGCAAACATAACCCCAATCACGGGGAGTGCGCCGAAAGCATCGAACAACCCCTGACCGACCGGCGCTACGAAGGCCGGCAGGAAAACAAAGATTCCCCATAAGCCATAAACCACACTTGGGATCGCCGCCAGCAGTTCGACCAGCCAATTTAACGGAAGCCGCAACCATTCCGGGCAAAGATCGGCCAGAAAGACCGCAACGCCAAGACTGATTGGCAAGGCTATGACAATTGCAACCAGTGAAGTCAACAAAGTCCCGTAAATAAAGGGCCAGGCCTGGAACTGGTTATTAACCGGATCCCAACTGGCATCGGATGTCGGAAGAAGAAAGCTCAGGCCGAATTGATGACGTGCATCGGCAGATGAATTCCACAGCATAACGCCGATGGCCAGCACAAGAATCATCAATAAAAAAGATGAGCTGATCAACAATGCCTGCCAGGGAATATCTCCGTAACCGGTGGCGCGGCGTGTCCGACTGAGCCAGTGATCCTTTGGAAGAAGTTTTATATACTTGAGCATTCGTTATCCAGTCTCGCATGCAAAATCACTTCAACCAGAATGAAGTCCCGTCATGCTGGGAGAAGTGATTTTGTTTGCCATATAACAGGAATTGGAGGACCGCGCGCTGAGACGCGGCCCTCCGGGAACTTGGGAGTATTGGTTGATTATGGTTGCATCACGGGCTGGCCGTTGCAGGTCACTTCACTAAGCTTGGCGAGGACACTGGTTCGGACGGCATCCGGAAGAACAGCGTAACCGAGCGCGGCAGCTTGCTTGGAGGCGGTGGGATCGGTAAGAGCCCATTTCAGGAATTCGAGGATCTTGGAGGCTTTGACGCAATCCTTCATGCTGGTCGTGTGCAGGATGATGTAGGTGTAACCAGAGATCGGCCAGGAACCCGCGCTAGGACCATCCACGATCGCAGCGACGAGATGCTTATCGAAAGCATTTCCGAAATCAGACATATCGGCAGCCAGACTCGCGGCATTGGCAGTCACTTGTTTGCCGGATTTGTTGATCATGTCGGCAAAAGGCAAGCTGTTGGAAACGGCATAGGAAATTTCCACATAACCAATCGAGTTCGGGGTATTGATGACGGCTGCAGCTACGCCCGCGTTGCCCTTGCCGCCGATTCCATTGCCAGCCTTGTCCGCAGGCCATTCAACGGATTGAGCAGCGCCAGCAGTCCAATCCTTGCTGAACGAGGTCAGAGCCGCAGTGAAGATATTGGTCGTGCCAGAACCGTCTGAGCGGTGAACAACGGTGATGGGAGCGTTCGGCAGGAAATCCTTAAGGCCGGGGTTGGTATTTACGATTTCGGGATCGTTCCAGGTTTTCACTTTGGCATTGTAGATGTCAACCAAAGTCTGACGATCAAGAATAAGTTTGGGAAGGGGCGCTGCGGCCGGAGTGGCCGCACCGGCAGCAGAAGCCGGGGCGTTGAACTTGATGTTGTAGATCGGAACCACGGCACTAGCGACCATCGGGTACATCTGCAAGTCTTTGCCATCGGTATAGTTCTGATCGCTCAAAGCGGAATCTGAACCAGCAAAATCCACAGTGTTGGCGATAATCGCGGTTTTGCCGCCGCCAGAACCGATGCCCTGGTAGTTGATTACAACAGCCGGATCAACATACTGGAAGGCATACGTCCACTGGGTGTAGAGCGGGTAAGGAAATGTAGCACCTGCGGCGTTAATTTGGACGGAACCAGCAGGAAGCACGGTCGGCTGGGACATATCAGTGGTGGGAGTGATTTCCACAAGCTGGGTCTGCACAACCGTTACCGGTGTGGCGGAGGCGGGCGTGCCACAGGCCGCAAGCAGGGTGCTCATCGCGACCGCAACAAACAAAAACGAACGAACAAATTTAGACATTTCTTTTCTTCTCCTTTTAGTTTTATATACTATGTGATGTTATCAAGAAGCTTTTAAAGGCAATGGAAGGATGGGTTAACATCTTGTTAAATAAACTGCCCGTCATTTCTGACGGACAGTGTCTCCGGAGAGACAAACAGGAGGAGAAGGAACCCCACACCTAGGGTTTTTGTTTTTTCTCTTGCACCGGTAGTTCAAAAAAAGGGATCGGAGTATCGTCATCCCAATTCCAGGCATTGAGATCTGTCAGGGCATGATAAGAAGTCAGGTCCAAATGAAGAGGCGTGATGGACACGCAGCCATCTGCCAGCGCTCCGATGTCCGATCCGCGTTCAACAACGCCGGTCGGCGCATCGCCAGCAATCCAATAGTATGGTTTACCGCGCGGGTCTATGCCTTCATCGAGACGGCTGTGATATACGCGCAATCCCTGACGGGTCACGCGAAAGCCGTGCATCAATTCGCTTGAAACAAGATAAGGCACATTGACGTTCAAAAGAATTTCAGACGGCAAGCCATTTTCGATCACGTGCTGTACCACGCGGCCCGCGGCGTGAGCCGCAAGACTGAAATCAATTGTGCCGACAAATCCATCCGGCACTTCCAACGAGACCGCCACGCCGGGCACACCCGCGATTACAGCTTCCATGGCGGCAGTCACCGTACCTGAGTAAGTTACATCGTGTCCAAGATTTGCGCCAATATTGATTCCGGAAACCACCAGATCAATCTTTTCTTTAAAATACCCAAGCGTAGCAAGGGCTACACAATCCGAAGGCGCGCCGTCGCTGGCGAAAGCCGTTGAACCATCTGTGAGACGATACTCACGCACGCGTAACGCGCGGTCGAGAGTCTTCACATGTCCGCCACCCGACCAGTTGCGGTCAGGAGCCAGAATACTGACCCGTCCAAATTTGCGCATCTCCTGCGCCAAAGCCAACAAGCCCGGTGCAAGCACGCCATCATCGTTGGTAACGAGAATATGTTTATCCATTCACTTCCTTATGATTTATATAATCGCGACGCTTGCGCGAAGCATCCATGCCACACACAACCAGCATTGCGATAAAGGTCAAAGCGATAATGATGATGTCTGAATTCATGAATATCTCCTTTCTCTCCCACCATATCTTAGTACTGACCCTTTAAAAACGGCCTAAGAACCGGTTAACATTTGGTAAACAATATTGTTAAGCAACGGGGATCATAAAGTAAAAAATACTGCCCTTGCCTTCTTCGCTTTCCACCCAAATTTTTCCGTCGTGCGCCTCGACAATATGCCTCGCAATGGACAAGCCCAAGCCTGTTCCGCTTCCCGTGCGCGACCTGTCAACTCGATAGAAACGCTCGAACACGCGCGGGACATCATCCGAAGGAATGCCGATTCCAGTATCCCGGACTCCGAATCGCACCGCCCCCGAAACGGAATCCGCTAAAAGGGCAACTTCGCCACCCGGACGCGTGAACTTGACCGCGTTGTGAATCAGATTGACCAGTACTTGTTCCAGCCGCGCTTGATCCGCGCGGACGTTTGGCAAATCATCGTCACACACCATCTGTAAAATTAACCCAGCGCGCTCTGCTTGTAGTTTCATCCGGTCGGCGGCGGACGCCAATAATGTCTTTGGCAAAATTGAGGTGAGATCAAGTGCTACCTGTCCCGATTCTATTTTTGATAGATCCAGCAGCTCCTGCGCCATCTGCGTCAGCGCGTCGACTTCAGTGGCGATGCGGCCCAGAAAACGCGGCCCCGCTTCAGGGTCCGAAAGAGCGCCATCTCGCAGAGTCTCTGTCAGCGCTTTGAGCGAGGCCAGCGGCGTCCGCAGTTCATGTGAAATATTCGAGATGAAGTCGCGGCGCACGGTTTCGAGTCGGCGAACGCGCGTCAGATCCTGAACGAGCAACAGACTTCCGCCCGCGTGTTGATCGGGGATGGCGATCAGTTGCAGGAATTGACGGCGGGCGGGCAACTCGACAGACTCGCTTTGGATTTCATTCGTCTGCTGGCAATGCCGCCAGGCCTCGACAAGTTGGTGATGGCGAATGACCTCGACAACCGTGCGGCCAACCGCATTGGGGCTTTCAAACAGTTTTTCTGCGGCCGGGTTGGCAAATTGAATTTGCCCCCGCACATCAGCGATAAGCACGCCGTCTGTCATTTGCTCGAGCACAGCGGCCAGACGTTTATGTTCAGCGCCCAAAGTTGAAAGTTGAAGATTGAAATTTGAGAGAAAAGATTTAACAGCGTTCGACAAATCTTCGAGTCTGTTCACATCTTCGGGCACAGATTCGATTGTTTTGGCGCGGCGAAGTTCGAGAGCGTATTCATCGAGGCGGCGGCGCAAATTGAAATATTGCCACGCAAACCAGGCGAGGGCAATTAGAGTGAGACCGAAAAGAAGATAAGGAAGCATGATTTTGTTATTACGTAATACATATTACGTAACAGGATCAACCTTCAAAGCGATATCCACCGCCGCGCACGGTAACGATGCGTACCGGGTTGGACGAATCGGCTTCGACTTTTTGGCGCAGCCAGCGCACATGCACATCCACCGTGCGGCTGTCGCCGATGTAGTCCCAGCCCCAAACGCGCTCCAAAATAAATTCGCGCGAGAGCATTTGTCCGCGATGTTCGGCAAGGAAAAGGAGCAGTTCGTATTCTTTCGGTTTAAGCGGCAAAGGTTTGCCATCGAGGGTCACCTCGCGGCGCGTAAGGTTGACAATAAGGTTGCCAAAGGTCAAAGTCTCGTGCGCGGGTTGAGAGTCAACAACCTTGCCCATATCTTCACGGATCAGGCGTTCGCGGCGCAATTGGGCTTTTACGCGCGCCAACAGTTCGCGCATCGAGAAGGGCTTGGTCAGGTAATCATCCGCGCCGACCTCGAGGCCGACCACGCGGTCAATCTCGTCGTCGCGCGCCGTGAGCATGATGATGGCAGTCGTCATCTCCCTGCGCAGGATTCGGGCCACCTCGAAGCCGTCTATTTCGGGGAGCATCAGGTCAAGGACGATGAGATCCGGCCTTAAACGGCGAGCCGCTTCGAGTGCGGAGCGACCGTCGCCGACCGTCTCCACCGCATAGCCATCTTTTTTCAAACTATATGCCAGGGTCTCTTGCAAAGAAGGTTCGTCTTCTACGACCAGGATCGTTTCAGTCATTTGCAAAGAATATACCATAAAGAAATATCGGGGATGTTAATGGGATGTTAAGGGCAAAAAGCATAAAGCAGATATACAAAAAAGAGTCCCGCAAATTTCTCTCGGTTCTTTTTTTAAATGATTCGCGGCCCAATTTACAACTAAACCGGATATAGGGCGTATATTTCACCAGAAGGAGATTCCCCATGGTTCGCAAAATTATTCCAGCTATTCTTGTACTTGCATTAGCCAGCATGGCCTGCGGTTTCAGTTTTTCACTGCCAAAGGTGCCGACGCCCGGGCCGGATATCACTGATCAAATAACGGTAGCCGCCCCAACCTCCGGCCAGACGCGCTTGACCCTTTCATTTGGCGCAGGCGAATTGACCCTGTCTCCAGGTGCAAAGAATCTAGTCGAAGGCACAGCCACTTACAACATTCCCGATTTGAAGCCCAAAGTTGTTACCACCGGGAACAATATCGAGGTCAATCAGGGAAATATCAAGAGCATTCCATATCCTGACAAGCTCAAAAACACATGGGATCTAAAACTTGGAAATACGCCGCTGGATTTAGCGATCAACGCCGGGGCATATACCGGTAAATACGAATTCGGCGGAGTGCCTCTGACCGCATTGACCATCAAAGACGGCGCATCAAACGTTGATTTGAAATTCTCGCAACCGAACCCAAGTGATATGGCGGTCCTCCGCTACGAGACCGGCGCGTCGACAGTAAAGATGAGCGGGCTGGCAAATGCAAACTTCAGCACCCTGATCTTCAAAGGCGGCGCGGGCGATTACACTCTGGATTTCTCCGGTGCACTAAAACATGATGCAACCATCACCGTCGAAAGCGGATTGACCAATGTCATTCTGGTCATACCTGATGGCGTGAAGGCCAACGTGACGGTGGAAAGCGGCGCATCGAACGTGAACGCCGGATCCGGCTGGAGCCAAAACGGAACCTTGTATACCCAAACCGGCTCCGGCCCGACTTTGACCTTTGTCATCAAGACCGGCGCAGGTAATCTCACCCTGACGCACTAATTGTTCTTCAGCAATCTCAATTGATGGTAGTGCTTAACAAATTGCGGCGTCTGTTCACCGAGAGAAATTAACCGCGAAGAGCGCGAAGATTTAAAGGTTTTCTCCGCGTTCTTTGCAAGCTTCGCGGTTCAAAAAATGCGGGTATGTACACCACCACAACCAAGGGAAATTCCATTTTATAGACTCGAAAAATATTTTTTCTCCACGTCCTGCCACGTTTCTTCAGGCATCTGCATAAAACTCGCCAAGGTTGGATGCACACGCGCGATCTCTTCATACATCCGTTCAGCGATGCGCCGGATCGAAAAGTGGGCGTTGGGCGCAGAGCGCAATTGGCAGAAAGCATAGGCTTCACGCAAATTGAATTGCGCCAGCACGCGGCGCTTATATCCATTGGGGACAATATATTGCGCGACCTGCGGATTGAAGGCATATAACTTTTCATACATCTCTGCCGCGGCATGCATGGCCGCTTCATATCTGGACCCGAAACCGGCTTCCGTTATCAAGCGCGGAGTCGCGTACCCGTGCCGCGTCGTCAACATCTGCGGCGTCTGCGTCATTATGCGGTGACGTTTGAACTCGGCATACGCGCCCTGATCCATGACCAGATCAAATGTATAGGTGCAATATTCCAACTCGCGCAACGGGATATCGTAACGGCCCAATCGTTTCATCAATAGTTCCGCCAGTTGAGTCCGCTCGGCTTTCTTGAGCGCGTTGACGTAAGCCAGCGCGTTCGCAAAGGACATTTCGCTGAAACGATACAAGGCCGCAGCTAATGCCCTCTTCTCGCCGTCCTTATCGTAATCGATCAGCGTGCACCAATTTTCAGAGTTCACAACAGAGATTATCTTTTCTCCGTGCTCACTGCGGACTCTGTGGAAAAGATCGTTACTCGTCTCAACCAAATACGGAACAGCGTCCGCATATTTCACCAGCGTTGGGACTTCGGTTTTCGCCACTTCTTTTACTTTCTCACCGATTTGTTTTACTTCCATTAGCGAAGCAGACAACATCTTGCGGATCAGGCTCTCCAACACGCGCGCATTGGCCGTCATGCCGACGTTCGCCAGCGAAGCGGCAGGCAAAATAAAGCGGCACACGTCCACATACTGTGAGCGGATGCGGCGATCATAGCCTTCATCCGATTCATTTTCGCGGCGCGGAGAATGGCTGAGGATGAGAGTCCGCACGGGATCGAGTGATCCGCTATAAGTCCCGAACAGGAGGCGGCAGGTGGCTATATATTCGTCGCGCAGGGCATGTCTACCCAATTCGGCCGGGATGAAAAAATCATCCGTTCCCCACTTTTGATAGCGCGTTGACTTTTCAGTGTACGAAGCCAGCCGATTACCTTCGATGCTTTCGATGGCAAGCCGCGAAACATTCTCAAACGCAATATGCAGGACAGCATGTTCCGCCACTGAGGCATGACCATATCCGACCACCCACTTCTCATGGAATTTGGCGGACTTTTCATCGTTCAACCCGGCCGCGATCTCGCGGAATGATTCGGGCGAACGCGATGTTTTTGCAAAAGCCACCGCGATGGTTTCGGGGCTGAGTTCTTTCGGAGAGAGCAGATAAATCTGTTGTTCAGGCATTCGATCTCCTTTGGCAATCTGTGCGATTATAACGAAAGGGCGGCCAAATGGCCGCCCTTTCGTTATTTTTATTCGTTGGTGTTCTGTTCAATCGTCTGCTTCATCCGCAGAGTGACGATGATCGCAAAGAACAACGCCAGCAGGTACAGCACGCCATAAACTGTCGTCGTGCCTTTTTGGGGAAAGAAGAAAAGGACCGTGAAAAGAAAAAACAGCGCGTACTGGATGTTTGCCCAACCGCGCAGTTTGGGCACATAATCTTCATTGGTCTTTTGCTTGCTGGCAATAGACGCCAGCAAAGTGAAATATAAACCGAAGGCAAGAAATTCAGCGGTCTTGAGGATAATATCCAGCCAGTTCGGCATCACGAACCAGCTCCAGAAATTAATCTCATAGCGGATCGGCCAGAAAAGTTCCACGCCGGTGAACCACAACACCAGGTCGAGCAAAACGTGCAATAAAATACCGATCCCAAATCCCACACCAAAATTTCCCCACCTGACATTTTTCGTCGCAAGCGAAATCAAATAGAAAAGAAGCACGATGGCAAGAATGGTAAAGATGCTATGTGTGAACGTCCGATGCAATCCCTCGGTTGGAGATTTGGTCAGGGTTGCAATTGCCACCGCTATATTATCGAGGTCGGGAAACAGGTTGCCAAGCACAACGCCTAGCAACAACCATTCCTTTTTCGGCATCCACTTACGTAACGCTACACCAACTATTCCGTGCAAACCAGCCTGTGCCATATCGCCTCCGTCCAATTTAGTTATTGGGATTGTACAGCCCAGACAATCAAAAAACAAGACAGCCTCAAGCCGTCTTTGATAAAAGCTCGCGCGCCCATGCGACATCGCGCTGCATCTGTTCGACGAGCGCATCCACCGATGGAAATTTCAATTCATCTCTCAATCGCGCCACGAACTCAAGCCGGACATCCCGCCCGTAAATATCTAGGTTGAAATCCAAAATGAATGCTTCGACGAGTGGCCGCACCGTTTCACTCTTGAACGTAGGCCTGACTCCGACATTGACGGCTGACGCGTACCTGACGCCGTTCACCCATGCCCAGCAGGCATAAACTCCATTGGCCGGGATGAGCTTGCCATCCGCGTATTCAATATTCGCAGTCGGAAAGTTGATCGTCCGCCCGCGGCCATCTCCGTGAACAACGAGTCCATGCAGGCCATAATTATGTCCAAGCAGGCCCGCGGCTTCAACTACATCCCCCAGCCCGATCAACTTGCGGATTTCTGTTGAAGAGATGACGCCGCTTTCATCACTCACGGCCGGCACCACTTCGGTGGTGTAATCCATCTCCCGTCCGAGTTCGGCAAGACGCGTTGCATTCCCTTCGCGGCCTTTGCCTAGTGCAAAGTCATAACCCATCAACAGATGGCTGACTCCCAGATGTTCTTTCAAACGCGTCATAAATTCCCACGCTGATAAATCGGCAACACTCTGGTCAAACGGATGAGTGACGACCACATCCACACCCAACGCAGATAGCATATCCGCGCGTTCATCGGGTGTGGTCAGACATTTAACTTCACGTTTGCCCAGCACGGTAGCCGGGTGCGGCGAGAAAGTAACTACAACAGCAGACACGCCAATTTCATGCGCACCTGCTGTTAATTTACGAATGATTTCCTGGTGGCCGCGATGGACGCCGTCATAAACGCCAATCGTCAGCCAGCTATTCTTCAATGTAATGTCAGTGAGGGAATGGATGTGTTGCATATTTAATGTAGGGGCACAGCGACGCTGTGCCCCTACTACAAATGGATTTACGAGAAGAAAACCTTCTTGGGTTGATATTCCAGCGCGCCGCCTTCGCCTTCCTTCAATTCCATCAATGCCACCAGCTCGCCCTGGGTGCTGACGCCGCGCACCATGCCCGGCTTCGCATCTGCGTCAGCCTTGACACGATGACCATGCCGAACATCTTCGACTTCGTCAGGGCTGAGTTCAATAGCGGGCCATTCGCCCAATGCTTCGGCGGCAGGGATGAGATATTGATACCAGTTCCCAGCGGTGAAGGCTTCCTGTAATTTTCGCAGAGGCGTGGCATCGCGCAGAGAGAAGCGTCCGCTCTTGGTACGGCGCAGACCAACCAGATACGCACCACATCCGAGTTGATTGCCGAGGTCATTTGCCAGCGAGCGGACGTACGTGCCGGACGAGCAATGTACATCGATCACGATTTCCGGCGGAGCCCATTCCAAAACTTCCAGATGATGAACCGTTATTTTACGCGGTTCCAATTCCACTTCCTCGCCCTGACGCGCCATCTCGTAGGCTTTGCGTCCCTGCACTTTAACGGCAGAATACGGGGGCGGAGTCTGTTCGATCTCACCAATAAAAGTCTTGAGCACCGCTTCAAATTGCTCTTCGGTCACATTAATAGGCTGGTCTGAACGTGTGAATTTTCCATCTGCGTCAAACGTATCCGTTGTCGATCCAAGGCGGATGATGGCCTGATAACGTTTATCCGAAGCGGAGACAAATTCGCTCAACCGCACCGCCGGGCCAACAAGAATAACCAACACGCCCGAAGCGCGGGGGTCCAGTGTACCGGTATGACCGGCGCGGCGCAGACCTGTACCGTTGCGGATGGCTTGTACAACATCGTGCGAGGTCATGCCAACTGGCTTATCCACAACCAACACGCCGGATATGGCGTTCTTCATGTCTTGATTTTCCATTGGATATTCCTCCTGATCCTTATTATGAATTTCCGTCTAGTTTTATCATCTTATTATAGACCTAAAGACTTAGCATTTCCTTAGTGCTCTGAATTGCCCGCATAATGACTTCATCCAAAGTCCCGGCCACATCCGCACCGGCCGCCGCTGCATGACCACCGCCGCCAAAATGCTGGGCAATCGGTGAAACATTAATGCCATTTTCCAACGCACGCCAGGAAATTTTGACGTGATTATCGGCCTGTTCGACAAAGATCATCCCGACTTTATAACCGTCAATGGCTGAGATGGCATTGATCAGATCCGCATCATCATTTCCGGAATAACCAGCAACTTTGCGGTCGGACAATGTTAACTTGCTCCAGATCATGCCATCCTTACGTTGCAGATTTGATAGTCCCGCTCCCCAATAACGCGAGGCTTCGTACGAACGACGGACGAGTCCGCGCATATAGAGTTCGGGCATATCCACGCCGGTCTCCATCAATGTTGCAGCCTGACGCATGGCCTCGGGCGTGACGTTGGATGTGCGGAAACCTAAAGTATCTGTGATCAAGCCTGTGAGCAGTGCCGCAGCAATCGGCTTTGTAATTTCATATCCCCATGCGGGGAGATGATTGGTCAGGATCGCAGCGGTTGCGACTTCCTTGCCCTCGATCAGGTTCAGTTTACCAAATTTTTCGTTGGTGATGTGGTGATCAATATTGATGTCAGGCTGACCGATGGATTCAAACGGCTTGCCCGTGCGCTTGAAGTCGGCGCAATCAACGGTGATAAATGTATCGAATGTCCCCTCGACTTTTGTCTTGACCTGCTTTGCGCCTTCGAGATGCTTGAAAGCTGAAGGCATGCCATCGGCTAAAACCATTTGCACAGTCTTGCCCGCGGCTTGCAAAGCCAGCCCCAGACCTAGCAATGAGCCGACCGCGTCGCCATCGGGACGGATATGCGATGCAATGAGAATATTCCTGGCATCCACTAATCTGATTTTGATTGCAGTACTTACCGATTCATTCATGAGTATTTGAGAGCCCTCTTATATATATCATTCTTAAGTCGAAATAACTGGCGAAAAGTTACTTAACTTTTGCTTGAATTTCCCTTTTGGCGCAATTCTGCTAATACCTTCTCGATGTGATCAGCGTTCTCCGGTGTTGGGTCCCAGTGAAACCGGATGCGGGGAAAAACCCGCAGTTCGATGCGTCCGGCCAAAGTCCGGCGAATAAAGCCGCTGGCAGATTCCAATCCTGCCAGCACTTCTTCGGAACGCGATGCTCCTTCGACGGCCGAGACGTAAATATCCGCCCAGGCAAGTTCCTTATCTACATTAACATCGGTCACGTAAATTAGTTTCAAGCGCGGATCACTTAGCTCTCGAATTAGCATCTCCGAGAGTTCCTGACGGATGCGATCCGCAATACGTTGAAGACGAAGTCCTGAAGTCATTTTTAATTTCTATTCACAGTTTACTACTTATTACGAGGAAGTTTCCAAAATGTAACAGACCAAATGATCGCCTACTTGAATATCGTTGAAATTCTTGAAGCCCACGCCGCATTCGAAGCCGGTGCGTATTTCGCGCACATCTTCCTTCTCATGACGCAGGGAGGCCATCTCGCCTTCGAAGACAATATCAGCTGCGCCGCGCATTAAGCGTACCTTCGCATTACGGCGCAATTCACCTTCGGTGACGCGGCAGCCCGCTACACGTCCGAGCTTGGAAGCGGAGAACACAGCCAGTACCGTCGCGCGTCCGACAATTTTTTCAACGACGACCGGCTCGAGCATACCTTTGAGGGCCTTGTCGATATCCTCAGTCATGCGATAAATAATGTCGTACAAGCGGATAGAGACACCCTCTTTTTCAGCGAGACGCCGGGCAGCGACATCTGCCTGCACGCTGAAGCCAATCACGATGGCCTTGGAAGCTGACGCCAACATGATATCGTTCTCACCGATGTTGCCTGTTTCAGCATACAGCACTTTGACGCCGATCTCGCCTTTGCCAAGTTCCGCCAACTCTGACATGATCGGTTCAAGCGAGCCTTGTACGTCAGCTTTGACGATCAGATTTAATTCCTTGGCTTCGCCCGCTTTGAAATTGGCAAACAGATCTTCAAGCGAAACTTTCTTTTGGACGTTGGCGGCAGTCTTAGCAGAATCAGCTCGTTCATCGACAATGGCACGCGCTTCTTTTTCAGAAGCAACCACCTGGAACACATCGCCCGCGGCGGGAACACCGTTCAATCCCATCACCGCCACTGGCGTGGATGGGCCAACTTTTTTAACAGGCTTGCCCTTGTAATCAGACAAGGCTTTCATGCGGCCATAAGATCGGCCTGCCACAACAATGTCGCCCGACTCCAACGTTCCATTCTGGACGAGAAGCGTGGCGACCGTTCCTTTGGATTTATCCACTTCCGCTTCGATGACCGTGCCGATGACCTTCCCTTTCGGGTTGGCGCGGATGTCGGTATTATCGGCTACCAATAAAATGCCTTCGAGCAGATCGTCAATGCCTTGCTTCTGCTTGGCGGAAACAGGAATGACCATCGTGCTGCCGCCCCAATCATCGGGGACGAGTTCGAGTTCGGCCAGTTGTTGCTTGACGCGCTCAGGGTTGGAGTTCGGTTTATCGATCTTATTCAGCGCCACAATGATCGGCACGCGCGCGGCCTTGGCATGAGCGATAGCTTCCCTCGTCTGGGGCATGACCCCATCGTCCGCTGCGACGACCAGGATCACAATGTCGGCGCCCTGTGCGCCGCGCGCGCGCATCGCGGTGAAGGCCGCGTGGCCCGGCGTATCGAGGAAGGTAATTGTGCGTCCCTTCTTTTCAACTTGATATGCGCCGATATGCTGTGTGATTCCACCCGCCTCGCCCGCCGCTACGTCCGTTTGACGAAGCGCATCGAGCAGGGATGTCTTGCCGTGATCAACGTGCCCGAGAATGGTCACCACGGGCGGACGCGCGATCAGCACCTTTATGTCTTCATCCGCGATCAGGCGACGCCAGAGCGGCACTTCGCCGGTCTCTTCTTTTGCAATTTCTTCCTGTGCTTCAAGGACAGCTTCAAAACCAAATTCGGCCACCACAATCGCCGCGGTATCAAAATCCACGGACTGATTGATGGTCGCCATGACTCCGTTCGTCATCAGCTTTTTGATGATCTCAATCGGGCTTTTTTCGATCTTCGCCGCCAGGTCTCGAATTACAATACCTGCAGGAAGTTCAATTTTTTTTGCGCTCATAGGCCACCTCCGTAGTTCAAATAAGCAAACCGCTAATCAGCATTTCCCTTGTTTGCCCGATGCTGATCTATCTTGGCGATGGTTAGTGAGCGAGTGGCTAGTCGTTCACATATTCTATTCGCCAGGGTCCGCTTCAGAAAGCGTACGCATAAAAGTCTCGAGGTGTTCACGATCAGATGGGGTCAAGACAACTTTTAAAGCGTTAGCCAGACTTCCCTTCAAACCGTTCTCCCAACAGGAACGATGATCATGCAAGTACGCGCCGCGCCCAGCCAGTTTACCTGTCGGGTCAACCAGCACCCCGCCTGCCGTGCGGACGATGCGCACCAGTTGGCGTTTCGCCATCACGGTGCGACATCCAACGCAAGTGCGTTGGGGAACGTGCTTTACGCGTTGCACAATTTTCCTGGTCACCTTTTACTCATGTCGTTGCGAGAATTGCACTCTTCCGAGAAAGCAATCCTCACTTGTTGAAGATGGCTTCATCGTTTAAACCCTTACCCGCAAGGACTCTCTTTTATTCTTCTTCCCAAACACCACCATCGCCGCGTTTGTGTTTCTTCACGCTCACGACCTCACCACGTTCTTCATCAAGCACCAACTGGGTACCCTTGCTTTTCTTCTTACCTTTCTTCTTATCGGTCGACTCTTCTTCAGGTGTCGTGGCAGCTTGGAAGATTTCGGGCTTCATCTTGAACATTTCTTCAAGTGAAACGCCATCCTTGGCGAGTTCATCTTCCACTTCTTCGACGGTCTTCTTCGCATCTCTCTTGACTTCAGCGGGCGTCTCGCCAACCGGTATTTCTTCAACTGCAGCCGGTTGCGTCACTTGCTCAACTACCGGAGCCGTCTCCGCAACGACAGGCTCAGGTTCAGGGAAGGTCGTGGCCGCAACCCGCTCTTCGATGTTCTGAATGGCCTTTGGTCCAACGCCGGGCAAGCCAAGCACGTGGTTGGGATCGGTCTTGAGCGACATCATCAGATCGCCGATGGTCTCAAAACCAGCTTCGACCAGGATATTGTAAATGTGTTCTTTCAGGCCTAGGCTTTCGAGCGGCATGGTAAACGCCGCCGACGGCACGTCGGCTCGAGCCACGGCCACCCGCTCTTCGTCCACGCGAGCCGCTTCTTCCTTGATCTGAATCGCGCGGCGTTCGACGCGGTCCACAAATTGACCGAGCGCAGTGTACTCTTCCGGCGTGACAGGCCGGCCTTCCGCCTTCTTTGCCAAAATCTCTTCGATCTGCGGCATGGCTTCAGCCGCGGCCGGGAGCGTGGCTGCCAGCGCGGGATCGTTCTGCAATTTGGCAAGCGTGTCGCCTGCGGATTCGACCACAGATTTGATATCGATGCGCCAGCCGGTAAGCTTGGCGGCCAGACGAGCGTTCTGACCATCACGCCCAATGGCAAGGCTGAGTTGATCTTCCATCACGACCACGGTCGCCGTGCGAGCACTTTCGACTTCGTTTAAGTACACGCCATTGACGCGCGCCGGGCTGATGGCTTTGGAAATATAAATCACTGGATCTTGATCCCACTGAATGATGTCAATCTTCTCGTCGTGTAATTCTTTGACAATGGCTTGAATGCGGACGCCCTTAATGCCGACGCACGCGCCGACCGGATCCACGCCTGCCTGGGTTGCCATCACAGCGACTTTGGCGCGTGCGCCTGGTTCGCGCGCAATGGCTTTGATCTCGACGATGCCATGATAAATTTCTGGGACTTCGTTCTCGAGCAGGCGGCGCAGGAAGTTGCGATGCGCGCGAGAGAGAATGATCTGCGGGCCGCGTGAACCGTCCTTGACTTCGAGCACAACCGCGCGAATGCGGTCATGAACTTTGAAACGTTCGTTGGGAATTTTTTGATTGGCGGGCAAAACGCCTTCGGCCTTCATGTCGAGGCCGATCGTGGAAACCTGCGCGTTGGTAGCCTGCACGATGCCGGAAATGATCTCGCCGGTCTGGCGCGCAAAATATTCCATCTGGTTGGAGCGTTCGGCCTCACGGATGCGCTGCTGAATGACCTGACGAGCCGTCTGTGCGGCGACGCGGCCAAAGTCCGCGGGCGTCGATTCAACGATCACCATGTCGCCCAATTGCGCTTCAGGATTGACCTTGCGCGCATCTTCCAGCGTGACCTCGGTCTTTGGTTCCTGAACTTCTTCAACGACTTCTTTTTCGGCATAGACCGTGACCAACCCTGTTTCAGGGTCCACCTTGGCTTCGACTTGCTGCGCCGTCGACGCGTTGACAGCCCGCCGGTAGGCTGAAGCCATGGCGGATTCAATCGCGCCGAGGATGATGTCCTTGGAGAGTTGTTTTTCTTCCAGTACTTCGTTGAAGGCTTGGGCAAACTCGTTTTTTGTGGTCAGGCCTTGCTTTTTTGTGGTCATGCCTTGCTCCGTGATCGTCCTTTATATACAAGCAGAAAAGTGGGGGTTACCCACTTCTCGTTGCTTGCGATATTGAGTTCCCGTTCGCAAAGATTTTAGCATAGAGGCATGAAAGTTGCAAGATATAATAGTCCGCATGACAGACCAAGATATGGAAAAGGCCGCCCTGCGCGGCGAACCTTCGTATGTGTGGAGAGACGGACAGCAGCGCCGCCTCGACATGATCGTGCACGCCGCGGGCGAACGCATTAAAGGCAATATCCTTGAAAACGGATGCGGCGTGGGCATGTACGTTGAGCATCTCGCACTATTCGGCGGAAAAGTTTTCGGATTGGAATTCGACTTTGAGCGCGCTGTCGAAGCCGGGACGAATTCCCCGCGCATCTTCAACGCCGCCGGAGAATTTATTCCGCTTCCTTCCGGAACCTTTGACCTGATCCTGAGCCACGAAGTAATCGAACACGTCCAGAATGACCGCGCCGCCATCTGCGAGATGGCGCGCGTGCTCAAGCCCGGCGGCCGCGCCGTGATCTTCTGCCCGAATCGCGGCTACCCATTTGAAACTCACGGCATTTATTGGAACGGTAAATATTATTTCGGCAACAAGCCCTTCATAAATTATCTGCCGCGCCTTTGGCGGGACAAACTCGCTCCGCACGTGCGCGTTTATTTACGCCGCGACATGCAGAAACTTTTCAACGGTCTGCCTGTTAAATTCATCGAACGTACCATCATCTTCGGCGCGTACGACAACCTCATTGTCCGCTTCGGCGCGTTTGGAAAAATCCTGCGATCAATTTTGCAATTTCTGGAAAAGACACCATTGAAGATTCTGGGCTTGTCCCATTTTTGGGTAATGGAGAAAACATCATGACGCCCACCGGCAAAGAAGAGATTTTGGAAACACTGACAAATATGAATCACCGCGTTGCAGACTGGTTCTCGGCAATCCCCACAGATACATTCTTCACGCGCAAAGCAGACGTGTGGTCTTCCTCAGATAATCTCGATCATCTCATCAAAGCAGTCAAGCCAGTGACGAAAGCAATGAAATTGCCGCGGCTCGCCCTGCAAGGCATTTTCGGAAAGCCTGAAAAAGCATCTCGAAGTTATGAGAAAATTTGCGAATTCTATCGAGGCGAACTTGCCAAAGGCGCACAGGCATCGGGACGCTATCTTCCCAATCAGGAAAATCCCGGCGCAAAAGCCAGTGAACTGAAAACACGGTTACTCGAATCATGGACAAAGGCCAGCGATGAATTGGTGATCGCCGCTGAAGCATGGGGCGAAACAGAACTTGACGGGTATCAACTGCCCCATCCCATCCTCGGCAATCTGACCGTGCGAGAAATGTTGTTCTTCACGATCTATCACAACCTGCGCCACGCGAGTCAGGAAGGGGACTAAAGATAAATCCGAGGGATGGGCGAAGAAAAGATTGGTTTGACAATTTATATTTATATCAAGCAATGACCCCTTCATTGCGAAGAGGCCGTTTGTTTTATATTGCTTTTCTAAAATCATAAATTCCATTTTTGAATGACCATTTGCTTTTGCAGTTGGAACATTCAAGATAATTTTCTTTTTCTGCCAGGTTGGAATTTCCACATTCGGGACATTTGAAAATGGATGATGGACGGTAGACGGTGGACGATTGACTGCTGACAACTGCTTTGACAAAAACGCTTGGCGTTAACTGAAATAAAGCGCCAGTCCATTGAAAAATGGAATCAAAGAAAACCAAAATGGATATTGGAATAATTTTCTTCAACAATCCCATGCGGAAATGCGAGACGGTTAAAACTTTTTCAGTGTTGAATCCTAATTCCTTCAGCCAAGTAAAAATGGCTTTCGGATGAAAGTCAAAATTCAGTTCGACAAATTCAACCGGCTCTAAAGTGAACGGACTCCACTTCTGTTTTCCGAGCCAGTAACGGAAAATTGCTTTGAGATTTAACTTGTTGGCAAATTCAAGTATGAAAGTTCCGTCCGGCCCCAAAACATTCCGCACCTGGCCTAATGCCTTCGGCGCGTCGGACATGTGGTGCAGAACACGGATCATGGTGGCTGCGTCGAACAAACCGTCCACGAAGGGCAGACGATACACGTCCGCCGCGACATAAATATATTTATCGGATGTGCCGAGGCGCTGTTGAGCTTGTTCGAGTTGAGTGCGCGAATAATCAAGCAGGACAATGCGCTCAAAGCCGATGTAACGCGGCGTATTTCGTCCGGCACCCGCTCCGAGTTCCAGCATGAGGCGTCCGCTTTTGGGAAGCAGACGTTTCAATGCGATGGTCTCAACGCGGTCTTCGTATTCGCGACCGCCTTTATCCCAGAAGGAGGTCTGGTAATCAGAACCTTCGTAATTACAAACGGGAGGTTTACTATTTGTCATAAATATAATGTAGTAGGACACAGCGACGCTGTGTCCTACTCATTTTCAATTGGTTAAAATCCGCGTCCAATTCCGCGATACGCGAAGCCAAGTTCTTTCATCACGGATGGATCGTAGATATTTCTTCCGTCGAAGATGACCGGCTTGTTGAGCAGGGACTTGATCTGCTCAAGATCAAGCTGCTTGAATTCATTCCACTCGGTGATGACCATCAAGGCGTCACAGCCTTCTGCCATCTTGTATGCGTCTTCGCAATATTCAATGCCGTTGATGATGCCGCGTGCCACGTCCATCGCAACCGGGTCATACGCGCGGACTTTTGCGCCCGCCTTCTTCAGCTCTTCGACAATATCAATCGAAGGTGCTTCGCGCATATCGTCTGTGTTGGGTTTGAAAGCCAAACCGAGCAGACCAACGGTCTTGCCTTTGAGTCCGCCGACCATTTCGCCGACAAATTTAACCGCATCGGGACGGCGATCATAATTGACTCCCATTACGGAATGTAAAATACGCGGCTCAAGATCATTTTGTTCAGCCATGAAGGCCAGTGCTTTGACATCCTTCGGGAAACACGAACCGCCCCAGCCCAGACCGGCATCGAGGAAGGATGGACCGATGCGTTTGTCGTAGCCCATACCCGCCGCGACCTCCTTCACATCCGCGCCGACACGTTCGCACAGGTCGGCTAGTTCGTTCATGAACGAAATCTTCGTGGCAAGGAAAGCATTGGACGCATACTTGATCATTTCGGCAGTCCGCAGATCGGTGATGACAATCGGAGCACGCAGAGGCAGATGCAGATGTGCGACCTTCTCGGCCGCGTCGCGATGCATGGAACCGATCACGGTACGGTGCGGATTCATAAAATCACCGATGGCCGCGCCTTCACGCAAGAACTCGGGGCATGAGACGACCGAAAACGGAATCGGTTTGGGCTGAGCTTTGGTCACGATATCGGCGACCCAGTCTCCGGTCCCGATCGGAACCGTGGACTTGTTGATGATGATCAGCGGTCCGCTCATGTTCGTCGCGATGGATTTGGCGGCGGCCTCCACATATTTCAAGTCCGCTTCGCCGTTATCCGCCGAGGGAGTCCCAACCGCGATAAAAGCATATTCCGCATCTTTCATGGCATCGGCATAGGACGTTGTGAATGAAAGCCGTCCCGCCTTGACGTTACGCTTTACCAGTTCGTCGAGGCCAGGTTCGTAAATGGGCATGATGCCCTTGTTCAGATTTTCAATACGCTTCGTGTCAACATCCAATGCGACGACCTTATTGCCCAGGTCGGCAAAGCACGCTCCCGTTACCAGGCCGACATACCCGACGCCGACCACACAAATTTGTTTCATGTTTTCCTCTTGTTAATGAATTATTTTCAAGTGTGGCAATGATACTACGGCTTACCCCGTCGGGCAACTTCTGGTATATTGACCCCATGCGATTACTCTTTATAGCAGATGGACGTTCGCCCATCGCACAAAACTGGATACGTTATTTTGCCGAACGCGGTGACGTGGTGTATCTTGCATCCACCTTCGCTTGTTCGTTGGACTTCCCGCTTAAAGAGATGGAAATCACGCCCGTAGCCTTTAGCGCGGCAAAGAAGCCTTCACTCAGCCCACGTCCCGCTTCTTCCCGGATGACTGGTCTGCGTACCGCCATCCGGCATCATCTCGGCCCGCTGACAATTCCACGAGCGTCTCAAAAATTACGCGGCTTCATTGAAAAAGCCAAACCCGATCTCGTCCACGCGATGCGAATCCCATACGAAGGCATGTTGGCTGCCGAGGCTTACACCGGCGCGCCTTTGCTCGTCTCGGTCTGGGGAAATGACTTTACACTGCACGCGCCGTCCACTTCGATGATGCGGCATTACACCAAATGGACCATGACCGTCGCCGACGCGCTCCACGCTGATTGCCAGCGCGATATTCGTCTGGGCAAAGAATGGGGCTTCAATGCCCAAAAACCCACACTGGTCACCCCCGGCAACGGCGGAATCAAGACCGACATTTTTTACCCGCCATCGAAACCGGTTGAAGCGCCAGTCATCATCAACCCGCGCGGATTCCGTGCCTACGTCCGCAACGATGTTTTCTTTCAAGCCATTCCGCTCGTGTTGAAGAAAATTCCCGGCGTAAAATTCATCTGCGCTTCGATGGCTGGCGAATCTCAGGCCCTGAAATGGATCGAGCAACTGAATATTTCTCACGCCGTCGAATTACTTGCGCCTCTGCCCCACGCCCAAATGGCAAATGTCTTGCGCCGCGCACAAATTGTCGTCTCACCCAGCATCCACGACGGCACACCCAACTCACTGCTCGAAGGCATGGCTTGCGGATGTTTTCCCGTTGCAGGCGATCTGGAGTCTATCCGTGAGTGGATCACGCACGGTGAGAATGGTCTGCTCGCCGACGCGACCGATCCGCAGAAACTGGCCAACTCCATTCTCGAAGCTTTGGAAAACAAAACCCTGCGGGGAAAAGCTGCAGGGTTAAATGCAAAGTTAATTAGCGAGCGCGCCGAATATTCGCGCAATATGGAAAGAGTAAAAACGTTTTACGAATCGATATTACGTACTAAGTAATACGTATTAGTCGCTTGCGCGCGGAGCCTTCAACGCTTCGAGATGCTGGGTCAACTCGATGCGGCGCGACTCGGCGGCATGACGGACATCATCAACTAAATTTTCGCCGCGCGCGCGGATCTCCTTGCGAAGTTCGTCGCCCGTTTCCGGCGCGAGCAAAAGCGCCACCGTCGAGCCGACCAACGCACCGACCAAGATCCCAATCAAAAATCCAAACATTCGACGCATAGCATTCTCCTAAGTTGCTGTCATTGCGAGGCGTTCTTTGCCGAAGCAATCTCCTCACACAGGATGGGATTGCTTCGTCGGGAAAAAACGCCCTCCTCGCAATGACATGGAATGGTTATTTCCTACAAAATTATTATACTGCTTCTTGCAACAATTACTTGTTTGATATCAAAGAAAATCAAGCTTGATTAAAAACTTTTTCCGGGATATCGGCGCAGTACGCGGTAGGCAAAATTCTGCTTTTGTGGAATAATAGAAGCAACCGCGTGTATCATGATGAACGCGACGGTGAATCTTATTTCTAAAACGCAAGGCGCAAGTTGGGGATGACGCCAGCGGACTCTACCAACCTTTGGAGGGTACCATGTCTACTATTGCACCAGCTCTTACCATCTCCACGTCCCAACGCAAGAAGGTGACGGCCACCGCGTTCCGCCAAAAGAAGGAACGCGGTGAACCGATCACCATACTGACCGCCTATGACTACCCGACCGCGCTGGCGGAGGATCAGGCAGGCGTCGATTCGATTCTGGTCGGCGACTCGCTTGGCATGGTCGTGCTGGGATATCAGAACACGCTGCCCGTCACGATGGATGACATGCTTCATCACAGCAAGGCCGTTTCGCGCGGAGCAAAGTTTGCGCTTTTGATCGGCGACATGCCGTTCATGTCTTATCAGGTTTCTGTTGAAGAAGCCGTGCACAATGCCGGACGATTTTTGCAGGAAGCCGGCATGGACGCGATCAAACTCGAAGGCGGACGCGAACGCCTCGAGGCTATCCGCGCCATCGTCAGCGCGGGCATTCCCGTCATGGGACATCTCGGCCTCACGCCGCAATCCGTCAACCAGCTCGGCGGATTCCGTCCGCAGGGCAAAACTGCCGTTGCCGCCAAACGTCTGCTCGAAGATGCGCTCCTGCTCGAAGAAGCCGGATGCTTCGGCATTGTGCTCGAATCTGTCCCGGCAAAATTGGCTCAGTTGATTTCACAAAAACTTTCCATCCCCACCATCGGCATCGGTGCGGGCGTGGGCTGCGACGGTCAGGTGCTCGTCACACACGACCTGCTCGGACTCTTCGACCGCTTCACGCCGAAGTTCGTCAAGAAATATGCAAACTTCCATGCCGAGATGCAGCGTGCTTTCGCAGAATACATCGAAGACGTGGAAACAAAACGTTTCCCCGCTGCTGAACATTCTGTCGAGATGGACGATGCCGAATGGAAACAATTGATGAAGGAAATCAATTAGTTACGCATCACGCAAGACATATTACGTAATGCGTAAAAGATGATCATGGATTCGATTCTGATCGTCGGTACGGGCGCGATGGCGACGTTATTCGCCTCGCGCCTGACCTCAGCCGGAGTCGCCGTTACGATGCTTGGCACCTGGCCTGAAGGTTTGTCCGCACTGCGCGAAAACGGCGCGAGGCTTGTCGATGCAAACGGGAACGAGCAAAGATTCTCGGTGCGCGTTGCAAAGGATCCGCGTGATTGCAAAATTATAAAATACGCGCTCGTGCTCATAAAATCCTGGCAGACCGAGCGTGCCGCGCGTCAACTTGCAGAATGTTTGCCCGATGATGGATTGGCCATCACGCTCCAAAACGGACTCGGCAACCGCGAAATTTTTGCGGCGCAATTGGGAGAGTCGCGTGTGGCATTGGGTATCACAACTACCGGCGCGACTCTGCTCGGGGCGGGACTGGTCAAAGCCGGGGGCGAAGGGAAAATTTCCATCGAGGCGCACCCCGCTTTGGATCCGGTGAAAGAGGCGCTCAAGTCCGCAAAGTTCAACGTGGAAATTGTATCTGATGCAAAATCACTGGTGTGGGGAAAACTCGTCATCAATTCCGCCATCAACCCATTGACCGCCTTACTACAAATTCCAAACGGAGAATTGTTAAACCGTCCGACCGCGCGTGGGTTGATGCGCGCACTGGCAGAAGAAACTGCATCCGTTGCAAAAGCAGAAAAAGTTAAACTGCCATTCAAAAATCCCGGTGATGCAACGGAAGATGTGGCGCGCAAAACAGCGCTGAATTATTCGTCCATGTTGCAGGATGTGCAACGCGGCGCGCCGACTGAGATCGATGCAATTTGCGGTGCGATCTCGCGAATGGGGAAAAAGCATAAAATTGCAACGCCGATCAATAATGCCTGCTGGCAATTGGTTCAGGCTCTGGTTCCGCCGTCTCCCCCATCGTAAATAAGCGCTTTTTGTAAACGATGAGGGGACAGCGAGGCGGGTGACATTCTTCCCCATAGTTTATGCAATTCATGAGTACTCCTACTTTCGCTTACATGGTAAGATTCAAGAAAATCTACGGTGGAGGCGTCCATGCGAAAGTGGATGATGTTTCTGTTTATTTTAGGGATGGCTGCATTCCCTTTTTCAGTTCATGCGCAGAATGAAATCAAACTGGCGGGTATTCAAGTACAACTGTGGCCTGAGTATGACCAACCCAGTATGCTGGTAATTTACGATTTTCAGGTTGCAACTTCAACCGCCCTGCCCAGCACCGTGAATATTCGCATTCCGAAGGATGCCAAGCTAAGCGCGGTCGCACAAACAGCGGCTAATGGCCTGGTCAACGCTGAATACGATGGACCCACTGTGGTCGGAGAATGGCAGGTCATCGGGGTAAAAATTTCAGAGCTGGCCACTTATCACGTTGAATTTTATGAATCGCTTTCAAAGAACGGCACGACGCGTCAGTTTGCTTATTTATGGCCGGCGGATTACGCCGCGGACAATTTTAGCGTCAGCGTGCGCGAGCCGACCGACATCACCCAGATCGCATCCATTCCCGCCATGCCAGAGAGTCAGGGAAAAGACGGTGCAACCTATCTGCAAAACAACTTCGGCGCTCAACCTGCCGGACAACAATTTACATTGAATCTAACCTATACAAAAACGTCGGATACATTGGTCGTGCCTCAACAAAACGTCCAGCCTTCAGCGCCGCTGAATGCAGATACGCCGGGACGTGTGATGTTCAGCAATTACCTGCCCTATATTCTTGGCGTGCTGGGTGTGATCCTGATCGTCGGTGGATTGTTCTATTTCTGGCGCTCAAGCCGCCGCGGGTCACAGGGACGCAAGCGACATCCGGCGCAGACCGAGAAGGAAGGCGATAGCGACATTTATTGTCATCAATGCGGAGCACGCGCCCGTGCCGCCGACCGTTTCTGCCGTGTTTGTGGAACAAAGCTAAGGCTTAAAGAATAAAAGGTTTATTTAAACTTCACCACTAAGTCAGAAAAACAGAAAGCCAGCTTGCACGGGCGCAAGCCTAAGAAAGGACGGGACCGTGCAAATAGAATCCATCGTCATCATTTACTTTTTCTACGGCCTGGCCTTCTTTAGCATGGGTCTGCTTGTGGCTATGGAAGGAGGCCGCTCCTCCGACGAACGCGTGCGCAAAGCGCTACGTCCGTTGGCTGTATTCGGTCTGATCCACGCCGCGCATGAATGGGTGGAGATGTTCGTACAGATTGGACAAATGAACGGACATAGTCCGTCGCCGATTCTCTCCATCCTCCAGCTTTCCACACTTTCATTCTCATTTCTTTCCCTGGCCGCTTTCGGCGGTTATCTGCTCGCCAAGGATGAGATTGCCCAGCGCATCAGCTTATTGACCCCGCTCGCTCTTGAAGCCATTTGGGTATTCGGCCTGATCAACATCAAAAGCAATTATCAGCCCGCAGAGATATACAACACTGTCCACGTCTGGACACGCTACTCCCTCGCCGTACCGGCCAGCCTGATCGCGGCGGTCGGGCTGATCGCACAACAGCGCGCCTTCCGGCGCGTAGGTCTCGTGCGCTTTGGACAGGATGCCATGTGGGCCGCAGTCGCATTCGGATGGTACGGCCTAGTCGGTCAGATCTTTGCCAACGCCAGCGCCCTGCCGCCGTCCAACTTCATCAATCAGGATACATTTCAACAATTCTTTGGATTCCCCATTCAACTCTTGCGCGCTGTCGCTGCCAGCGCGGCGGCCTTTTTTGTCATCCGTTTTTTGCGCGCCTTCCAGGTCGAGACCGAACAGAAGATCGCCAGCCTGCAAGCCGAGCGGCTAAAAGAATCGCAGCAGCGCGAAGTCCTGCGCGGCGAACTCTTCCGGCGCGTGGTAGCCGCGCAGGAATCCGAACGTCAGCGCATCGCGCGCGACTTGCATGACGAGACCGGACAATCTTTGACGGCCATCGGCATGGGCTTGCGCGGACTCGAAAGCCGCCTGGCGCGGGACCCGAAGCGGGCCACCGATACCCTGCGCGAACTCCAAACGCTGGCAGCGGATTCCCTTAAAGAGCTTCAGCGTCTGATGGCGGATCTGCGTCCCTCGCACCTCGATGACCTCGGTCTTTCGGCCGCGTTGCGCTGGTACGTGGGAAAGATCGAAGAACGGTATCCGCTCAAAGTCCGTGTGGATATTCGCGGCTATGAACAGCCCATTGACGAAGCGGCGCGCATCGCCACGTTCCGCATTATTCAGGAAGCCTTGAACAACGTCGTCAAACATTCCGAAGCCAGCGCCGTTGAAATTGATCTTGATTTTGAAGACAGATTCATGCGCGTGCGCGTGCGCGATGATGGGCGCGGCTTTGACCTTGACCGCGTGAAGGTGATGCAATCGTCGTCGCGCCCATCGCTGGGACTGGCCGGGATGGAGGAGCGCGCCGCCCTGCTGGGCGGAAGAGTTTCCGTTCAATCGCGGCCCGGGCAGGGCACACTGGTCGAAGCATCCATACCATATCATTATGAAAGCGAGAACCAAGATGACCATACGCCTGTTACTGGTGGATGACCATGCCGTGGTCCGTTCGGGGCTGAGGATGCTGCTCGGCTCCGAGAAGGATGTTGAGATCGCGGGCGAGGCGGGCACGGCCGCGGAAGCAATTGAGGCCGCCGGGCAGGTGATGCCCGATGTTATCCTGATGGACATCGGTCTGCCCGATCTCTCCGGCATCGACGCGACGCGCGAGATCAAAAAAAGATTTCCCAAAGTTGCCATCGTGGCGCTGACCATTCACGAAGACCAGGAATATTTTTTCAAGATGCTGGAAGCGGGTGCATCGGGCTATGTTCCCAAACGCGCCGCGCCGGAAGAATTGCTGACCGCCATCCGCGCCGCCGCAACGGGACAGGTGTATTTGTATCCATCGCTGGCAAAATTATTGGTCAGGGATTATTTGAGCCAGGATCATGCCTCCGATGCAAAATCGAAGCTGGATGGCTTGACCGAGCGTGAACGTGAAGTGCTGACCCATCTGGCCGAAGGCGCAGGCAATGATGAAATAGCTTCTGCGCTGGTCATCAGCCCAAAGACGGTGGAGCGCCACCGCGAGAACATCATGCACAAGTTGAATCTACATTCACGCTCAGACCTGGTGAGGTATGCGATCAGGAAGGGGATTATCAAGGCTTAGATCCGACTTGCGCTTTAATACTTAGCTGCTCACATTCTCATGCAAATCTCAATAGACGCACCCCGCGGATTTCTGAACGGAACTGCTTGCTGCCCCGGCATCGTTGTAGGCCTGAACCTGATAACTATGTGGGTTGTAATCAGGAGAAGCGTCATCGTAGGTTGTTGAATTCGCCGGAAGCGTGGCGATCAGCTTGCCGTCGCGATAGACACGATAGCCAAGTTCATCTTTGACATCGCTCCATTGCACAGTAACTATATACTCAGATGAAGTGCATGATTTGGCGCTGACATTGAACTTGCCAGGCGCGGCCGGTGGAGCCGGGGGAGGCGCAGGCGTTGTTGCAACAGGAGGCGGCGCCACGGTCGTTGCAGGGAGTGCAGGCGCGGGGATGAAAACCAGACCGTCCAACGGTCCTTCTGTAAAGCCGACTGAGGCGGAGACGGCGCAATGTGAATTGCTGTTCGGAATCAAGACCCAATACCAGGATGAATCTTCGTTCCTTCCCGCGATCTTCACCTGATCGCCGGCAAAGAATGAAGTAACTACTTCATAGGCTGTGCCCGGCCCCTGCCGGCAATTGCCATTGATCTGGAATATAAAAGTGGGAACCTGGTTTGGTATGGCTGAGGGCGTGACCGTAAGGACGGCTGGCGGCACGGGAGTGAACGTATAAGTAGGCGACGGGCTTATTATTGGCAGCGACGCAGGGCCCACAGGCGTTGGCGTAGGGCTGACAACGACCGCGCCAATATGAACCAACACGCGATTGGATCGGCCTGTGTTTCCCCGCGGATCCGTTGCAACGACTTCGAGGGTGTAATCGCCGGGGGCGGTTGGTTCCCAGGCTTGAGCGAAGGAGGATAATGGGTCGGAGGGATTCGCAGAGTTGTCCTTGCGTACCTGAGCGCCATTGACCTGCAGAACAGCGGAGGTTGTGCCACCCTCAGACGAGGCATGAGACTGAACAACCACCGGCCCCAACGCCATCATATCTCCATCGAGTGGATTGTCTATCCATACACGCGGACCGGGGCCGCCACC
>Ga0172368_10001480_pt1 | contig 31864 bp, 17 predicted proteins | sample Lak11m_FD_114540 | JGI IMG/M metagenome (GOLD analysis project Ga0172368, IMG submission 114540) | Freshwater microbial communities from Kabuno Bay, South-Kivu, Congo - kab_022012_11m | ecosystem: Environmental > Aquatic > Freshwater > Lake | place: Democratic Republic of the Congo: South-Kivu...
ACCGACATGGAGCGCACCGTCAAGGGCGAGGTGGTCTCCAGCACCTTCGACGAGCCGGCGACGCGCCACGTCCAGGTGGCCGAGATGGTCATCGAGAAGGCCAAGCGCCTCGTCGAGCACAAGCGCGACGTCGTCATCCTGCTGGACTCCATCACGCGCCTGGCGCGCGCCTACAACGCGGTCGTGCCTCCGAGCGGCAAGATCCTCTCCGGCGGCGTGGACTCCAACGCCCTGCACAAGCCCAAGCGCTTTTTCGGCGCCGCGCGCAACATCGAGGAGGGCGGCAGCCTCACCATCATCGGCACGGCGCTCGTGGACACCGGCAGCCGCATGGACGAGGTCATCTTCGAGGAGTTCAAGGGCACCGGCAACAGCGAGATCGCGCTGGACCGCAAGCTCATGGAGAAGCGCATCTTCCCCTGCCTGGACATCAACCGCTCCGGCACGCGCAAGGAGGAGCTGCTCATGGACGAGTTCACGCTGCACCGCGTGTGGGCCATGCGACAGGTGCTGCACGGCCTGAACGTCATCGACTCGGTGGAGCTGCTGCTGAAGAACATGAAGAACACCAAGAGCAACCGCGAGTTCCTGGAGAGCATGAGCCGGTAGCTTGCGCGCGCGGGGCGCGCCTGCTATGAGGCGCGCTTTGCGCGGCCGGTCCCCCGGACTGTCCGGAGCAAGGCCGCGTCGGAGCTGCTCATGAGGGAAGGCATCCACCCCCGCTACCACGTCGCCAAGGTGCAGTGCGCCTGCGGGCAGACCTGGGAGACGGGCTCCACCAAGACCGAGATCCACGTGGACATCTGCTCGGCCTGCCACCCGTTCTTCACGGGCAAGCAGAAGCTGATGGACACCGAGGGCCGCATCGAGCGCTTCAAGCGGCGCTACGCGAAGAAGGAAGCCGCGGCGGCCGCCAAGGCCGAGGAAGCCCCCAAGGCCTGATTCGGCTTTCGGCTTTCGGACAGGCCCGATCGACCCTCGGCACCGTTCCGGGCCCGCGCTCCGCACGTTCGGGGCGCGGGCCTGCGTGTTTTTCGGTGGGAATGCCGCCCCGACGCGGAAGCCGGGCACGTCAGTTCCGGGACGTCGCCTCGCTGCGCGCTTCCTCGCGCACCTGCAGCGCTTCCAGAAGCTGCGTCGGCCGGGGCCGGCCGCGGTGCGTCTCGAGATCGGCGACGAGCTGGGGCAGGGCGATCGCGTTGGGCGTGCGCGCGATCTCGACACGCGCAGCGAGCCCGTCGCGACCGGACAAGATCATCACGCCGTCGGCGATCTCGACCGTCAGATCCTCCACCGGCACACGACGAAGCTTTCCGAGACGCCTTCGGATCGCCACTCCGCCGGCCTCGACCCGCAGCCGCCTGCCGATGCACGCCGGGCGCCCCGCGAGGACCTCCTCCCGCATCCGTGTCGCCACCGCCGCCGCGGCCAAGTCTGCCACCCGGGGCGCATGGGCGTCGAAGTCCGCGAAATCACTGGCAAAAACGACGCGACGCCCGGCTCCGCGCAGCACCAGGCGCTCGGTGTGCCCCATCGGCACGAAGAAGATCCGGCGGCGACGCCCGCTCCAGAGCACCTCGCGGAGTTCATCGAATCGGACGGCGCGCCGCAGGAGGCCGCGGACCTCCACGCCCTCGGAGGTCAGGATCGCGCGCCGGCGCCACAGCCATGCGCTCCAAAGCATCCCGACCGCGGCGGGAAGTCCGACGCTCCAGCGCACGAGCTTCGCATCGCCGACTTCGGCCGCGAGCATCCCCCCCGCTACCGCCGCCAGCGCGAAAGCGATCGGCACGCCGATTCGTCGCGACCACGGAGCCCGCAGCACGATTCGTCCGGTCGCCGGCCATCCTCCGAACGCCGGTCCCGCTGCTGCCGCCCTGACCATGGCACCCGCCCTCCCCCGGCACGGCCGGCGCCAGACGTAGACACGGACGCCCGCCGCGGCAACGCGGGCACGCAACCCCTTGAATCGACTGGAGAAAAGGCCGGGGCGCGGAAGCGGATCGCCCGCCTCCGCGCCCCGTCGCTTCAGGCTTCGGCTATTCGCAGACGCCCGTGCCGGTGTTGCAGGTGGCCGGCGCGGTGCAGTCGGCGTTGCCCGTGCACTTGACGACGCAGTAGCCGTGCACGCTGTCACAGTAGTCGTGCGCGGCGTCGGCGCACGCCACGGTGTCGCTGCAGGCGACGCGCGTGCAACGCTTCGTGCCGCTGCCCTGGCAGGTCAGCCGGGCCCGGTCGGGGGCGAGGCCGCACTGGTAGGTCGCGGTCGGACACTCCTGCCCGCAGCGGCCCGAGGCGGCGCAGGCCTCCGTGCCGCAGACGGTCGGGTCGGTGCGGCAGTCCGCGAGGCATTTCCCGGTGGAGGTCTGGCAGAACTCGGTGCCGGAGCAGACCGTCGGTTCGGTCAGGCCCGTGCACTTCGTCTTGCACGCGCCGGTCGCGTCGCAGAACTCGTTGGCGCCGCACAGGGTCGGCGACACCGCGGCGTCGCAGCGGTTGGCGCAGCGGCCGTCGGGACGGCACACGGCGTTGGCGCCGCAACTGTCGCCCGAGCACTTCGCCGCGCAGCGGCCGGTGGCGGTGTCGCACACCTGCGTGGCGGCGCACACGTCCTTCTCGGTGTTGGGCGTGCAGCGGCCGACGCAGGTCTTGCTGCCCGCCGTGCCCTCGCACACGGCATTGGCGCCGCAGTTCAGGTCGTCGTTGCAGGCGTTGACGCAGCGGCCCGTGGGAAGGTCGCAGGTGAAGCCGGCGCCGAGCTGCTCGGTGCACTTGTCGGTGCCGTTCTCGATGCAGACCAGCGGCGTCAGGCACATGCCGAGCGAGCCGGCGCAGTAGCCGGGCAGGCACTCTCCGTTCGTGCAGGTGCCCACGGTGCAGGGATGCGCGTCGTCGCACTTGTCGGCGGTCTTGCACGTGCCGCGGCCGGTCTGCGGGTTGACGTTGCCGCAGGTCTGGCCCGTTCCGCACGCCTGGGTCTGCTGCGCCGTGCAGGCGGTGGTCGTGCACTGCGCGTCGCCGGCGCAGTCGGCCGGAAGGCACGCGCCCGCCGTGCCGGTCTCGTCCACCGGGAAGCAGGCCTCGGCGAGGTTGCAGCCGCCGAGTTGGAACGGCGTGCAGCCCTTGACGCATGCCTGCTGCGTCGGGTCGGTGCTGCTGGCCGACAGCGGGAGCGAGCCTTCGGGGCACGTGTCGCTGCTGCGCATGAACTTCAGGCAGTAGCCGTTGTCGAATCCGGTGTACTCGGGCGGGGTGCCGGCATTCTCGGGATAGCAGTTGAGCCCGTCGGCGCAGTCGGTGTCGCCGTCGCAGTCGGCGCCGACGCCGCCGCACTCGGCCGCGTCGGCCTTGCCGCACTCGTTGCCGGGCAGGCACGCGAACTCGCCGTCGCTGACCGGCGTGCAGTAGTACGGCTTGCCGCGGCACTCCGAGTCGCGCGCGCACTCGTCCAGGCACCCGATGCTGCCGGCGCAGAACGACCCGGCCGGGCACGGAAGATCCGTGGAGCAGTTGGCGGTGCAGTAGCCGCCCGGCAGCGGGAGCGACGAGCTGCCGCCGCTCAGCGACTCGGTGCAGTCGTAGGTCTGGCCTTCCGGCGTGCCCGCGATGCCGCAGGGATGCTGATCGTCGCACGCGGCGCCCGGATAGCCCTCGGGCGGCTTTCCGGCCTTGCACGTGCCCGTCGTCGTGTCGCAGTACTGCCCGAAGGTCGCGCAGCGCACGCCGAAGCACTTGTTGACGCACTCGCCCTTGTCCGGCAGGCACTTCTCGTCGGCGGCGCACTCGGGCTTGTTCTTGGGCTTGGTCGCGGTTTCGCACAGGTTGCCGCACACGTAGTTCGTCGCCGCGTTGCAGGCGGGCGTGCTGCCGCCGCAGTTGAGCAGCGTACACTTGTCGACGCAGGTGCCGAGCGTCGGGCTGCAGGCCTGCGCCGGATCCGAGCAGGTCTTGCCCGCGCACTTGTCGATGCAGCGGCCGGTGGCCGGGTTGCACGTGAGGGGCGTCTCGCAGCGGGCCGAGACGTTGCAGAGGTTCTTGCAGTTGCCCGTGGACGGATCGCAGCCGACGCCGGCGGCGCACGTCTTGCCCTTGCACTTGTCGGCGGTACAAGCGTTGCTCACGCAGAACTGGCCGGCGGGACACTGCTGGGCGCCGCACATGGCCAGCGACTGCTTGACGCAGTTGCCGGTAGCCGGATCGCACAGGTCGCCGTCCTGGCAGGGGGGCTGGCTGGCGCACAAGCCCACGCCTCCGCCCTCGCAGGCGCCGGTGTCCTTGTTGCAGGTCTGCCCCGCGGGACACGTCACGCCCTCGCACTTGTCGCTGGCGGGACATCCGGCCAGCGACGTCGCCGCCAGCAAGCACACGACCAGCCCGAACCGCTGCTGCCCTGTCATCCTGCTCTCCCGGGCGGACGCGCCGCCCCGATCCTGCGCGGAGTCCCGCGCGCACTCGCGGACTCCGCGAGGCTGGTTTCGATCATCCCCCGGACCGTTCCACCCTTCGACACGCTGCGGCAAGGGCGCGGCAGTCTAGGACAGGACGGTCCCGCGCCGCAATCGCCCGCCAGCCGCTCGGCACGTCCCAAGGGCGCCGCACCACCCGCTCGACGAGGTCGCCGTCCGGGCCTGCCGGAAGAGAGCGGATCGCCGCCCGTCAGGGCTTGCACACGTTGTCGGCGCCCTCCGCCGTGCAGGTGTAGCCCTGCCGGCACGTGCCCGCCGTTCCCGGCGTGCAGCGCGTCAGGCACCGGTGTCCTCCCGCGCCGTCGGAAACGCACGCCGCGCCCGCCGGGCAGGGCACCGGGGACTGCACGTCGGTCGAACAGGCGGTGGACGAGCAGTAGCCGCCCGTCCAGCCCTCGAGCAGACAGGTGGCGTTGTACGGCCCGCAGTCGGCGTCGCGCGAGCACGCGCGGCCGACCGCGACCATCGCGAGATCCGTGCGGCAGCGTCCGGAGGCGGCGTCGCAGCTCTCGCCGAAGGCGCACCCGCCCGCGCCGCTGCAGCGCGGCACGCAGCGCGAGTCGGCGCAGATTTCCGCAGTTCCGCACTCGGCGTCGGCGGCACACGGAGCGCGGCAGCGTCCGCGCCGGTCGCACAGCTTCCCGCCGGTGCAATCCGAGTCGACCGCGCACCGGGGAATGCACCGTCCGCTGGAGGGCTCGCAGTACGACGTCGCGGCGCAGTTCGTGTCGGAGAGGCAGCGGCGCACGCAGCGGCGCGCGGCGGCGTCGCACAGCGCGTCGGGACCGCACCAGTCGCCCTCGCTGCGGCAGCCCTGGTAGCAGCGCTTCGTCGTCGTGTCGCAGAGCCGGCCGCCTCCGCAGTCGGCGTTCTTCGTGCAGGGGGCGTTGCACACGCCGCGCGCGGTGTCGCACACGTCGCACCACGGGCTGCCGTTGCCCTGGCAGTCCGAGTCGCCTTCGCACGAGCGCAGGTAGCAGTAGCCGCGGGAACTGTTGGACTGGAGCTGGTAGCAGGAGTAGCCGGCGCGGCAGTCCTGCAGGTTCACGTCGCAGGTGCCCAGGCCGATGGTCGAGTTGGCGCAGTCGCCCGTGCCCAGGCACACGCACGCCTCCGAGGGCGCGTCGCAGTTGCTGGGGCGGCAGTTGCTCATCATGCAGTAGCCGCCCGGCAGATCGGTGCGGCACACGGCACCCGCGACGCACTGCGCGTCCTCGGTGCAGGGCGAGCCGAGCGTCCGGCACGTCGTGCCCGTGCAGCGGCTGGCGCCCGCGCCCTCGGGGAAGCAGAAGCCCAGCGCGCTGTCGCTGGTGATCTGGCTGCAGGCGTAGCCCGGGCGGCAGTCGGTATCGCGCCGGCAGATGTCCAGGCACACCTGGAGGCCCACGTCCACGCAGGCGCTGCCCTCGGGGCAGCCGCTCAGGTCGCAGTTGGCCGAGCAGCTCCCGCCCGGCATGTCGCCGAACAATCCGCCGTCCGTGATGCAGAACGCGCCCCCGCCCGAGCGGCCGCAATCGGCGGCGGACGCACACGGCGATCCGATCTCGCCCGTCGCGGGCGTGCCCGTCGGAATGTCGATGCACGCTCCTGAGACGCGGTCGCAATACTGGCCGGCTTCGCAGTGGGGGCAGGGCCCCGGGATGTCGATGCAGGCGCCCGTCATGGGCTCGCACGCCTGCGTCGCGCTGCACTTGCAGCGCACGTCCTGGTCCAGGCAGAGGTTGTCGACGCAGGCGCCTGTGGCCGGGTCGCAGACCGTGTCCCACGGGCAGCAGATGTCCGCGCACTTCTGCTGCGCCGCCTCGCACTCGCCCGTGGTCGCGTTGCAGGCGGTGCCTGCGGGGCACACGACGCCCTGGCAGGGCTGCCTGGCGACCGAGCACTGTCCTGTGGCGGGATCGCACGCCTTGTCGGCAGGACAGGAAACGTAGCGGCACAGGTCGCGCGTGACGCACTTCGCCTGCCCGTCGGCGCCCAGCGTACACAGCTCGGTCGCCTTGCACGGGTCGGGCGAGCAGGGATTGGCGGGCGGCGTGCAGACGGCCGCATCGCCCACGGCCTTGCACGTCTGGCCGGCCGGGCAGGTGGTCGTCGAGCACGGATCGGTCTTCGCGGGGCAGCCCGCCGCGAGCAGCGCGGCGACGAGGGCGCCTGCGAGCGGGACGCGCCCGGACGGCGCGGGCGCGGGACAGGAACAGTCGCGAGGGGACATGAGGCGGCTCTTCCGGCGCCGGCCGGAAGGCGCGGCGCAAAAAGGGAGCGGCGGACGCCTCCCGGGAAAGGGAGGCGCCCGCCGCGGGGTCCGGCTAGAAAGTCAGGCCGAGCGCGTGGCGCAGCTCCACCACGAGGTTCAGGAACGACTCGCGGTCGTCCAACTCGTTGGCCTGCCGATCGACGAGCGCCTGGCGGCACTCCTCGTTCGTCGTGACGTTGCGGTAGGAACACGCCTGGCCCGGGCCGCTGTAGAGGGCCTTGAGCCCCTCGGCGTCGGCCTGCGCAGGCGTCATGGAGCGGAACCGGTCGTAGTCGTCCTTGATCTGCGCCGCCTGCGCCACCAGCGGGAAGATGATCGACTTCTTGTCGGGGGTCTGCACGGCCATGTAGATCTTCTTGCGCCGCGGGCTCTCGTACGCGATGACCTCGCGGCCGTCGGCCGGGAAGCGCACCTCGGGGCCGCCGAACGAGTAGAGCTGCATGTAGTCGTTGTAGGTCTGGTCGTACACGCTGGGCCAGAACTGCATGGAGTAGATGAGCGCGTACAGGCGCACGAACGTCGAGAAGCCCTCGGGATTGAGCAGATCCGAGCCGGCGTAACGCGTGTCGGAATCCACCGAGCCCGGGTAGTGCACGAGCGGCGACGAGTTGTAGGAGAGATCCGCGCTGGAGGCGCCGAAGAACGAGCCCGTCCAGATGTCGCGGTACTGCACGCCCTTCTCGTGGCCCGCCGGCGTCGTCACGTCCACGATGGTCGGCGCGTAGCGCGCCAGATCCTGCGAGATGATGCCGCTGAACAGGTTGAGCATCTCGCCCTTGAACCCGTCGTAGAACGACAGCGGGTAGCTCTCGTCGATGGCGTTGGGGTTGCCCCAGTTGCGGTTGGTGAGCGCCTCGATGGCGAAGATCTTGTCGAGGAAGACGCCGACGCGGCTCTGGCGCTCGATCTGGCCGTAGTAGCCCGTTTCCCACACGGACCAGTAGTGCTTGCCGACGCCGAGGCAGGCCTTCAGATCGCCCGTGCCCGCGGCGTTGCAGTCGCCGCTGAAGCGTTCGTAGATGAAGCGCTGGTGGCCGTCGACGACGTCCAGCGGCCTGGAGCGGTAGGCGCCCACGTCCGGCGTCATGAGCACGCGGCCGAAGAAGTTCATGGCCTTCACCGCCGCGGCGAGCATGTCGCTGAACGAGCCCGCGCCCGTGCTGAGCACCGCCGACTGGTTGTAGTAGAGCTGGTACAGCAGCGAGCTGTACTGCTTGGCCATTGTGTAGAAGTACCGGCCCCAGATGCGGTTGTAGTAGTTCCAGGTGTTGAAGCCCGCGCGGTAGCGGCGGAAGTTGTTGAACACGTACAGGCGGTCGTACATCTCGATCATGTTCTCGACGATCTCCAGCGAGCTGGCGCCCTCGTCGAAGCGGTTGCAGAAGGGCCGGTCGTCGGTGCGCTCGTCGGAGCAGAAGCGGTACTTCACGGGCGTGTAGCTGGAGGCGTTGCGCGCCGCGTCCTGGTCGAAGCCCGAGCACACGCCGCGATCGGCCTTCGGGCCGGGCTGGCACGTCTGGCCGGCGCCCGCGTAGGGGCAGTCCGAGTTGCGCAGGGTGCCCGCGGCGCCGCACGGCTCGCCGCCCGGATACCAGACCTTGTCCAGACGGTTGGCGCGTCCGTTCGCCTCGTCGGGCGGGCCGTCGAACACCTCCACGAGGCTGCCGTAGCCGAACTTCACCGCGGCCTTGTCGTACTTGCCGAGCCCGCGCAGGTCGCTGTAGAACTGCCCGCCGTAGTCCATGATGCTCGAGTACTGGTGCAGCTTGATTCCGAGCTCGTCGCGCTCGTGGCGCTTGACCGTGCGCGCCGCGTCGAACTGCTGGTACTCGGTCGGGGTGAGCGGAAGCGCTTTCGGATTCTTCTCGCTGAACTGCACCGGATCCGGGTCGGCGTGCGCGGGGTCGTGCACGATGGGGTAGTAGGCGTCGAAGTAGTTGTCGCGGTCGAACGAGGCCTCGAAGTTGTGGCGCAGGCCCACCGTGTGGCCGACCTCGTGCTCGGTGACGCCGCGGTAGACGGCCTCCATCACCCGGTCGATCGTGGTCTTGCGGTCCAGACCCTGGCGCGCGTACTTGTTCACGAGGAAGTTGACGGTCGCGTCGGTGTACTCGTTCGGACGGTAGACGCAGTGGCGCGAGTCGCCCAGCAGCGCGTCCAGCTTGCGAATCTTCTCGGACTGGCGCAGCGAGCCGGCGCGCAGCGGCGAGACCTGGTCGAGCATCCGCTCGTCCATGGGGACGCGAACGTCCAGGCCGAACGAGTTCTTGAACTCGGCGTTGTCCGTGAGCAGCGCCTCGACGCTGGTGCCCTTGAACGCGCCCAGGTACGGCGTGCGCGCCTTCGGGCTCATGCGCTGCATCGACTCGGCCTTGTCCTTCAGACCCTGCAGCCGCTCCTTGAGCGATTCCAGGTCCTTGGGCATGAAGCCGGGCACCGGTCCCGTCGGCGGGAACACGTTGCCGCTGAGGTTCTGGTAGTACTGGCGGATGCTCTCGCCGGTCGTCATGTCGAGCTCGCCCAGCTCGCCCGTGGCGAGGTCGAAGTTGTCCGCGACGAACGCGCGGTAGCTGTCCAGCGCCGCGCCGTAGACGAACGCGTTGCCCTGCAGAATCTCGCCGGTTTCGGGGTCGTCGGCCACCGGGCCGTAGCCCAGCGGGGAGCCCAGCGACGGGGCCTTGGAGTAGTAGATCATCGAGTAGCGCAGATCGCCGGCGCGCTGGCACCAGCGGTCGCCCATGCCCTCGCGGCCCTGGTCGTCGCAGGTCTTGGTGGCGCGCTTGAGGATGAACGCGTCGTGCTTGGCGGGGTCGAACTCGGGGCTGCCGGCGGGCGGCTCGCGGAAGCCGTTGAGCGTGCAGGTCTTGGCGAACGCGTCGTCGAGCGCGGGCGCCGCGTAGCCCTTGCCCAGCAGCTTCGAGAGCACCTGCTTGAAGGCGACGTTCCAGCCCTGCGCGATCATGCAGCTCGCGGAGAGGTAGCGGTCCTCGGGGAAGTCCGGGGACAGGAAGTACACGATGGGCTTCACGCCGCGTTCGGCGTAGGGCAGCGTGCAGCGGCCCAGGCCCTGCGCGTCGCGCCGCTGCAGGTCGCACGTGACGCCCTTGTCGGCGCCGCCGCCGCACTCGGCGTGCGCGCTGCAGGTCTTGGCCGAGTGGACCTTCTGCCACAGGTTCCACCGCTCCATGAAGTAGTCCTTGAAGTCGGTGACGCCGCGCAGCGGGTCGTACGTGTCGCGTTCCAGCCGGAAGTAGCCGAACTTCTCGAACATGGGGTCGGGGTAGTAGAGCGGCGCGTAGTCGCGGGGCGTGGCGCGCATGAACGAGAAGCGGTAGTCGACCTGGCTCACGGGGGCGCCGGGGTAGAAGTAGCTGCTCCAGCCGCTGGGAGTGTCCAGGACCATGGGCGTGACCGTCTCGCGGGCCACGACGTCCAGGTAGTTGTCGGTGAGGATGCGGTAGTCGGGATCCGACGGGTCGTTGGCCTGCACGTCGGCCGCCTCGACCTTGAGCGCGCCCTCCTCGAGGATCTGCGTGAGCTTGGAACCCATGAAGAACCCGTAGCCGTCCACGAGGTTCCTGGTCCAGTCGACGCGGACGTATTCGCGCTCGTACCACGGCTTCTCCTTGGCCTCGTAGAGCACCGGGAGCTGCTCGCCGGTGGCCGGGTTGTACTGGTGCCACACGTCGAAGTGGTCGCTGATCGCCCAGGCGGCGATGGGCTCGCCGGCGTGGCCGCTGGCATGCACCACGTCGGCGTTGCCGCCCTTGAGGTCGGTGTAGGTGCGGTAGGCCAGCAGCAGGTTCTCGGTGATCTCCCACGAGATGCGGTAGGTGCTGCCCTGCTCGCCCTCGAAGGTCCACCATGCCTCGTACGGGGCCTTGATGACGGTGGGGCGGAAATACCACTCCGCGGGGACTGCGCCCTTGGAGCAGTCGGGCCACTTCTGGCTGCCGTCGGCGCAAACCAGCATGGCCTTCTTGATCTTGTCGGGCTGGGTGGTGTCGCGGTCCGGCGGGTAGACCGCACAGGCGCCGAGCGCGAGCGCCGCGATGAGAACGGGGATTCTTCCGGGGGCCATGGGTCTTCCTCCGTCCGGCGCCGTGCCGGCGCGGTCAGGTCTGTCTACAGGTTCGGCGTCCAGTCGACGAACGGCTGGACGTAGGCGTAGCGCTTGTCGAAGACGAAATTGCTGAAGTCGCGGCCGTTGCTGGTCTGGGGCCCCAGGTTGCCGACCATGAGGCCCACCGTCCAGTGGTCGCTCAGCGAATAGCCGACCTGTGCCGCGAAGGCGAACGAGAAGCGCTCGTTGGCGTTGTCGTTCGTGTTGAAGGGCTCGCTCGCACTGCCCGGACCGGTCGACCAGGCCTGCACGAGCGCCAGCTTCCCGAACACGCTCCAAGGGCTGTGGTTGTAGTCGACCCGCAGCGACGGAGTGATCGAGGACTGCTCGTTGGCAGAGTTTCCGTTCAGGTTCGAGGGGCACGAGGCGCCCACCTTCGCCTCGGCGGCGGGGTCGCACTGCAGCACGGCCCGGGCGTTCAGGTAGAGGTGGTAGACGAACAGCAGTCCCAGCGTGCCGGTGAAGTCGCCGACCTTGCGCGTCGCGGTCATGCTCGGCGCCAGGTCGCCCAGCCGCGGATTGCCGCTGCGCCAGTCGTTGTACGTGACGGGCAGGCGGTACGACAGCGAGCCGGTCAGGGCGATGCCGCTGGTCGGATCCTTGTAGAAATCCGGGAACAGCGCGCGCACGTACGAGAAGTTCGCCAGGAAGTCGAAGCGGCGGTTGTCCACGGGCATGGACGTCGTTTCAATATACGGCGTGAGCATGCCCTCGATCGTGAGCCACGGGCGCACGTTCCAGTCCGCGGTCACGCTCAGCGAGGTGCTGACGTTGGTGAGGTCGGCGTCGGTCTGGACGCCCACCGACTCGCCCAGCTCGAGGGTCAGCTCGAAGGGCGGCTTGGGCTTCTCTTCGGTTCCGGAAGCGGCGGGAGCGGCCTCCGCGGGCTGCACGGCGACGGCAGGAACCACCTCGGGGGCGGGCACGGACTCGGGCGCCGGGGCGGCGGCAGGCGCGATGGCCGGCTCGGCCGCGGGAGCAGCGGCCGGGGCTGGGGAGACGGCGGGTTCCACCGGCGCGGGCGCAGGGGCGTCCATCGACTCTCTCGCTGCGCTCGGTCGCTCAGGATGAGCGGCAGGCTCCGTCGCGGCGGCAGCGGGTTCCGCAGGGGCTGCCTCCGCCTCGCCCATGGGCTCGCCCGCCATAGGCGGGGAGCCAGGCGAGGCCTGCGCCTGTGCGGGTGTCGGAAGGGCGAGGCCGGTCAGAAACACCGGTGCAAGGAGGCCGAAGAACAGGTCGTGGCCGCGCACGGGACACCCCGACGGACCGGGCGCCTCCCATCGCGAGAAGGAAGGGCCGGCTCAAATGGGGGCGCACAGTAGCCAGAGTCGTGCCACGAGATCAAGCGCCTGCCGGAGCGGGCCTGGCGCTCTGCGGAGGCGCCCGGAGCCGTCCGCGCGCGAGCCGATCGGCAGCCGGCGCCGGGCCGGGACCGGGTCTGCGCCGGGCGGCTGGCGCGGGCGTTAGCGGAGTGGCAGCGGGGGGCCAGGCCGGAGCGGCGGCTCGCTCATGGTGAGCCGCCGCTCCGACAGAAGAGCCTCGAATCAGTAGGGTTTCGGCGAGGTCCCGGCCGGAGTGGCCGGAATCGGGTCCGGCGAGGAATCGGCGGCAGGATTGTAGCCCCCCGGCGCGGGCGGACGCGTCGGCTGGCCCGAGACGCACGCCGCCGAGGCCCCGGCGGCCTGCTGGGGACACGAGGCCTGCGCCGTCGCGGCCGTCTGGGTCGCAGGCGCCATGAGGACCATCAGCAACGCGCCGACGCCCGCCCCGGAGCTGGTGCCGCCGGCGGCAGTCAGAGCCTGCCCGGCGGCGGCCACAACGGCGGAATCCTCAGTCGTTTCGGATACTTCCGTCCCGCAGGCGCTGCCCAAGAAAGCCGCCGCCATGGCAAGCGTCCATCCGGTCGCCCGTGCTGCCCGCTTCTGGTTGCTCGTCTGCCCGATCATCGTGCGCTCCCGCCCATCCACCGAGTCATCCCCAGCAATCCCCGTGCCCATCACCCGTCGTCGTCCTCGTCCGAGCCGCCGCCGTCCGCCGCGTCCGTCCCGGGACGGCACAGCGCCCGCAGCTCCGGCTCGGAGTTCACGATCTGCGAGAGCCGCGACCGCTTGACCTTGAGCAGCCGCGCCGCCTCGCTGATGTTACCGCCCCCCTCGTCCAGCGCCGCGGCGATGCACGCGACGTCCACCTCGCGGCGCAGGTCGCGCAGCGAGATGTCCCGCGAGCGCACCAGCGAATACCAGTCGGGCGCGACGGCAGCGCCGGGTCCTTCGACCCGGGACCCGCTAGGAGCCGCGGGCTCATCGCCCGGGACGAACGGAGGCGCCTTCTTGTCGGAATCGCCGGGATCAGCGCGCATTTCGATCATCGCCGGAGCCGGCGACGCCGACAGCTCGGGGTAGAGCTCGAACGCCTCGGGCCCCAGCGTCTCGCCGCGGGCGAGCATCGCCGCGCTCTCGAGCACGTTCCACAGCTCGCGCACGTTGCCGGGCCAGCGGTAGCGCGCCAGCACTTCCAGTGCCGGCGCCGACAGCCGCAGCTCCGGCACTCCGTGCTCGCCCGCCAGCCGGTGCAGCACGTGCGCGCACAGCAGCGGCAGGTCCTCGATCCGATCACGCAGCGGCGGCAGCGAAAGCGTCGCCCCGCGCAGCCGGTAGTACAGGTCCTCGCGGAAGAGCCCCCGTGCCTTCAGGTCCTCCAGGTCGCGGTTGGTGGCGCACACCACGCGCACGTCCACCTTCAGCGTGCGGCTGCCGCCCACGCGCTCGAAGGTGCGCTCCTGAAGCACTCGCAGCAGCGCCACCTGCGCCCGCGGGCTGATGTCGCCGATCTCGTCCAGGAACAGCGTGCCGCCGTCGGCCACCTCGAAGCGGCCCTTGCGCTCGCGGATGGCCCCCGTGAACGCGCCCTTCTCGTGGCCGAACAGTTCGCTCAACAGCAGTTCCTCGCCCAGCGCGCCGCAGTTCACCGTCACCAGCGGCATCGCGCGCCGCGGGCTCGCCTCGTGCAGCGCCCGCGCGACGAGCTCTTTCCCGGTGCCGCTCTCGCCGCGCACCAGCACCGTGGCCGACGACGGGCCGACGCGCGCGATGAGCGCCGCCAGCCGCTGCATCGCGGCGGAATCGCCCACGATCGGCGACGAATCGGTGCGGGCCGGCGAGGGCGCGGGCGCCGGACGGCGCACCTCCAGCAACGCACGCCCGGCGGCGTCCAGAATCGCCCGGCGGTGGCGGCGTGCGTAGAACAGCGGCCGGCGCTCGGGCGCGATGCGCGCCGCCAGCTCGTCCACGATGCGCGCGGCCTTCAGGCGCTCGACCTCGGCCCGGGCAGCGTCGCCGTGCTTCTCGGCCACCGCGCCCAGCAGGTGGTAGAGCCTCGCCGGACGCTCGACGTGAGGCTCCGCCAGCAGCGCCTCTCGGGCCTGCGCCAGCGCCGCGGCCGCCGCGTCGGCGTCGTCGAGCAGCAGCGCCCGCTCGGCCACCAGCAGGCGGTGCTCGGCACGGGAAGCCGCGGAAGCGTCTGCACCGGCCTCGCGCGCCCGATCCAGATCCCGGCCGGCGCCCGCGGCATCGTGCGACGCAAGCCGCGCTTCCGCCGCAAGAAGCAGCGATTCGACCCGGTAGCGGGGGCTGCGGATGCTCTCGAACGCCGCCGCGGCCGCCTCGAACGGCGCCGCCGAGAAGTCGCCGCGCGCCAGCGCCACTTCCGCCGACACCAGCGACGCCCCGGCCGCCAGATACGGGTCCCCTACCCTTTCCGCCAGATGCGCCGCGTGGCGTGCGACCTCGTCGGCGCGGTCCAGATCGCCCAGGTGCAGGTGGACGCGCGTCAGGTTCAGCGCCGCGTGGGCCTGTTCCTTGCGTCGTCCGAGTCTCGCGAACGCCCCCAGCGCCCGGTGTGCCTGCGCCAGAGCCTCGTCGGCCTCGCCGTCTTCCAGCAGAAGCGACGAGAGATTCGCCCGCGCCAGCGCCGCGAACGGCCCGTCGCCGGCCGCGAGCGCCTCGCGATAGGCCGAAAGCGCCGCCCGCCGGTCGCCGCGCCGGTGCGCGACCACGCCGACGTTGAGCAGCGCCCGCGAACGCTCGACGTCGTCGCCGGCCGCACCGGCCTCGACGGCATTGGCTCGGAAGGTCGCCTCCGCCTCGTCCAGCCGGCCCAGCGTCAGCAGCGCCTTGCCCCGCAGGTTGCCCAAGGCGCGGCGCAGCGGAGCCGGCAAGTCCGCGGAATCCTTGGCGATTTCCAGCGCCTCGGCGTAGGCGCCGCGCAGGAACCGCGCCTCGGCCAAGGCTCCCAGCGCCTCGCACGCAGCGGTGTCGGCGCCATCGACCGCACCCGCGATGACGCGCCGCGCCAGGCGCTCGGCAGCCGCAGGAGCGCCCAGCACGATGCACAGTCGGGCGCACCGGGCGCGAACGGGGCGCCGCTCGGCGACGGCGAGCTGCGGACGCGCTCGGCCCAGGCTCGCCAGCGCGCCGCGCACGTCGCCCCGTCGCTCCTGCACGTCGGCGAGCGCCAGGCAGACGCGGGCACGATCCGCGCCGGGCAGCTCGAATGCCGACAGGCGCAGAAGAACGGACTCGGCGCTCTCCAGTGCCAGGCGATCCGCGAGCTTCGCGGCGGCGTCCAGCCCGGTTGCAAGCGCCTGCGACGTGCGGCCGGCCTCGGCGAACAGCGAGAAGGCGGATTCGACCTCGCCGCGGGATGCCAGCGCCTCGGCGGCAGCGGCCTGGAGCGCACGGCGCGATGCCGGATCAAGAAGCTCCAGCAGGGCGTGACGATCGGCGTCGCGCGCGGGGGAGAAGAGCGTCCTGCGCGCACCGGGCTCGGCGTGCGCCTGCCGGGCCGTCGCGAGCGAGGCCAGGCGCGCGGCCGTGTCGCGGCGATGCACCATCGCGGCGATCAGCTCGGCATCGGCAGGCTGCCCCACCACCGCCAGGGCCGTGAGGATGTCCCGATCCGCCGGCGCAAGCTGCGCCAAGCGGCGGGCCGACAGATCTACCGCGCCACCGGGGGCGAGCAGATCCTCGAGGCGCCCCGGGACTCCGCCCGTCGCCTCGAGCAGCCGCTCGGCGGCGCGCGCCCGGGAAAGCCAGAGCTGCACGCCCTCCAGGTCCAGCGCCCCCAGCGACACCTGGAGCGATGCCGCGGCGGCCAGATTCTCCAACAACGGCGGGAGGTTGTCGTCGCGCAGGGCGAGGACGAACAGGCCGCCGGCGACCGGATGCTCCAGGGCCTGGGAGGCGCCGGGGGCGACGAGCGTCGATACGACCCACGACAGAAGCTGCCGGCTCGCCGGATCGGCTGCATCCGCGTCGTCCAGGAGGACGGCGATCGGCTCGTCGCAGGCGACGCGCGACAGCAGCGCGAGCACCGCGGCCCGGAGTTCTTCGGGCGTCGAGTCGCGACCGGGGGCGCCGCCGCGCAGCGGGGCCAGCCGCTGTTCGATCGCCGACAGCTCGGAAGCCGGCACGGTCGGGCGCAGGCGGGCCAGGGCCGCCGACACCGGCCCGGAAAAGAGGGCGAAGGCAGGGGAAAGCGGCCGGGGCGCCGCGCCTTCGAGCACCGCACGGCCATCGGCATCGAGGCGTGCCTGGAACGTACGAAGCAGCGCCGTGCGCCCGACGCCGGCGGGTCCGCGGACGACGGCGAGCCGGAACGAGCGCGAGTCGGCAGCGTCCCGGAACTCGGACAGGAGGCGGGACAGTTCTGCGTCGCGGCCGGCGAGGGCTCCGCCGCGTCCGGCGCAAGGCCGCGAAACGACTGGAGAAACCGGATCCGGGCGTCCCACTGTGCTGCTCTCCGGATCGACCGCGCCGCGATCGAGGGCGTCCAGTATCGCCACGGCGCCCGGACTCGGCAAGCGAAACCAGGCGCCGTCGGACGTATGACCGATGAGTGCGGGGTCGGGTCCGACGCTTCAATGCCGCGCTCGCCTGTTCCGGACCGGGCCGCCCGCTGCTATCGTCGCCGCATGAGCGCTCCGGGCATCGCGCCGACGACGACCCTGCGGCCCCCGACCTACATGGTGCTGCGCGACCTGCCGCCCGAGGCGCGCACCACGCAGGTGGACTGGACGCGCTGGCACCTGAACGAGGACGACGTTGCCCAGAGCTTCGAGCAGGGCGACATCATCCGGCTGCTGGTTTCGTCGCTGCAGGAACTCGCGCGCGAACGGGGGTGGACGAAGGTCCTCGTGGGTTCGGACAACTACGTCGCCTGGGTGCCCGCGCACCCGCGCGTGCGCGTTTCGCCCGACGTGTTCCTCGTCGACGACCCGCCGCCGGGGCGGCTCCCGAAGAGTTGGCAGACCTGGCTGCCGGGGCACAAGCCGCCGCGGTGGTCCGTGGAGATCGTCTCCGAGGACTGGCGCAAGGACTACGACGACGCGCCGGCGAAGTACGGGCAGATGGGCTGCCGCGAGCTCGTCCTGTTCGACCCGGACGCGGCGCGGGGCGACACCCGTCACCCGGGGCGCGCCCCGCTCGTCGTCTACCGGCGGGCGGAGGACGGTGCGTTCGTCGAGGTGTACCGCGGGGAAGGCCCCGCCTACAGCGAGCAGCTCGGGGTCTGGTTGCTGGCGCGACTTGAGCTGGGCTGGACCCGCCTGCGGCTTTCCCACGACGAGGCGGGCGAGAGGCTCGTGCAGACCGCGGACGAGGCCCGCGCGAAGGAAGCCGAGGCCCGCGCGAAGGCCGAGGCCCGCATGCGCGACCTGGAGGAAGAACTCGCGCGCACCCGGGGCGGTCCGTGAGAGTAGGGCTTTCCCGCGGGATTGACGCGCCGCGTCACTGCACGCGGTTGCCCAGCAGGATCGCCTCGTCCAAGTATCTGTCGATGAAGACGTGGGCGCTTTCAGGCGCGGTCGGACGCGCGCGGTCGAAGCGCTCGCGCGCCTGGCCCGTGTAGAGCCGGGCGTGGAACGGCTCGGTGTCGCCGCGGCGCAGCTCGGCCGCGTCCTTGCGCGCCGCATCCGGCAGCGCCTGCAGCGACTCGGCGAACTCGAACGCCGCCAGGCCCTCCAGGTAGTCCGCCGCCCAGGACGCCTTGCCGGGCGGCTGCCGCAGCGGGTCCAGACACCCGCTCAGCCGGTCGAAGGCGTCCAGACGCCGCGCCAGCGACTCGCCCAGCGCTCCGCCCGCCGAGGAGAGCGTCGCGTCGCGGAACCGCTCGAACGGACCGCGGCAGGAAGCGATTTCCGGCGACGCCCCGAACGCCGCGTTCGTGCCGTCCTGGTGGGGCTCGCGGCGCGGAAGGCGGGCCGGCTCCCGGGGCACGAATCCGAGCCGCTGGCCCACGATCTCGACGGCCCGCTCGGGCCGCCCCAGCAGGAGCGTCGCCGCGCCCGCCGCGACGCCCACGAGGGCGACGGCATACAGCGCCGGCGCCAGCCGGGCCGCGGGCCGACGCCGCATCGCCATGCGCACGCCGCTGCCGGCTCCGGCCGGAGTCGAGAACGGGGACGGCGTGACGGACTGCGGAAAACGCCAGACGCGGCCCGGCGCCTGGGCCTGCGCAGGCGGTGCCGTCGGCGCGGACAGGACCTGCAGCGGCGCCATCCGGGGCCCCGTCGTGCGCGCCGCTCCCGGCTGGGGAGTCGGCGGACCCGGCCGCGGCGTCTGCGGGAGCGAGGACGAGGGCAAGGATGAAGGATGAAGGATGAAGGATGAAGGAAGGGCTGCGGCCGGCGGCGCTCCGGGGGACGGCGTGGACAAGGATGAAGGATGAAGGATGAAGGATGAAGGAGGTGCTGCGGCCGGCGCTCCGGGGGGCGGCGCGGACGGCGCGGTCGGCGGGGTCGCGGGCGGCGTCGCCGGAGCGGAATCCCGGGCGACCGGCGGTACGGACGCCTTCGCCTCCGAAGCAGGCGCTCCGGAGGCATCGACCTCGGCGAGGATGTCGCGAAGCAACAGGCCGAACGCTTCCGCTGTAGGGAATCGGTCCTGCTTTTGTTTCGCCACGGCCTGCAGCACGGCCTTTTCGAGGCGCGGCGGCACCTCGCACCAGACGCTCGGGGGCGGCGGCTCCTTGGTGAGCTGCGCGAGGATGATCTGGCCGACTTCCATGCCTTCCCACGGGTGGTGGCCGGTGAGCATCTCGTAGGCGACGAGGCCCAGCGAGTAGAGGTCCGAGCGGGTGTCGACCTCGCCGGCGCGCCCGGAGGCCTGCTCGGGGGACATGTACGCGGGGGTGCCGACGACGGTGCTGGCGGTCGCGGAGACCGGCATGGCCGGACGGGCGGCGCCGAAGAGCTTCGCGATGCCGAAGTCGACGAGCTTGGTCTGCTCGGCGCCCGAGGGGCCCGTCACGAGCATGATGTTGGCGGGCTTGAGGTCGCGGTGGACGATGCCCTTGTCGTGGGCGGCCGCCAGCGCGTCGCAGGACTGCACGAGGATGCGCAGGGCGCGCGGCAGAGGGATGCGGCCGCGGCCGATGGCCTGGGCGAGCGTTTCGCCCTCCAGCAGCTCCATGACGCAGTAGTAGAAGCCCTCCGGGTGGCGCCCGAGGTCGATGACCTTGACGATGTTGTCGTGCTGGACCTGGTTGAGGACGCGCGCCTCGGAGAAGAAGCGCTCGACGACGTCCGGGTCGAGCGCCTGCTGGCCGCCCAGCAGCTTGACGGCCACGCGGCTGCCGATGATGGGGTGGATGCCTTCGTAGACGGCGCCCATGCCGCCGGCACCCAGGCGGCGCGCGAGGCGGAAGTTGCCGACCATCTTGCCGGGGAACGGGTCGACGGGCGGGGAAGGCGGGCGCTGGGCCGGCATGCGGGGAGCGGAGGACGCGGCGGCGGGGACCGCGCCGCCGGTTTCCGGTCCCAGCGGCTCGGGCACGAGCTGGGGCAGCTCTCCCGTCGGCTGGCGGGCGGCCGCCGGCGCGGGGCGCGGCGAGGGCGATGGCCGGGGCGGCCCGGAAGGCGGTCCCGCACGCGGGGCGCGTCCGGGCGTGTCGGCGGCGGGCACGAGAGGAGCCCCGTCGCGCGCGCAGACCGAGGCGGCCGCGTCGTACACCTGCCCGCACCGTGTACAGACCAGCAAGCCGTCCTCCCCGTCCCGCGCCGGGTCGTGCGAAGCACACCCCCAAGCGGGCGGAGTGTCAAGTTCCACGAGATGCCCTTGGGATTCGGAGAGCGCACTTCGGAAACGCCGGGATGCCGGGGACGCGAGGTCCGCCCGGCTTTTTCGGCGGGGCGACGCGGCGTGCCCCCGCTTCGGTACCGGCGCGCCGCTCTGCACCCCACGGCGACGCGGGGCGCGTGCGGGGCCTTCTGGCCGGATGCGGGAAAGCGGGGGCGGCAGGGGTCGGTGCATCCTTGACGCCCCGCGCGCCCCGATGCTACGCACCCCGCGACACGGGCCGGACCCCTGCCCGGCGTCGAAACGGGCGCCTTGGCGCTGCATCAAGCACGCGACCGGGGTCGGTGCGGCGCTGCGCGGGCTCCGGGCGCGGATCCTTCTGTCGAGGCACGATCCTTCGGTTTTCCACGCCTTTTTCTCCCGGACAGGACGCTGAGAACAGGCAGGGAGTATTTCGCCATCGATCTCGTAGCCACGGCATGCCGCATTGCGTCGCGCGCCTCCGGCATGACGCCCCGGCAGGTGGTCCGGGCCGCCGAGGGCAGGCTTCTGCGCTTGGCGAGCGGCTGCGGACAGGAACTGGCCGCGCGCGTGCCGTGCTGGACGAAGCCGCCGGAACGGACGCTCGTCGCGGCGGTCCCAGGGGCAGGCGACCCGGCCGGCGCCGTCGCCATGCTGGATCGGTCGGCGGGCCGCCTCCCGGTGCCCGCCGCGCTCGTTGGCGCCGCAGGCGAAGACCTGCTCGCGGCGTTTCCGGCGGCGCATGCAGATTTGATCGCGCGCGCCGAAGCGGCAGCCGCCGGAGAGTGGGACATCCTTGGCGAGCATGTCCGGCTGGGCGTCCGGCCCGACTGGCACCGCGACTTCCGTTCGGGCGTGCGCTGGAACCCGCGACGGCACGGATCCCTGCTGCAGGTCGTGCGCTGGGACGGCTCGGACGTGAAAGTGCCTTGGGAGATCTCGCGCCTGCAGCACCTGCCGGCCGTCGCCGTCGCCTGGCGGTGGACCGGGCGCCGCGCCTTCGCGGACCTCGTCTGCACGCAGATCGACGACTGGCTGGCCTCGAATCCGGCGGGATTCGGGGTCAACTGGACGTGCGCCATGGACGTTGCGTTGCGTGCCGTGAGCCTGAGCTGGGCCTGGGAGCTGGTGCGAGACGCTCCGGGACTTCCCGTCGGCCTTGCCGCCCGCGTCTGGGCCGGACTTCTGGCGCACGGGCGGTTCATCCTTGCCAACCTCGAGGATCGCGGCCCGGCTCCGGGCAATCACTACGTCGCGGATCTGCTGGGCCTGTGCTGGCTCGGCGCCCTGTATCCCGCATTCGGCGAGGCGCGGCGCTGGAGGGACGAGGGCGTCGCGCGCCTGGAACGTCATCTGCGCACCCAGGTGAGACCCGACGGCGGCGACTTCGAGGCGTCGATTCCGTACCACAGACTGGTGCTGGAGATGACGGGCCTGGCGGCCCAGATTCTCGCGGCGAACGGCGTGCCCGTGCCGCCCGGCCTGAGCGGCGCGCTGCGCCGGATGGCGCTCTTCACGGCCGCCGTGGTGCGGCCCGACGGCAGCGCGCCGCAGATCGGCGACAACGACGGAGGGCGCGCCTTCCGCCTGCTGTCGCGCGCGCCCAACGACCACCGCTACCTCGTGTCCTGGGTCGCGCTCGTGCTGGGAGACTGCGCGCTGGCAGGGGCGGCACCTCTCGATCCCGAGGCGGTTCTTCTGTGCGGCGGCGGCGCCTCGGCGCGCCATGCGGCGCTGCGCGCCGCGGCGCCGCAGCCGGACCCTGAGGAGACGATCTCCTTCCCGGACAGCGGAATCCACGTGCTGCGGCGCGGGCCGCTGCACCTGGTGGCCTCGGCGGCCCCGACGGGCCGCGGGGGCTGGGGCGGCCACGGCCACAACGACAAGCTCGCGATTGATCTCTGGTGGGACGGGCCCGTCGTGGCGGATCCCGGCACCTACGCCTACACGGGAGCCCCGGAGGAGCGCAACCGCTTTCGGTCGACCGCCTTCCACGCCACGGTCCGGGTGGACGGCGCGGAGCAGAATCCCCCGCCCCCGCGCGAGATGTTCGCTCTCCCGGAGCGCTCCCGTGCCACGTCCGAGGGCTGGGGCGACGGCGACGGCGGGATGCAGTGGCGGGGCAGCCACACGGGCTTCGCGCCGGTCGTGCACCGGCGCACCGTTCGGGTCGGCGCTGCGGACGGGTCGATCCGCGTCGCGGACGAGCTTGACGAGCCGTCCGGCGGCCCGTCGCACGACATCCTTGTCACCTTCCCGCTGGCGCCCGGCGTGCGCGCGGGAGTCGAGGGTTGCGCCGCGCTCGTGGAGACGCCGGGCGGCACGCGCCTGCGAGTCGAGTTCGAGGGTCCGCCGGGACTGGCCGTCTGCGTCGAGGACGGTTGGCACTCGCAGACGTACGGCGCCCGCGAGCCGTGCCTGTTCCTCCGGGCCCGCGTGCGTGCGCGCTGTCCCGTGCGGATCGAGACCCGGTGGCGGCGCGCCGGCGCGGCGCCGCGGAGCGGACGAGTCGCGAACGGAGATGCGACGGTGGGGCGCCGTGCCTGACGGTCTCTGCAAGACGCTCTGTCGGCCGGCCCGCCCGTCGCGTCCGTCCGGTCTGCGCCCGACGAAGGTCCCCGGGGGCGGGCCGGGGTCGAGGCGGGCCGGCGCTCGTCCTCCTCTGCCTCGACACGGGACGGCCGCCCAGGCTTTCGACGAGGAGCGTGGTCTTTCTCCTGGCCGGGATCCCGCCGGGCCGTTGCCCCGGCTCGACGGGAACGTATACTCGGCACCCGCGGGGAGCGGCCGGGCGCGATGAGAATCCACTTTCTTTCCCAGTATTTCCCGCCCGAAATGGGCGCCCCGGCGGCGCGCGTCTCGGAACTCGCCCGCGCATGGGCCGGGCTCGGGCACGAGGTCACGGTGCTCACCGGCCTGCCGAACCACCCGACGGGCGTCGTGCCGCCCGAGTACCGCGGCAGGCCCTATTTCGTCGAGTCGCGCGACGGCTGCCGCGTGGTGCGCATGTGGCTCTACGCGACGCCGAACAAGGGCGTCTACCGCCGCAGCGCGAGCTTCGCCTCGTTCCTGGGCTCCGCGCTGGCGATGGGGCCGTGGCTCACGGAGCGCCCGGACGTGCTCGTGGCCACCTCGCCGCAACTGCTGTGCGGGGCGGCGGGCCTGGCGATGTCGGAGCTGCGCCGCGTACCCTTCGTCCTCGACGTGCGCGATCTGTGGCCACAGAGCGCGGTGGAACTGGGCGCGCTGAAGAGCCGCGCGCTCGTGCGGGCGCTCGAAGGCGTCGAGCGCACGATGTACCGCCGCGCGCGCCGGGTCGTGGTCGTCTCGGAGGAGTTCGTCGACCACGTGGCGGCGGCGGGGGTGCCGCGCGAGCACATCGTCTTCGTGCCCAACGGCGTCGACGCTCAGGGTGCGCTCGCGGCCGCCGCCGAGGCGCCGCCGGAAGCGCGCGCGCGCCCGGGCGTTTTCACGGCCAGCTACGTGGGCACCCACGGCATGGCGCACGGGCTGGACCGCATCGTGCGCGTGGCCGAGCGCTTCAGGGACGACGCTTCGGTGCGCTTCCTGTTCGTCGGCGAGGGCGCGGAGAAAGAGAGGGTGCGGGCGCTCGCCCGGCAGCTTGGGCTCGGGAACTGCACGTTCCTGTCAGCGGTGCCGCGCGAAGCCGTGGCGTCGGTCTACCGCGCGAGCGACGCGTGCCTGGTGCCGCTCATCGACCGCAAGGTGTTCGACACCGTGCTGCCCTCCAAACTGTTCGAGATCATGGCGATGGAGCGCCCGGTGCTGCTGTCCGGGGGAGCGCGCGCGCGCCGGCTGGTCGAGGAGGCGGGCGCGGGGCTGTGCACCGGCGCCGAGAACGTGGACGGCATCGAGGCGGCCGTTCGCCGGCTTCAGGCGGATCCCGGCCTGCGGGCGCAGATGGGCCGACGCGGCGCGGAATACGTCAGGGCGCACTACGACCGGCGCGTGCTGGCGGCCCGCTACGTCGGCCTGCTGGAGCAGGTGGCGCGCGAGGCGCGTCCCTGAGGTCATGCCTTTCCGGTTGGCCCATCGTGCGCTCCGGTCACCCGCCGCGGACGGACGGGCGTTCCGTCGCGTGCCGTGCAACGGCACTGCACGAAACGCCCCTTGGAGCCGCGGCACGCGACGCCGGGTAGAGATGGATGTTCGCACTGCGACCTGTCGTTCGTCTCCGGGGCTTCATCCGGCGTCGCCGCCCCTGCCCGTTCGGAGATCGTCCGCCGTACTTCGATCCACCTCCCCCTCAGATCCGGACGTGCGGATTTCCCGCATCCGGCTCGTCAGATCACGGTCTCGCTGGACTCGGTGCACCATGGAGTGCGCCACCAAGGCCGCCGGTAGCCGGAACACCTCCTCCAGCTTCCCGAAGCGCTCCCACGTCCATGCCTTTGTTGGAGCGCCGGCCCAGCCAGTGCTTCCATGTGCGTCGGACCGCCTCCCGGAAGTCGGTGAGCGCGTGCGAGTTCCCGGTGATCCCGTAGTACTCGCAGTGCCCTTTCAACTTCTTGCTCAGCGTCCGGTGCTGCTCTGCGACCGGGGTGTGCATGGCCTTGCGGCACCATTCCGCGACTTTCTTGCAGGCCCGCCTGAATCTCCCCTTGGCCGTCTTGCGCTTGATGCACCAGCGCGCCTTCCGGCCCCAGAGCGTGAGCACGAATCGGTCCTTGTTCCCGCTCAGCCCGAGGGTAGCGCGGATTACCGGGATCGCTCACGCCGAAGGGAGCGGAGCGCGCAGCTCGTTCTCTTGCGCGCGGAGCGGTCACGAGGGGCGCCGGTGGGCCCTCGTGTCCGCGGGCGCAAAGAGCCGCGCCCGCTCCCCTCGGACTGACGTGGGCTCGATCCACCGGCCGTCAGAGCGCGTCGTCATCACCGGCGGCGCCGGGTTCCTTGGCGCGTTCGTCACCGAGGAGCTGCGCCGCCGCGGGGCTGTCCAGGTAGCGGCGCCTCGGTCGCGCGACTACGACCTCGTGCGGATGGAGCACGTGCGCGCCCTGTACGACGATCTGCGCCCGACCCTGGCGGTGCACCTGGCAGCCCGGTTCGGAGGCATCGGGCCCCCCGATTCCGCTACGGACCCGCTCGGGCCGAGTCGCTTGACGACCGTCGGAGAGCGGGATAGGAACCATCTCGGGAGGCGGAGTGTAGATGTTCCAGGAAGACAGAGCGGGATTGGAGAATGCCCGCGTCGTCGTCACGGGGGGGAAGGGCTTCCTCGGATCGTACGTCGTCGAGGCGCTGGTCGAACGCGGCGGCGCCAAGGTACTCCCGATCGACGAGCACGACTTCGACCTGGTGTCCTGGTCGGCGGTAGACCGGATGTACGAGGAGATCCGTCCCACCCACGTCATCCACCTGGCCGCGGCCGTGGGGGGGATTGGCGCCAACGTGGAGCGCCCCGGCCTGTTCTCGTATGCGAACACGGTGATGGGGGCCCACGTCCTCGAAGGCGCGAGGCTCCATGGCGTTCGCAAGGTGACGATGATCGGGACGATCTGCGTCTACCCGGCGGACGCGCCCACTCCGATCGTCGAGACGGCGATGTTCCAAGGGTTCCCGGCCGAGGCGACCGCCGCCTATGGGGAGGCCAAGCGGAACCTGTGGGTGATGGGGGCGGCGTACCGGAAGCAGTACGGCCTCGACGTCATCTACCTCATTCCGACCAACCTGTTCGGTCCACGCGACCATTTCGGCGAATCGAGGTCCCACGTCCTCCCCGCCCTGATCCGGCGGTTCGAGCAGGCGCGGGAGGACGGGCTCGACGAGGTCGTCATCTGGGGCGACGGGACCGCTACGCGCGAGTTCCTCTTCGCCGCGGATGCCGCCCGCGGGATCGTGGAAGCGACCGCGAAATACTCCGCCGCCGAGCCGGTCAACCTCGGCACCGGCCAGGAGGTCACCATCCGGGGGCTCGCGGAGATGACGGCCAGGGCATGCGACTTCACGGGACGCCTCGTCTTCGATGCGACGAGGCCGACCGGGGCGCAGCGCCGCTCGCTCGACGTGCGCCGCGCGAGAGAGACGTTCGGGTTCGAGGCCCGGGTTGGCCTTGAAGAAGGGCTCGCGAGGACGGTGGCGTGGTACCGCGCGCACCGACCCGGCGCCCCGGACTCGTAGCCTGCGATCGGGGATCGTCCCGGAGGAGATTGGATGCAGCAAGACAACAGGATCTGCATACTCGGAATGGGGTACGTGGGGCTGACGCTGTCCGCGGTGATGGCAGACCACGGCTTCGACGTGTACGGGATCGAGATCAATCCGACCGTGCTCGCGGCGATCCGCGAAGGCAGGGGGCACTTCTACGAAGCCAACCTCGATTCCATGCTGCGCCGCGGGCTCCGGCGCGGACGGCTGCACTTCTCGGACCGGGTTCCGGAGGGAGTCCATTTCGACGTCTTCATCATCACCGTCGGGACGCCGCTCGACGCCGAGGGTCGCAGCCGCACGGACATGATCGAGAACGTCGTCAGGAACATCTCCGCGCGCCTTCAGCCCGGCGCCATGGTCATCCTCCGGTCGACCGTCAAGCTCGGGACGACGCTGGGCCTCGTCAAGCCGATCCTCGATGGCGCGGGCGTACACTTCGATATTGCCTTCTGTCCCGAGCGGACGATCGAGGGGCGTGCTCTCAGCGAACTCGTGACCCTGCCGCAGATCGTCGGCGGCCAGGACGAGCACGCCACGATCCGTGCAACCAACCTTTTCCGACGACTCACGCCGACCGTGGTCCGCGTGAGCAACATCGCGGCCGCCGAGCTGATCAAGCTGCTCGACAACTCCTTTCGCGACCTGTCGTTCGCCTTCGGCAACGAGGTCGCGCTCATGTGCGAGGCGCTCAAGATCAGCGGGCGAGAGGTGATCGAGGCCGCCAACATGGGCTACGCCCGCACCAACATCGCGAAGCCGGGCTTCGTCGGCGGGCCGTGTCTGGAGAAGGACCCGCACATCCTCGTCGAGTCGATGGACCGACACGCGTTCGTGCCCCGCATGGTGGCGACGGCGCGGGCGCTCAACGAATCGCTGGTCACGCACGTCTTCCAGCGCGTCCTCGAGGCAGTCCCCAAGCGAGAGGGCCTGGTCGTCAGCCTGCTCGGCCTCGCCTTCAAGGGGCAACCCGACACCGACGACTTGCGCGGGTCCACGGCGATCCCGATGGTCCGGCTGTTCCAGCGCGAGATCCCCGGGGCGGTGCTGCGGGGGCAGGACTATGTCTGCTCCGGGGTCCAGATCCGCTCGCTCGGCATCGAGCCGGTCGACGACTTCGGGGCGTTCGAGGGCGCCGACATCGTGCTGGTGATGAACAACAACCGGCGCTACTACGAGCTCGACATCGAAGAACGCGTGCGGAGCATGAACCGGCCGGGGCTCGTCTTCGACTGCTGGAACGTGTTTGCGTCCAACCTGGATCTGCCGGATGGAGTGTCGATCGATGTCTTCGGCCGGTAGACGCGTCCTGGTCACGGGGGGCTCCGGCTTCCTCGGATCGAACTTCGCCAGGGTGCTCGTGGACCGCGGGTACGCGGTCCGGGTGCTCGACAACAACTTTCGCGGCTCACGGGACAAGCTGGGACCCTGCCTGTCGCGGCTCGAGTTCGTCGAGGGCGACGTGCGGGACCCGGGGACCGTGCGCGCGGCGGTGCGCGGCGTCGAGATCGTGTGCCACCTCGCGTTCATCAACGGCACCCGGTACTTCTACGAGCGACCGCGCGACGTCCTCGACGTCGGCGTGCGCGGCACGCTGAACGTGCTCGAGGCGAGCGTCGACTCGGGCGTGTCGGAGTTCCTGTTCGTGTCCTCGTCGGAGGTCTACCAGACCCCGCCGATCGTGCCGACCCCGGAGACCGTTCCCCTCTCGATCCCCGACCCCAGGAACCCACGGTACTCGTATGGCGGGGGCAAGCTGATCGGAGAGATCCTCACGTGCAACTACGGCCGAGGGAAGTTCGCCCGGACCCTCATTGCCCGCCCGCACAACGTCTATGGTCCGGACATGGGCTTCGAGCACGTGATCCCAGAGTTCGTCGTGCGGCTGCGGCGCGCGGCGAGCCGTCAGCCGACGGGGGTGCTCGAGTTCCCCATCCAGGGTGCGGGCACCGAGACCCGCGCCTTCTGCGATGTACGGGACTTCACCGACGGGCTCGTCCTCGTCCTGGAACGAGGCGGCGACGGCGAGATCTATCACGTGGGCACGGACGAGGAAGTGTCCGTCGCGCAACTCGCGAGCAGGATCGCCGCACTGATGGGGCGGGAGATCCGCCTCGTCGCGACGCCGCTGCGCGCCGGGGGGACGCCGCGACGCTGCCCGGACATCACGAGGCTGCGGGCGCTGGGCTACAGCCCGCGCTTCCGGCTCGACGACGGCCTTGCCGCGAGCATCGCCTGGTACGCCGGATGGGCGGACGCCCACCCCGAGACCGCCGCAGCGCGCGTTTGACGCGTCTCGACCACGCAGCCGCCGAGCCGGCGATCCACCGTACGCGGCCGTCGGGCATCGCGGTATCCGCCGCGCGAAGCGCAAGCGAAGCCTCGTAGCAGTGCAGTGGAATTCGCCGCGCGAAGCGCAGGCGATGCGAGCGGCCGCGACGAGGTGGGCGCCGCCGGCGCATGCCGTCAACCAGGACGTTCGTGCACCACGTCGGGTGCCGTCTCGCGAGCACCGGGGCTCCGGCTCGCTGCGCGAGTTCCCGGAGGCGGGCCCGCCACGGGCGACCGGGCGGCTGGCGGATTGGCGGATTTGACGCGCGGCGACGCGACGGGGTAGGGTCCGCGGTCGTCGGCCCCGGCAGGGCGGCGAATCCGCCCGGATGACGGGGGGTTGCGGGCTGCGCGGCGGCGGGGCGGCCGGCGCAGAAGCCGGACGGCGTGTCGCGTCACAGACGGAGCGCGGGGCAGGTCGCCCGCAGGCGGCCGGCGGGACGGGCTCACGCGGGAGTCGGAATGGCGGGGCGAGCAGGCGGGGAGGTGGTGGCGCTGGGCAAGCCGCGCCAGACGCCGGGGGCGCTGTCGCTGCCTGAAGCGGACGAGAGCGACGCGTTCTCGCTGCGCGAGCTCGCGCTCATCGCCCGCAAGCGCAAGTGGGTCGTCGTCGTCTTCATGGCCGGGGTGGTCGGGCTGGTGACGGTGTGGCTGTCGCGCACGCCGCGCATCTACCGCGCCACCGCCACCCTGGAAATCAACGCGACGCCGCCGCGCTACCTGGGCACCAACGTCCAGGAGGTCGCCGAGTCGGCCAACACGGGCTACTGGCAAAGCAAGGAGTTCCTGGAGACGCAGAGCCAGATCATCCGCTCGCGCGCCGTCTCCCAGCGCGCGGCGGACAAGGCCGGGCTGGCGCAGGACGCCGACTTCCTCGGGCTGGCCGGCGTGGCCGACCCGGCCGAGAGGGCGCGGCGCATGGCGCGCGTCGATGCTGCCGCCGTGCTGCAGAGAGCGCTCAAGGTCGAGACGGTCAAGGACACGCGCATCCTGCGCGTCTCGGTCGAGGACCGGTCCCCGCAGCGTGCCCGGCGCCTTGCGGACGCCTTGGCCGAGGCATACGTGGAGCAGAATCTGGACCGCAAGATCGACACCACCCGCGGCGCCTCCCGCTGGCTCGCCGACCAGCTCGACGGCCTCAAGGACCAGCTCGAGAAGAGCGAGCTGCGGCTCTACGAGTTCAAGCGCGACAACGACATCCTGGCCGCCTCGTTCGAGGACCGCCAGAGCATCGTGTCGCAGCGCCTCGGGGCGCTCAACGACGCGCTCACCCGGCAGCGCACCCGCCGCGCCGAGCTGGACGCGCGCGTGCGCACGCTCGCGGAGGCGCGCCGCCGGGTGGCCGGAGGGGAGCTCGACGCCCTGGAGGCGGTGGCGCCGGTCGCGCAGAGCACGCTCATCACGACGCTCAAGCTGCGCCTCCTCCAACTGGGCGAGGAGCAGGCGGAGACGGCCGGCCGCTACCTGGACCGGCACCCCAGGCGCCTGGCGGTGGAGGAGCGGCTGGTCCAGGGGCGGGCGGCCCTGCAGCGCGAGATCGACAAGCTCGTGCGCACCGCCGAGGCCGACGCCGCCGAGGCCGTGGAGACCGACCGGCAGATCGTGCGGCTCATCGACGCCGCCAAGAGCGAGCAGTTCGCCCTGAGCAAGCGCTCGCTCGACTACACGAAGCTGCGCCGGGACCAGGAGAACAACCAGCGGCTGTACGACCTGGTGCTGCAGCGCCTGAAGGAGGCCGACCTGTCGGCGCTGCTGCGTACCAACAACGTGGCGCTGCTGGACGCCGCGCAGCTTCCCGTCAAGCCCGCGTGGCCCAACCGCCGCGTCACGCTGGTGGTGGCGGTGCTCGTCGGGCTGGTGGGGGGCCTCGCGCTGGCGCTGCTGCTGGAGCGCACCGACAACACCGTGAGGGGCCCCGACGACCTCGAGAGGACCCTGGGGCTGCCGTTCCTCGGGCTGGTGCCGACCATCTTCGAGGAGGGGCAGGACCGGCTCCCGACGGCCGAGCGCGCGCGCAACCGCGATCTGCAGGTGCACCGGCAGCCCAAGAGCTCCGTGGCCGAGTGCGTGCGCAGCGTGCGAACCAACCTTCACTTCATGTCGCTGGACAAGCCCATCAAGCGCGTGCTCGTCACCAGTGCGGGGCCGCAGGAGGGCAAGACGACCGTCGCGATCAACCTGGGCATCGCCATGGCGCAGGCCGGCTCGCGCACCCTGCTGGTGGACACCGACATGCGCCGCCCGCGCATCCACCGGCCCTTCGGCCTGTCCCACGACCGGGGGCTGTCGAGCCTCCTTCTGGGCGCGGCGCGGCCGGAGGAGGCCCTGTGCGAGACGCCGGTGCCGGGGCTCCACGTCCTTCCGTGCGGCCCCATCCCGCCCAACCCCGCCGAGTTGCTGCACACGGCGCGCTTCAAGCAGATCCTGGGCGACCTGGACACGCGCTTCGACCGAATCATCCTGGACTCCCCTCCGGTGGCGGCGGTGGCCGACGGGCTCATCCTGGCCGGCGACGCCGACGGCGTGGTGCTGGTCGTCAAGGCCGGGGTGACCCCGCGCGACGTCGCGCGGCGTGCCCGGCGCGCGCTCGACGACGTGAACGCGCGCATCCTGGGCGTCGTCATGAACGACCTGAACCTCGCCAGCCGGGCCTACGGCTACTACTACTACTATTACCAGAGGTACGGGTACGCGCATGGCGAGAAGCAGGCGGATGCCTAGCCGCGGCTCGCCCGAGGCCCGGGCCGGGGCGCGCGCCGACGGCGCGCCGTCCGCCTTGCGCGCCGGGGCCGCACCCGACGCGGCGGCGCGGCCCGGGGGCATTGCGGGGCCCGAGGCCGCGCCGGCCGACCCGACGCTGCGCATCGGCGGGCGCCAGGTCGGCCCGGGACACCCGTGCCTCGTCATCGCCGAAATCGCCCAGGCCCACGACGGCAGCCTCGGCGCCGCCCATGCCTACGTCGACGCGGCGGCCGGCGCGGGCGCGCACGCGGTCAAGTTCCAGACCCACATCGCCCGGGCGGAGTCCACTGCGCGCGAGGCGTTCCGGGTGCCCTTCTCGCGCCAGGACGCCACCCGCTACGACTACTGGAGGCGGATGGAGTTCGCGCCCGAGCAGTGGGCGGGGCTGGCCGCCCACGCGCGCGAGCGCGGGCTCGTCTTCCTTTCCTCGGCCTTTTCCGAGGAGGCCTGCGACCTGCTCGAGGCACTGGACGTGCCCGCGTGGAAGGTCGGCTCGGGGGAGGTCGGCTCCCGCTACCTCGTCGAGCGCATGGCGCGCACGGGCAGGCCCGTGCTGCTGTCCTCGGGGCTGGCGACCTGGCAGGACCTCGACGCCGCGGTCGGCTGGGTGCGCGACGCCGGGGCCTCGCCGGCCGTGTTCCAGTGCACGTCGCAGTATCCCTGCCCGCCCGAGCGCTGGAACCTGGGG
>Ga0172368_10001481_pt1 | contig 31864 bp, 11 predicted proteins | sample Lak11m_FD_114540 | JGI IMG/M metagenome (GOLD analysis project Ga0172368, IMG submission 114540) | Freshwater microbial communities from Kabuno Bay, South-Kivu, Congo - kab_022012_11m | ecosystem: Environmental > Aquatic > Freshwater > Lake | place: Democratic Republic of the Congo: South-Kivu...
GGACTGGCGCTGCGCTTGCAGGGCTGGGTGCGGAGACGGTCCTGGTGTACCGGGGCGCGGGGTATCGCCGGGAAGGGGATCGGCTCTACCGTGTGGATCCCCTTGCGCCGCAGGATTTCCGGCACCTGGCGCTGGAGGCCTTCGGCGGCGATCTCCGGGGGGTGGTGCACCTCTGGAGCCTGGACAGCGGCGGAACCACGGACTGGGATGCGATTGCGCAGGGGACAGCGTTCGGCTGCGGGAGCGTGCTGCATCTGGTGCAGGCCCTGAGCAGGGCGGCGGTCGCACCCCGGCTGTGGCTGGTGACGCGGGGGGCGCAGGCTGTCGGCGACGGGGGGGAGGTGGCGGTCCACCAGTCAGCGCTCTGGGGTCTCGGGCGGGCGATCGCTCTCGAGCATCCCGAGCTCCACAGTGTGTGCATCGACCTGGCCCCCGGGGCCGGAAGCGGGGAAGAGGACCGTCTGGTGGCTGAGCTTCGCCGGCGCGCTGACGACGGGGAGGACCGGATCGCCTTCCGTGGCAACGGTCGGTACGGGGCGAGGCTCCTGCGGCCGGGACAGGCCGACGGGGCGAGGATCCGTCCCGATGCGACCTATCTGATCACCGGGGGGCTCGGGGCTCTGGGTCTTCTGACGGCTGAACGCATGATCAGGCGGGGGGCGAAAAATCTCGTCCTGTGCAGCCGCAGAGAGGAAGGGCCGGAGGCCAGCAAGAGCATCGCGCGCCTCAGGAGCGGCGGGGCGAATGTTGCGGTGATCCATGCCGATGTATCCAGTGCCGAAGAGGTCGGGAGACTTCTGGCAAGGATCAAGGAGGCGTTGCCGGGGATCAAGGGGGTCGTCCATGCAGCCGGCATCCTCGACGACGGGATCATGGGGGAGCAGACCTGGGAGCGCTTCAGGCGGGTGATGTCGCCCAAGATCGACGGGGCGTGGCAGCTCCACTGCCATCTCAAGGACCTCCCGTTGGATTTCTTCCTCCTCTTCTCCTCGACGGCGTCCGAGTTGGGTTCCGCCGGGCAGGGAAATTACGCCGCCGCCAACGCCTTCCTCGACGCCATGGCCCACGAGTTGCGCCGCCGGGGGTGCCGGGCCACGGCGATCAACTGGGGTCCCTGGGATGGTATCGGTATGGCCTCGGTCCATCCTGGGATGCGGGAACGGGCTGTGCGGCAGGGGATCAGACCTATCGGTGCGGACGTAGGGATGGACCTTTTGGACGCCATTCTCGCCTCTGCGCCGGCGCAGGTCGCTGCGGCCGCCATCGACTGGGAGATATACGCACGGAGCATCGGCAGCCGGAGGAACGGGGGCTTTCTGAGTCGCCTCCGTGTGCAGGCCGCCCCGGACGTCCTCCCTCCCGCGAAGACCGCCCTCCGGGACCGGATCGCGGAGGCCGCGGCGGGCGAGCGACCAGGGGTGCTGCGCACTGCTGTCGTGGAGGCGGTGTGGAAGGTGATCGGCCTCGGAGAGGGCGGGGAGGTCCGGACCGACCGACCCCTGATGGAGCAGGGGCTCGATTCTCTCATGTCCGTGGAGCTGCGGAACATGCTTTCCGCAGCGCTGGGCGTACCGCTGCCGGTGGGGCTTCTCTTCAACTACCCCTCGGTGGATGATCTGTGCCGGCACCTGGCCGAACTGTTGAAGATCGATCCTGTGGCTTTGGCGGCCGGCAAGGACGGGTCTCCGGCCGGGAATGTGGACGAATTCGCCTATCTCGACGACCTTGCGCCGGAGGAATTGGATGAGTTGATCCGGAAGGAGATCGGGTGAGCGGTAAGGGCAGAAACGATTTTTCTGCGGATGGCGAAACCATTCAGAGAGGCGGATCTATGGGAAAGAACATCAGACGGATGTTCCTGGCGGCGCTGGCGCTTCTTGCGTTCGTGGCGATGAACTCCTGCGGTTCGAGCGAAACGCCGATGATGTCCCAGTTCGAAACCACGGCGTGCAAGCACACGCTCGAAGCCAATTCGACGACGCGGTGCGGCTATCTGATCGTTCCCGAAGATCGGAGCCGGCCCAACAACGGCAAGTGGCTCAAGCTCTACGTGGCCATCTACAAGAGCTTGATCGGCAGTTCGATCAATCCGCCCCTCCTCTATCTGATCGGGGGCCCCGGCGCGTCGACGGCGTCCGCCTATGATGCTTTTGAAAGCACCGCATCCGCCAATTACTTCCGGCAAAATTTCGGCGACGACCGCGACATCATCGTCCTCGATCAGCGGGGCACCAACTACTCGAATCCCAGCCTCTACTGCTCCCGGGAACTGGGTCCCCTCCGGAGCCAGGTGTACGGGATTTCCTTCGCAGATGCGGCGGCGCTGCGGATCAATGCCATGGCCGCGTGCTACAGCCGGTTACAGGCCGAGGGGGTCAACCTGTCCGCCTATGACAGCCTGGAGAATGCGACGGACGTCCGGGACATGGCGCTAATCCTGGGCTACGAGAAGTTCAATATCTACGGGGCCTCCTACGGGACGCGTCTGGCCATGATGACCATGAGACACTATCCCGAGCGGATCCAATCCGTGGTCATCGATTCGATCCTCCCGCCGGAGGTGAATCCCTACGAGCAGGAGCCGTCGGCGGTCTTGTACTCCTTCCGGGCCTTCTTCGATGCCGCTAAGGTCAAGTATCCCAACGTGGAGGCCCATTTCTACGAAATGATGGACGGCGTGCAGGCGGCCCCGGTCGCTGTGGTGGGGCATCACTACGACGGATCCGGCCAGCCGACGGACAACATCACCGTCACCGTCACCGGGGACAAGTTCGCCTCCTTCCTCGTTGCCCAGCTCAAGCAGACGCCCTATGACACAACGCTGCCGAAGACGATCGAAACCATGTATGCAACCGGCAACTATGGTAAAGTGGCGGACTCCTGGATCTCCTTCCTCGATTTCTTCTTCCCCGACAGGGAAGCGGGATCCGGCGCCCCGAGTGTGGCCATGTACAACTGCGTATTTTCGGCGGAGGATGCCTACTACACCAGCCCCTTGCGGGTCGAGCAGATCATCCGTCAGACCGTGGCGAACCCGTCCATCGCCTCCTGGGTGGATGGGAACTTCATCCGTATGGAGCCGGCGATCCTGGGAGTCTGGCCTGTCGAGCCGCTTCCCTTCCGGGAGAGCGACCCGCTCGTCAGCGCAATCCCGACGCTCATGCTGGTGGGGACCCTCGACAACGCCACCCCGGAGCCATTCAGCAGGCCTTCGGCGGCCTATTTGAGCAACAGTTTCTACATTCCCGTTCTGGCCGGCCATGCCACGGCCTATCTGGAGTGCGTCACCCGGATGATCAACAGCTTCGTGAAAGATCCGTCGGTGAGCCCGGTGAATACCTGTGCGACGGCATACCAGTGGGATTGACGGTTGAGACGACAGGAGGGTTGGGTTCGTGGTCGAGGTGAACAGAAAGATCGTCCATACGGTTTTTGAAGCGACGGCGGAGCGGTTCCCCGGAAGGACCGCCGTCCGTCATGGGGGAAGGAGCATCTCCTACGCCGACCTGAGCCGCGTCAGCGACGGGATCGCGGCGCTTCTCCGGCAGGCGGGGGTCAAGCGCGACGTGATCTGCGGCGTGCCCATCGAAAGCGGGATCGCCTATGTGGCAGCGATCATCGGCGTGATGAAGGCCGGGGGGGTGTTCGTCCCGATCGACCTTTCATTCCCGGAAAAGCGGATCGCCTACATGCTCCACATAACCCCGCCCGCGGTCATCATCGCTGATGCCGCCTTCGCCGAGACCTGCGAGCGGCTCGCCGCTGCCGGATTCGATCACCGGAGCTGCCCGGCAGTCCTGATCGGTGCCGATCTTTGCCCGACGCTCCGAGACTCCCGGGCAGGGGGAACGGGCGCGCCTGTCGTTGCTCTCGGCGCCGATGCCGGCACCTTCCCCGATCCCGATGACGGCTGCTACGTCATGTATACCTCCGGATCGACCGGGGTCCCCAAGGCCATCGAAGGATGCTACAAGAGCCTCAGCCACTTCGTGCACTGGGAGGTCAAGGAGTTCGGGTTCGACGAGCACATCCGGGTCACCCAACTGCCGCCGGTGACCTTCGATGCGAGCCTCAGAGACATCTTTGTTCCGCTCATCACCGGGGGGACCCTCTGCATCCCGGAAAAGGAGATCCGCTCGAACGTGAAGGAGCTTCTCCGTTGGATGGAGGCAGAGGGCGTCACCCTCGTTCACTGCGTTCCCTCACTCTTCCGGATGCTGACCCGGGAACTCGAGGAGAGGTCTGTGAGTCGCCGGATCGAAAAAGGTCAGGCGAAGGGAGGGGATGTGGTTTCCGGGTCTTTCAGTGAGGACCGAAGAAGCCGGGAGATCCTGCCGGAGCTCCGCTCCATCCTCATGGCCGGGGAGCCCCTCTACGGGAAGGACGTGATCCGCTGGATGGACCTGGTCGGGGAGCGGGTGACCCTGGTGAACCTCTACGGACCCTCCGAGACGACGCTCGTGAAGACCTTTTTCCCCATCCGGCAGAGACCCGCCAATCCCAATGCGATGATTCCCGTGGGCCAGCCCATCGCGAACACCGCGGTCCTGATCGTCAAGGGGAACAGGCTCTGCGAGCCGGGTCAGATCGGCGACATCTACATCAAGACGCCCTTCCGCACAAAGGGATACTACGATGATCCCGAATTGACGAAGGCGAGCTTCGTTCCCAATCCCCTCACCGGCGATCCGGGAGATATCGTGTACCGGACCGGCGACATCGGGAGGTATCTGGCCGACAGAAGCGTCGAATTCATCGGCCGGCTCGACACCCAGGTGAAGGTGAACGGCATCCGCATCGAACTGGGCGAGATCGAGAGGACCCTCATGGGCAGCGATTTCATCGACCAGGCGGTGGTCACCGGCCACCGCACGCCGGACAACGAGACCGTCCTTGTCTGTTACTACACCGAGAAACAGGCGACCGACGCCGGCCGGATCAGCGCGTGGTTGCGGCAGGCGCTGCCCTCCTCCATGGTGCCCTCTTTTTATGTCCGTCTCGAGGAGTTCCCCCTCAACATAAACGGGAAGATCGACCGGAAGGCCCTTCCGAAACCGGAGGAGCTGATCTACGAGCAGATCCCCTACGAAGCCCCTGCGGATGAACGGGAGGCCGCTCTGGCCAGAATCTGGGGAGAGGTGCTGCACCTCAAGAAGACCGGGGTCAACAGTCCCTTTTTTCAGATCGGCGGCCACTCGCTGACTGCCACCCGCGTCCTCGGAAGGATCTACCGGGAGATGGGGGTGGAGATCAGCCTCCGGGACTTTTTCGAGAACCAGACGATCAGGAAGCTTGCCATCCTGCTGAAGCCGCGATCGCAGGCGTTTGAGCGGATCGTACCCCTCGAGAAGCAGGTCGATTACGCCCTCTCGCCTTCGCAGCGCCGGCTCTGGGTCCTGGACCGGATGGAGAAGGGGACCGCCGCTTACAATCTGCCGGGCCTCTTCTGGGTGGAGGGAGACATCGCAATCCCGGCGCTGGAGCGGGCCTTTTTCGCCCTGATCGCCCGCCACGAAGCCCTGCGCACCACCTTCTTCGCGACCGATAAGGGGCCCCGCCAAAAGGTGCACGAGAGCGATGCATATCTCGCACGATTTGCCATCGATCACATCGATCTGAGTGCGGCGCCGGACCCCGAAGGGAGCGCATTGCGGTACGCCCGTGAGCAGGCCATGATCCCCTTCGACCTTTCCCGGGGGCCGCTCCTGCGAGCCGCCTGCATCGCGCTCCCGAACGGGCGGTCGGCGATCTTTTTCAACATGCACCACATCATCGGGGACGCATGGTCCTTCGATATCCTGGGTCGGGACCTGCTCGCCCTCTACGGGGCCATCCGGGAGGGGAAGGAGATCCCTCTCGAGCCGCTCGCGGTACAGTACCGGGATTACGCGGCCTGGCTCAACGCCCGCCTCGAAACGGACAGGGCCTCCGCCGCAGCGCGGTACTGGCACGAGAAGCTTTCCGGGGCGTCCTCTCCGCTCGATCTCCCCTGGGACGGCCCCCGGCCGCCGCTTATGACCTACCGGGGAGAGACCCATTTCTTCGATCTGGAGGAGCGCATCGCGACCGGGCTCGCCGACATTGCCCGGAGGCACGACGCCAGTCTCTTCATGATCCTGCTGGCCCTGGTGAAGACCCTGCTGCACCGCTACAGCGGCGAGGAAGAGATTACCGTCGGGTCTCCCGTTGCCTGCCGGAACCACCCCGACCTGGAAGACCAGATCGGTTTCTACGCCAATACCCTCGCGCTCAGGGACCGGATCGACAACGGGGATGCCTTTGTATCGCTGATCGAAAAGGTGAAAGAGACGGTGATCGGCGCCTACGACCACCAGCAGTACCCCTTCGACCGGCTCGTGGACGAGCTGAAGCTCGCACGGGATCCGGGTCGTGCGCCCCTGTTCGACTGCATGCTGGTCTATCGGGAAGAGGAGGATGCGCCGGTGCGGAAGGGGCCTCTCCGCATGACGCCGGCGGAGGTAAGCTGGGGCGCCTGCCGGTTCGATCTCACCTTCGAGGCGGAGCCGTCTGGCGGCGGGCTGAGGATGGCGGTCACGTACAACACCGATCTCTTCCGGAGGGCGACGATCGAGCGGATGGCCTCCCATTGTGCGATGCTGGCGGAAAGCGTCATCGCCGATCCGTCGACGCCGATCGGCAAGCTGGAGATCCTCGCCCCGGCGGAAAAGCGGCTCGTGACCGAGACCTTCAACGATACCCGGCGTCCCTATCCCGCAGACAAGACGATCGTGGATCTCTTCGCCCTGCAGGCGGCTAAGCGGCCCGACCATCCCGCGGTCGTCCTTGCCGACCGGGAGCTGACCTACCGGGAGCTGGAGCTGCGCGGCCGGCGCATGGCGCAGACGCTCATCGCCGAATACGGGGTCGAGTCCGGGGAAACCGTCGGGTTGATGGTCGAGCGGGGTGAGTGGTCCGTGATCGGGCTGATCGGGATCATGATGGCCGGCGCTGTCTACCTGCCCGTCGACCCCGGACTGCCCGGGGAGCGAATCCGCTACATGCTTGAAGACAGCGGCTGCCGGCTCCTCCTCGTCCAGGGCGATACCGGTCGGGAGAACGGGTGGCTCACCGCGTCGGTGCAGGCAGTGGCAATCGAACGCCTGACCACCGCATCCGGTCCGTCCGGCGAGACGGCGTCGCTGCCCCGCCGTTCATCACCCGACGCTCCGGCCTATATCATCTATACCTCCGGTTCCACGGGTACGCCAAAAGGGGTGGTGATCGGCCACAGCGGCTTCGTCAACATGGCCCTCGACCAGATCCGCGTCTTCGGCGTTTCCGAACGGGACCGGGTGTTGCAGTTCGCGTCCGCCTCCTTTGACGCCTCCCTTTCGGAGATCTTCATGGCGTTCCTGGCAGGCGCGGCCGTCGTAACGGTTGCGAAGGAGCAGATCGCAGATCCCCTGGCCTTTGTGCGCCACCTGGAAGCGAAACGGGTGACCCATGTGACGCTGCCCCCGGTCTATCTCAACACCTTAGACAAGGACGCCCTGACGACGCTCACGACGATCATTACCGCCGGAGAAGCCCCGAACAGGGGGGACGCGATGCTCCTGAGCCGGCGCAAACGGTACTTCAACGCCTACGGTCCTACGGAATATTCGGTCTGCGCCACGATCGAACAGGTATCGCCCGAAGCGGACTACCCCCGGGGAATCCCCATCGGCCGGCCGATAGCCAACACGGCCGTCCTGATTCTCGACGGATCGCTGAACCTGGTTCCCATCGGCGTTCCGGGTGAGATATGCCTTTCCGGCCCCGGTCTCGCCAAGGGGTACCTCAACCAGCCGGCGTTGACGGCGGTGAAATTCGTCAGCCATCCCTTTGCGGCCGATGCCGTCCTATACCGGAGCGGTGATGTGGGCCGATGGCTTCCCGGCGGAACCGTGGAGTGGCTGGGGAGAAACGACGATCAGGTGAAAATCCGGGGGTACCGGATCGAACTGGGCGAGGTCAAAAACGCCCTGCTCAGCCATGGGGCGGTGAAAGAGGCGGTCGTTGCGGGAGGGGATTCGGGGGATTTGGTCGCCTATTTCACGGCCGCAGAGCCGCTGGCGCCTGCCGATCTGCGGGCCCACCTCGGAAGGTCCATTCCCTCCTATATGATTCCTCACCATCTGATCCAGATGGACGCCCTGCCGCTGACGGTCAGCGGGAAGGTGGACCGCATGGCCCTTCCCGACCCGCGCACCGCCCGTTCGCGCCCGAGCGACAGGCAGGCCGAGCCGCGCACCGATCTCGAACGGGAGATCCTTTTCCTCTGGCGGGAGGTGCTGGACAGGCCGGACATCGGCATACACGATAACTTCTTCGACGCGGGGGGAAACTCGCTCCGTTCGCTGCAACTGATCTCGCGGATATCCACCCGGCTCAATCTGAAGGTCCCGGTAAAGCAGCTCTTTGTCCATCCCACGGCCGCGGAGTTGGCCGCGGCCATCACCCGGGAGAAACCCGCGGCGACCCCGATTCCTCCTCCCGGGGAGGCGCCTGTGCGCTCTCCGGCATTGACCGTCGAACGCACGCCGCTGTTCTCGCTTTTCCATTCCGGGCGGATCGGCCCGGTCGATAGTGCGGCCATCATCTGTTTGCCCGACGCCTTGATGGGGCAGGTGGGTCTGGAGAAGGCGGCAATCGTGGAAGCGTTCTGCAAGAATCGGCCCGTGGTGAGCAGCATTACCGATACGTGCGTGGGACGTGTGGCCTCCATCGTCCTGCCGCGGTTCGCCTCCGAGCTCTTCAGCGATCAGCAATCACTCCGCGGGCAGGTGACCGAGGCGCTGGAACTGGCCGGTCGAATCGGCGCGGACACCGTCTCCCTCACCGGGAATCTGCCCCTGGCCACCGATTTCGGATTCGATGTGGAGGGGCACCGTGCGGCGGACAACCGCGGGCCGAGCGTCACGACCGGCCAGGCCACGGTGGCGGCGGCGATGGCGATGACGGTGGAAAAGATCCTGAAGCTCTCCGGCCGGCGGCTCGGGGGGGAAACCGTCGGTCTGGTCGGCCTCAACACGATCGGCGCTGCGAGCCTCTCGCTGATGCTTGCGTGTCTGCCTCACCCGAAGAGGATCATCCTGGCCGATGCGTACAACAACCTCCTGGTTGCCGCAGTGCTGAGCCGGGAGTTCTCCGACAGCGGTTTCGGGGGGGAGGTGGAGATCCTGCGGGCTTCCGATCGCCTGCCCGACAGTTTCTACGAGGCGTCGCTCATCATCGCGGCGACGAATGTCCCGGAGATCGTCGAGGTGGAGCGGGTGAGGCCCGGGACGATCATCGTGGAGGAGTCGGGGCAGTGCTGTTTCTCGCGGGACGGAGCGGTGCGGCGCATCGAGCAGGAGGCCGACGCGCTCTTTGCCGAGGGCGACCGGCTGCGCATGCCGTCGCCCGCCACCTGCCTGATGTATCTGCCCGAAGAGGCGGAGATCGCGCTCGAGCGGGCACAGGCGATTGCGCTTCTGGCATTCGATCCCCAGGGGATGACCGGGTGCGTCCTTTCAGGTCTGCTTTCCCATCGGTACGCCTCGCTCATGCCAACCATCGGCGAGGTCGATGGGGAGACGTGCCTCAGGCATTACCGGCTGCTCAATCAACTGGGGTTCAGCGTGAAGGATCTGTACTGCGACCGGTATACGATCGGGGCTGATGCCGTCCGCCGATTCAGGGAGCGATTCGGTGCGGAGGTGGTGGTGACGTGAGCAGGGAAACCGACACCCTTAAGGCGCTGTACAAGACGCTCAAGACGACCCAGAAGAGGCTCGACGACCTGGAGCGGGCGCTTCGGGAACCGATTGCCGTCATCGGCATGGCCTGCCGTTTTCCCGGCGGCGCTGAGAACATCGAGGGATACCGCGCGCTCTTGGAGGAAGGACGGGACGGGATCTGCGACGTTCCGTCGGATCGCTGGGATGGGGCGAGGTATTACGATCCCGACCCCGCTGTTCCGGGAAAGACGCAGACGAACCGGGCAGGATTTCTCCGGGAGCCAATCGACCGCTTCGACAGCGCCTTCTTCCACCTTTCGCCGCTGGAGGCCGCGAGCATGGACCCGCAGCAGCGCATGCTGATCGAGGTCTGCTGGGAGGCCTTCGAACATGCCGGGGTCGATCCGGAGACCTTCAAGGGGACGAGAACCGGCGTGTTCTGCGGCATCGCCAACAGCGATTATGCGGCGGCCCATCTCAGGTCCGGGGATCCCCTGCGGATCGACGGCTACTCGGTGACCGGGTCCGCCCTGAGCGCTGCGGTGGGAAGGCTCTCCTACCTCTTCGGGTTCGAGGGGCCGAACATGGCCCTCGACACGGCGTGCTCCTCGTCGCTCGTGGCGGTCCACCTGGCCTGCCGGAGCCTGCGCAGCGGCGAATCGGACGCTGCCGTGGCCGGCGGGATCAACCTGATCCTCACCCCCGAAGGGCATATCGGATTCTCGAAATTGCGCGCCCTCTCCCCCGACGGCCGGTGCAAGAGTTTCGACGATGCCGCGGACGGCTACGGACGGGGGGAGGGGTGCGGCCTGGTCGTGCTCAAACGGCTCTCCGATGCCCGGAGGGACAACGATCCCGTTTGGGCTCTCGTCCGGGGGAGCGCCGTGAATCAGGACGGGAGGACGAACGGTTTCACGGCGCCGAGCAGTCTCGCCCAGGAGAAGGTGCTGAGAGCCGCCCTTGCGGACGCCGCCCTGCAGCCGGGGGATATCGGATATCTCGAGGCCCACGGCACCGGGACGCCCCTCGGGGATCCGATAGAAATGGAGGCAATCGGGAAGGTCTATGGAACCGGCCGGGATGGGAATGCGCCCCTCTATGTCGGCTCCGCAAAGGCCAACATCGGACACCTCGAAGCAGCCGCCGGGATCGCGAGCCTCCTGAAAGCCGTCCTGATGGTCGGGAACGGGAGCATCTTCCCGCAGATCCATTTCCACACGCCGAACCGTCACATCCCCTGGCAAGGGCTGGCGGTGAAGATCGCCCGGGAGTCGGTGCCCTGGCTCTCCGGGACGTCGCCGCGCGGTGCCGCGGTGAGCTCCTTCGGGTTCAGCGGGACCAACGCCCACGTGATCCTCCAGGAGGCCCTGCCGGAGGAGGTGAAAAAGGGAGATCTCACCAAGGGACCGGTAAACGACCGCTCCCACCATCTCCTGACGCTCTCGGCCCGGGACCCGGAGGCGCTCCGGGCCCTGGCCATCCGGTATCGCGACCATCTCAGCGCGACCGGGGACGCCATCGGCGACATCTGCTACACCGCCGCGACAGGCAGACGCCCCTTTTCCCATCGGCTCGCCGTCGTCGGCAGGAACACGGATGACCTGCGGGCGGCCCTCGAGGCACACCTCGAAGGGAAGGCCCCGGAACGGGTCTACCGAGGCGATTGCGCAGAGAAGGGGGACCGCAGGATCTGCTTTCTCTTCACCGGTCAGGGGTCGCAGTACCCCGGCATGGGGGCGGATCTCTACCGGACCAGCCCCGTCTTCCGGCAGGAGCTGGACCGCTGCGCCGGGCTGCTGAAACCCCACATGGACTGGTCCCTGACGGACCTCCTCTACGGCAGGGGCGGGGATCAGGAGCTCCGGGAGACGATCCACAGCCAGCCGGTCATCTTCAGTGTGGAGTATGCCTTGGCGAAGCTCCTGGAGTCCTGGGGGATCAGGCCGTCTTTGGTGATGGGGCACAGCATCGGAGAGTACGTCGCCGCCACCCTCGCGGGAATTTTCGAGCTGGAGGAGGCGCTTTCTCTGGTGGTTAACCGGGGCCGGCTTATCGGCTCCCTCCCCCAGGATGGCCTGATGGCCGTCATCAGCGCCGGCGAGGAGGCCGTCAGAGAGGCGATGGGGGCATTACCGGGTAGGGTCTCGATCGCCGCGGTCAATGCGCCGCGGAACACGGTCATCTCCGGAGAACGGGGCGCGGTCGAGAACATCTGCGCGCGCTTTCGCAAGAAGAAGACGGCCTCCCATATCCTGAACGTCTCGCACGCCTTTCATTCCTGCCTGCTGGACCCCGTGATCGAGCGCTTCGGGGCCCTGGCAGCGGACCTGCGCTACCGGCCGCCGCAGTTGCCGATCATCGCCACCGTCACGGGCAGGACCGGCGGCGCGGAGATGGCGACGCCCCGGTACTGGGTCGACCAGCTCCGGTCTCCTGTCCGGTTTTACGACGCCATGCGGGCCATCGCTCGCGAGGGGTACGGGATCTTCCTCGAGGTGGGGGCGACGTCCACCCTCACGAGTCTCGCCCGGCAATGCCTTCCCGAGCATGATGCGTTGTGGCTCGCCACGCTCGGCTACCGGGACGCCGGCGCCAACCTTAATCCCCGCCGGCAAGAGGGCCACAGCGACTGGGAGCCCCTGCTCTGCGGTCTGGCGGGGCTCTCCGCGGCGGGATGCGCGATAGACGGGGAGGAGTTCGACCGCCCTTACGGCCGCAAACGGGTCAGCCTCCCGCACTATCCCTTCCAGCGCAAGAAGTGTTGGATCGACCTGCCCGTCCTCGGGGAGAGGCGCCCCCTTCCCGCATCGCCCCGCCTCGAACGCGGGGTGGCGCTACGGATGGCGCCGGCGCCGGCCCCCGCCCCCGCAGCCGCGCTTCTTCCGGAGGCGGGGACGGGAAGGGATGGGGACGGCGTCAGGGGCCGCCAACTGGAGCTGCTGCGGCGACAGCTTCACATCATTTCGCAGCAGCTCGCCAGCCGGGGGGCAAAAGGGAGCGGCCCGCTCCAGGAACTGCTCGACCGCCAGGCCTCCCTGATACGGGATATGCACCAGGACAGAGAGAAGGAGACAGAGAGATGATTTCCCGCAGTGCAGAGGGTACCGATATCGACGCCGCCTATGCAGGGACGGTGTATGACCAACTGAACCGGATGGCCAGGCTCTACATCCTGCGGGCCTTCAAGGAGACCGGTGTACTGCGCTCCTCCGGAGAGCAGTACCGGGTGCCGGACTTGAAAGAAAAAATGGGGGTGATCTCCGAATATGGACGGCTCTTCGATTGCCTCCTGATCATCCTGGAGAATGCGGGGTTCATCTCCCGGAGCGACGACAGGGTCACGGCCCTGGACCCGGCGGGTGCATGGGGTGTCGAGGAGATAAGCCGGGCCGCAGGCAATCTCCAGCAGGAAATCGCGAAGGCATATCCCGAGATGGCAGCGACCGCCCGTTCGCTCGCCCGGTGCATGGACAAATACGCCGCCGTGCTTACGGGCAGGATGAATCCTACCGAGGCCCTCTTCCCCAACGGATCGATGGAACTCGTGGAGAACCTCTACACGAACAACCACATCCAGGACTTCTTCAACCGGCTCGTCGGGCAGACCGTCAGAGAATGGGTCACCCGCGCTGCGGCGGAAACACGTTCTCCTGAAATACGGATTCTCGAGGTGGGTGCAGGCACGGGGAGTACGACAGGCCATATCCTCAGAGAGCTCGACGGCATCGGGAACTGCGCGTACTGTTACTCCGACATCGCGTCGGTCTTTACCCAGTACGGCAAACGGAAGTTCGGGGCCGGCTATCCCTTCATGCAGTTCAAGACGCTCAATATCGAGGAGGATGTCGAGGCCCAGGGGTTTGAACGGGCGTCGTGGGATGTGGTCATCGCCTCGAATGTGCTCCACGCAACCGCGCGGATCGATCGTACCCTCGGCCAGGTCAGGAAGCTCCTGAAGCCGGGCGGAGTCCTGATCATGAACGAGGTGACAAAATTCCAGGAGATCGTGAACGTGATCTTCGGCCTCACCGGCGGCTGGTGGCTTTTCGAGGACCCCGAATCCCGCATCGCGCACTGCCCGACCTTGAGCCTGGCCGGGTGGAAGGCAGGACTGGAGGATGCGGGTTTTGTCCAGGTGCACCATGCAGGGCTGCCGGATGATTCCGAGGAGAGCCCCATGCAGTGCGTGATTCTCGCGGAGAGCGGGAGCGCCGGCGTCGCGAGCGGACGCGCCGATTCCGATCGGGAACCGACTCCGGCTCCGATCGATGACGGTCGGACTCCCGCCGCGACCGGTGCCGCCGATGTTGCCCCGTCGCCATCGGGCCGGAGGGAGCGGATCACCGCGGAGGTGAAGGAGTTGATGTACCAGGCGTCGGAGATCGAGATCGCCGGGGCCGACGGTGACACCAACCTCTTCGAGCTGGGATTCGCCTCGCTGATGATCGCGCGGCTGAAAGACCTGATCAAACGGACCTACGGGCTGGATGTGCAGATGAGCTGGTTCTACAGCCGGCTCGACACCTTCAACAAGACCGTGGCGTATATCGACAACGAGTCCGATCCGGACGGTGAGCCGGCGCCCGGAGCGGAGACAGCGGCGGGGGAGGCAATTCCCCCGGCGGCGGCGCGGGCGACGCGGATCGAAGGGGATGCAGACAGTATCATCGGCCGGCAGCTCGAATTGATGGACCGGCAGCTTACGGTCATGTCCGAACAGCTCGCGGCGCTTGCGGGCACGGGGAAGGGTGCCCGGACGGAGCAGCCAGGCAGTCAGGCGGCCCCCATCGCGCCTGTTGTGCAGAGGGGCGCGGGGGTGGGCGTCAGAAAGGCGGAACCCCGGCAGGCCAAACCGTTCGCGCCGGCTCTGAAGAAACGGGAGGAGTACGTTGCCTACCGGGGAGTGACGGCGCGGGAGAAGCTGGAGCTGAACAACCGTCAGCGGGAGCACCTGAAGAGTCTCATCGGCCGGTACACGGGGCTCACCCGGGGGTCGAAGGAGCTGACTGCGCAGTACCGGCCGGTCTTTGCCAACACGCGGAACATCGCCGGGTTCCGGCCCGAGTGGAAGGAGATGATCTACCAGATCATCGTGAAGGAGGCGGCGGGATCGCACTTCACCGATATCGACGGGAGGGATTACCTGGACATCTCGATGGGGTTCGGCGTGTACCTCTTCGGCCACAACCCACCCTTCGTGCAGGCGGCGCTGCTGGAAGAGCTTCGGCGGGGGATGCCGATCGGCCCGATTTCGGAACTGGCCGGGAAGGCGGCAACGCTGGTCCATGAACTGGCCGGGGTGGAGCGGGTCGCTTTCTTCAACACCGGGACCGAGGCGGTGATGGCGGCGCTCAGGATCGCGCGGACCGTCACCGGGAGGAAGAAGATCGCCTTGTTTGCCACTTCCTACCACGGACATTTCGACGGCGTCCTGGCGGTGAAAGACTATGACGGTCCGATGGGGGCGGCTGCGCCGATGTCTCCCGGGACCCCGTCGGAGATGGTGCACGACGTCTGCGTGCTCGACTACGGGAGCGACGAGGCGCTCCGGTTCATCGAAGAGCATGGCCGCGAGCTGGCGGCCGTGCTGGTCGAACCGGTGCAGAGCCGGAGGCCGGACCTGCAGCCGAGGGCCTTCCTTGAGAAGGTGCGGGAGCTCACGACCGTTTCGGGATCCGCGTTGATCTTCGACGAGATGATTATCGGGTTCCGCATTCACCCCGGGGGGGGACAGGCGTGGTTCGGTATCCGGGCGGACATCGTCACCTACGGCAAGGTGATCGGCGGCGGTCTCCCGATCGGGGTCGTGGCCGGCAAGGCGCAGTACCTGGACGCGGTGGACGGCGGGATGTGGAGCTACGGGGACACGTCCTTTCCCGAGCGGGAGAACACCTTCATCGCCGGGACCTTCAACCACCATCCCCTGGCAATGGCGGGCGCGAACGCGGTGCTCAGCCACCTGAAGGAAGCCGGCCCGTCGCTCCAGGCGACCCTGAATCGGCGCACCGGAGAACTCGCCGAGCGGCTGAACGGGTACTTCGCAGACGAAGGGCTGCCGATCGTCATGGACCATTTCGGTTCCCTGTTCCACATCCGCGTGAAGGGTGACCAGGAGCTCCTCTACTATCACCTCCTCTGCAGGGGGGTCTACATCTGGGAGGGGAGGAACTGCTTCCTTTCGACGGCGCACACCGACGGGGATATCGAATACCTCGTGAACGCCATCCAGGAGAGCGTCGCAGAGATGCGTGCCGGAGGCCTGTTTCCCGCACTGCCGCCCCGCGGAGCTCCGGGTACGGGAACGGCGTCCCAGGGGTTCCCCCTTTCCTCGGCCCAGAAGCGCGTCTACGCCCTCAGCCAGCTCGAAGGCGGAGAGCTGAGCTACCACACGCCCGTGGCGTTCTTCCTGGACGGTGCAATCGATCCGGCTGAGATCGAGCGCTGCCTCCGGACGCTGATCGAGCGGCATGATGCACTCCGGACCGGTTTCGAGATGAGTGACGGAGACCTCCACCAGTGGATAGAAGAGCGGTGCCCGTTCGCGCTCGATTACCGGGAGGCGAAGGAGGGGGAACTCGCCGCGCTGACGGATGCATTCATCAGGAGCTTCGACCTCAGCCGGCCCCCGCTCGTGCGGTGCTTACTGGCGAAGATTTCGGAGCGCCGTCATTTCTTTCTCCTGGACACGCATCACTGCGTCTTTGACGGGATGTCGGGCGATATCCTGATCGGGGAGCTCCTGAAGCTTCTCGACGGCGAGCCGCTGCCGCAGCTCGCCGCCCGGTACCGGGACTACGTGGCGCGCGAGCAGGCGTATCTGGAATCCGAAGAGTTCAGAAAAGACGAAGCGTTCTGGATGGAGGCGCTTTCCGGCGACCAGCCGGCGCTCCGGCTGCCAACCGATTGGCCGAGGCCGGCCCGTCGGACGTTTCAGGGCGACCGGATATTCCACACCATCGGCAGCAGGAAGACAGAGGCCCTGAAGCGATGCTCCGCCAGGAGCGGCTCATCGCTCTTCATGACCCTTTTTGCCGCATACGCGGTTCTGCTGCACAAGCTTACGGGACAGGAAGACATCACCGTCGGAACGACCTACGACGCACGGAAGGACGACGCCTTCAAGAACGTCATCGGCATGTTTGTCAACACCGTGGCAGTCAGAAACCACCCGGAGAAAGGAAAGACCTTCAAGGCGTTCCTGGACGAGGTGAAGAGGAATATCCTCGAGGCCTTCGACCGGCAGGACTATCCCTTCGAGCGGATCGTGGAAAACCTTCGCCTCAGGCGGGAGGCCGACAGAAACCCCCTGTTCGATACCCTGTTCGTCTATGAGCCGGTCGAGACCAAGAGCGCCACGCCAGGCGGCTGTACCATTTCCAAGTACGACATCAGGAACAAGACCGCCATGTTCGACCTCTCCCTGGAGATCCTCGAGATCGACGGGACACTCGACCTGTCCCTGGAATTCAACACCGACATCTACGCGCAGGAAACGGCTGAGCGGTATCTCGGCTACTACGAAAAGATCCTCGATGACATAACCCCTGATCCTGCGATCAGGCTGGAAGACCTGGAACTGCTATCCGGCAGAGAGAAGAAACGGATCATCGAGGAGTTCAACGACACCGCTGCCGCGTATCCCGAGGCCAGGACGATCGCGGCCCTGTTCGAGGAACAGGCGAGCCGGACACCCGAGCGGACCGCGCTTGTCTGTGCGAGCAGGAGGCTCACGTACCGGGAGCTCAACGAGAGGGCGAACGAAACCGCGCATGAGCTGAGACGCCGGAAGCTGGTCAGACCCGATGACGTTGTCGGCGTCCTGATGGAACGGTCGGAGTGGATGATCGCGGCGATACTCGGGATCCTGAAGGCGGGCGGCGCCTGGCTGCCGATAGAGCCGCGGTATCCTGCCGGACGGATCCGGTTCATGCTCGAGGATTCGGGCAGCAGGGTTGTTCTGACGGACGAAAAGTTCAGGGGAATCCTGGGAAACATTCCGGCGGGCAGCGAGGTTCTGGACATACGGACCATGCAGGGCGAATCCAACGGAAACCCCGTACCGGTCTCGGGTCCCCGCAACCTGGCCTATGTGATCTATACGTCGGGCTCTACGGGAAAACCCAAGGGGGTCATGATCGAGCAGTATTCCGTCGTGAACAATTGCTGGGGGATGGAGAATTACCGGTCCTCCGGGGAACCGTACCGCGTGGGCTTTACCACCTCCTCGGTGTTCGATGCCTCGGTACAGGAGATGTTCGGTTCGCTCCTCTTTGGTCATTGCCTCCATGTCATACCGGAGGAAATCCTCGAAGACGGTCCGGCATTGGCCGCGTACATCCACCGCCAGCGCCTGGACGTTATCGACTGCACCCCGACACTCTTTTCAGCCCTTGTCCAGTCGGGCCTGTTCGCGCATGACGATCTCGCGCTCAGGCAGGTCCTGTTCGGCGGAGAGGCCCTTCCCTGGTCCCTCCTCGACAGGGCGGCAATCGAACGGACGGATAAGGCAGGGCGGCCCCTGGAGATCGTCAACCTCTACGGACCGACGGAGTGCTGTATCGACGCGACGCTCTTCCGGGTCACGGCAGAATCCCGAAACAGAGCGGGCATCGTCCCGATCGGGAAGCCGAAGGCCAATACGCGCATCTACCTGCTGGACGCGGCGATGAAGCCCGTTCCGGTGGGGGTTGAGGGGGAGATATGGATCGCGGGACACGGAGTAGGACGGGGGTATGCAGGGCAGCCCGCGTTGACGGCGGAGAAGTTCATCGCAAACCCCTACCGTCCGGGGGAGCGGATGTACCGGACCGGTGATCTCGGCAGGTGGCTCGATGACGGGAACATCGCGTACTGCGGGAGGGGCGATGAGCAGGTCAAGGTGCGGGGATACCGCATCGAGTGCGGAGAGATCGAGCACCGGCTCCTGGAGCATCCCCTGGTCACCGGAGCAGCGGTGCTCGCGCAGGGGGCCGGGGAACGAGGTCCGGAGCTCACCGCCTATTGCGTTGCCGCGGGAGAGATGAACGTCCGCGAGCTGAGGAGCTTTCTCAAGGAAAGCCTGCCGGATTACATGGTTCCGGCCAGATTCGTCACGGTGGCGCGATTGCCCCTCACGACGAACGGCAAGGTGGACAGGAAGGCCCTGCTCCGCTCCGGCGCAACGGATATGGAGACCGGCACTCGGTACGTCCCGCCGCGGACCGCAGAGGAACGGGTCCTCTGCGGCATATGGGAGCAGGTCCTGGGCTGTGGCTCCGTTGGGATCGACGCAAACTTCTTCGATCTCGGCGGCGACTCGATCAAAGCGATCCAGACCGTGTCACGACTGAGCCGGGAGAACCTGAAGATCGAGGTGAGGGAGATATTCGCATCCCCGACCATCAGGGAGCTGGCCGTGAAGCTCACCCCGAAGGTGCGCATCGCCGAGCAGGGGGAGATCTCCGGCAGGGTCCCGCTCACCGCGATCCAGGCGTGGTATTTCCGCGCCTACCGGGACCACCTTGATCACCATTACACCCAGGCCGTCCTGCTCTCCGCACACCGGCGGATCGATGAGCCTGCCCTCAGGCAGGCAATGGCCGCGCTTCAGGAACACCATGACGCCCTGCGCATGAGCTACCGGGGAGAACAGGGCGGGATCGTTCAGGAGATGAGGACCACGGCCGACTGTCCGCTCAGCATCGAGACGATCGACCTCAGGGGGAAGGAGGGGGACCAGAAGGAGATCAAGCGTCGCTGCAGCGAGGTCCCCGAGTCGATGCGGATGAGCGGGCCGATGATGCGCACGGTCCTCTTGAGGGGCGCAAGCGCCGACCACCTCTGCATCGTGATCCATCACCTGGTCGTGGACGGCGTCTCCTGGCGCATCCTCATCGAGGACCTGGAGACGGGGTACGAGCAGGCCCTTCAGGGAAACGCCATCTACCTGCCTCAGAAGACAGACCCGTTCAAACAATGGGCGGAACACATCCGGGAATACGGCCTCGGCCCGAAGCTGACGGAAGAGATACCCTTCTGGCGGACGGTGGAAGAGGCGGCAACGGACCGCATACCCGCCGACGTTCCGGCAGCGTCGAACCGCTACGAGGATATGGCGACCGTCGGCTGCGAACTTGGCGAGGAAGAGACCGCGATGCTCATGACAACGGCAAACCGGGCATACCGCACGGAGACGAAAGACCTGTTGCTCGTCGCTCTCGGAAGGGCCCTCAAGAAGCTGTTCGGGATAACGAGGAGCGTCATCGACCTGGAAGGACACGGCAGGGAGGCGATCGCCGGCGCAATCGATGTCGCGAGGACGGTCGGATGGTTCACGACGCTCTATCCCTTCGTGCTCGATCTGAAGGATGACGCACCGGCAGATCAGATCAGAGACGTGAAGGAGGCGCTCAGGCGCATACCGGCAAACGGCATCGGCTATGGAATCCTGCATTACCTCACCCCTCCGGAGAAAACGTCGGGCCTTTCCTTCGGCCTGGCCCCGCAGATTCTCTTCAACTACCTGGGCGGATTTGACGGGAGCGCGGGTCGCGTCTTCCAGTTAGACGGCGCGGGCATCGATAACACCATTGCCCCCCGGATGGACCGGAGCCATGAACTGGAACTCGAAGGAGCCGTCGTCGACGGCAGACTCCGCTTCTCGCTCGGCTACAATGCCAAAGCCTTCCGGCGGGAGACGATGAAAACCCTTCTCGATGCATACGCGAAGGAGTTGCGCTCCATCAGCCGCCACTGCACCGGGAGGAAAACCTCCGTGGTCACCCCCCATGACCTGACCTTCAGCGGCCTGACCCCGAAGGAATTGGACAGGCTCCTTGCGGACTGCGGGCTTGCCCCGGACAGCCTGAAGGACCTTTACCCGCTTTCGCCTCTGCAGGAGGGCATACTCTATCATGAGCGGCTCGAAAACGGCTCGCCGGTCTATTTCCAGCAGACCTCCTGCCGGATAGATGGGCCCCTCGATATCCGGGCGTTCGAAGCGGCCTGGAACAGGCTGATCGACCGGCATGACATCCTGCGAACCATCTTCGTCCACAAAGGGCTGGAACGGCCCCTGCAGGTCGTGGCAAAGGAAACGAGAATCGACCTTCGCTGTACGGACATAAGCGTGCTTTCCGCAGAGCAACAGGATGCGCATCTGGCGGGCCTCCTGGACGAGGACAGGAAAGAGGGCTTCAGCCTTTCCCGGGCGGTCCCCATGCGGGTGGCCGTCATAAAGCGCAGTGACACCTGCCATGAGATCATCTGGAGCACCCATGGCATCCTCCTGGATGGCTGGTGTACCGGCATCCTGCTGACCGAATTACTCGCGGCATATGCGTCGTTCGAGCGGGGACAGGAGCCGGTCATGAAGCCGGCGGCGCAGTATGGCAGGTACATAGGCTGGCTGGAGGGACTCGATCCGGCCGGCACCATCGCTTACTGGAAGGGTTGTCTCGACGGGTATGATCGTCCTGCAGTATTGCCGAAGGTCGGGACCGGGGATCGCGGGAAGCCGTTCAGGGCGGCGGAGACGGCAGTCCTGGAACTCGACAATGGGACGACGGGAAAATTGAAGCGGTTGGCCTCGGAAAACCGGGTGACCCTGAACACGGTGATCCAGGCAGCCTGGGGCGTGCTGCTCAGCAGATATGCCGGTGTCGATGACGTCGTCTTCGGGGCGACAGTTTCCGGCCGTCCCGGGGACCTTCCTGACGTCGAAGAGATGGTGGGTCTTTTCATCAATGCCATTCCGGTGAGGGTCCGGATGCAGCCGGACCAGAAGTTTACCGAGCTGATGAAGGAACTGCAGCAGGAGACGTTGAAGCATCAGGCCTATCACTACTGTTCCCTCGCCGACATTCAAGCCGCAACCTCCCTGAAACAGGAACTGCTCGACCATGTGCTGGTGTTCGAGAATTATCCCCTTGCCGAGGAGCTGGTCGGCCTTGAACAGAGATACCGGCTGGGGTTTTCCATCGGAGAAGTGAAGGCCTTCGAGCAAACAAACTACGACCTGACCGTCATCGTGGAGCCGGGTGAGAAGATGCGCGTCGAGTTCAGGTACAATCCGGAGGCGTTTCCCGAGAGGTTGATGGAGCAGGTGAAGGAGACCTTCGGGGCGATCATCGGGTCGGTGATCGCAGATGCGCAGATACGAATCGGCGACCTCCGGTTGTCGGTGCTGAGCGCCGAAGAGCGGCGGGAGCGGGACGCTTATATCCGCTCCGCCGCGGAGATCAATGAAGATTTTTAACCCTGTGCGGTGTCGCGCGAATGGTCGAACTGACGGGAAAAGACACTGTCCGCAAAAGGGAGGACTATGAACGGTTCCGAGAACAAGCCGAGCAATGCACCATCCGCTGCATCACCCGTCGATGAGATGATAATCACCGATGAAATGAGACTCGCGGCGGACAACATCATTAAGAAGTACGTCATCCTGGCCATGGGCGCCGGTCTGATACCCTCCGCCCTCGTGGATGTTGTGGCCGTAACCGTCCTCGAAGTGAAGATGATCGGTGATCTGGCAGGGGCATACCGCATTCCCATTCCCCATCGATTGGTACGCTACAAAGTCCTCATCTCCCTCATCGCCAGCCTCGGATCGGTCTACCTGTCCATCAGGATGCATACCGCCCTCAAGGATGCCCCTGTGGTTGGCTACCTGTTCTCTGCGGGAATGCTGTCTATCACGGGTGGTGCCGCGGTGTATGCGGTGGGGAAGATCTTCCAGAAGCACTATGAATCGGGAGGGACCTTCCTGAGCAGCGACAATTCGGTGTTGCGGCGCTATTTTAAAGAAAAATACCAGGAGGGAAAAAAGGTCGTGCCTGGCTATGCCACGCCATGATCCTGAATGGACCGACTGCTCGCGGCTCTATGATGCGGCACCGACAAGGATGGCGATTGCGTTTTTCGCAGGAGGAAAATCAACCCGGAATATCCGATGGAATGCCGGATGGCGGAGCGATCGGGATGGGAGCAACGATGCGGCAGAGAGGGCGTCGGTTGTCGAGGCGGTATTTGCGGAGGAAGTATTTTGACTTCTGGCGCCGTGTGGTGTATGTGAAATGCGCATCCGGGACCCGATTTCCAAGGGGTACAAAGGTCTTTGTGCACAGAACGCTGGTAAGGTGACCCCATGAGCAGTAGACTGATCAATTTCCTGAGAAGAGAATCGAACCAGACGGGTCATAAGATTCTGATTGCGGGGCTCATCGCCGGTATATTTAACGGCCTGATTGTCGTCATTATCAACGAAGCCTCCCAAGATTATGCCGAACTGAACTTCCGGTACCTCCTGATCTTCATATTGAGCGTCCTGATCCTTGCCCTGACCCGACATTACACGCTCTATCAGAGCGCGACCATCGCCCGCACCGCGCTGACGAAGACGAATGTGAGGATCGCAGACAAGATCAGGCGTTCCAATCTCGCCGTATTCGAGCAGGTAGGGAAACCCAGGATACTGACCACCCTTTCGGAGGGTACGGAGGTCGTGTTCGAAGCCTTCCGAAGGATCGCCAACGGTACCGTCGCGGCGATCATGCTGCTGTTCTCCTCCGCCTACATGGCCTGGCTCTCGCTCACCGCATTCTGGCTGGAGTTGGCAGTGATCGCCTGCGGCATTGTCGTCTATATGTACAACCAGAGAACCATCAATCAGGAGCTTCGCATTTCTGCGGGGATGGAAAACGAATTCATCGGTTCCCTGAACCACCTCCTGGAGGGCTTCAAGGAATTGAAGATGAACCGGGCCAAGAGCGACGATCTGTACTGCAATCATCTGCAGACCATCTCCGCGAGCGTCAGGGAGATCCGGATCAGAACGGAGGGGCGGTTCATATCGAATGTCATTTACACGCAGGTGTTCATGATGATCATGATCGCTGCGGTCATCTTTGTGCTGCCCCAGATGAGCTCTTCCACCCCTCAGTTGATCATGAGTCTCGTGGCGGTCCTCCTCTTCGTTGTCGGACCTCTGGGGGCAGTGGTCGAGGCAATACCCATCCTGTCGGTGGCGACCATCGCCCTTGAAAAACTGAGCGAACTCGAGGAGATCTTCGACAGTGCCGACGATACCGTCCAATCATTGCCCACCGGACCCTTGCAATCCAAGACGACCTTCGACGTCATAGCCATGAAGAAGGTCACCTTTTCCTATGAAAAATCGAGCGATGAGAAGGTCTTTACGGTCGGGCCGATCGACCTGGAGGTGAAGAAGGGGGAGATCCTGTTTTTCGTCGGGGGAAACGGCAGCGGGAAGACCACGCTCGTGAAACTTCTCGCCGGTCTGTACTATCCCCAGCGGGGCGTGATCCAGTTGGACGACGTTCCGGTCAACATGACCAATTACGACGCCTACCGGAATTTCTTCTCCATCATCCTTTCGGATTTTCATCTTTTCGACCGTCTCTACGGGATCAAAGACGTCGATGAGGGCAGGCTGAGCAGGCTGCTTGGCGACATGGAATTGAGTGAGAAGATATCCTATCGCGACGGAAAATTCAGCGATATCAACCTCTCCACAGGCCAGCGCAAGAGACTCGCCCTCATCATCGCCCTCATGGAAGATAAGCCCATTTATCTCTTCGACGAGGTTGCCGCCGATCAGGATCCCGGTTTCAGGAGACACTTCTATGAAGAGGTACTTGCGGATCTGAAAAAGCAGGGAAAGACGATCATTGCGTCGACCCACGATGATCGGTACTTCCATCTGGCCGACCGGGTTATGAAGCTCGACTTCGGCGCCATTGTCGAGGAGACCCTGCACTAAGCAGGGGACTGCAGGACAAGAGCCGTGCTCGGGACCTCACCCAAGTCAAGGCACGTGGTTATCATGGAAGCCATCCGGGTTGTCAACCCCATAGTGCAGTGCCGGGGCGGCGTATGACCGTCGCCGTTATCGTCATGCCGGAGCGTGGGGGCGATTATGCGGCGTTCTCCCTGGCCAGGCGACTCTGTGCGCATGGACGGCGGGTTGTGTAATACGGTCCGCATGACTTTGCAGCAGAGGTCAACGCCAAGGGTTTGCGCCTGTGACGTTGTTTGGGCAGGATTATGGCCCTACGCCGGTGCTGCCGGGAATTGCGGCTCTGGTTCACGGCATGGTGTTTATGGGATTTTTCAGGTCAAAAATGTTTCACACGGTCGGTGCCGTTCAAAAAAGCGGTTGGCGGGACTTTCATCATGAAAAGGACCGCGCCCGGTTCGACCGTCTGGTTCGGAACGCTGCCGCCGGCATCGCCGGGAACTCCCCCGCTCTTGACGACGCGCTGAGCGCTCTGATTGCCCTTTGTCCGCTCACGCTGTCTTCTCAACAGGACCGTGCATTTTTGAGTCAGTCCATCTGGGATGTCTGGCAAGCCGGCGGCGGCTGCGATGCGGCGTTTCAGGAATGGGCTGTGCTCGTCGGAGAGAGGCGAGTCGATTGGCTGGAACAGAGCGACCGGCTCCTGATCCTGGAATTCTTCCGCGAGATCCGCCAGGGAACCACCGCCGCGGACCCGTGGACATCCCTCAGCACCGCATGCCGGCGGCACGGCTTCGATATCAGGGATCCCAAGCAACGCTGGGCGCTTCTGACTGACCGGCATCCACTGCCTTCCTCCACGTCAATCGATTCGGTGGAACCTGCATGGGCGGAGCGCCTTGCGGCCATACGCCGGGATGAACGCCTGGCCGGGGCCAACACCATCCGGCGGTTCCTCGCTTTACGGGAGGGAGCGGAGAGAAAAGGGCTTGAGGAAATTGTGACTGCGCCGGACTTTATCCGCTGGATGCTTTCGGGGGAAGCCGCGCCCCTGCATCTTGCGCTGTCTGCGCTCCCGTCGCGCTTATCGGGCCGGCGGCTGAACATGCTCTTGCGGGAGCTGTCGCTGCGGCTTCATCTGGAAAACGGCGCGCCCTTTCTGTTGCTGCAGGCCCGCTGCGAGGAGCCGCATCTGATTCTCGAAAAAATGTTTCTGGATGTTCCTCCCCGATCCATGGACGTGGCGCCGGAAGATGAAGCATCCTTCCGTTACACGGTGACAGCACCCGGAGAAGACGGCATCTCCCGGTCCCGGTTTGAAGGAGCTGTAACCGACCTGGCCATTATGACGCACAACCGATCGCGAATTCTGGATACGCTGCGCATCTATGCAGACAATCTGATCGCCTTCGGCCACGGCAATCGCGGGGTTCGGATCCACGTCTTCGACGATTCCACGGATGACGGACGACCGGAACGGCAACGGTCGATTGAAGCTCTTGCCGCGTTGTATGAACTGCGGGGAATTCCCCTTTCGTATTTCGGACCGGAAGAAAAATCTTTGCTGAGAGAACAGTATCGATCAGCTCTTGAAAAATCTGTGTCGACGCCAGAGGACCGCGAGCGCTGCCGGCAGGGAATCGAAGCGACGATTGGGGAGGGCGGAAAAGGAGCCCAGCGGAACTGGATATTGCTCGAGCTGGGTGACCGTAACGTGGCGATGATTGACGACGATGTGTATCCCTGGGTTCAGGTCGCGCCAGGATGGCGGACCCGGCGAGTGGATGTGGACGTGCTGTCCATTCTCAATCGGGGAGCTTCGGTTCCCGGTGTACGTGCGCTTTGCTTCACCTACTGCGGAGTGCCGGACTGGGGGGAGGGAGACGCACTGCAGCTGCACTATAAGAATCTGCGGTTCGGCGTGGCCTGGCAGCGTGCGCGCTTGCCATCGTTTCGCTATGCGGGTCCTGGCGATCCGGGCTCCAGCCCGCGGGCCTGGCATACGGAGAACTGGAACCCGGTGACACAAGGAGGACTACTGGCGATCCTGGGACACACCCGGGGGCTGGCGAGCCGTGTCCCCTCCCAGGCGACCCTTGCCACCGATCTTCATTGCCAGGATTTTGTGATGGGCTGCGTGCAGGACGTTCTGAGCCGCCGTAAGGCCATTGAAAGCAGTTGGACCCTCTCTCCCCATGGAGCGGTGCATCATGGGCGCGATCAGACCGGGCGTTCTTCGGATAAGATTCGCACGGCACTGCACGAGGGATTGGGATGTATCTTTCGCCAGCTCATCCCGCTGATTGCCGAAGAAGCGGGAGAGGATCTTTTCATTTCCGGCGCCGCACCAAAGGACGTCATGACAAGTCTTGGGCGAACCATCGAAGATTGGCTCTCAGGGGGGAATCTCAAGCCGGATCTGATGCGCCGTAGCATGAACGACGGTATTCCCCTGGGGGATGGCATCCTGTCGGTGATCGAATACCTTCGTCATCTTTATTGGGCGACTGGCAGGACAGGATGGCTTTACTATCCGGAACGGAATACCTACCGGAGCGCTATCGAGACGGTATTTACCCGTTTTCACTGGGAGCGACTCCTCCAGCCGGAGGCCTCGCCGGAATTGACCGACCGGGAATGGGAACCGGCTCTCGGTATTCTGCATCAAGAACTTCTCGGATACGCCCGAGCCCTCCAGGTCTGGCCTAGCCTCACAGCCGTTGCGGATGCCCGCAAACGGCGGAACAGCGAGGAGTTGTAACGATGTGCGGGATCGCGGGGATCGTCGACCTTTGGGGGAAAAACACCGTGGAGCGGCCGGTGCTGGAGGCCATGGCAAAGACCCTCGTCCACCGCGGTCCCGACGACGCAGGATTCCATGTAGAGGACCGCTGGGGATTCGCCTTCCGGAGGCTTGCGATCCTCGACCTGACGACGGGGAATCAACCCCATTACAACGAGGACCGCACGATCGTCTCGGTCTGCAACGGGGAGATCTACAACTACCGGGAACTCAAGGAGACGCTGATCGCCAGGGGCCACCAATTCCAGACCACCTGCGACGTGGAGGTCCTCGTCCATCTGTACGAGGAGGAGGGCCGCGAATTCCTCAACCGCCTGAACGGACAGTTTTCCTTCGCCATCTACGACAGGGCGGAGCGGAACCTCTTTCTTGCCCGCGACCATGTGGGGATCACCCCGCTTTTTTTCACCGAAGCCGGCGGCTCCTTCATCTTCGCCTCGGAGGTCAAGGCGATTCTGAAACATCCGGCGGTCCGGCGGTCCGTCGATCTGACCGGGCTCGACCAGGTCTTCACCTTCCCGGGGACCGTGAGCCCGACGACGATGTTTACCGGGATCCACAGTCTCAAGCCCGGCCACTGCGTCACCGTCAGGAACGGGAAGGTGGAGATCCGGGAGTACTGGGATCTCAGCTATCCCGGGGAGGGGGAGGCTGGCGACGGCCGGCCGGAATCCTTCTACGTGGAGCAGCTCGATGAGCTCCTCAGGCAGGCCGTTCGCTACCGGCTCAACGCCGACGTCCCTGTCGGCTTCTACCTGAGCGGCGGCCTCGACTCCTCCCTGATCGCCGCGATCATCAGCGACGTCCATCCCGGAGAGCAGAGGCACTCCTTCTCGATCGGTTTTCACCAGCCCGACATCGACGAGCGGAAATACCAGCGTTTGGTGTCATCGCAGGTCAACTCGATCCACCACGAGATCCTCTTCGACTGGCCGGATATCATCAACCGGATCAAGACCGCGGTCTATCATGCCGAGTCGCCCCTGAAGGAGTCCTACGACACCTGCTCGCTCGCCCTTTCGGAGCTGGTGAGGAGCGAGGGCATGAAGGTCATCCTGACCGGCGAGGGATCAGACGAACTCTTCGGCGGTTACGTGGGCTACCGGTTCGACATGCTGCAGCGCGACGGGGTCGATGAGATCGACGATGCGGAAACCCAGATCGAGAAAGAGATCCGCCAGCGGCTCTGGGGCGACAGCCGGTTCCTCTATGAACGGGATTTCTTTGCTTTCCGGGAGACCAAGGCGGCCCTCTATTCGCAAGCCGTCGGGTCGATGCTGGATGATTTCTGTGCCGAAGGGCGGGAGCTGGTCGATGTCTCGAAGATGGTCGGCCGACATCCGCTCCATAAGAGATCCTATGCGGATTTCAAGCTGCGCCTTTCGGATCACCTGCTTTCCGACCACGGCGACCGGGTATCCCTCGCCAATTCCGTGGAGGCCCGCTACCCTTTTCTCGATCGGGAGGTGATCGAATTCGCCCGGACATTGCCCGTTTCGCTCCTGATGAGAGACGCGGCAGAGAAGTATATCGTGCGGCGGACCGCCAGACGGTATCTGCCCGAGGCAGTGGTGAATCGCCAGAAGTTCGGGTTCGTGGCGCCGGGAAGTCCCTATCTCGTGAAGCAGAATGTCCCGTGGCTCAATGACCTTCTCGCGTACGACAAGATCCAAAGGGAGGGATACTTCAATCCCGATACGATCGAGCGACTCAAAAAGACTTACCGGGGCGACAATTTTACGGTCAATCAGACCTTCGACAACGACCTGCTGATGACCGTCATCACCTTCGAGATCTTTCTCGAGATGTTTGCAATGCCGGATTTTAACTGAAGACGAGGCCGGAGGGAGGGGCGTGGCTATGATGAAGAGAATTGCGATGATCACACTGGTATCAGGGGCGCTGCTCCTGTGGTTCGGTCATGCCGGAGCAGCGGACCAGCCGGTTATGGACAGCCGATACCTCAAGGAACATTTCCCGGAGGTGTACCGGCAGATTTACCAGGAGGGCAGGGAGGCCGGCAGGAAGGAGGCCGAGGAAGCGCTGAAGAGTGGAGCCCCGCCTGCCCCGGCGGCAGCAGGACCCGCCCTGCCGGCAGCGGTTCCCGTCGCGGTGCAGCAGGCAAAACCCGACCTCGGCGCCTGGTGGGAGAAGAGCGCGCTCAAGTACTCGCCCGTACCCGAGCAGTGGCTCTTTCACGCCGAGGGGACGCTGGACCTCAAGTACAAGACGGGCAATACGAAGTCGGACCGATACAGTGGATCGGCGAGTCTGACGGTGCGGAAATCGCGTTTCACCAATACCCTCTCCTTTATGATCGAGAAGGAGTATTCGGAGGACCTTTCCCCGAGCGGCTCCTACACCAAATCGAAGGACGAGGATTCCCGCAGCATCCAGGATGCCCTGCGCTATGACCTGACGGAGCGGTTCTATGCGGAGGGTGGGTACATGTGGGAAAAGGACAAAAAGAACTACATCACCGGCCGGGACAGCTACTATGCGGGGCTCGGCTATACGCTTGTCGATACGCAGCGGCATCACCTGGACGTGTTTTTCGCCGGGGGATATGTGAATGAGAAGTATCCCAGCCTGATCCAGTCCTCCATGAACCTGGATCATCTCGAAGTGGGCGCCGCATACTTCCGTCAGGATTACCGGTGGAACATCACCGACCGCCTCACCTTCAAGGAGACCTTCCGGATCATCCAGAACCTCAAGAGCACCGAAGTCTTCAACGACGACGTGAACCGCCTTCAGGTGATCGGGGAGACCTACCGCTACCGGTGGTTCCTGATCAACGAGATCTACTTCAAGCTGATGCCGCACGTGAACTTCATGATCGGGTACAAGTACGAGTTCGACAGCAACCCCTGGCCGACGGTGGACAGGACCGACACGACGCTCAAATCGGGAATTCAATTCAGCTATTAGGAAGGATGGATCATGGGGAAAAAGACACTGGGCATACTGGGGGGCATGGGGCCGCTGGCGTCTCTGGCGTTTCTTCAGACGATATACGAACAGAACCTTGGCTGCTCGACCGAACAGGATTACCCCAACACCCTTCTCCTCTCCCTTTCGTCGGTTCCGGACAGGACCGATTCTCTGCTGAACAATGCGGGAAAAGCCTTGCAGGAGGCTCTGGTGAGAAACCTGAGTATCCTGAATGCCGCGGGCGTTGCGAAGATCGTGATCTGCTGCTTCACCTCCCACACCCTGCTCGACCGCCTGCCGAAAGAGGCGACCGGGACGGTCTTTTCGCTTGTCGACATGACGGCGCGGGAATTGCTGGTCCGCAGGGAGCCGTCGCTCTTGCTGGCCTCCCTGGGCAGCTATCAGGGCCAGGTCTTTCTCTCAACCGAAGAGGCTCAGAAGGCGAAGGAGTTCATCGTCCTCCCCGATGAGGCGGACAGGAGGACCATTCACGGGCTGATCTACGACAGTCTCAAGCAGGGGAAGGATGTAGATGCGGTGTATCGGGCGGTCCGCGGGCTGCTCGCCAAATACGGGTTGAAATCCTTCATCGCGGGCTGTACCGAATTTCACATCCTTACCCGCTCCATGGACCCCGACGCCCAAAACGCAATCGCCTTCGTGGATCCGCTCTTCACGATCGCCCGGCGGCTGGAGGATGTCCTGGATGGCCGGGATCCCCTGCGACTGGGCGTGTTCCCCCCTCATGAACGTCAGCAGCGTGATACGAATATGACTAATAATAGCGAGGAATTGTACGGCGATTGAACACACCTGACGTGAATTCTCTGGCAATAACAAATCAAATGAGAAGGGTGAAGATGAGTCGGATGAATGAGCGGCTGAAGGACATGTTATGTCGTTTTCTTATTTCTTTTTTGAGCATACATATTTTCATCTGCACGGGACAGTAAATCATGTATGGAACTTGGATGTTCAGGATCGTAGTAGACCATGCCCATGCTCAATGAAATGGAGTACCCTTTTTTCTCGTCGCTGGTATGCATTTCAATTCCTTTCTGCAAGCGATCGATGAGAATACTCGAATAATCCATGGAAGTGCCCAGCGCAAGGATTGCAAACTCGTCACCCCCGACCCGGGCAACGATATCCGATTTCCGGAAGGCCTCTTTGAGGATACGAGACACTTCAACGAGGGCCTCATCGCCTTTCCTGTGGCCCATGGAATCATTGATTTGCTTCAAGCCGTCAAGATCAGCGTATATGAGGAGCATGCCTTCTTTGGTTCTTTCTGCGATCTTGAGCTGCTGGTCTGCAAGGGAAAGAAAGCCCCGCACGTTGTATGAGAGTGGACTCGATAATCGAGGGAGTGCTGGCCAAGAAAAATACAGGTGGTTATGGATAATGACCGGTACGTCCGGTCGAGAGGCCGAGACGCGTGAGGATTCGAGCGATGCTTCTGGGGGAGGGTAATGGACGGACCCCCATGTATTCCATTTCCTGGAGTATGGCATTGGCCCCGTGCGTTCGGTCCCGATTATAGCGGTTGAGCCTGACCATTGCGACGATTTCTTCGATTTCACCCTTGCTGAAAGAAGTGCTGTCCATAGGCATTGTTGACGCTCATCATACCGGTGGGGGCCCGGCAGCCCCCCTTGATTAATAGGTTTA
>Ga0172368_10001487_pt1 | contig 31830 bp, 26 predicted proteins | sample Lak11m_FD_114540 | JGI IMG/M metagenome (GOLD analysis project Ga0172368, IMG submission 114540) | Freshwater microbial communities from Kabuno Bay, South-Kivu, Congo - kab_022012_11m | ecosystem: Environmental > Aquatic > Freshwater > Lake | place: Democratic Republic of the Congo: South-Kivu...
CGCCCCTACGTTGGGTAAAGGTATATATGATCAAAGAAAGAACGAATATCCGGAATATCGCGAGTATCGCGCACGACGACCACGGCAAGACAACCCTTGTGGATTATCTGCTTCGCCAGTCCCACACTTTTCGAGAAAACCAATTGGTCGCCGAACGTGTAATGGATTCTAATGACCTGGAACGCGAGCGCGGCATTACGATCCTTTCAAAGAATACTGCCATAACCTTGCCTGATCCAGAAACCGGCGAGACAGTAAAAATCAATATTGTCGATACTCCAGGACACGCTGATTTTGGTGGTGAGGTCGAGCGGGTCATGAACATGGTGGATGGAGTTCTGCTCCTGGTGGATGCAGCAGAGGGACCCATGCCGCAAACGCGTTTTGTCCTTAAGAAGGCACTTGAGCGTGGCCATAAGGCTGTAGTCGTAGTTAATAAGGTTGACAGGAAAGATGCCGAACCCTCCCGGGTTTTGAATGATACCTTTGATCTGTTTGTGGAACTGGGTGCCTCGGATGAACAGGCTGATTTTCCGGTTATTTATGCCCAGGCTACGGCTGGCAGGGCTGGATTAACACCTGACCTGGGACCAGATTTACAGCCATTATTCAACACAATTCTTCGGCATATCCCTGCTCCAAAGGTGGATATGGATGCGCCGCTCCAGATGCTTGTAACTACATTGGGATATGATGATTATCGAGGGGTCACAGCGGTCGGCAGGATTTTCGCGGGAACGATAAAGGTTGGCCAGAAGCTGGCACGTTTGAAGATTGATGGTACAAATTCCCCGGAAACTGCCCGCTACCTGTATGTTCATCATGGACTTGGTAAAGTTGAGGTGAATGAAGCCAGCGCGGGAGAAATTATCGCCCTGGCCGGTTTGGAAGGGATTGCGATCGGCGAGACCCTGGCAGATCCAATGAATCCAGTGGCTTTGCCCACGATCAAAGTCGAAGAGCCCACAGTGCGAATGACGTTTGGTGTCAATACATCTCCATTTTCCGGTCGGGAAGGAAAGTGGAGCACTTCCCGGAAATTGCGCGAACGACTATATGACGAATTGAGAACCAATGTATCCCTGCGTGTGACGGAGACAGAATCCGCAGAGACTTTTCTTGTTTCTGGTCGAGGGGAATTGCACCTCGCAATCCTGATCGAGACGATGCGCCGCGAAGGATATGAATTTCAGGTATCCCGTCCTGAAGTAATTTTTCACAACGCGGATGATGGCACCTTGCTGGAGCCATACGAAGAAGTGCATATCGAAACCAGCGCAGATACTGTTGGTGTGGTGGTTGAGATGCTTGGTGGGCGGCGCGGCAGGATGATGAACATGGAGGACACTGGTGATGGGCATGTGCGCCTGGTGTATATCGTGCCTACGCGTGGTTTGCTCGGTTTCAGATATCAATTCCTGACAGCAACACGTGGAATGGGTGTCATGCATTCACTTTTCAATGGATATGATGAACTGGCGGGAGCCATGGCGACCAGATCAACCGGTTCACTGGTTGCAATGGAGGCAGGTGATACAACAGCATATGCGTTGAAGAGCGCAGAAGAGCGTGGAGTGTTGTTCGTAAATCCGGGTTTACAAGTCTATATGGGTATGGTTATTGGTGAAAATAGCCGCGGGGGCGACATAGCCATCAACGTGTGTCGAAAAAAGCACCTGACCAACATGCGTTCTTCCCGTGGAGACATGGAGATTCGCCTAACACCTCCCCGGCAGATGTCAATCGATGAAGCTATTGAATATCTTTCAGATGACGAGCTGTTGGAAGTAACTCCAATGAACTACCGGATACGCAAGCGCATTCTGGAGACAGAAGAACGTGGAAAGCAAACAAAGAAGGCAAAAGAAGCCCTGGAAGAATAGGCTGGTTCTGTGCATGGTTGGCAGTTAATTGATTTAGATAAAAAAATCGCAGATTCATGCGATTTTTTTTATTCATGCTCTGTAATGAGAGGCAGGCATACAGTGAAAACTGAGCCTTTACCCACTTCGCTTTCAAGATTAATAGTACCTTTCATCAGTGAGACCAATTCCGAAACGATTGACAAACCCAGCCCGGAACCGCTCGTTATGACTGGTGCCTTGGTATCGATCTGTTGAAATGCCTCAAAAATCCTGTTTTGCGCTTCAATCGGGATGCCAATTCCCGTATCGCGAACCCGCATTGACCAATGATCTTGATCCGCAAGATATATATTTACGTTTACGGCGCCATGGTCGGTAAATTTAAGGGCGTTATTAACAAGATTGAGCAGTATTTGTTTTAACCAATATGGATCGCCAATTATTTTATCTGGTACGCCAGGATCAATATCAAACGATAAAGACAGGTTTTTCTTTTTTGCGAGATATTGGACCGTGGACCGAATACCCTCGATCAATTCATCCGGAATGAATTTGCGTTCCTTTATTACAATTCGTCCGGTCTCAAATTGTGCCTGCCCGATAATATTATTTATAAACACCAGTAATTTATTGGTACTGTCAAGAATTTCGACTGTCGCATTCTCCTGTTCAAGAGAAAGCGGTCCAAACGATCCGGTGTGCAACATTTCGGCATAGCCCATTATGGTACTGAGCGGTGTGCGCAGATCGTGGTTGACGTTTGCCAGCAGTTGAGTCTTCAAGCGGTTTGCCTCGATAGCCTGCTTATGCGCATCGTGGATTTGTTTCTCTTTACGATTAAATTCTGTAACATTAGTGAAAATTACCAGATATCCCGTCAGTTTATTTCTCTGGTTTAAGATCGGATCCGTCCGTAAATTGTAATCCTGGTTTCGAATTGTGATTTCCTGGATATATTTATCTCTGCTTGGGTTATACCTTTCCCATTCAGGTAGTAATTCGGTAAATCTGTTTCCAATGTAATCATCACTTTGCTCGAAAAGTTTTATTGCCACTGGATTAATCTCAACAATTTGCTCCTTGTAATCCAGAACAACCACACCCTCTGTCATGGATTTAAAGATAAAATCCTGGGCAATTGGCAAAATATCCGAAAGCCTCACCTTGAGAAACCCAATCAGGAATATGAAATTTGTAAATGTTAACATGAAGGGGGTGATATCCAGGCCAAATAGGGGAATGAGCCTGGTAACATATGCCAGATTCGCAGCCCATGGCAATAAAATACCAATCAACATGATGATCGCCTGGTTTCGAAATAGTTTTTTTGATTTGATGATCGTTTTTGTAAGGAAAAAAGCGGATGTGACGATCAAAACATAGGAATAAATAAGGATGATGTAGAGACCAATCCCATACTGCAATTTCAGCGGCGAAACATCTTGATTTGATTCCAGACTGGCCGTGGTCCAAATGAGACCGACCTGGTCATTTGAGAGTGCCAGTAAAACGCACAGAAAAGGGATGATACCCAATAATAAACGTTTTGTAAGTGTCAGCCAACCTCTTCCACCCGAGAGATCCACGGTGAACCAGAAGATGCCAGGCACAACGAAGGGGATGGCGGTGAATTGGATTTTCTTCCAGATAAGTTTTTCGTCCAGGGACACAGAAACCAGTTCCATGGCATAGCCAAAAATCCATAACGCTACGGCGATGATCAGCACGATAAGGCTGGTCCGCCCATGCGTTGATGGACTGCCAAGAATCCTGATAATAAGAACAATCGATATGCCAAAGCCCACTGCAAGGAAAAAAATAAAGATCAAATGGTTGGGATCCATCGATTTCCTTTACTTAAAAAAAGTGGATCATTCTACTTGATATCAATTAATTTGGCATTTGATATCAAAATAAGAACGGCAGGGGGTAGTTCAAATATCGCATTGGGAGTTCCAGCTGCTGCCCATACCGTTGTGTGGTTCATTAAATCCTTATCCATGTAGGTTTCGATTTGTATATTATGTGCCAGGGGAGGGATTCCACCAATAGCGAAGCCAGTCGAGTTTCTAACAAAATCAGGATCTGCTCGGGTTATTTTCTCTCCGATGAGCTCCCTGAACCCCTTTTCGTTAACCCTGTTTGTACCGCTTGTAAGTACCAGGATGGGTTTTTCGGAGACATCCCCTTTGAAAACAAGCGATTTAACAATTTGTCCCAAAGCGCACCCGGCAGCATCAGCCGCTTCCTGGGCAGTTCGGGTTACCTTTTCAGTCTCAATCACCGTAAAATCGTAACCGGCTTTAAAAATTGCGTCCTGAACTTTCTGAGCCGAAGAAGATAAAAGTTTCACCATCGTAATTGTCCTCATTTGAGAAGGAAAAAGAGCCCCCTGCTGGAATATCACTTGACCAAACTATATGTGAATTTTACTTGATTGCGGCGATAACTCCAGCAAAGCTATCTCGAACTCGTTCGAGGTGGCCAGCCAACATTTCTAGATTTTCTGCCTGTGTTTCGGAAAAATAGCCCCATGCGATTGTTTCATTGCTAATTCCAAGGGTACCGCCTGTGATTTCAGCCTCAAAACTCAAAGCAATTATGTGCACTTTGTTTCCATCCGGATAGATAATCAGTTTATTGGGGTCGCTGTAAACTCCGGTCATTCTGGTAACGTGTACCACCAATCCTGTTTCTTCCCACACCTCTCGGGCACATGCCTCGGCCACGCTTTCGCCAGGTTCCACGCGGCCACCGGGTAAGCACCATTGGTCATTATCTTTTCTTTGGGTCAACAAGACCCTGGATCGGGATTCGTCAAAAATAACAGCAGAACAGCCCAACCTTAATTCACCTTCCCTGGCAATTCGTTCACCAAATACTACCCTCGTTTTATCCAAAACGACCTCCAAAGGTGAGATTTGTGAAGGCGCGAACCACGGCACCTGTCTACTTTACAAAAGTTCCATTTCGCAAATCCTTCAAGGCTTCTTGTATTTCTTCAATGGTATTCATCACAAAAGGTCCATAAGGCACAATGGGTTCATTGAAAGGGGCGCCAGCAATAAGCATAAATCGGAAGTTCGATCCCGGGGTTGCCTTGGCTTGTACGGTATTGCCTTGATCAAATGAAACCAGTTTGACCGCTGATATTTCTTTTGAACCGGTAAAGCCATTTTCATTACTTGCGAACAGCCCCTTTCCTTCGAAAACATAGGCAATCACGGTGTGGCCGTGAGGAATTTCCTGTGAAAATTCAGAATCCGGCGAGATGGTAACATCGAAATATAACGGGTTGGCGGCAATTTGTGTTACAGGTCCCGCAATGCCATCCAATTCGCCCGCCACAACTCGAATTGTTGTCCCATTCTTTTCAACCCGAGGGATCGAGCTTGCTTTGACTTCCTGATAGCGAGGTTGAGACATTTTTAAATTTGCCGGCAGGTTTACCCACAATTGAAACCCATATATGTTTCCGCTCAGCCCTCGCCGAGGCATTTCTTCGTGCAAAATACCGCGACCGGATGTCATCCATTGCACATCTCCCGAACCAATCATGCCGGAATTTCCCAGGCTGTCGCGGTGATTGACTGATCCATCCAGGATGTAGGTCACGGTTTCGATGCCGCGGTGTGGATGCATGGGAAACCCGCGTATGGGTCCCTCTACCGGATCATTAAATGCAAAATGATCAAACAACAAGAATGGGTCAAAAAGATTGCTTGGATTGGGGGATATCGAGCGCCGGAGTTTGACTCCAGCACCTTCCATTACAAATTGAGGGTCAATTATATTATTTACACTTCTGATCTGATTCATTTTTGGTCCTTGTATTCAAATGGATTACATGTAATAGGAATGAAATAAAGTAACTCTAATCATTTTTAATACAATTGTTGAAACCGGCTCAGGGAATATAACCGGTATCGTAATTAATTAATTCCAAACCCAAGCGTTCCGCAATTTGCTGTTTGAGGGATGGAATTATTTCAAGGTAGGATGACGACACATTTGATACGTCAACGTGCAGCACTTTTTCTTTTGGTAAGCCGGCCAGCCAAATATTCAAAAAAGATTCGAGTTGGGCCAAATCTTCCGGCCTGGTTATATTGATCCTGCTGCGAGACTTAAGACGGTCGAGAATTATTTCGCGTTGGGCTGTAAGGTGGATGATGAGGTCCGGTGTGGATAATTTGGCGCGGCAGAAGTTATAAAATCGCTCGCAAAGGTGAAATTCATTATCATTAAGAAAGCCCAGAAAATGAAATAGATGCGTAAACCCATGAAAGTCCTGGTCGAGGCCCCCATCAACCAGGGATGTTTGATGGAATTTTCTCAGGGTTGATTCCTGTTCGGCTCGAAGCAGTAGATAGTCAATTTGATTTGCCAATGCGTAGGTTTTATCAACCAAAAACGCTGTTTGAAAAGGCCGTGCATCATGCTGCTCAAGCCCGGTCACAAATTCCCCGCTTGCGGAAAGTGCCCGCGCAAGAGTTGTTTTACCCACGCCTGTAATTCCAATTATCGCAATGAGTTTTCCCATAACTGTATTATCCCATCAAATAATGAAAAATTCCAAGCTCGAAATTGAAGAATTGATCGCACGATCCAAGTTGACTTGGTCTACCCCACCAAATGTTGAAAAAAGTTACAAATCTGAACGGCACGAATTTTTTTCAGATCATCTACAGGAATACTCATCTTGCCTGTCGATGGATATGGAGACTAAAGGTATAATTTGGAACGATAAAATTTTTAATGAAAAGGGCATTATGAAATCCGTATTAAATTTTTGGAAAAAAGATGTAATCAATAAACTCATCGTATTGGTCTCCATCGGGGTAGTGGTGGGGGCAATTATTATCGGGTATTTACTTCTCACTATGAAAAGCGATAGTATTTTTTATGAGGTATTCTCGCCGGTATTGGGAAAACCCGATGGTGTTCCAACCATGGCAGTGTCAGTTACAGTTGACAAACCAACAGAAACGGCATTCCCCATACCGACTTTTACTGAATTTCCCAGTGTAGAACCAGCGAGAATTGAACTCATCACCGATACTCCTTCTGTAGTAATAGAAATACCAACCCAGGCATTGATCCAAGCGACTGCCACAGTTTTACCTGCTTCACAGGTGACTGTTCAATCATCCGTTCAGGCTTCCGCATGTATCCCTGACAATCCACCTCAGTCGGGCAAGGTTTTGGATGTGATCGATGGAAACACAATAAAAGTACTCATCAACGACTCTGCATATACGGTGCGTTATATTGGAATTGAAGTTCCAAGATTTAGGCCTACTGCCGATTATTTTGGACAAGAAGCTGATTTCAAAAACGCAGAATATGTTTTTGCAAAAGAGATCATCCTTATTGCGGATAAAGTTGATAAAGATGATGCTGGCCGCTTGCTTAGATATGTCAAGTCTGGGGATGTATTCGTAAATTATGAATTGGTCAAGCAAGGGTTTGCTTCCGCAATCGCCGGACCGGCTGCATGCGCATCACTATTTCAGGATGCAGAACTTTCCGCCAAGCAATTAAAATTAGGAAAGTGGAATCCTACTCCAACACCTCCTTCCCCATAAACCAACACGAGAATCCAATAGATTAATTGAATTATTCGTTTTACTACCCACGGATAGTGAAAACCGAAAAAGTGCTTTGACCCCTGGTAATTGTAGCGAATATTTATCAGGATCGATGGTATTTCCCTGGCATTTCTTGGTGGTTTTCCATAATATCACCATCAAATTAACCTTAAATCCGTTAATGATCCCCTGTAACCAAAAATTTTAAGGGTATGTGAGTGTAAATTACGATATAATCTTTTGGTTATGACTATTATCAATCCAGAATCCGCCGGAAAAGAGCGGACGCAACTTACAAAAGGCATAATTCTTGCCATCAAAGAATTGGCAAAGCAAAGTGGTTCAGACACTGAATCGCGTGATATGGCAGCATTTATCTCTCTTGCCTTATCGCAAATATCAGATGGAATTGATGTTTCTGTTGCTGCTTGGGAAAAGCGGGGATATTGGGTAAAGGCTGATAAATTCCGAATGGAGTGGATTTGGGCGGGAATTTACGCAGACAAAATGAAGACAGCTGTTCTGGCGGATGATTGGGTAACGATCGCATTAACTATGACACAAGTGGCCCAAAAACTTGCCAAAGTTCAGGTTCCATCCGGACACAGGTTGGGAAAACCATGGGTGGGCGCCTGGAAGTCGTTATCGACAGCGAAATGAATTTTCCTGCGAAAGAGAACGAAAGAGAGGATCTTGCAGAAACACGACCTGTGCGACCAGTTCCATCGCTAGGTTCGTTCCAGCAGATCCGGATTCCCCCCAGAATCGGAAAAAATAAGCGCACCCTGCCGCTACCAATCATCCTTGTTTTGATTGTCATTTTATATTTTATATTACCTTTCCGAACGAATTTTCTGATTTTGGGGATAGATTCAGGTCTTGGTCGTGGTGAATTTGGGCGGACTGATACTATCATTCTGACAACCATTTCCCCTTTGCGGCCATATGTTGGTTTGCTTTCCATTCCGCGAGATTTATGGGTAGTTATTCCTGGCGTGGGTGAGAATCGAATTAACACAGCTTATTTTTTTGCAGAAGTTCAGAAAGCTGGAGATGGTCCAGGGGCGGCATTACAGACTGTCGAAAAAAACTTTAACGTACCGGTAAAATACTTCATCCTATTACGAATGGATGGATTGTTAAATTTTCTTGATGCGATTGGAGGAGTGGATATTGACCTTGCAAAACCATCGGCTGGATATGATGCAGGTCATTATCATCTTAATGGACAGGAAGCGCTTGCCTTTGCTCGCAGCAGGGCAGGATCTGATGATTTTTCTCGAATGGCACAAGGTCAAATCTTATTGAAGGGCATTGCCAGGCAATTTCTTGAACCCGGCACATGGGTTCGTTTTCCACAATTGATGAGCGCAGCGAATGAAACAATTCAAACCAATATTCCTGTCTGGTTATGGCCACGCCTGGGTCTTGCTTTTATTCGCGCGGGACTTGGTTCGATCGACAGCCAGGTCATATCCAGGGTGATGGTTCACCCATTCGTTACCTCTCAAGGCGCACAAGTGTTGGCGCCGGATTGGGATGCAATTGAAAAGGTTGTCAGGCCAATGTTTGGCATCTGGTATCTTCCCGCGTGGTAAGGGTCCTCCTTTGAATTAAGGTAAAAAAAATCTATTACGTCTACTAAAGAGTGCAGGATTAGGTGATTTTTTTATCTCACATGGTGTTCTCTTATATTCATTTGTGTTTGAGGCAAATGCACAAGCAAAAGCACTATCAAAATTAGCAATTCTAGGGTTATGCCTTATAATTAAGGAGTTCACTCTGTAACTGAAGGCGCTGGGTTTTATCGGTTATCCAAAATATTCTTTTTTCTGAAACGATATTGGTTCGTCAGTGCGAATATTGCGGTCTCTGTTTATATCGGTGATTTACCGAATGATTGCCGCGGGACATAGAGTTTTATGAGTTTATTACCTCCACAATTTCCCCGTAATAAGAACTCGTACGGAAGCAAAACCCCTGAGGTTAATCCCAATAGTGGATCGAGGGTGCAGGCGATGTTTGAAATCCTTACCAAGTATTATGGTTGGATTATTTTTATTATGGGGACGATCATTATTGTTGAACAGACACGAGAGCACCAATTAATAGGTATACAATCGGATCAAGATGTTGTTTTTTATTATGGCGAAATTATATTTTTTCTGTTATTACTTGTTTTGATCGGGCTGCTTATCCGAAGATTGTTGAAAGCATTGGCCGAAAAATCCCAGGCCATTAACATCTTGAAATTGAAACAGACTTTTGTGTCCAAACTTTCTACCAGTCGTGGGATCCCTGAGTTAGCTAAATCCATGGTTCGACAAGTAGCCATAATCGTTCCAGATGTCGGAATTGAGTTATATATCAACGAGGCAAACAAGGATTGGTTTATCAGGGTTAATCACACTGGGTTAAATACTGATATTCAAAACAGTAACGATTTGCCTGAAAATATTGAAGCCTTCCCGTGTGCGGACTGTCTGATTAATAATAATGGCAGGATTGGGTCATTACGAACCTGCCAGCGACCGGAACACACGCTCGACCTCGAAAATCAGGCCGGGTATTGTCTCCCGTTAGTGTATGGCGCCTCACCAATCGGTTTGTTATTACTTTACTTTCCTAAAAACAACGCAATTTCGACCGAACAGATGGAACTTCTGGATAACGTTTCCGGGGAAATGTCAAATGCGATTGGAATGGTCATGGAAATCCAGGCGCGTGAAGAAGCCAGGGTAACTGAGAAAATCCAAAGTGTGCAGCTTGATATTGCTCGTGATTTGCATGATACGGTTGGGCAGAATATCGGTTATTTACGGATGCAATTGGATAATTTGACCGAGAAAAACATCGATGGACAATCTGATTTAATCATGGAAATAAGAAGCATGTCCAGGGTGGCAAACGAATCTTATGACCTGGTGCGTGGAACGTTGGCGGTTCTTCAGGCAGATAACTCTGCCGATTTGCTATATATGTTTTCTCGTTATGCGGAGCAAATTGCTGAACGATCAAATTTTAAGATTAATTTTAAAAATACGGGAACTCCCAAGACCTTAACCGCTGGGCGATTGAGGCACTTATTTTATATATTTCGCGAAGCTCTCAGCAATATCGAAAAACATGCTCATGCCAAGCTTGTGGATGTGGAATTTACCTGGGATGCGAAAAATTTAACCCTGGTAATTTTCGATGATGGAAACGGATACGACTTGGCCCGCACTCAAAAGGTGGATGCGCATTATGGGTTGAAATTCATGAGAGAGCGAGCCATCATATTAAATGGCTCGATAAAGGTCACTTCGGAAATAGGTATTGGAACGAAGATTAAAGTAATTGTTCCTTGTGATGAAAAGTAAAACACATCAAACCTTTTGAAATAGTAAATCAGCGGGAATAAAAATGATCAAAGTAATTATTGTTGACGACCATATATTGTTTAGAGAAGGTTTGAGGGCGATCATCGGCTCTGAGACTGATATTGAAATTGTTGGTCTGGCTGGTTCTGTATCTGAAGCCGTGGAAATTATTCATGAGTCGAAACCGGATATAGTGTTGATGGATTTTAGTTTACCGGATGGGACAGGCGTGGATGCAACGCGGGCAATCCTGGCTGATAATCCGAAGTGTAAAGTCTTATTCCTAACGATGTCTGAAGATGATGATGATTTATTTGCCGCCATCTGGAGTGGGGCCAAGGGATATCTTTCGAAGAATTTGCGCCCATCAAAACTTGTCGGAGCAATTAGAGCTGTGCAGGAAGGCGAAAGCGCCATTTCTCCTCAAATGACGTTGCGGTTGATGGAAGAGCTATCGCGAACTAAACCACCTGAAGTGCCGATCGACCCCCGCCTTTCAAAATTAACAGATCGAGAATTGGATGTCTTGTATGAACTTGCGTCGGGCAAGACGAACCAAGGGATTGCCGAAGCGCTATTTCTGGCCGAAAATACTGTAAAATACCACATGCATTCCATTCTTGGGAAATTGAAGCTATCTGATCGGAAGGCTGTGGCGAATTTTGCGAAGGAGCATGGGCTTCTAAAGAAAAAATGATTACTGGGGTCAACGGTTGTTTGTTCAAAGGCTGGATGATTTTGTACTGCTTTCGAATGGGGGATTACCGCTAACATCGCAATTGGTTACATATTTCACTATTGGGACTCTGGCATTAAGTTTATACTGAAGGCTGGTACTAATATTCCGGATATGGGTAGTCAAGAGATTAATTGTCCATGCAGAGAAAAACTCCAGTTAACGATTCCGGACCAGTGAAGAAATTTCGAGTTGGTTGTCCTGCCCATAATTGCGGCGGTCGTTGTGTTTTAGTAGCTCAGGTTCAAAATGGCAGGATCATTCATCTCGATCCAGATGATCGGGCAGATTCCATCGCCAGCCCGCAACTACGTGCCTGTATAAGAGGCCGTTCTTACTTGCGGCGACAATACCACCCAGACCGGTTGTTATTTCCGTTAAAAAGATCAGGTGAGCGGGGGAGTGGGAGTTTTTCGCGAATATCCTGGGACGATGCCTTGAACGAGATTGCGTCCAGGTTTGTACAGGTTAAAAAACAATACGGACCATCCGCTTTTTTTGTCCCGTACGGGACTGGTTCGTATAACCAAATAAATGGTTCGCAAGTTGCCAGTCGACTTATGAACCTTTACGGGGGTTGCCTTGGATTTTACAACTCATACTCCTGGGCTGCCACAAACCTCGCAACTCCAACTGTATATGGCACCCTGATAACCGGTAATCAGCGTCAGGATTGGCTCAACACAAAATTTCTCATTATGTGGGGTTGGAATCCTGCAGAAATGCGGGATGGTACAAACAGCGACTATTTTGTTAAACTCGCAAGAGAAGCTGGTGCCAGGGTTGTTTGTATTGACCCACGCCATACTCTTAGCGCCGCCGGTCTGGCAGATGAATGGATACCTATCCGGCCTGGAACAGATGTCGCGATGATGAGTGCCATGGCGTACGTGATGATAACCGAGAAACTCTATGATGTTGAATTTGTTGAAACTCATTGCATAGGGTTTGATCAGAATACTATGCCAGTGGAAGGGCAGGAAAGTTTCTGCGATTACATTCTTGGATCGAGAGATGGTATTCCAAAAACCCCGGCCTGGGCTGAGGCAATTACTGCGATACCTGCTGCAACTATCGAGCGCATAGCGCGGGAATATGCTGGCAATAAGCCGGCCATTCTGTATCAGGGTTATGGCATGCAGCGCAGAGCATACGGTGAGCAAGTTGTCCGCGCCGGGTGTGTGTTGGCTGCGATCACGGGAAATGTTGGGATTCCCGGAGGTTGGGCGGGCGGGTTGGGTTTGCAGGCGCCTGACGGGGGTGCCTTATGGAGTGTTTTCCCAACTGGCGAAAACCCTGTAAAAGCGAAAATACCGGTCTTTTTATGGACCGAAGCGTGTATCCGTGGAAAACAGATGACCTCCGCTGATGGATTACTCGAAGCGGATCATCTCGATAACAATATTAAATTGATTTACGCAGTAGCCTCCAATTGCCTGATCAACCAGCATGCTGATATTAACCGAACCATTAAAATCCTTCAAGACAAGAGTCTGGTTGAATTTATTGTTGTACAGGATAACTTCCTCACTTCGAGTGCTCGATTCGCGGATATCGTTCTACCTGCGTGCACACAGTTCGAAACCTGGGGAGTAGAGGATGGCTGGAAATACGGTGATGAAGTAATTTTACAACCTAAACTGGTTGAACCTCCCGGAGAGTGCAAATCCGATTTCCGAATTTGCGCTGAGCTAGCTGAGCGGCTCGGTTTTGGTGAATTGTTTACTGAAGGTAGAGACGAAATCGGTTGGACGGAAATTTGTCTGGATGAATTCCGAAGGTTACGTTATCCTGAATTGCCAACTCTCAAAGAATTTCTCGAAAAGAATATCGGAGCCTGGACCCAACCGGCAGTCCTGCCGGCAGTCGCTTTCGAGGATTTTCGTCGCGATCCTAATTTGCACCCCTTGAGCACACCCAGTGGCAGGATAGAGATTTTTTCAAGACAGTTATTTGAGCTTGATCTACCCGAAACAGTTCCGGCAATCCCAAAATATATCCCAGAATATGAAAACTCAAATTCTTTAGAGAGTTTTGTGGAGATGACGGATCAAGAGTTGAGTAGGGGAGCGAAATACCCAAATAAAACCGGTATGGATGGGTTTCCTTTGCAGGCTATTGGGCACCATGGTCTACACAGGGTCCACTCCACGCACGATAATAACGACTGGTTGGAGGAAGCATTCCCGCAGCGGGTATTTATCAATCCGTTGGATGCCTCGGTGCGCTCTATAAAAGATGGGGATTTCGTGCGTGTGTTCAACCAGCGTGGGGCAATGATTAGTACATGCCGCATAACTCCACGCATCATCCCCGGAGTAGTGGATGTTCCACAGGGGGCATGGTATGCCCCTGATGATCAGGGGTTGGATTTTGGCGGCAATATTAATGTACTGACTTCGTCCAAATGTACACCGTTCGCATTTGGCTCGACCCAGCATACTATCATGGTTGAAGTTGAGCGTTACCGCGGAGAAATCCCAACCGGAAGAGTAAATGGATCAATGAAAACGCCAAAGATGGAGCGTCTACCTCGGTGACTAAGGCCTTTGTTTTTGACGCATCTGCATGTACTGGTTGCAAGGCTTGCCAGGCAGCATGCAAGGATAAGAATAACCTGCCTATAGGTGTACTATGGCGCCGGGTATATGAAATATCTGGTGGTTCCTGGCAGCATAACGGATCCAGTTGGATCAATAATGTGTTTGCCTATAACTTTTCAATTGCGTGCAATCACTGTACCCACCCTAAATGCGCAGGAGTGTGTCCGGTCAACGCTTACAATGTACGCACAGATGGCATCGTCATACTTGATTCATCCAAATGCATCGGTTGTGGATATTGCAATTGGGCCTGCCCTTATTCCGTACCCCAGTATGATCATGAAGCCGGTGTAATGACAAAATGCGACTTCTGCTTTGATAGCATCGATTCCGGGGATGCCCCAGCTTGTGTAAAAGCCTGCCCGATGAGAGTGTTGGAATTCGCAGAAAATATTGATGACGAAATAACAAGGCCAGGGATGGCATTATGGGAAGTGCCAGCATCAGCCCATCCATTCCCTCTACCGAATTACTCCCGGACCGAGCCTCATGTGTTGCTTCGAGTTCACCCTGGGATGACTGTTGATGCAGAAAAGAGGGTTGCTAATCTCGAAGAAGTTAAACCCGCAGACGCAAAAAGCGAACTCCCTTTAATTTTTTTTGGATTACTCATCCAGATGGGAATAGGCGCATTTTGGGCATCGCAGTGGATATTAATGCCATTGTATGAATCAAATAAATCTTCCCCCTTCTTCGTTTCTCTGATGACAAATATGGTCATCGGATTTTGTGTAATCACTGGCACATTGGCATCTTTTTTTCACCTTGGTTTGAAGCGAAATGCATGGCGTGTGTTGGCCAATTTACGCAAATCCTGGCTCAGCAAGGAAATTCTGTTTCTGGGCTTTTTTTCTGCAGCATGGTTGAGTTGGATTGTCACTCAAACATCATTCCTGGGTTGGCTGGCATCGTTCACCGGTTTTGGTTTTATATACAGCATGTGGAACGTATACAGGCTGCGAAGCATGCCGGTCTGGAACCGGCACAAGACCCTTTTTGCGTTTTTAATTTCAGCCATTTTGTTGGGTCACTGGGTTTTGGTGCCGGTAATGTTGATCCAATCCAGATTGTTGGGAATTCATATTCCTGGAGTGTATATCGGATGGATTGCCTTTCTATCCATCCCTTTTTTGGTGGGGGAGATAGTCATATTTTTGCAGGATTATCGATTTAAAACAAATATTCTTGGAAAATTGCGTTTCGGTTTGATAATTCTGGTATCGGGCAGCATGATCGTTATAGCATTCACACCGGAATCGATTTGGGTCTGGTTAGGGATTGCGTTATTCATAGGGCTTTTTGTGGAAGAATTGATTGGTCGTTGGTCTTTTTATGATGAGCTGGTCCAACGAATATTGTGATGGGCTCTGGTTTCATTAATCTAAGAATCTGCCACTGGTCCTGTTGCCGATAAATATACTGAATGTGGTTAACCATCCCCCATGAACTCGAATCGAATTTGGAATTTCACTTCGTAACCTATTCGGATTTTAGTAGGATGGATTCAATTTCCTCCAGGGTTTCTACAATGGCGTCAGGATTGGTATTAAATCGCCGATGTTCAGAAATTACCTTTGCCCTGCGCTTGATCCATATTGTAAAAAACCCAAGGGGACCTGCTCCGCCGATATCAGCGTCAAGTCGATCGCCAACCATCGCAATTTCATCTGGCATAAGCTTCCATGAATTCAAGGCCAATTCGAAAATATGGGGGTGAGGTTTCCTATAACCACAGGCAGCGGAGGTCAGGACAAAGTCAAAATAATGCTCAATATTAAATTTGTCGACAAGTTGGGAAACATCACGATCGTCCCCTGCATTTGAAATTAATCCAAGTCGGAATCCGTGATTCAGTAAATTTTCAAGCACTGGTATGGCATCGGATTCCAATTGCCAGTTTTGCTGTGTTACTGCGTAAAATCCGTCAAGGGCTAGCCGAAGTATTTCCTCGTTTAATTCTGGATGCCCATTTTCATCCAAAAGCTGTCTGAGGATTACCAGGGTGCTGGTCTCCATTAAATTGCGCTCCCGATCGAGGTAGTATTCATCCAGTCTTTTTAGAAAATCCTCGTAAAATGTTTCGCAATTAATCTTAATGCCACTGGCACATAACGTGTCAGAAAGTTTGATGCCGGCACGTTCGAAGATTGGTGGCCAGGGATCTGGTGAATACATCAATGTGTCGCCAAGATCGAAGATGACAGCGCGTATTATCTGGGTCATGATTATTTACCGGTTTGCCGATTATTCTTGATAACTGGTATCACCCACTCTTTAGATATATGCCGGATGGATCCAGTTCTTCGCGTAAAATTCTTAATTCCTTCTCGGTAACAGGGTTCGTTGTCCGCAAGTGATTTGCAACCTGGAGGTCCCAGCCAGTATTTTCTTTTGCCTGCTCAACCGTTTTGCCCGGGTGGAGTGCAGTCAGTATCAATTCCCCGTTCTCATTAGGTTCCAAAAACCCAATATCTGTTACTACCCCAATCGGACCCTTTCCACGCAATCCGGAATTGGCCCGTCCGGTGCAGCCATCCAGGTATCCTGCTGATGTTAAAAAGTCTACTTTTTCTGGGAAGCGCCTTTTTTGATGAGGTGTCATTATATAGCACCGGTTTGCCCATGCAGCGATTTCTTGAGCTCCACCTGAACCAGGCAAGCGCACCTTGGGGTGGTTGTAATCTTTTCCAACGATCGTAGCGTTGATGTTACCAAATCGGTCAATTTGAGCGCCACCGAGAAAACCAACATCCACGTTCCCGCGCTGTAGATAAAGAGTGAATATATCGTACATACTTACAACCGAGAGTGCTCCACTTACCAGGGTTGGATCGCCGATGGAGAGCGGCAGGCGGGCGGGTTCTGCGCCAATTACGCCGGCTTCGTAGATCATGGTCAGGTTGGTAGCGTGGGTTCTTTTGGCAAGGTTACAGGCCAGGTTGGGTTGACCCACTCCGACAAACACAACTTCCCCATCTTTGAGCAATCGGGCAGCGTTGACGATCATGAGTTCGGCTGATGAATATGTTAATTCGGTCATAAAACCTCCTTTAGAAATCTCATTATAGATAAATGCGTTTCTCCCGGTCGTTCCAAGGGTACCAGATGAGTGGAATTCTCGATTGAGTCTATGGTTGTGCCTGGACGAATATGTTTCACTCTATTGGCAGTTGTGCTTATGAATGTATCCGTCTCCTGTCCGCGAATGATGAGAATAGGTAATTTCAGGTTTGGTAACCCCCACCAAAGATCCATATCGCGCCATACGCCTGTGTAATATATACGCGCTTCCCATTCAGGTGAATATACTAAAGCATATCCTCCGTCTGGATCAGGTTTTATAATCCCTTTTATGTAAGTTCGCAAAGAGCTATCACTAAAGTAACGAAAAATCCTTCTCTGTCTATATGCCATGAATAATTGTTCAAGATCATCGAATTTTCGCCTGCGTTTTAATGCACCTGAAATTAATGGATGAAGTTTGGTTCCCAACCCAATTGCTTTAACTAGATTCCAGGTTGCAATGAATCGGGGCGAAAAGAGAACCGGGTCGATCAATATTAAAGCCCGAAAGCGCTTCGGGAACCGCATAGCGGCTCGCAACGTTACTATCGCGCCAATGGAATGCCCTGCGCCAATTACAGTATTGAATCGTTGCTCATCCATATATAATGCAAGATCATCGGTAAGGGGATGCCAGGCGCCTATTTCTTTTGGATTGGATCCTTGCCACAAAGGGCGCAGGTGCATAGCGCTAACATGAAATTGCTCTGCAAGTAGACTGATTAGCGGCTGGTAACAGGCTGGTGGGTAGCCGTTGGCATGCAAAAAGTGCAATTGAGGGCCATCTCCGCCAAAATCTGTAAACGGGATCATGTTAATAATTACCGTAGTTGACCGTTTCACTCAAGCGGGCTTCAACATACAGTCGCGAATGTTTTTCGCTTCCCAGCTTGGTCCAATATTCTTCCCGGTCACTGACTCCATAAACCCATTCATCCAAGTAATTTTTGACCAGTTCCGGAGACTCACTTATCTTATCCCAACCCAGGTAAAATTCATTGTCACGGTCGTAGTACCCCTGGGCATAACTGGGATGAGCCGAGTGTGGAACGTGGCAGACTGCGCTTACAATAAAACCGGGGATGAGAGTCCTGTTCGGGTCAGAGCGGATTATGGATTCGTCCACTATCTCTTCGGCCGTCAGGATTACTTTCTTTGATGCAAACGCGACTTCTTTCTGCTCGCCCACAATTCCCCAAAGATGGGCGTTTCCATTTAGATCAGCGCGCTGAACATGTACAATGGCTACATCCGGATTCAAGGCAGGAACTGTAATTACTTCCTTGCCCGAGTATGGATCGACAACGCGCTTTATCTGGGGGTTTACCTTCTCAAGGTCGGTTGCTGCGGTCTGGTTCATAGGAAGAAAGGGTAGACCAGACGCACCAGCTTGCAGCCGTGTGATCATTCCGAAATGAGAATATTCTTCCCATTCAATTTCACCCTTTTCTATCGCGGCGCGAACAAGCCTCAGGGAACCAACCCCTGGATTACCCATGTAGGAGAATATAACTTTGCTGGCGCAACCAGCAGCAACCATCTGATCGTATATCAGGTCCGGTGTCGCCCTGGCAAGGGTAAGGTTTTTTCTGCGTTGTCGAATGATTTCGTGTCCGGCCGCGAAAGGAATCAGATGGGTAAAACCAGCTGCGTAAACAATGTCACCGTCGGCGACCAAGCTTGCAATAGCTTCCTGCATCGAAATTAATTTTGACATGATCAACCAGTCTCTTTTTATGTTAAAAAGATTTCCAATTATCGTTTCTTATTATTATCGTTCTTTTCTGCTTCTTTTTTGGTTTTATTTTCGCGACTCTTCTGTAAAAGGTTTCTAATTCCTAAAAAGCGCTTGCCGGGCACTGGTGGAGGCGCGCTGCTACGCTTGAAGTACACCCCTATTGCGAGGAAGAGTACACCAATAAAGAAATAACTGTAATATGTTTTCTGTCCAATATCAGATGCGACAAAGAGAATTACTACTACTATGCCAAGTAGAATGAAAAAAGTACCGATCCGAGAAATGAAAACATTGCGATCATCTTCGCCCATTATCACCTTGTCTGGTTTTTAGGATCTGATCAGGCTTGATGTTTTGAAAGATATTACCAGACCCCTTCCGCCAAGAGATGAAAGGGGTCCGGATATATTTTTTGCTACTTTTTTGCCCTGATTAATGTGCGAATTTGTTCATGCAAGTAAAGCTGTACATAATAATAACCACCGCCGTTTTTGCCACTCGAGCCCGATCCTTTCCATCCTCCGAAAGGTTGGAATCCAGGCCAGGCTCCGGTTGTGGCTCCCTGTGGGCGGTTGGCATACGTGACGCCGGCTTCGATCTTGTCGAAGAAATAGTCAGCTTCTTCTTCAGTCCCGTACATACCGGCAGTCAAGCCATAATCTACGTCATTCGCTAGTACCATGGCTTCTTCAAGGGTTTTAAATTTGCCGATCGTTGTAATTGGCAGGAACATTTCGTGTTTCCAGAGTCGATGTGAATAGGGAACATCGATAGCATACGTGGGTTGGCAATAATATCCCTTACCAAGGGTGCCTTCGGTGATGATATTGCCGCCCGTGAGGAATTTGCCAGCCTGGCTGAGTTCACCGCAGAAATCCTGGAAATCCTGATAAGAAGACTTGTTTATGACCGGGCCGAGAAAGATTTTTCTATCGGTTGGATCACCTATGGCTAATTTTTCAGTTAATTCCTTAAGTTTGTCAACCAGCTGATCGTATACACTCTCCTGGATATAAACCCGGCTGGCGGCAGAACATTTCTGTCCCTGAAGCCCAAATGAAGAGCGCACAATACCCTGGGCAGCATCATCGAGATTGGCGTTTTGTGTTACTACAACCGGATTTTTCCCACCAAGTTCGAGCACCATGGGGCGGACCCATTTTCCATTGGCATAATCCCGAAACATTTTCATACCGACATCATATGAGCCAGTAAAAGTCACACCATCAACTTCCGGGCTATTGACGAGCGCTGATCCGATTGTGCGACCGGGTCCGGTCACGAAGTTCATTACACCTTCCGGTAATCCTGCATCCCTCAGGCATTCTGCCAACAGGCGAACGATGAACGGGGTATCGGTCGCAGGCTTCATGACAATAGTGTTTCCGGCAGCGAGAGCCGCACCCGCAGGACCGCCTGTCAGTGCAAAGGGAAAGTTAAATGGACTTACAACCAGCCATACTCCAAATGGGCGTAATACTGATGTGTTGGTTGCATCATGGTTTGGGAGTGGATCTTTTCCCATCGGTTTGATGAATCCATCGTTTTGTTCCATCATGTCGCACGAATAGCGAATTAAATCAGCAGTTTCGGCTACATCTCCCATGGATTCCATTCTGTTTTTCCCTACTTCCATGGCCATCACAGCGCCGAGATAAGTAAGGCGTTCGTCAATCAAGTCAGCGGCTTTTCGTAAAAGTCTTACTCGCTCTTGCCAGGGGGTATGGCTCCAACCAGGAAATGCCTTTCTTGCAGCTGCCATTGCTTGTTCGGCGTGTTTCTCGTTGCCTTTTTGCATAACTGCCAAGACGACATCCGTATTGATGGGTGTATAGTCATCAAACTTTTCGTCCGCAAAGATATCCTTGCCGTTGATGATCATGGCTTGTTCTTTGCCGAGATTTGCCTTGAGTTTCGCCAGTGACGCATCGAAATTTGTATGTAATTCTTCCGGGGGGTTGAACATCGTTGCATACGTAAGTTTAAAGCCTGCCATTCTAGAGCCTCCTGATAATTATGGGATTAGGTTTTTTGCTGGTCTGAATGGGGAGTTTTGTTCAGCCGGACCTAGTGACGCGCTGAACAATCATAGTATAGCTTAGGATTTGAAAGCAGTCAAAGCACTTAATAAATTACGGTTCGTGGTGAATCCAATTTGGGATAATAGTTCAATTTAATCAAGCTTCAGGTGCGGTTTAAAATAAAACAAGGCCGCCAGATGAGCGTCCCTGTTTTATGTTTCTTATGAAAGCAGGTCTTTTTTTAATTTCCATCGTGCCGTTACTGGGGGATAGGCCTGCATATAATCTTCGTATTCCCCAAGAAATTTGGTGATCACTCCCATTAAACCTCGTCTCATCCCGCTGCCGCCTTGGGATGAATGACAGGCACTGGCGGAAGCTTTTATGCCCTGGACAGAACGAATATCAATTTTTACGTGGGTTGGGAAATCGACCTCGGCAATCGACTTCATATCTATATCACCGTTACGGCCAAACTTTCTCGGATTCTTACCGATTAAAGGCATTATATTCACGGCCAACTTCAATATGGTTCTTGGAAATGTGTGAAAATAAAGCTTCCCTGGTTGGAAGGCTGCGCCTGCTTCCGGGTGAAATCCAGGGTTTGCCGAGTTCTCAAATGCCAAAACCGTAGCGTTGTGGATGTGAATATGATCCGGATGACGATAACCCCCAATTGGATCAAACGTTAATACTACATCCGGTTTCAGTTCACGTATATACCGAACAACTTTTGAGGCAACTTCATCCACAGAGTGCGAGACTTGGGAGTCGGGATGCTTATTATCGGGAGATCCAGGCATACCAGAATCCCGGTAATCAAGAAAAAACACTTCCTTCAATCCAAGATGTTTCGCGGCACAGCGCAGCTCGCCTTCCCGCAATTCGGCGATCGAAGAAAAACCCTGCATGTGTTCCGGGTCAACAGTTCCTACTTCACCCCGAGTGGCACAAATTAGATATACATCGCACCCTTTTTCTGCGTAAAGGGCTAATGTTCCGCCCATGCCAAAAGATTCATCATCTGGATGAGCGAGGACAGAAAGAATGATTGGTTTATTCACGATAACTCCGGTAGATATAGTATGGATAGAAGTAAAAAAATTGTATCATATTCTTCTTTTCTTTAATCAACTTCCAAATGGAGCTGCAGATCGCTCCATCTGTCTCATGGTGCTCTCCAGGGGAATCTTCAAGTCGACTATCACTCCAGTGCCATCTGCCCGATTACGGAGATTTATATCCCCACCCGCCTTCCATATTAAAGTCGCAACCATTGGAAAACCCAGTCCCAATCCTGGGAGCTCACCAGTGAAATCTTTTTCACCCTGAAAATAAGGCAACCAGGCCCACTGTAATTGTTCAACGGAAAGAGTCAAGCCATTGTCTGAGAGTACTACCTCAATGTAGCCTTGTTCAATTTCTGTAACCGATATTTCTATCACGGGTTCGTGCCGGGGATGGAATTTACGTGAATTTTCTAAAAGTTCATGAAAAACCAGTTCAAGTGCATCGGTTGTTATGGCAATTTTATGCAGATGTAAATTATCTGGCAAGGAAAGCGAGACGTGATTAATGTGCAATCCCGCGCATGATGATTTTATCATTTCGGGAAGTTGACCCAGGGACATGGGAAGACCAATGTTGAGCGCAAGTGGCGCATCGATAAAAGTAAGGATATCCCGAACCTCTTCAGCTAACCTGTTGGTACCCTTTATGGTTGAACCCAGGGTTTTTTTTATCTCATCCGGCGAGAGTAGATCGAGCTGATTTTTTAAAATCCCAACACTCATCATCAACATCGACATGGGTGTACGCAGTTTGTGGGCAATTACGGTATGGAAACGACGCATATCTTGATAAATCGACATGCGCTCGGTTACATCTCTTAATCGTACCACCCGGAAATATTCAACACCGGGTAATGGTTCGAGAGCCTCGAGCACTACCCACACGGCGCGTGCTGTTGGGCTTTCTGGTTGGACAAGGAAGCAAGGGGACGGGTCTTCGAGCCAGGTGGCCCATGCTTCAACTGGTTTGGGTACATACAATCTTTCGACGACTTTTACAAAGGGTAACCCGAAAAAATCTTCCGGTATGTTCAATAAATGCATAGCGCGCTCGTTCGCGAAATGGATCGCGCTGGATTTGTCGAGCATGAGATATCCTTCATGCGCGTGCTCCACCATCCACGAGAACCTGGTCAGATCGGCGCGGAGATAGCGTCCACGATTAAATCTTGTAAGGCTCCGTAGACGCGCCAGGATAAGCACAGCATCGAGCGGTGTTTCCAGGAAATCATCCGCGCCAGCACTCAAGCCGATTGCGTGCAGATCCTTATTCTCGTGATCTGCGATCAACAATATTGGTACCCCTTCTTGTAACGGGTTGACCCGCAGCCGGCGGCATAATTCAATTCCGTTCATTATTTCATCATTGGCATCAATGACTATCATGAGAGGTAAAATTTCTGCGGCTTTTCTTTCGCCATCATCACCCCCTCTTGAAAATTCCAACTTGAACCCGGTTCCGGCCAAGATCTCCACCAGGGTCCGGCGGGTCGTATCCATATTAACAATAAATAAAATGTTGGTTTCAGCTGTGTTGTTTTTCATACTTAGCCCATATTCTCTGAGTCAGAATACTAACAGACAAATTATTACATTAATATAGCCTTGACGATTGCCCGTCAAGGCTATATTGAAATTATATCAGAGAGTTATTTCATCACCTCGAAATTATAATAATCAGTTCCCTGTTTATTTCTTAATGATAACCAAGGGGGACAGCCATTTCCATTCCACGTATCGCCGTTATATCATCCAGGTCGACCACGGAATCCCAACCAAAAGATTCCATCAGGATCAAAGTGGCAGCTGCCTTTGCACTTGCATTATTACCACAGATAAAAACATCATGTTTACCAGGGATCAGTTCCGGGTGAACCATTACTTCACAATTCATGCTGTTGAGAGCTTTTACAACATTTAAAAGTGGATGAGCACGTTGGATTTGTTCTGCCAGGGAATCGGTATTGCAAACGGTCAGTGAAGTAGGCATACCCCAGGAAAAGTCCAGAGGGTAGACTGCGTCGATTAGCACCTTGTTGTTTAGATTAACGGATTTGGCGAATTGCAATGCGGAGAGAGATCCCATCCCGGAGGTGCAATTGAATAACAATTCTCCAAATTGGGCTGCATCTTCAAAAGTGCCTTGCGAGGCTAGCTTGCCTGCAATTCTTGTCCAGGCTCTTGCTCCAGGGTTATCAGCGGTACGAGATCCCATCCTCGCGTGGTTATGGAACTCAATTAACCTGGAGCCAATCGTTTGACCAACCTTATAACCCGCCGGAGATTGATGGCAGTAAAATTATATAGTCACCTTCGACTATTTTGGTATTGATTCCATCAAGTTCTTTAATATTGATCTGATTGATGAATAAGTTAATAAATCTTCGCGGATCCCCATTTTTATCCATGATATGGGTTTTGATTTGTGGATATTTGTCAACCAGGTCGCCAAGAAGTTCTGCGATATTACGACCAGAAAGAGTGACTTCCGTTTGGTTATCCGTGTAGGATTTCATCAAGGATGGTATCCGCATTATTGGCATATTCCAATCTCACATCATTTGCCGGGTTTGTTTCAGCGGATCAAATAGCAAAATCAATCCCTTCCCACGAAGCATCTTGTTCCGGAAGGTGGATATGAGGATGCTGTTCTACAGAGTGACCTCTTATCTCACTTTCAAGTCCTTCGACGCGCTGCATTAATTCTTTCAGCGTGACGCCAATGATGTCCGGCATGGATGAATGATTTAAATCTGGTGCATCCGAAGCCAGATGGGGATGCGATCTTTTAACTATTTGACCTGGTATCCCGACCACTACCGAATTTTCTGGAACAGATTTTACAACAACGGCATTTGCGCCGATGCGGCTATCAGCTCCGATGATGATGTTCCCCAGAACCTTTGCTCCAGCACCGATAGTCACCCTATCGCCAATGGTGGGATGGCGTTTGCCCTTATTTATATTGGTTCCCCCCAGGGTTACGCCGTGATAAAGCGTAACTTCATTGCCAATTTCCGCGGTTTCACCGATTACAACGCCCATGCCGTGATCGATGAAAAGACCAGCGCCGATGGTAGCGCCAGGATGAATCTCTATGCCAGTTAAGCCGCGTGCTAATTGAGAAATCCAACGAGCAACAAGTTTTATTCGATGGAACCAAAGCCAGTGTGATACTCTATGGATCCAGACTGCATGCAATCCCGGATAAAGCAACATTATCTCGAGGGAGGATCGTGCCGCCGGGTCGCGATCCAGGGCGGATTTAATATCCTGCCTTATCATCAGTAAATATCCGAAAAATCCCGTAAACTCTTTTTTTGTAGTCACTATATTTGTAGCCATATAAAGTTCCTGTAAGATGTAGTTGGTCGAAGGCGGTTGCGCCGAGGAAGGTTTTTGGCAATTGATTTGAGATCGGCATGGTCTGCTCGGGCTGACCGGAAGAAAAGGGCTTGCGCTGGTTGCCGATCCTTATAAATTAAAAAACGGCAACCGAATGCCATGTGATTCTTTTTCACATGCGGAGTCCGGTCACCGTCTTCTATGGTTTGTCACTAAATATTTTGCTGAAGAGGCGGTGTTTACGAACCCCGCCTAAGACACAAGCAATAATTTTTCACCATAGTATTTTTCATATTGATATTTTACTGATTTAAGATCGGATGTCAAGATAATCCATTAATTTCTATTACAATTTTAATAAAAAATCAGGGAACTTGGAAGCTCCCTGATGGTTACAATATTTGGAATTATTCTTCCTTTTTGGCTTCCATCTCTTTCTTGTGAGCTTCCATGATGGGTTGAGCCAGTTGGGTGGGGACTATATCATAGTGGTCAAAGTCCATCGTGAAATAACCACGCCCGCCAGTTATTGAACGAAGTTCGGTTGTATAGCGGAGCATTTCAACCATCGGAACGTGTGCAATAACAGTTGTATTACCGCGTTCCGACTCGGTTCCCTGTACGCGTCCACGCCTGGTATTTAGATCACCCATTACATCGCCCATATTGGCATCTGGCACGGTTACATGAATGCTCATGATCGGTTCAAACAGAACTGGGCCTGCGTCATTTACGGCCAATTTGAAGGCTTCGCGACCGGCGGTTTCGAAGGCAATCGGTTTTGAATCCACCGGGTGTTCCTTGCCGTCATACACAATTACTCTTACGTTGCTAAGGGGGTAGCCTGCAAAAACACCCTTGTCCATGGCAGCGCGAATTCCCTTTTCGATGGGGGGAAGGTAGGATTTGGAGAGACTCATTCCAACGAGTTCGTCTGTAAACTCAAAATCGCCATCCGTGTAGGGTTCAATACGCAGGTGTACTTCGCCGAATTGGCCTGAGCCGCCAGATTGTTTTTTGTGCCTGTATTGGGCACTTGCTTTGCGAGTGATCCCTTCCCGGTAAGGTACCTTGGGTTCGTTAATTGTTAAACCAACCTGGAATTTACTCTGTGCGCGGCGAATTGCTACATCAATATGTTGGTCGCCCATACCAGCCAGTATCGTTTGCCCAGTAGAATGTTCGTTTTGCCAGGTTAATGTCAGGTCCTCTTCGCAGAGACGGGTGAGGGTGGGGGTGATTTTAGCCGCGTCAGCCTGGGTCTTTGGGTGAACCGCAACCCGGAACAGTGGTGAAGGGAATTTAGGCACATCAATGGATATCAAATGATTTTTATCACAAAGTGTATCCCCGGTGGCGGTTACATTGAGCTTGGATACAACTGCAATATCACCCGCATGAACATTTTTTATGGTGATTTGTTCCTTACCGCGCTGGATATGCAACCCGCCCATTCTTTCATCCAGGTTTTTGGTGTTGTTCCACATATGCATGTCGGCGGTCAAAACCCCCGAAATGACTTTGAAATATGTCATTTTACCGACAAATGGATCAGCAGTAGTTTTCCAGACATAAAGAGCACCTGGTCCGGAATCACTTTCGTGCAGTTTTTCATCTCCACTTTTACCGTGCACAACGATATCCGGATGCTCAGATGGAGCAGGCATGAAATCAATGATGCCTTCTAAAATGGGTGCGATGCCTTTCTCGTGCCCGGCAGCTGATATATAAACCGGGATAAAGGAACCATTCATCACTACATCTTTTAAGCCGCGTAACAATTCCTCACCGCTTAACTCACCTGTTTCGAGATACTTCTCCAACAGAGTGTCTTCACCCTCCGCCGCAGCTTCAATTAAAACCTGGCGAGCTTCTTCGACGGCATTATTAAACTCTGCAGGGATTGCAGAGACTGTCTTTCCATCGCCCGCATATGCTTTCATATGCACCAAGTCAATAACCCCTTTAAAGTCCAATTTTTCGCCCCAGGGGATTTGGAGTTTGACCAGGCGCTTCCCGGCGGCATTTGCATAAGACTCTATCGATGCATACGCTTTCTCAAAGCTGGCATTTTCACGGTCCATTTTGTTGATCACTATGAAACGTGGTAAATTGAACTGATCAGCGTAGTTCCATGCCAGCTCGGTACCTACTTCAATTCCTGATACCGAATCGACGAGGATGATCGTGCCATCAGCAACGCTCAATGCTGATATCATTTCGCCGACAAAGTCCGTAAACCCCGGTGCGTCCAGAAAGTTGATTTTATGGTCGCGGTATTCAACCGGAATTACACTGGTGTACAGTGAAATTTTTCGGCGAATTTCTTCTTCATCATAGTCTGAGACAGTTGTGCCATCCTCAACTTTGCCCAGGCGTGTAGTAGCCCCGGTAAAGCGAAGAAAAGCCTCCGCCATCATCGTCTTACCGGCGCCACCATGGGCTACCAGGGCAATGTTGCGGATGTGCTCGGTCAAGTACTCTTTCATGGAGATCTACTCCTCGATGAGATTTGGGTGTTAATTATTAGAAAAAAGATAGTAGAGGACTAAATTCTAAAAGAAGTCTTTATAATTGTCAAAGAGTAAATGTCATGTAATATGTCACAAAACAAACCATTCACGCGGAAACATTATAGAGCTCACAGTATAACCGACGAATCGAACTTTAAAACCCCTGTAATGGTATTTGGTGAAAAAATATTTAGAAGTGAGGAATTATGACGGTATTATTTATCTTTCTTGATGGCGTGGGACTAGGCGGAAACGATCCCACTGTCAATCCATTTATTTATGCCGAAATGCCTAACCTGAGAAAAATATTGGCTGGTCAAGGATTACTTGCCCAGACAGCCGGCTACCATGGGGAATACGGAAGCCTTTTGGCGCTTGATGCCACTCTTGGCGTAGGCGGTCTGCCGCAATCTGCTACCGGTCAGGCAGTTTTATTGACCGGTCGAAATGTCCCTGCCGAAATTGGTTACCATTATGGGCCAAAACCTGATAAGGCAACAGCTCAAAGCCTGGTGGACGGAGGCATTTTTGGAGATTTGGTCCGGAATGGCAAGAGTGCGGCATTGATCAATGCTTATCCCCCGGGCTATTTTGCTGCCATTAATTCTGGCAAACGGCTTTATTCCTCGATCCCCCTTGCGGTCACGAATGCGGGTTTACCACTCTTTACATTGGATGATATGAAAAGCGGCAGGGCATTGTCGGCTGATTTTACAGGAGTTGGCTGGCGGGATAGAATGAAAATACTTGATGCGCCAACTTATTCACTTAGGGAAGCCGGGGTGGCTCTCGCCCTCCTGGCGCAGAAATACGAATTTGCTTTTTTTGAATATTGGTTAACAGATTATGTTGGTCATGGCCAAGACTTAAATACTGCGGTAAAACTATTGGGTGAATTTGATCTGGTCCTGGGCGGTTTGCTCAACAACTGGGATGATAGGAACCTAATCTTGATTACATCTGATCACGGAAACATTGAAGACTTATCCACCCGCAGACATACTACCAACCTGGTGCCACTGCTTTTAATCGGGAAGGAAAGTATTCGAGCTGAGTTTTCAGGAGCATCAAGCCTGCTCGACGTTGCACCGGCGATTATTCGGACAATGGATTAAGGAATAACCTGGCACTGTCGTGATATCCATGATGAGAAGGCTCACTGCAATATTCGAACGATTGCAAGGCAATCATTCCAGGTTCCGATCGGTCACTAAATAGTGTGTAGTCATTATCCGGGTTTGATTACAACAGATTCAAATTAAAACCATTCACCAGGAATAGGGTAGGGGTTACCTGTTTCTTTCAATATTCGAACCAAACAAAGAAAAATTCGTCTGCTTGCTTATTAGGAAGCGATGAAATTTCGATCAGTCACCCGTGTTTTGGCCAAATCGGCCACCAATTTACTTCAAATCATTCAACAATAAATCAAAACAAGAATAATAAGACTAATTTTGTATTGAATCGGAATTGCAATTGCAATACAATGATTATATTAATCATATCGGCTAACAATAAATAGGAGGCTTGAAATGCAGGGATTGATGATGGATTACCAGCTTACACTTACGCCACTGATGGAGCGGGCCAGGCGAATGTTTCCCCGGAAAGAAATCATTACCAAGGCTGGCCCCAGCCTGGAACGATCAAACTATGGAGAAGTAACCGAACGAATAGGACGCTTGGCAAACGCACTTGAGCGATTGGGGATCGGTCGCGGTGACAGGGTGGCCACATTTTCATTTAATAACACCCGGCATTTTGAGCTGTACTTTGCTGCACCTTGCATGGGCGCAGTTTTGCATCCTTTGAATTTGCGTCTTCCTCCTGAGCAGCTGATCTATATTGTCAATCACGCAGAAGATAAGGTGTTGTTCTTTGAGCCCCAATTCATCCCGGCAATGGAGAAGTTCTCTCCATATTTTAAGACCGTCAAGCATTATGTTGTTATGGGACCGACGGTCCCTGAAACAACCTTGAGCCCAATCTCTTCATATGAACAATTATTAGCTAATGAAAGCCCGGAATACCCATGGCCGAGATTACATGAAAACGATGCCGCAGCAATGTGTTACACATCCGGGACCACTGGGAACCCGAAAGGAGTTGTTTATTCTCACCGGTCGATTTATCTTCACTCCTTAGCCCTGTGTATGGCTGATTCGGTTGGCATAAGGGAAAGTGACATCTACATGCCAGTTGTGCCGATGTTTCACGTATTGGCATGGGGAACACCATTTGCCGCCATGATGCTCGGAATGACAGTTGTATTTCCTGGTCCTCATCTTACTCCTCGCGACCTGGCTGAATTATTGCAAGCCGAACATGTCACGGTAACCGCAGGCGTGCCAACACTTTGGATGGGTTTGTTAAATCTACTTGATAACGAACGATACGATCTGAGCAGCTTGAGGGCAATGATCGTAGGCGGGTCGGCTGCACCACAATCCATGATCGAGAATTATCAAAAAAGACATGGATTAAAAATTGTCCACGCCTGGGGCATGACCGAACTTTCTCCACTAGGAACTGTCAGTCTATTAAAGAGTTACCAGGAAGATCTGCCGGAAGACATAAGATTCTCAATTCTCGCAAGACAGGGCACTTCCGTTCCTGGCATCGAACTGCGTGCGGTTGATGAAGCAGGAAAAGAGGTCCCGTGGGATGGTAAATCCTTTGGCGAACTGGAAGCACGCGGTCCATGGGTCATTCGCAGTTATTACAATGATGAACGATCGCAAGAATCGTTCCATGAAGGTTGGTTCCGCACGGGCGATGTAGTCACAATCGATCCGGAGGGGTCGGTATTGATCGTAGACCGGTCAAAAGACCTGGTAAAGAGCGGAGGCGAGTGGATTTCCAGCCAGGATCTGGAAAATGCCATAATGTCTCATCCGAAAGTTCTTGAAGCTGCTGTCATAGCCGTGCCGCACCCGAAATGGCAGGAAAGACCCCTTGCCTGTGTTGTGCCCAAGCCAGATTTTAAGGATAATCTGACCAAAGTTGAGATATATGATCATCTAAGTGAGCGATTCGCGAAAATGTATTTGCCAGACGATATCGTTTTTATCGAAGCGGTGCCGAAAACCAGCGTTGGCAAATTTGACAAAAAGGTTCTTCGGGTCCAATACAAAGAATACAAACTTCCGGAGTCTTGAAATTTTTCAATAGTAGAGAAATCCACCTGGGTTCGCAACCAGGTGGATTTTTTTTCATTTTCCGGTAGAAATGCTCTTTCCGGAATATTGTGATGAATATCACCCAAAGAACGGACTTTTTTTGGTTATTTCAGTGAGACAATTGTATTAATGAAATATTTACTAAGAACCCGTGTTTTCCTTAAGCCGTATCTATGGCAAATATCTGCAAATCTTGCTCTGTTATTGAGCATGACAGGGTTATCGTTGGTTGTTCCCAGGATCATTCAAAAAGTAATCGATGAGGGTCTGCTTGCAGGTCAGTCGCCGTTTATTATTCGTTCAGCATTTATTTTGCTAGGACTTGGACTGTCTTCAGCTGCATTGGGTCTTGTTCAACGTTACCTCGCACAGTGGATCGCTTCTCACATCGGTTATGATCTCCGCAACAGGCTCTACAACCACATCCAATATATGCCATTTACTTTTCACGATCATGCCCAAACTGGTCAATTGATCTCTCGCTGTATCGAGGATGTGCGCGCGATTCAGGATTTTGCGGGTTCCAGCATCATCGAATGGATACAATTAATTTTATTAGCCAGCGGTGTCGCAACTTTAATGCTGCTCGATAATTGGAAAATGGCCTTGATTGCGCTGATTCCAGTCATACCGCTTTTATGGGTGGCAGCGGACTTTGGTAACCGGATAACGGTATTATTTTACAAGGTTGATAATGCGTTGGGCGAACTTTCCACCCGTTTGCAGGAAAATGTGACCGGAGCC
>Ga0172368_10001489_pt1 | contig 31810 bp, 37 predicted proteins | sample Lak11m_FD_114540 | JGI IMG/M metagenome (GOLD analysis project Ga0172368, IMG submission 114540) | Freshwater microbial communities from Kabuno Bay, South-Kivu, Congo - kab_022012_11m | ecosystem: Environmental > Aquatic > Freshwater > Lake | place: Democratic Republic of the Congo: South-Kivu...
AAATTCATTACCTCCAGAAATATAGAGGACTTCGATATCAGAGAGATCTTGCTTTATTTGAGATAAAGATTTACCTGTAATCGTGTAGTCAAAAGTAATAAAGCCGTTATTATTAAGACCATCGCGATCTTCTTGTACCCAAGATAGATCATCCTGATCGGAGTCTCCCTCGACAGGGGTCGTGATAAAAGCAGTCTTAAGAGAGTTGTTGTGCCCGAGGCGCTTACGGATACTCTCCCCTACCCCGGGAGTGCCAATACTACTTGTGAGAAATAAATGTTTCACCTGCTTATTTTACCTTAATAAATTGGTGATGAGGTGGATCATGATTTCTTTGTCATGTGGGTGGCTCTGAGAAATGAGGAGGGCGAGAGCAACTATTGTATTGTCGTTGATGGTACGTTCGCCACTGTCGCGGAAAAGTAAACCATTCATAGCGAGATAATGAATAAACAGCAATGAACCAGAGCGTTTGTTACCATCGATTAAGGGATGGTCTTTGATAATAAAATATAGTAAGTGTGCCGCCCGCTCTTCAACTGATTTGTAAAGTGGCTTACCACCATAGGTCTGATTGATACTGCCAATAATGCGGTCAAGTCCATGGTCGTTTCTTTGCATTCCTACAAACTTGGCGGCGGTTTTTTGATCGATAAGATTGTTAGTCAACTCGACGATCAAATCAACAGCTTCATCATAGGTGAGCTCATATTTGGGTAGGGTGTGAGCTTGGAGATCAACATGTCCCTCATCATATTTGTGGAACATGATCCAGGAATGGGCATAATCGGCAATAACTTTGAGGATACCCTTGGCCTCGCCACTGGTTAATACTCGTGAATCAACGGTTTGTTTGATCAGTTTGACGGCTCGCTCGAGTTCGTCCATCCCGGTGTCAACGAGACGATTTTTGTTGATGGCATAACCTTTGAGAATGTAGTTGCGTAGAGTCTTGGTAGCCCAGATACGGAATTGTGTGGCTTTTTGAGAATTTACTCTGTAACCAACAGAAATTACATAATCAAGGCTATATAGCTTGGTTAATTTGTCAGATCCAGGAAAGTGCATTTTTTGCACATTGCCTTCTTCTGATACCTCTTTTGTACTTGTGATCTTTTTGAGGTGTTTGGTAATTACTGTTCTATTTGTAGAAAATAATTCACTCATTTGAGCCTGGGTTAGCCAGACACTATCTTTTTCAATTGGAACCTCAATCTTTTTGCCTTTGGCAATTTCGTAGACTACTAATGATTTTGACTGGGCAGTCATATCCACCTCCTATTCATTACTAATACAACTCTAGTATGCCCAAATACTACCCGAATGTCAAGAAAGAGGGTTTGTTGCAGTAGAATGAAATTGATGGGTAAAATTGTAGTAGTTAACGACTTGATGCAGCAGAATTATCGCTATGAGTTGGTGGCACCAGTGGGAGAGGATTTTGATGACGGATTCACACCTGATTTAAGTCCTAAACAGATGTTAGAGCTAGGCGTGTTCGGCGGGAAATATATGACGGATTGCCGAGATGAGTTCCCGAAGGATTGGTATACAAAGGCCAAGCTATGCCATGAGTTTCATGATCCCAAGCTTAACTTATTCGAGGTGAACGCGAGCCAACCGCTCTCAGTGTGGAGAGCTAAAGGGTGGATCTATCGTGAAGACCCAAGGGGGTGGTTCCAGTGGTATTGTCGCTACTTTATGGGGAGGAGGATACCAATTGAGGACACGAGACAGATTAAACGCTGGAAAATGATGACTAGGCATGTTGCTCAGATTAAAAAGAATTGTAAGATGGGAGATTGGGAGTGTCGCAAGGTGCAGAGGCAGGCACTGCTACACTGGGCATACGACGCACGGGAGTATTAAGTTCGATGGTTCGAACCATCGAACTATTTCTTTTTATCCTTGGGTTTGTCGAGTTTGTCGAGGCCAAGGCCGTGGACGCCAAAGTAGACGATCGCAGCAATGACGCCAAAGTCGATGAGACTCGAGACAAAGTTGCCCCACATAAGAGTGGATCCACCGATAGTCCAACTAGCTTCTTTGAAGTTGCCAGCTAATCCTAGAATAATCCCGAGCAGGGGATTAACGATGTCGGTAATGAGGGCGGTCACGAGCTTGCTAACTGCACCTCCCAAGAGGAAACCGACGGCGAGACCGACAACACCCTGCTCTCGAACGAAATTCAAGAAACCTTTCATAATGAATAATATTGTATCAGGTTATAATTAAGGAATGAATTTTCCTTGGGAAGTAATCAAGAAGAATACTAATGCCAGAATATATCTGATCTTTGGATTTGTGCAAAGCCTGTGGTTTATTGAGGCTGTTTGGTACTTTTACTGGGCGAAATTTTTGACATATACACAGATTGGGTTGGTTTTTTCATTTTTGGTAATAGTGGGATTGCTAGCCGAGATTCCGACTGGGTATTTTGCAGATAAATTTGGGCGTAAAAACTCGGTGATATTAGGTACAGCCCTACTATCATTGGGGGGTGTATTAATGTCGGGAGCAATGAATGCGATGGTGTTAATAATTGGAGTCACGTTGATGAGTATAGGGAGGGCTTTTATCTCTGGATCTCTTGAAGCGATTGTTTATGACAGCATGAAGGTAGGCAAACAAGAAGAAGAGTGGGACAAGCTATCGAGCTTGAAAATACAGATTTCGCTTATAGCCTACATCCTGGCTGTACCCATTGGTGGTTTTCTTTACAATATTTATTTTCGGTTGCCAAATATGCTTGAGGCCATAGCAATGCTAATTTCGATATTCGTGGCCACACAATTAATTGAGCCAAAATCTGAATCAGGTTTAGGTCAAAAGATGATTGGAGTGGATTGGAGAGAACTTGGGATTGGCTTCCGTGAGTTATGGAACCACAAAATACGAGACTACATCGTTCCATCATTTTTGATTATTACCGTGTTTCTACTATACGACTGGGGGCTGTCGAAGCCGGCAATGGCAGTGAACTTTGGGCTGGATAGCCGAGGGCAATCAATTGTGTATACGCTTATGGCACTCGTTAATATTTGGGCGGTAGGACAAATGCCAAAACTACGGAAAATGCTGGGTGATTACTGGGGACTACGAATACTTAATATTATTTCTGGGTTGGCATTCATTTTTTCGGCATATATTTTTAGCACTTTAGGGATTATTACTATGTTAATGCTAGAAACTGCGGGTAATATGGGAGATCCCTGGACTTCGAGTGTAGTAAATAAACATATGGAAAGTAAGTATCGAGCCACCACCCTATCTACATTGGCGTTTTTAACCCGCATCCCACACTTTTTTGTAAACATCCTGGCGGGGAATGCAATTGATGGTGCAGGGATTGGGACGTTTCATTTGTGGCTGGGAGGGGTGATATTACTCATCGTGGGAGCTAGCGTCACCTCGAGACGGAGAGGCAAGTTGACAGTATTAGATTGATTCTGTGCTATAATGCCCCTTAGTTATTTATGTGTACATGCTTTTCCCAACGAACTGTGAGTTATTCCTGTTAGTTAGAGCGATAAGTGGTGGCACGCGTTTTTAGGAGGTGCCTCACATGGCAGCCAAACTATTTGTCGGAAGTTTAGCCTGGGCTACAACTGACGATTCATTACAAGCATTTTTCTCCCAGGTAGGACCTGTCGCTTCGGCACGTGTCATTACTGACCGCGCTACTGGTCGTTCTAAAGGCTTCGGCTTTGTGGAAATGACCAACGACGCTGACGCCCAAAAGGCAGTTACCGAACTTAACGGTCGCGACCTTGATGGACGTGCAATCGTCGTCAATGAAGCTCGCCCCATGGAGCCTCGCGATAACAATTCGCGTGGTGGATTTGGTGGTGGTCGCCCAGGTGGATTCGGTGGCGGAAGCCGTGGCGGATTCTCCCGCGACAACAACCGTGGCGGTGGATACGGCCGTTCTAGCTACTAAGTTTTAAAAATTTAGAAATTAGAAATAAGTTAACCCCCTTGCAGCAATGTAAGGGGGTTTTCAGTTTCTATTCAGAATCATGTTTATAATTGAGTTAATGAAATTATTGATTGTTGAAGACGTGTCGAGCGATGCCAGTTTGGACAAAATTGAAGTGGGGACAAAAGTCGCAACATTTGGATCAAGCAATAGTGATGGGAGTACAACTGCCACCAGCATTGAGATCAACCCAGTGATGCGTGGACAGAATGATTTGAAATAAGCGCTATCTTTTGGATCCGAGTTAATTTTTTAACTTCGATTTCACGACGAAGAGCTGCTCCTTTACCGGACAGCTCTTCTTGGTAGACGAAACGGATAGGCTTATGACTACGAGTGTAGTGACCTCCCCTGCCCTCGACGTGCATACGATAGCGACGAGCAAGATCATTGGTGATTCCGGTATAGAGACTACCATCCTGACAAAGTAGGATATAGACAAAGTACTTCATTGCGTCTATTATGACTCATATGATTGATAAATGTCCCAAATGTGGAAGCGAGCTCGGCCCAGTAACAGAAACCAAAACAGGGAGACAGCTTCAGCGCTGTAGCGAAGGGAGATGGAATCCAGATACCCGCAAGAACGAGGGATGTGACTATGTGAAGTGGCTCGAAGTTCAGCCCAAAGAACTCGATGAGAAGTGCCCCAAATGTGGCAAGCCCTTGGTTTTGAATGTAACGAGATTTGGCAAAAAGATGAAGAAGTGTAGCACCAATGTTTGGAATGCGGAATTGAAGAAAGCAGAAGGATGTGACTATATTGAATGGATCAATGGGACAACTGAGCCACTGGATGAGGATTGTCCAGAATGCGGGAAGAAGCTAGTTTTGTATACAACGGCCGCAGGCAAGAAAATGAAGAAGTGTAGCACGTCGGGCTGGGACTCGAAGAAGAAAGAGGCAACAGGATGCACCTATGTGCAATGGCTCAAGGTTGAGAACTATGCCAAAAATGATGATGGAAGTGAGTTTCTCCCACCTGAACCAATGCCAGAAGAGTTTAACAATTAACTAAGAATCAGCCGAACATTAGCCAACTGGGTTTGAAGAGTAAGAGCGTGCCGATTATTACCATCAAGATTCCACCAATTAAATGAGAGAGGCGGGAGTATTTACTTTCAATACCTACTGCTTTGAGGGTAAGCATGGCGGTAAAAAAGATAAAGAGATCATCAAGCATAAAGACTAATATGTATAGCGCGAGATAGAGATAGTATTGCCAGGAAGCGAGATTAGAGAGGGAGAGAACTTGAGTGTAGACTGCCGGGAGGCCAGCTGAGCAAACTAGCTCGACCAAGTTAACGGCGATGGCGAGAAGAATGATCCCGCCGAGCGCGAGGAAAAACTGTTTCTTTTGCGTAATCTCTTTGAGTTTGTTAAAGACTGCCTGACGCTTTTCGTCACCCATGACACTACAGCCACTCTGGTTACGACAGTAGTCATATAAATAGTAGGTCCCTGAGCCGAGAGCAACCAAGGCGATAATCCAGCGTACCCAAGTGACAACCCCCAAGAATAAAAAGAGATTGAGCCAAGCGGAGAGAAAGAGAAAGTACACCAGTGCCGACGTGATGATAAAACTAGAACCTAAGATCCACATCCGCCGACGGTCCTGCATACCAAGTAAGAGTGAGATCAAAAACAGGAGAGTCCACATAGCGCAGGGATTAAATCCATCAAGGAAAGCGAGAGTGATTGTGAGTACAGGAAGAGATAACTTGGTTATGTCGAGCTCGCCAAGCAGGGGGACTTGAATACTCAGAGGTGCATCCGAGGAAGGAGTGGGAGTAGAGCGAGGTGTGGGTGAGGGAGAAGCGGCTAGAAGCGCAGCAACGGGATCGATGCAAGGATTGTTCATGCAGTATTGTACTTGCGTCTCGATTTCGCGAGAGGTAACTCCCTCGGCAAAGCCGATAAAGGATTTGCTACCGACAACCAAAAATGGTACTCCCCCACTATTGGTTTTCATGCTTTTCGCAAGCTTTTGGAGGAGAGAACTGTTATTTTGACTGTAGTAGATTTCGTATTCTTGATATTTGATTTCGGGATATTTTTGAAGTAGATCTTTGAGAAATAATTTTTCTTTGGCGCAGTGGGGGCAACCCTCACCATAAAAGAGTGTAACGGGAACAGTGTTATCTGCATGGATAAGACTTGTCCCGCTAATGAAAAGCAGAACAAATCCAATGAGTATGGCAAATTTTTTAAACATATTACGAGTTTTGGTGAGTATGAATTATTTCTAGAATATCTTCTTTGGAGACCTCGCCACTGAGGCGAGTTATTTCTTGATTATTCTTATCAAGGAATATGGCAACCGGCATAACTCCAGAATCAAGATGGTATTTTGTTACCAAGTCTGGCTCTTGGTCAAAATCGTGATACTCAGTAACTAGGTTGGGTATTTCTTTCTCAATTTCGGCCCAACGAGGACGCATAACCAAACACCCATTACACCAGACTGCACCAAATTTGAGTACTTTCATATTTGACCTCCTATATGGACTTTTCAATCCGAATGGCTTGACTATTAATGATGGCAGTCGCGACTTTGCGACGAGCACTAGCAATAATTCTAGCAAAAGTGGGCTGAGAGATCTGCATACTACGAGCGCAGATTGTCTGATCACTACTCTCATAATCACACAATTTGAGGGCTTCGATCTCATCTTTGGTTATAACTACTTCGGTCAAAGAGCTTAGAGGTATCCCCCGAGGCTTAAAGTAATAGACGTTTGGCTCAAACTGCAACCGACGAGGTAATTTGGGGCGAGGCATACTTAACCCCTCCTACCCCTACTCAACCCTAATAAACGCCTTAACCCACGACCAAAGGGTCGATTGAAGAAGGAACTATTGCTTGTGGAATCTTGCGCTTGATTGCATGGCCCGAATGCTCGGCCAGTTTTGGGACCGCGTCCCAGAGGACCAGTTTTATCACCTCTTGGCATATTTCCTCACCTCCTAGTTGATTAGTAATGAATATATATTCATAATAATACAAGAATAGTATTTTGTAAACGAGGTATAATAGGTTTATGAAAAACAAATTGGCAGTAATTGCATTTATTTTTGCAATTGGATTAGCAATATATGGGGGACGTACATTACTGACCCCCAAAACATGTGGGGCGGCATGTGAAGTAAAGGTAGAGAGTAGTACGGTTAGCGCCGTTGAGTTTGCGCAAAAGAGTAAAGAAGGTGATGTAGTGATGCTGGATGTGAGGACACCGAGCGAATTTGAGCAAGGACATATTAAGGGAGCCAGAAATATTGATTTTAATAACCAAACAAGTTTTGCCAAAGAGATTGCGGATCTTGATAAGAGTAAGACTTATTTGGTGTATTGCCGGAGTGGCAATAGATCAGCACAGGCACAGAAGATGATGCAAGAGTTGGGGCTAAGTACTGTTAACCTAAGTGGTGGGATTGGAGCTTGGCAGAGAGCGGGGCTAGCGATTGAGAAGGAGTATTAGAGTTTTAGTATTTCTGTAAAAGCTGCTTGAGGGACACTAACATTACCTAATTGTTTCATCTTCTTCTTCCCTCTCTTTTGTTTTTCGAGGAGTTTACGGTTACGGGACATGTCACCTCCGTGGAGCTTGGCCTCGACATCTTTGCGATAAGCCCTGATGGTTGCACGAGCGATAATTTTGCCACCAATCGCAGCTTGGATCGCAACCTCGATTTGACTACGGGGGATCACATCTTTTAGTTTATCGACCAGTGCCCTACCTCGACTCTCGACCTGATCACGGGGTGCAATAAAGGAGAGGGCCTCAGCCGGATCACTATTTAAGAAAATATCGACTTTGCTGGCTTCGGTTTTTTGATAGCCGGCATGATCATATTGGACGCTGGCATATCCAGAACTCACTGATTTAAGACGATCGTAGAAGTTGGTAATGAGCTCAGAAAGAGGCATTAAATAATTGAGGCGAACTCGTCCGGAAATATACTGCATGTCAATAAACTCGGCGCGTTTACCCTGACATAAGTCCATAATACCACCCACGTAAGGCTCAGGAGTATAAACAGTTAAAGTGACTAGAGGCTCTTCGACAGACTCAACGAGCTCGGGGCTAGGCCAGTCAGCGGGAGAAGAGATCTCAACGTCATCGCCACCACGAAGTTTGATATGGTATGGGACGGAGGGAGAAGTATTAACGACATGAACCTCGAATTCACGGGACAGGCGCTCGGTGACGATCTCAGCATGAAGGATGCCAAGAAAGCCGACACGGAAACCATGACCGAGGGCGGGGCTGGCGGAAGGGTGATAGACGAGGGAGGCATCGTTAAGGGCGAGTTTGCCAAGAGCGTCAACTAGATTGCGATAATCATCAGCATCCACGGGATAGAGATCCATAAAAACCATGGGTTGGGGTTTGTGATAACCAGGAATGGCAGTAATTCCTGATCCAATGATAGTTATGGTGTCGCCGATCGTGACGGCACGAATATCTTTGTGACCAGTGGCGATAAAGCCGACCTCCCCCGCTTTAATACTATCGGAACTTTGCATATTTGGAGCAAAAAATCCAATGTCGAGAGGATTAAATTTCTCTTGAGTGGCTAAAAGTAGAAGTTTGTCGCGATTTCCCTTGTTAATCTCCCCTTCTAAAACTTTAACAAAGGCAATAACTCCCTTGTGTTGATCGAAGATGGAGTTGAAGACAAGTGCGCGGAGATTAGTGGGGGCAGTTGAGGCAGTAAGTGCAGTAGAAGCAGTGGCGGGCGAAGGGACACGAGAGACGATTGCGTTGAGAAGTTCGGTCACGCCCTCGCCGGTTTTGGCGGAGACAAAGAGAATTTCGTCAGCCGTAAAGTGAAGATTGTCGATCAACTCTTGAGCGACGCGCTCGGGCTCGGCGGCAGGCATATCGATTTTGTTAATGACCGGAATAATAGTTAAACCTACTTCTTTGGCTTTGTCATAGTTGGCGAGAGTCTGGGCCTGGATCCCTTTGGTCGCATCGACTACGAGCACGGCACCTTCGCAAGCGTGAAGCGCGCGAGATACTTCGTAGCTAAAGTCGACATGACCAGGAGTATCAATTAAGTTCAACTGGAAAGTTGAACTTGAATTCTCCAAGCTCAAATTCTCCAATTGCTCCAATTGGGGACGATATATCATTCTGACGGGGGCGAGTTTAATAGTGATTCCCCGCTCTTGCTCAATGGGATTACTATCCATGAGACGGACCATACCCCCTGGAGCGACAGTGTTGGTCGCTTCGAGGAGTCGATCAGTTAGGGTAGTTTTGCCATGATCGATGTGGGCGATGATCGAAAAATTGCGAATGTCGTTTGTCATATTTTTCTTTCGGATAATCGGAAAACTCATAGAGTCAGAGTATCAGAGGTTCTGATATTCAGAATTTTCTGGTTGTCTGATATTATACCGAACTTTCGGAGGAATCGAGCGTTTCGCCAGATTGAGAAAGGGCTTTGTGCCAAGAACCAATTTTTTCGAAGAGGGTCGCAAAGATGGAAAGCTCACGAATATTCAAGAGGTAGGAGAGAGTTAGGTAAACAGCAAGCCCAATTAAACAAACAGAGGCGGTGAGCATGATGAGAGGAACGGTGCGTGTTGTGTCAAAGATCATCTGATCGAGTAAACGGAGTGGTACCCAAAGCGCAAAACCAGTAATGATGGTAGCAAAAAGAATTTTTCCAAGAGGGACGATAAGCTTACGAAGCATAAACTTGGCAAAGGAATAGAGAATGCCGGTTAAGACAATGGTCTCGACTAATGAGGCGACGGTGATTGCAAAAGCCATGCCAATAACCCCAGACTTAAGTACAAACAATAAATAATAGCTAAGGCCAACATTGAGTGCGGTTGAAATCAAGTTAACAAGCAAGGGAATTTTGGTGTTGTGAAAGGCGTAGAAGACCCGGACTAAAATGTGGGTTAAGGAGCGGGCAGCAATACTAATAGCTAAGATTGCAACCAATTTGCCTGTTAGAACTGTTTCGGCCCAAGGAAAAGAGTCGGCTCCATAGGCAAGACGAACCAAGGGGATGCGGAGCACGAGAATAATCGCAGAGAAAGGAAGTGCGAGATAGAGCATTTCTAGAATGGTATTATTGACCATGATGGCAAGCTCGCCAAGATTGTTTTTGCTGGTATTTTTGGCAAAAAAAGGAAGAGAGGCCTGGCCAATTGGAACACCAATCAAACGGACAGGGAAACTAGAGAGTTGTTGAGCGATTGAGATCACGGTAATGGTACCAACGGAGAGCCAAGAGGAAAAGGTTAGGATAATAGTAGTTTCGATTTGAGTTAATGAGAGTGTAAGAATCCGAGGAAGCATGAGCTTGCCCATTTCTGTCACGGCCGTGCTTCTTTTAATGAGGGTTGGGTAGTAACGGAAACCGAGTTGGCGAGCGAGAGGGAGCTGAGCGAGGAGGTGGAGGAGAGCACCAAGCACAACCCCTAACGCAGGACCATAGATACCGAGCTTTGGGCCGAGAGCGATAATACCAATAATAATGCCCAGGTTATAGAGAATGGGAGAAAGGGCGGGGATCAAAAAGCGATGGTGAGATTGAATGATGCCGGTTAAGAAAGAGGAAAAGCCAAAAAAGATCTGAGCTAAGGCCATGATCCTAGTTAGATTGACCATTAGGTCAAATTGCGCGTCACTAAAGCCCCCAGCGATTAAGCGACTGAGAGGATCTGCAAAGATGAAGATCATACTGGTTAGAGCAAGCATGATGAGCATGACCATGTTTATCATAGAGGAAGCAATCTCGCCTTCACGTTTTTTATCTCCTAAGTAACGGCTAAAGACTGGAATAAAGGCGGAGCTAAGCGCACCAACAATAATAATTTGAAAGACCATGTCCGGAAGGCGAAATGCTGCCCAAAAGACGTCCACAACAGCCTTGTCTGCGTAAAAGTAAGAAATAAGCAGCCGAGTGCGGATTAACCCCAAGAGTGCAGAACTCAGGCTAGCTAACATAATGACCGAGGCTGCAGAGAGAATTGAGCTATTTTTGCGAAGAAGAAGATTTTTCCCCCCATTGATCAAACGATTAAACATGATTTTAGTTTATAGTAGATAGCTCAAAGCGCATAGATATTGTAGTTTGGAGAGTTACTTGGTATACTACCCTTCAACTATGCCAATCACAAAATCTGCAATCAAAAAACAGCGTGTCGACAAAGCGAGGGTAAGAGTGAACGAGCCAATTCATGGACGAGTGAAGAGTACCATAAAAGAAGCTCGAGCTAATCCAACGTCAGAAACGATTTCTGCTTTTTATTCGGCTATTGATAAGGCAGTTGCTAAAAAATTGGTTGCAAGACGTACTGCAGCAAGACTGAAAATGAGACTCGTTAAATTGGCTAAACGTGCGCCTGAAAAAAGATAAATTGGAATATTGTGGTCGTAGATGTTAAACTGAAGTGGTATGCAACTGCCCGCGTTTTTCGGAAAGAAGAAGGCAATTAATTTGCTTCCTAGAGATACGTTTGAAGCGAGTTCAATCGGGGTGGTGTTGTCGTGGGTTCTCGCGTTTGGCAAGTGGACGGTGATCTTGACGCAGTTAGTTGTGATGGGAGCATTTTTGTGGAGATTTGGTCTAGACCGACAATTGACTGACTACAAAAAGCAGATTGCAAAGAATGTGGCGATTGTCAAATCATATGACAAGGTTGAGCGAGACTTTTTGATAGCGCAAAAAAGGGTTAATAAGATAAAAGAGGTCGTCGAGCAACAGGAGAGGGTGGCGACACTATTTAATAAATTTATCCAAGTGACACCGCAGGATGTTTGGTACGACAAATTAGGGATTACTCCAGAGGGAGTGGGTATTGTTGGGTATAGCAAGTCACTGCTTGGATTTAGTCAACTGCTTGCGACACTACAGAAAGACGAAACATTTAAGACCGTCTCAATCGGGAAAATCCAAGATGGAGGAGCACAGAACGCAAGAATGCAGTTTGAAATGAATTTGGGACTAGGAGCAGAGGAGAAAAAGAAATGACGCAACAAAGAAGAAGATATCAACTAGATTTAAGACGATACTACCGTATACCGTCAGTACGGGTGTCGCTCGGAATCGTTCTTTCGCTTTTTATTATCGCTTTTTTCTTGATTTTTGCGATTAGACCAACATTTGCCACAATTGCCAAGTTATATAAAGAAATAGAAGAATCCCAAAAAACACTTACTACTTTGGAAGCCAAGGTAAAGTCATTAATCAAGGCAAACGATTTGATGACCAAGATTACTCCCCTACTAGAAAAAATTGATGCTGGAATCCCAACAAGTGAGGCGGGGGTACAAGATTTGGCGGCAAGCATCGAAGCGATGGCCGCGCAAGCAGGGGTGAGCGTTGAGAGTGTAACTGTGGGAGAGAGTTTGCTTAACTCGACGATTGCGAAGCCATATGCAGCTGATAAAAAAGGAGAGGTGATAGAACTACCGTACACAATTAGAGTAAGCGGAACTTTTCATAATTGTATGCAGATGTTGCAAAATATGTTTCGTATTGCAAGAATTGCATCAATTGAAAATGTCTCGATTAGTAAAGAAGGAACCAAGAAGCAAGTAACCACCATTAGCACAGGTATGACGATCACAGGACAGGCATACTATGTTGCAAATAAAAACTTGATTGAAAAGGCGATGCCGGAAACGAAAGCGAAATAATATGGCACAACGATCAATGCTCATGGTAAGACGTACTTATATGCAAATTGGGGTGTTCACCCTTTTGACGGCGTTGGTTTGGACAGGCGTAAGTGTGTTTTTGGCAATCACAAAGACAGAGATTGAAAATGCAGACAAAGATATTCTATCTCCAATTAATGCAACGATTGACGATGCGACTCTACAAAAATTGAGTGAGCGCATTACTTTAACGCAAATTCAATCAGAAACACTGGCTACACAACAAGCTAGTGAGAGCGATGCAGTAACAATTAATGAGGTAACGACTGCGGAGATCCCCGTCGCAGAAGAAACGTCAACGGTAAGTACGAATTCTACACAACTAGAACAAGGGGAATTGTGATAGCATGAAAAGAGGAAGAGATTAGATATGTTGGGAAAGAAAATACCGACAATTTTGGCATTGTTATTATTAGGAGTGGCAATTGGAGCTGGGTACTATTTTTTTTCAAAGTCTCAGATAGCGGTTAATCCAGAGGAAATTCCGAACAATATTAAAATTACTAACATCGCGGATAATAAATTTAGTGTTTCGTGGACAACTAAGTCGGCGACGATAGGAAACGTGGAGTATGGAGTAAGCGGAGAAAAGCTGGGGGGGAGTGCAGGTGATGATAAAGGAAATAGTAAGTATAAAACACACCACATTACGATATCTAAACTACAACCAAATACGCAATATAATTTCCGAATATTGTCTGGAGAGCCAACAAACCGTTTTGACAATAAAGGACTTCCATACACAGTAGTAACAGGTCCTGTTATTAGCACTGTACCGGTTGCGAAAAATCTGTATGGAGAAGTAACGGGAACAAATGAAGACACTTTGGTCTATATCACACTCCCAGGAGCATACCCTGCTTCGACTACCCTCAAGAATAATGGGGCCTACAATATATCGATTTCGACGATTAGAACGAATGACTTAAAAAACTATATAACCTACGATCCGGCAGCGACAGTTGTGGGGATCACCCTAGACGACGGGAAAGGGTCAACCCAAGTATCAGCTTCGACGGCCAATATTACTCCAGTACCCAAAATTACGATGGGGAAGAACGAAGATTTCCGCAATGCTTTCACTCCAACAGTTGCTGAGGTTGATTCAAATTTTGCAGAAATAATAGTTGGAAGCCCTATGCCTCAGAGCGTGCAGATTTTTAATGTAGAGCCATTATCGGCGGATATTAATGTGGTTGTAGACGGAAAAGCTACTATTACTAATCCAAGTACAGAGGGAGAAGTGTTGACAACAACGAAGCCAGAATTCAGAGGAAATGGGGAGGAAAGCTCAACAATTACGATTGCAATCTCGGGACAAAAGGCGGTGTCTGATACAGTAAAAGTTGACTCGAATGGAGAATGGAGGTGGACTCCACCAATTGAACTCAAGACTGGTAAGCAAAAAATTACTGTTTCTTATATGGATACAAATGATAAGGCGCAAAAAATTGAGAGGTCATTTAGCATCACAACGACTAAGGTAGATAGTGTCCCAGCACTAGTTGCCACTAGTTCGGCGATGGCGACTCCTAGAATAGCGATGCCTGCAACAAATTCGGGTGTTCCGGTAACGGGAGTAATGACACACACTATTGCGACAGGCATAATGGCCGCAATAATGATGGTTACGGGATTGTTAATGTTTGCACTATAAAAAGCTTGACGGATTAATAAATTACTGCGAATATAAAGCTATGCCCGATCAAACAAATACAGACCCTCAGAGTATTGTGGATGTGGTTTTGAGTGGTTCGACAAATAATCCCTTACCAGGGACAATAAAAAATGAAGAGGTTCCTCTGGCTTTCGTGCCGCCGGAGACGGAGAATTTTTCGGCAAACTTTACAGGCCAACAGCAACAGGTTGTCCCACCAGAAATGATGACTAATACCATTCCGGACAATACTGGCAGTAAGCAAAATAAAGGGAAAGGAAGAAAAGTGGGAGTTTTGGTGGGGATACTGCTGTTGATGATTGCATTGGGGGGGGGGATGTTTGGTTATCAGCAGTACGTTGCATATCGAGAAAAACTTACAATTGCGAGTGTAAAAGATGGGAAGGACTGGACTACTAGGAGAGCTAAGCAAGAGGCAAATGAGGGTGGTTATAAAGCTCAGATTAATGCCAATCAAGCTCAAAAGGAAGCGGTTTATGTGAATAATTTGCTAGAGAAGGCAAATAAAGCCGGTACTACTATTGACCTATCTACTGATATTATTGATGATGCAAAAATTGGAGATGAAGATTTAACTTCTGTGGAAAAGTCGGCGCTTCAAAATGCGCAGACGCAGCTTCAAGCCATACAAAAGAAGCTTGATGATGCGAAAAAGGAGGTTAGTAATCCTGGTTCAACCGGCACTAATCTTGCTGGTACTTTTGGCTGGTGTTATAACTGTAAAGACAAGGAAGGGAATGTTGTTCCCAGAATGGCTACGGAGGAAGACTGGAAAAATCCTAATGCAAACATTGCGGGTGTGTATAAAGTCGACAATCCTTCTACGGAGGGAGGGGTGCAGTGGAAACCATATGCAAATGCTGACACTATTACAGCAATGATCGTTTATAATGATGCAAATAAAGGCATATTAAATACCAATAAACTAATTGTTGATACTAGTGACAAGACTAAAGGGGTGCAGGATTTGGAGCTAATTACTGTTCAGGATATGTTAGAGCATCCTGGCATGACGTGGGTACCGGGAGGAGTCGGATGTGTTGGATTAACAGATAATCCAAGTACCGCGGGTGTCAATGAAGCTACTGTGTGTTTAGATTGGCATTGGACGACGTGTGCAAGTGGTGGTGGGGTTAATTACGTTGGTTGTGGGGTTTATACAAAGAACGAAAAAGGTGAAGAGGTTTTTGTTCCAGATAGCACTCCGGTAAGCAACACCATGTCCTGTACAGGTATCACTAAGAGTCCTGTTGCACCAGCTCTCGGGAATACGGTTACATTAACTTGTTTGGGGTCGGTTACACCTAGTACGGCTGGGACACTCTCATACAAGTTCCGCTACAGTATTAACGGAGGGAACTTTTCTACTCTTTCTAATACGACTCCAACTACGGCTAGCCTGACAATTGCTGCTTGTGGGACATACGCCGTACAGTGCCAAGCATGCGCTACCTTAAACGGAGTATTAACTTGTGACCCAGTATGGACTGGGGCAACAACTAACTAGAGAGTTATATGACGACACAACTTAAGAAATCATTATTAATTGGAGTCTCGATATTCCTGACATTGGTATTGGGAGTTGCGGTTGTCTACGTAGTGCGCAAACCAACGATTAAGACACCAACACCAACCCCTAAAGCGTCAATGACTAGTGAGGCTCCAGTTACTCCCGAAATCTTCGCAGTTGATCCAGCACAATCATCCTGTTCAACTACATTTGTAGTGGCATGTGCCTCAGTCTCTCCCTCTCCATCTGGATCAGTTAATCCTTCACTTTCTCCCTCACCCTCTCCTTCTCAACTACCTTCTGCAGCGCTTGACTGTGTATCAAAAGAAGTGTATGCAGATGACTCCCGTAACCGTGCTGGATTCTACTACCTAGAGAATAGGATAGCGGACGCTTCAACTCTCGAATCAGGGACTACTATCGTTTACAACATTAAGGCCAAGAATAATGGAGGTACCTCGGTTCCTGATACTAAGATTACCGATTCTCTTTCATCTAACTTAACATTCGTGGACGGAGACTCTGATTGTACGTATGAAAGCAGTACCCGTGTCTTAACCTGTACCATTGGCACACTGGCCGCTGGAGCACAAGCACAACGCACATTTAGAGCCACTATCAATAGTGCTTCGAACTCCTCAATTGCCAATACAGCCGAGGTATACTCTACCAACGGACAGAGAGATAGCTGCAGCGTAGCCCTCTCAGCAACCGGCAAGGTGGTGACACCTACCCAATCAGTGGCACCCAGTGCCCTACCACAGGCTGGTGTGTTTGAAGTAACGGTTGGGACAATGGGTATTGGATTACTACTACTGATCCTGGGCGGAATGGGATTGTTGATGATTTGAGGGCGGGAAGACCCCGCCCCTACGGATACAATGGGTGGAATGGGATTGTTGATGATTTATGGGCGGGAAGACCCCGCCCCTACGGATACAATGGGTGGAATGGGATTGTTGATGATTTATGGGCGGGAAGACCCCGCCCCTACAGATACAATGGGTGGAATGGGATTGTTGATGATTTGAGGGCGGGAAGACCCCGCCCCTACGGATACAATGGGTGGATTTGGATTTATAATGAATAGGTGAAGAAATATTTTTTTGCTTTTTTTGCGGGAGTCGTATTTTGGTTTCTTTGGTGGCAGGCACACTCCCCGATTTGGAGTCCACACCTGCAGGTTGATGTTTGGATATCGTGGCTTAGGATTGAGTATTTCATGCAGCACGGCAACTCTTTTGCTGGCATGACAGGCAACGAGATACTGCCTACGACCTTGCTCTACATTTTATTCCCCAAGTGGCTAATTACCCAAGCTAGCGTTAACTACGTGGATTATTTGAGCGCGACATTGATTGTTAACCTACTGATAATAGTGGGAACTTGGCTGGTGGCAAAGAATAGAGGACTACTACTTGCTGAGTTATTGTGCTTGGGGCCACAACTATTATTTAGATTCGATGGCATGGTGATGTTGTTGTTGATTTTGGGATTAGTTCTATTTGAAAGAAAGCGAGTGGCGTGGAGTGGATTTGCAATCGGAGTGGCAGTGGGTATGAAAGTATTCCCGATTATCATCGTGCCATATTTACTCCTAATACTGTTAGTCAAAAAACAATGGCGCGAAAGCATCAAATTTCTGATTGGGATGGGTGAGGCACTGCTAATCCCGGTAATAGCATTTTGGCTGATGGGCGGGAGCTGGGAGCAAATCCAATTTGCTCTATCCTTCCACAATCAAAAACTTATTAGCATAGAGAGTGTACCGGGGAGTTTGATTACTGGTTGGGGATTAATCAAAAATAGTATGCCACCAGAATTGTTGCCCGGGAACGGGATCTGGTCGGTAGCGGGACCGGTCGCGATTTTTAACAAACTATGGTTGCTACCCGTGATATTAACCTACTTTTACTTGCTGAAGCGGAGAGAGTTGTTGTCAAAGCTTAATTGGCGGATCCCACTATTTTTGATACTAATATTTTTACTATTTTCGAAGAATCTTAATCCTCAATACTTGTGGTGGTACATGGCGCTATTACCATTTGTAAAAAATGACAGAATTGTAATCGTGGTCTCATGCGCTGTCGCATTGCTTAATCAATTGGTCTATCCAGTATTCTATACAACCCTGATCGATAACTTTTATCGTAATAATACTGATTATTGGATATACTATTTACTGCTTTTGAGAAACATTGGAATAATTACAATTGGCTATGTTAATTTAAAACAATTAATTGAGAAAAAGTATGAATAAAAATATTGTCAGAATTTTGCTGGTGATATTTTTGATTAGACTAGTCTTCGCACTCCTACCCTCATTTCAAGTAGATATGAGTGCCTGGCTTGCATGGGCTGGGAGATTGGGGGACGGTGGATTTGCCAATTTTTACTCAGAAACAGTTTGGACTCAATACACTCCGGGATATTTATATTGGTTGTGGTTGGTTGGGAAGTTGGGATTAGTTGACCCGCTAGCGATTAAGATCCCAACAATCCTAGCAGACATGCTGACTGCGGGACTAATGTGGAAGATAATTGCCAAAAATAATCGAAAGGTGGCTAACTGGAGTTATGTTTTGTATGTACTCAACCCGGTGATGATAGTTGACGGATCGATCTGGGGACAGATCGATGGGATCTTAACACTATTTATGATGCTGGTGGCTTATTACTTAATTGAGAGAAAGAGTGTAAATATAGCTTGGTTAATGATGGGGGTCGCACTACTAATTAAGCCGCAGGCTCTGGCGATACTCCCGATATTGAGCATTCTAACGCTACGGAAAATGGGGATGCGCAAACTGATTAAGGGGTCGATTATGCTTGGTGGAGTATTGCTACTGGGATATTGGCCATTTTATCCTAACAATCCGATTACGGGACTGCTTGAGTTGATGCAAAACATGAAAGAATCATATCCATATACATCCCTCTTTGCCTTTAATATTTGGAGCTTTGTAGGAATGTGGATTGTAGATAGTACCAAATGGTTGGGAGTGTCATATTTCCAGTGGGGCACTTTGCTTATGGGAAGTGCCTATTTGATAGTCATTGCGCGATTTTGGCGGCGACTAAATGAGCGATCGATTTGTTATTTGATATTGGCCCTCGGGTGCTTAATATTCTTTGCTTTTCCGACGAGAGTACATGAGAGATACTTATTCCCGATGTTCGCATTTTTGATTACGTACACTGGCTTGGTTAACCGTCGAGATTGGTGGATCGCGGTATTACTAACAATGGTTAGCTATACACTCAACCTATATCTCCCCTACTCCTACTACGAGCCAATGACAAATGGATTGAAGAATGTAAGGCTAGAAAATTTGATCACTAGCTATCACAAGCTATTAGCACTTATACCATTGGGACTATTTTTCTGGTTGTTATCTCCAGGTTGGGAAATACTTGAAGAGTATGTCCCAGTAAGAGGTGGCAAGAGGGAAACCGTAGAGCATGGGGGTAATTAGTATATAGCCAATAGTACATAGCAATAAGATCAGAAGCATTGATTTTTTGGAGAATTTGGTTAGCCAGGTTGATAGAATGACACAGAGAAAAGTGGCGCTCGGGAGATAGTGATAATAAAACATGATCCGAGGAGAGAAGACCCAGGGAAGGACAAATATAAGATATGAAGAATATATTATGGAGTATGGGTATCGGAAGATTTTGGGAAGTTGGCTGATTAATGTGGCAAGACCAAACCAGAGTAATAGAGGATTACCTTGGACATAAATATTACTAATGACGTTGGTGCCGTACTCGACCCAGTACCACACGGGACGGGCAACGGCGATCCATTGGAGGGGGGTTGATTGATAGCCATGGGTGGCAACTAGGTGAGTGTGGTAGTACCACATTTGGCGGTGTAGCTCCCACCATTGCTCCCACGTGTGGCCAACGAGAATAAAGGGAGCGAAAGTGAGGACATAGACGCTGAGAGCTAATAGTGTATATCGTATTATGTATAAGGTATTAAGCAGGAAGGATTGAAAATTGGTGAATTTGATTATTGGCTTGTATAAATAGAGAAGCGAGAGGGGGACTATGCCATAGAGCGCGCTCCATTTGCTACTAAGCGCGAGGCCATAAAATATGGCGGCTAGCTTCCAGCGAGATTTAACCGCTGCAAATAGACTCCAAATATAGAAGTTGAGCATGTAAATATCGTTCATGGCAATGCGAGACTGAGCAATATGTGTACCTTCGATCGTGACGAGGAAAGTGGCAAGGAGAGCAAGATTCTTTTTCTTGGTGAGAGAGAGGGTTAAGAGATAGATCCCATAGATACTAAGAACTCCGAGGAGTGCAGAACCAAAGCGGTAACCAAATTCATTTTCGCCGAAAATTTTCATTCCGATAACCATACCGTACTTGGCGAGGGGGGGATGAGTCCACTCATAGGCCACTCCGGGTGGCGGAGTTGTCCACCACTCCCAAGCAGCAATGTTGCCATGCATGATCTCTTTGGCGGTAAATGCGTGGTAAACTTCGTCAAAAATATATGCCTTGGGGTGAGACAGATTGATAAAACGCAAGGCAAAAGCGACTAATAAAATTAGTGCCAAGAGAATATTCTTGTTGAGTTTTAGGAGATAGTCTTTAAGTTTTGAGTTATTTGAGGTTTTCTTTGACATAGGCATGAACATTTTCCCAAGATTGGGCAGGAATTAGTACCCATTGACCGCCATACAACTTAAGATTTTTGGGAGTGATGAATTGAGATTCGAAGTCGAGACGAGAGAGGTTAATATCGCGAGGCAAGCTGAGAAATAACCTTACGAAGCTACCATACTCGATTTCGGAAATATTGGTAACGATTGAGGAGGTGACGCTATTTTTGAGAGCGGTTAAGGCATCGAGCGAGAGAAGCGTGGAGGTGGAGAAGATTTTTTCTCTGAAGGCAGAGATAACTTTTTGTTGTCTGGAACTGCGAGCAAAATCGGTCCCCTCATCCCCTTCGGCATGACGAGAGCGGACAAACTTGAGCGCGGTAGCGCCATCAAGATGAGTTGGGCCGGCATCAAAGTGGAGGTGCTCGTAGCGCGCACTTTCGGGTTCGGCGGTTTCTAGCCCTGGAATGGGATATTTATAATCGTCAAAACTATTATCAATAGTTAGGTTGATCCCGCCTACTGCATCAATCGCTTTGGTAAAACCTGCGAAATCGAGAACAACACAATAGTGGACGGGTAGACCAACAATCTCCGAGACAGTGCTTTGGGAAGCTACTAATCCACTACCCTTTTCTTTTTCTTCGCCATAATGATAGGCAGTATTGATTTTGGCGGCGAGAGAGTCTACCCAGATGTCGCGAGGGATTGAGATAAGAGTTGGGACAAAAGTATTGAGATCGATAGAGATCAGAATCATGCTATCAGTCAGATTGCTTCCGGAGTGACCCTCGCCACCAATACCAAGTAAGAGAATGTTGGTGCGAAAGTTGTCTGAGCGAAGATAGGTGGCGGGATTTTTGACTGCGCCCTCAACGATATCGCGGGCTTGGCGATTGTGATAAAACCAGTAACCAAACATGCCCAACAAAAAAGCCAAGATGACAAGAAATATTTGCTTATAATTCATTGGCAACAGTTTCGATAATTCGATTAAAATTTACTGGATCAAGCGAAGCGGTTGCGACAAGGAGACCATCTAGTTTGAGACCAAGAAGAGATCGAACATTATCGGGAGTGACGCTACCACCATAAAGAACTGGGGCTGTAGTAAAGTGGCGAATGGCATCGACATTTTGCATTATGAGATCGGCGGGGGCAGCAACGGTACCACCAATATCTGCGGGTGGTTCGAAGCAGTAAATACACTGGTTCTGGGTAGAGTCATCGAGCGCGGCAAACTGAGGGGAGATATCTTCAGCAGACAAGCAAACGGCGGGGGTAAGACCGACTTCAACAAGGTTCGTAACCTTGTTGGCAATCTCTTGATGAGTCTCGTGGAAAAAGCGACGGCGCTCGGAGTGGCCAACAAGAGCGTGGGTAACGCCCAAATCTTTGAGTTGAGTGGCGTTAACGGCTCCAGTGTAGGCGCCGGGAGGGAAGGGAGAGACGTCTTGGGAACATAGAAGAATCCCTGAATCCCTGAATCCCTGAATCCCAGTTGCGATAGGAAGATGGGGGAAACTGGGGGCGACGATAATACTCATTTTGTCTTGGTATTTTTGGGCAACGGGAGCAACTGTTTCAAACCAGGACTTGACCTCGGCAGTAGTTTTGTGAGATTTAAAATTAGCTAACAGCAAAAATTTCATTTTTGAGTATCCCAGTATCCCAGTTTTCCAGTATGGACAGTAATAATATGAATAGTATAACGCAAGAAGGGTTTTTTAGGTTATTATGGAGCAATGACTTTTGATTACTTAGACGAGTTGAATGAGCAACAGAGGGCCGCGGTTGAGCATACTGGGACTCCCCTACTGATCCTGGCGGGAGCCGGGAGTGGGAAAACCAAGACTATTACCTACAAGGCCGCACACTTGATCCATATTGGGACGATCCGACCAGAGGAACTACTAATGGTGACTTTTACCAACAAAGCAGCGGGGGAGATGAAGGAGCGAGTGGCCAAAGTAGCTGCGGTAAGGCTCCCCAATGTGGGGACTTTCCACTCAACTTCGGCGAGAATATTGCGACGCCATGGAGAGCGACTGGGGATAGGTCACGACTTTGTCATTTATGATGATGGTGATCAAGAGGATTTGGTCAAGCAGATAATGAGTGAGGTTAACCTAGATCCCAAGCGATACAAGCCGAGGTCGATAATGGGGATGATTAGCTCGGCTAAACAGGAGATGGTTGAACCTGATAGTTATCAGGGAATGGCGCGTGGGCCATTCCAAGAGGCAGCAGCGCAGGTATATACCAAATATCAAAAATATCTCAAAGATTATACGGCGGTCGACTTTGATGATTTACTATCTTTGACAGTGAAGCTTTTCCGCGAAAGCAAAGACGTGCTTGCACAATATCAACAACTATTTAAATATGTTTTTGTGGATGAGTATCAGGATACAAATACTGCTCAGTATATTTTGACCAAGTTGCTTGCGGCACACAAACAATTGACGGTGGTCGGAGACGCCTCGCAATCAATCTATCGATGGAGAGGAGCGGACTTTCGCAATATGCAAAAGCTGAAAGGCGACTTCCCTGATTTGACTGAGATTAGACTGGACCGTAATTATCGTTCGACTCAAAATATCTTAGATGCGGCAACGGGGGTGATTGGAAATAACAAAAACCACACGGTTCTGTCACTATGGACTAGCGCGGGAGCCGGAGAGAAAATATCGCTGATTGAGGCTTACTCGGGCAATGATGAGGCGGCGAGAATTACCAACGAAATTTTGAAATTGAGAGATGCGGGTAGGGAGTGGAAAGATATTGCATTATTGTACCGGACCAACGCGCAGAGTCGATCAATCGAGGAGACTTTTATCCGGAGTGGAATCCCGTATGTGCTAATCGGTGGAACCAAGTTTTACGAACGCAAAGAAATCAAAGATTTGCTAGCTTATTTGCGAATTTTGCTTAATCCCAAGGATAAAGTATCGAACGCACGAGCGGAGAAAAATGGGAAGAGAAAGCTGGCGATGGTCACTGCAATTGGAGAACAAATTGATGTTAAAAATACGAGACCGAGCGAGGTGTTGGGGTTGATTGTTGAGACCTCCAAGTTTTTGGAGCAATTTGACGAAGAGGTGCCGGAGGAGTTGTCGAGAATTGAGAACGTGAGGGAGCTACAGGCAGTGGCCGAAGAATTTGCGGATCTACCATCATTCCTTGAGAATGTGGCTTTGGTGCAGAGTGAGTATTATGCAAATGAAAAAGGGTCGGATCGCAATAACACGGTAACATTGATGACGCTACACGCGGCGAAGGGGCTCGAGTTCCCCATCGTATTTTTGATTGGAATGGAAGAAGGATTATTCCCCCACTCCCGAAGTCTGATGGACCTAGAAGAGATGGAGGAGGAACGACGACTCGCCTATGTCGGAATCACTCGAGCCAAGGAGAAATTGTATTTGACCTATGCCAAGCAAAGAACGGTCTGGGGGAATACGGGATATCAGACCAAGAGCCGGTTTATTGATGAGATAGACCCGCGACTAATAGTCGCGGAGTACTCCAGTATCCCAGTATCCCAGTATCCCAGTGAGAAAAGTAATAAGAATGATAAGAACGAAGCGGATTTTTGGAGGGAGCACGGGGCACAGATCAAGACCAAAAAGACAGGTATACGAATAGATAGCTTGGGGGATTCGACACTGGACGATTTTTTGAGTGGTAATTTGAGTGTGGAAGAGTTATTAAACAGGTAATTAGTATTCCAGTACTCCAGTACTCCAGTTTTCCGGTAGAATATGAATATGAGCAAGTTACACGAGTGGAATAAGCAGGTAGAACACCCACTTCAAGCCTACGAATGGGGAGAGTTCAGGGAGAAGACGGGAGTAAAAGTGGTACGAGAGAGTGGGTTACAAGTAACCATCCACCGTATACCCCATACTTCATGGAATATTGGATATGCCCCCAAAATTGCGAAGTTAGATCGAGGGGTCGTTAAGACCCTGGGGAAAATTGCGAAGGAGCAGAATTGTATCTTTATTAAGACAGAACCGAAAATAGAGGCAGTGACACAGTTGCACAGTGACACAGTGACACTTAGGGAAATGGGGTTAGTACCTGGGAGAGCCTTATTTACGAAATATAACTTTGTATTGGATGTGAGCAAAAGTGAAGAAGAACTCTTGGCGCAAATGAAGCAAAAGACGAGATATAACATTAAAGTTGCGGAAAAGAAGGGAGTAACTGTTGCGATTGACGACTCCCCTACGGCATTTGCGAGATATTTAGAGCTGACGGAGGAGACGACAAAGAGGCAGGGATTTTATAGCCATACTAAGAGTTATCACCAGAAGATGTGGGATGTTTTGAGTCAGCACGTTGACACGTTAGCACGTCAGCACGAATTGACTGCGCATTTGTTGGTGGCGAAGTATGGGGGAGAAATCATTACGACGTGGGTGTTATTTAAGTTCAAAGATACTTTGTATTACCCATATGGCGCGAGTACGAGGGAACACAGGGAGGTGATGGCGAATAACCTAGTCATGTGGGAGGCGATCAAGCTAGCGAAAAAGTGGAAGTGTAAATACCTAGATATGTGGGGTGCACTAGGACCCGACCCAGACAAGAATGATCCGTGGTATGGATTTCATAATTTTAAACTTGGGTATGGCGCGAGGCATGTGGAGTATATTGGGACGTGGGATTATGTAGCGAAACCAACTTTGTACAGAATATATCGTTTGGTAGAAACGATTAGATGGAGAGTGCTAAGGCTAATAAAGTGATTATTCTTATCAGGTTCTCTCTTCGTAAGATGATGTTATAGGTTTACATCTTACAAGGAGAGAACCTGTAAAGTATTATTTGCGCTCAACCACGATTGTGCATTCGGAGACCATGGCGACAAGGGCGCCAAGGACAACTAGTGGAGGGAGGAAGATAGCTCCAATTACACCAGCAGTTACGGGGATAGACATGATGACTTTGCCCTTTTTATCTTTCACCACAATTTTGCGGACATTGCCTTCGTGAATTAGAGCTTTCACTTTATTGACGACTTTTTTGCCTTCAACTTTGAATTCTTCTTTTTGCTTTTTGCTGACTAATGGTTTTTTGGCTTTCTTTTTGGCAGGCATATTGATCCTTTTTGAATATTTAGTAACAACTTAATTAAAGCACAAATTGAACGTGGTTGACAGCATCATTTATGATCTTAAAGATAAATAGTGCAAGGCTTCCCATAAGGCTTCAATGTAGTCAGGATGAGTACAAGTATAGGTGCGCATTATTCTTTCTATACCGTTATCCTTCTTCCCAAGGTAAGCATATCTAAGCTCTTGCTTTAATATGTGAGCAGCGAAGCATCCACCATATTCAAGGTAAGTCGATGTCAATGGGCATGATTCTGGTTTTTCGAATTTGGGGTTAACCATGCGCGAAATTATACCCTATCCTGCGTGTTTTAATGAATCTTATGAAGATGTTAGTCGTTAATTATGTTTCTTAGGTTTGGGGAGAGGGAGAGCGCGGGCGGTTAAATCGAATTATTGATTCTAGATATAGAGCAACATCTTTATCAACATATAGCTTGATCCGAAGTATCCCCTATGTGCTAGCTGCGACAGGGATTGGGTTTATGATGAATTTGGTAACTGCGAAGCAATTTTCGATGTATTTTGGGGTATTGCTTCTGGCAATATTGGCAATCTACGCTGGGATAACTAGGCCGTGGGTTAAGCAATCCCATCTGAATCAATAACAACTACTTTGTTACGTGAGGTAAAGCCAGTGATTATTTGAACTTGATTTTTGTGAAGACAAAAATATTCACTTAACATGTTGATAACTGCATCGTTGGCTCGACCACCGACTGGTGGCGCAGTAGTTGACACTTCGTATACAGAATCAGTGAGTTTTACTACTTTATTGATGCGTGATTTGGGTTTGGTGATAATTTGTAATTTCATGCTTGACTACAATTATATGCTATTGGAGAATATCCAGATTAGTTATTAATACAATTAGCTAAAGATAGCAGACGAGAAGGACTGATCACTGAAGTTAGAGTGGATAACACACCTGCACTTAAACTGTTCGAAAAAAATGGTTTTCAAAAATTTGAAAAATTCGAAGATAATGGGGTAGAATACTATAGACTTTCGCTTAAGTTTAATGATTAGCCCCTACATTCTAACTATATTTTTCTGACCTATTAAGGATTTGATTTCCTCCATTTGGGGAGCAAGCTGGGCGAGATCGGCAGCGGCCTCAACGATATCTTTGCGAATTTTGGGATCATTGGGCATTTTTGCCCATAACCGCTCTACCTTTTCCATAGCAGCCTCATATTTGTCGAGAGTGGATTGGAGTTGGATATGGGTGGGTTTATTGGAGGAATTCATAGATCCTGACCATCGCGAGAGTATCGAGCTTGCAGTACTCTTTGAGATCCTCGAGAATTTGAGATTTGTTAAAGCCGGGTTTGTCATACAAGATAGCATCCATCCACAGCCTTGAGGCAGAGCCTCCTTCGTGGATATTAAGTTCTTGGTAGGAAAGCTCTGGGACAAGGACGGGTAAAACATTTTTGATAGAGGTGCTACCGCGAAAGCGCTTGTCGACATAAAAGCCAGCGGTGAAGGGATCCATCAGATCAACGATACGGGAGTTGAGATTGATTAGAAAATCTTGGTACTCCGGGACTAGCTCGGCAAGTCGCTTATTCCTGGCTTTTTCGAAGCTCGAGTTCCAGGTAATGACAGATCCGATATCACCAATATGTGAGCGCAAACTAGCACAAAGTGCATTTACTGGACTACTCGCTTGATCATGCAAAAATTCGAGGTGACGGAGAGGAGAGCCTGGTTTATCAATAATATGAAGCGAATACTGGAAAGGGATTTGGTCGTAAGGAGCGAGACCGTCGAAGTGAGGAATAGAAGTTGAGAAAGTTTCGTAGTCGAAAAAGTAGAGGGGATACTGGTACTCACCAAGAGTAGCGCTAATCATGTCTGGCTCAACATGAGGCTGATTAGCTTTTACGGCAGCGACCTGGCGAGACTGGAATTTGTTAAGACTAATGTCGTCTGGGATATCCTGCATTTTATTAATACCCCTACTCTCTAGTTCTCCGATTAGCTCGGGAGTGAGGCGACAGAGATCATAGATACTGTCCTCCCCGACATCGACAAGAGTTTTGTAAATACCCACCCATTCTTTAATAGAGCCTAGTCCGCAATATTTGGGAGAAAAGTCAGGATGAGAGCGAGACCGGAGCATGTTGAGCGCGGCATCGATACTAGTGTGGGTAAACTCGCGTTTGGACTTGACCTCATCTGTTACATCAACAATAGTGACAAGTTGCTGAGGTTCGATATCGCCTGATCTCACATATTCGTTGTTGACGTGAGCGACAGAGATTGTCCCCACGGTATAACCACAGCGCTCGAGCACGACCATTTGGAAAGCAAGATCAAAGATATGATCATCTTTGACATGAGTGCCGGACTTGATCTCGCAGAGATCAATATTCTTCTCGCCAGTAATGGTAACGATATCGCAGATAAAGGTGCACGCTCCACTCTCAAATCTACCTTGAAAAATAATTTTGGCCCCCTCTTCTATTGCCTGGCTTGTACGACTCGGGAGGGTCGAGTATGAGCCAAAGTCGGAGAAGCCGAGTTTAACTCCACCCGGGAAAAGTGACTCGACATAGGGCTCAAAGTCGTGACCAGCATCAAAGATGGCTTGAAGACCAGGATCTATTGGAGGGAGTTTGGTTTTGTCATTGACCTTGAGCCACAGCCAAGCGGGATGTTTGAGGTAGAGCATGTAGTCGGATTTGGTGAGTGTGTGGGACATGGGGAAATTATAACTGGATACTATGCTGTGAGTACTTACTTATTAAGCAAATTGAACAGGTATTGAGGACATATATAGATTTTTTTGGAAATTAATGAATAGTGAGCGAATTTTTTCAACTCCACCAAGTACCTTCTCAGCATCTTGGAGAGCGTAATATTTTAAGTGAAGTAGTTTAGGTAAAGTGTCTTCACTTAATTGATCTACTCCATTTTCGACATATTTTGACAGCACAAAATCAAGAAATTCTTTTTGACCAGATTCGAGGTTGTTATAGATAAGTTTTTTACTATTATTTACTCGTTCAGCTCTAGTAATTGGTTTAAGAGCAAATGATACGTAAGCCAGAACGTCAAATAGGTCACTTTTCTCGGCATCAATCATTTTTTGTAATTGCTCTAGTTGTGATTTATCATGGCCTACATCTCTTAGTTTATCTAAAAATGATTGCCGAGTGATTGGATTTGACCATATTCTTCTGAGCTCTTCCTCGCTTTTGCAAAATTCTGGGAGTTCTCCAAAAAGATTGCGCAAAAACTCTTCAGTGGGAATTGGTTTTCCCGATGCATCCCAGAATGAGGTTGAAACCATGTATTGAATATCTCGTTCTTTCCCATCTCTTAATTTTATTTTCAAAATCTTCTTTGACTCACCTGGAGGACCTGGTGGGTCTATCAAAACTGGAGGTTCCTTACGACCTATGGGTGACGTAGGCAAGGGACTCGTTGTCTCATCAATTGGCTCACCATCCCAGGCGGGATCAGCGAAGTGTTTATACGCATCAACAAAATCTATCATCGTGAAGTATTCTTTTCCTTCAAAAAGACGTGTGCCCCTGCCAACAATTTGCTTAAACTCTATCATTGAGTTGACTGGGCGCATAAGCACAATATTGCGAATGTTTCTGGCATCAACTCCAGTCGATAACTTTTGAGAAGTAGTCAAAATAGTGGGGATAGTTTTCTCGTTATCTTGGAAGTCCCTTAAAAACTGCTCACCCCGTGCCCCGTCATTTGCTGTGACTCTGACACAATAATTAACATCTTTGACTGATTTTAGCTCGTTTACCAAATCTCTAACTGCAAGGGCATGATCTTGGGTTGCACAGAAGATAATAGTTTTATCGTTTCGGTTAATTATTTCTAAGATTCGTTGTACCCTAAAATTCTCACGTTCCTTAATCTCAATGATCTTATTAAAATCAGCTTCTTGATAGAGCTTGCCCTCTTCTACCTCGCCATCTACCACATTATCGTCGGCCACATACATGTAATCATCTAGAGTAGTTTTAACTCTTTTCACTTTAAATGGAGTGAGGAAACCATCGTTGATACCATCTTTGAGCGAATAGGTATAAACAGGCTCGCCAAAGTATTTATAGGTATCTACGTTATCTATTCTTTTGGGGGTAGCAGTAAGTCCAAGATGGACAGCTGGCGAAAAATATTCGAGAATTGCTCGCCAAGTTGACTCATCATTGGCACCGCCTCGATGACATTCGTCGATAATGATGAAGTCAAAAAAATCTGCCGGATAATCGCCATAGTGGGGAGTGTCGCCTGGGCCGGTCATAAAGGTCTGAAAGATGGTAAAAAAGATACTCGCATTTGTTGGTACTCCGCCTTTTTTACGAATATCGGCTGGGTTTATACGTACGAGTGCATCTTGGGGGAAGGCGGAAAAGGCGTTGAATGCTTGATCAGCCAAAATATTTCTATCAGCCAAAAAAAGTATGCGTGGTTGCCTAACCCCATCGCGTGATAGATTCCAGCGAGATTTAAATAGCTTCCAGGCAATTTGAAATGAAATAAAGGTCTTACCCGTACCAGTTGCCAGCGTGAGTAGAATCCTTTGCTTACCATCAGCAATAGACTTCATCGTCTTATTAACAGCGATTTCTTGGTAGTAGCGAGCTGAGCGAGTGCCACTGACGTCTTCAAAGGGAATTGCATCAAACTTGTCTTGCCAGTCATTCTTGACTGCATGTGTCATATCCCAAAGCTCAATTGGTGTTGGGAAGTGATCTACCGACCCTTCTTTGGCTTTATCCATGTCGATAGCGTAGATATCCCGACCATTAGTTGCATATGTATATCTTATTGAAAGTTTTTGGGCGTATGCTTTGGCTTGAGCAACTCCCTCTGAAACATTTAAATCAAGTGCTTTTGCCTCGATGACAGCTAGTTTCTGATTTTTATAAACGAGGATATAGTCAGCGATTTCCTTTTTGCCTCTTGTGCCACCGACTTGGATACGGCCTTCTGTAATATGATGTTCACGCAAAACACGAGAGTCTTCGACTGATCCCCAGCCAGCTTGAGCAAGTAGTGGGTCAATGTATTCTGCTCTAGTTTCAGCTTCATTCATGGGTATATTTTACTCTAATCCACTGATATAGTCTGTAATATATTGTAGTATTTGACGAAGTATAATATAATGACTTTGGTTGGTCGGTAGCAATATCTAGCCATCCTCTAAGCGTATGATGGTACTCCGATTTGGAGGACTAACCTCACAAGACCCTCTTCGGAGGGTTTTTTGATGGTGTAGCTTTTGGTACTTTTACTATGCCGTATCCACTAATTTTGTTATGCAAATTGTGAAAGTTGGGCAAGGTTCTGAATAAAAACGGATAGGTATTTTTTAAAGTTGGTTTTGTCGCCAGTTTGCCGTAGTCGATAAACTGACGATATACGTTGTAGGCGACGGTATCGGCAAGTTGTAAGAAGTTTGAGTTTGCCGAGGACTCAAAACGGACATCAAGCATGCTATATTTTTCTTGATATGAATGAAGTGAAACTTCCTTGTTGGATATTTTGAGTATTTCACCCTGGCGATTAGTGTGTGATTTGATTTCTTTGTCCATTTGGTCGATCACGATCGTGCACTGGCGACGCGGATTGAGTTCTACTCTGTCAAATAATACTTGTGAAAGTAGTTGGAGCGGGGAATGCTCTGCGCGCTGAGTACTGTAGTATCTTTTGTCTAACACAAAGGCCTGGAGTCTAATTTTTTTGTGATGTTTCTCAAATATTTGATACCAGGAATTGGTAAACTTGAGTAGGTCATCTTCGCTAATACCGTATGGGTCTAGATAATATTTTTTTCGCTTAGCTGGATTACGCATATAAACTGATTTAATTTCGACATGACTGGTTCCGAAAGTGTCCTTTTTTAACTGGTTGATTTGAGGATTGAGAGTGGATACTAACGTGCGAGGGATAAATAGCCCAGCTAGGCAGAAGTAGTTGCGGCGCCAGAAATTGAGATTGGGAGATCCTCTGTCGGGAGGATTGTCTATAAAATCTAGTGAGTGCGGTGTCTCCCAGTCTTTTGATCCGCTATCGTCTATGAATAAAAAGTAATCTGCCATACATAGATTATAGCTGTCCCGTAAACGCTTGATGTAATATTGATTGTTTCAGCTCGTCTAGATATACAAGTTTTTGCTTATAGTTATTTTCAAGTTTGCTTGTCTGCTCAGATAATGCATCAAGC
>Ga0172368_10001491_pt1 | contig 31783 bp, 23 predicted proteins | sample Lak11m_FD_114540 | JGI IMG/M metagenome (GOLD analysis project Ga0172368, IMG submission 114540) | Freshwater microbial communities from Kabuno Bay, South-Kivu, Congo - kab_022012_11m | ecosystem: Environmental > Aquatic > Freshwater > Lake | place: Democratic Republic of the Congo: South-Kivu...
CCTTGCACATATTATTATTTTCTATGGATATTAATGCCCTACGGGCAAAGTTCAATGGTTCATTTTGATCCGCCAATAAAAGAAATAATTATTTTCCAGCACATCAAAATAAAATGTAGCCAGTTTTTCCAACTTGTAATTTCTTTTTACAAATTATCCGTATTTTTATCGAAGTTTTATGCAAAGAACAAAATTGTTTTTTAAACCCATATAGAATGAAAATACTCACTTATATCATTTTTTCAACTCTCCTCCAGCCATTGTTTGCCCAACAACCCTCCTGGATCAGGTTAGATGCTGATCTTCCCCACGGTGGTCATGGTTCAGCAGTGGGTGTCGATCTGCAGAATAACCTTTACGTTCTTTCCTCTTTTTCGTATCCAGAATGGTGGGATCATGGAACAACAATCATCAAGTATTCTCCCTCCGGAGATAAGCTCTGGTCGCATTCTTATCAGGTCGATACTGCCTCTGTGAGTGGGTTTGTTGTCAATGATCAAGGTTCATCATTTGTGACCTATGAAGAAAGTGGTTTTTATTTCTTCGGGGGCATATATGCAGTGGATAGCTCAGGAAACGAAATCTTCAGCCATTCTTTTTATGATTACACTTTTTTCTCAGTCGATTGCGATCAACAGGGTAACTCTTATGTCACAGGATTAAAGGCTTTTTCGTTCAACAATTTTGAACTAGCGTTAATTAAATTCAATACCGCAGGTGAAGTTGAATGGGAACGTATACTTAGTACACTTTCTTCTAATTCTCAGGGTAGAGCGGTTGTTGCTACCGATTCCACCGTTTATGTAGCCGGACATACAGACTATTCGCATATTGCTATTGAATACGATCCTTTCGGATATCCTCTTGATACTGCTTATTTTTTTCACGATCCCTCGGGCGAATATTACTATCGCTCACTTTATGGTCAGGTTGATCTCTCAGGTAACATCTATTTTTATGGTATTTGTGAGGAACTCATGGGCATTAGGCACTCTTTTATTTATAAATTTAATTCCTCGCTCGATCAGCAATGGCACGATTCAACCACTCTGACAGATCAACAATTGTTTGACCTTACTTTTGATCAATTACAGGATCTGGTTTTTTGTGGTTACGATTATTCCAATAGTCGTCCATTACGAATCAAGTACCAACAAAACGGAATTAAAGAATGGAGTATAGTGTTGGAGGATGGCGCGGGAGAATTCCGGAGTGTGGCTTCTTCAGGTGATAACAACTTTTTTACAGGACGGGTTTACTTTCCGGATACTGTTGTTAGAATGCTTCTATATGTAACCGATCCACTGGGTAATTTCAAAAGCCAATACATTTATCCTACTACCAGTGGTTGCGCCAGTCGTGGTTACGGTATTTTGCTTGATCATGACAATCAGGTCGTAGCTGTTGGCAAATATGAAGACACCCTCAGCTACTGTCTCACTGTTAAATTTGATGTTTTAACCGGGGATATAAAGATCAACAATAACGATGATGCAATGATCCTTTATCCCAATCCAGTATCAGAAAATTTATTTGTCACCACTTCTATTACTGGCAAATATGAAATCTTCAATTCTCAGGGCAATCATATTTCAAAAGGAACCATAACCCCCGGAATCACTTCCTTGTCCGTTTCCGATTTCCCTTCCGGCATCTACTTCATCCGCATTGGCACCTTTTCATACAAATTTCTGAAGTATTAGTGCCCGGATCATAAAACGTCATCACCAAGGGGAAACAATCGAAGCAATGTGACTAAGCAAATAGAGATTGTTTCGGTACCTTTTATTCTGCAGTCAATAATTGCACGACCATCCTGAACATTCAGCGCCATACTTCCAACTTTGGAAATGCCACCCTGACCCTTGCTGCGACTGGATTTCTTAAAATCAGGGTGAGATATTTGGTTTTTAGCCACTAAAACACTAAAGCACGAAAATTCACAAAAGATATTTGCTGATTTTCGGATTTCAGAATATGAGGAAATTGTCGGAATGGTTCGGATGACGATTTCAGATACCTGTCAATTCTTCGGCCATAAGGTAGCCGTGAGCCGTCGCATAGATGATCGAACGCGTGTAGCCCGAGCAATCGCCGATGAATTTCAGGTTATCGAATTCATCATTATTAAGTGTATTGGTGTAGAACTTAATCTCGGGGGCATATACAAGATTGTCGGGATGGGTGATACCGGGTATGGCTTTATTTAAATTTTCTGCAAAATCGATGATGCTTTCGATGATCCTGCGGGGATAACAAAGATTGATGTCGCCCAGGATGTATTTATCTTTCGGCAAGGTAGGCTGAACCCTGTACAGGTTTTTTGTCCTTTTGGAATTTACGAAGTGGCTGTATGTTTGAAGTATTACCCTGTCGCCTCCGAGCATATTCGACATTTTTGCGATGTTCGAACCATAACCGATCGGATCATTAAATGGCTCTGTAAGTTGAACAGTTGTCAGTATTGCGAAATTGGTGTTTTTGCTTTTCTCTTTGATCCGGGCATGGCCGTTCACAGTGGTAAAATCACCGTAGTGCTCCGTCACCACATAGCCCGAAGGATTGTTGCAGAAGGTACGGACCATGTAACCGGTCTTGCTTTTGTATTTTACTTTGAATTCGTACATCTCACGGTTCAGATCTTCCACGATATGATCCGGCAGTTCGAACCGGACGCCGATGTCGACGCGGGTACTGTCGAGAACGAGCTGGGGATACTGCTTAATCAGGGTTTTGATGAGCTTATGCCCGCTTCTGCCTACCGCAACAATGATTTTATCGAATGAGCCATATTCATCGACGGAGGCTTTCTTACCTTTGATTTCGATTTTCGAAACCGGGCTCTCGAAATGAAAATGAATATTAGATATTTGCCTGTATTCCTCAAAAATATTGAATAGAACCTGTTTCAACTGATCGGTGCCGAGATGATAAAAATCGGAAATCACCGGTTGAAATCCCTTTTCATAAAAAGTTTTATAATAATTCAGATTTTTAAAAGAACTCCCTCTTTCACAATCTCCATTTCCTGTTTTTTCAATCCAGAAATCAACAAGCTTCTTTTGAAGGTCAAGGTCAACGTCCAGCTCTCCTCCCATTTCTTTCGAAACGAATAGTTTACCGTCAGCGCGGATACCAGAAATACTGGAAGAATAAATGTCCTTACTTTTTTCGAATATATGAATCTCATGTCCCGAATTTTTCATTTTCTCAATAAATCCAATAGCGGCGGCACCAAATCCAATAATTGCAATTTTCATTTTTTTTATATTTGTAACAAAATTACCCCATTATTCAACAAACTGTGATTTTCAACTGTTAATTTATTTTTGTAATTTTGAAAATCAGCATTTCTAACTTATTGTTTTAAATAAATATTAGGAGGTAAAACCATGGAAAGCATTTATAAAGTAATCGAACTTATCGGAACCAGTGAGAAGAGCTGGGAAGATGCCGCAAAAAAGGCTGTTGAAAAAGCAGCTCAAACATTGGAAGACCTTCGTATAGCAGAAGTGTCGGCTATGGATATGAAAATTGAAGACGGAAAAGTTGTGGCTTATAGAACCAAAGTTAAACTCTCGTTCAGGTTCAGGGATAAATAATACCACACCGGAGTTGTTTTATACCGAATCGGAATACCGTAAATACGGTACGAATTTTACGCTGCTGTTCCTCTCGGTATAACTCATTCTAAGCAGCTTTTCTGTCGCAGACCTGCCAAGAATGAGTATAATCAAATATTATTGATTTTCAAAGAATTATTTTTCAATAATTCCGTTATCGGTTTTTTAGGTGTATCCGATATCAATGCTCCTATGCTCATGTTTTTTCCCATTCATTATTGACTGGAGATTTAAACGGTATCGTTAAACTGGCCGTCAGGATTATCATTAAGCCAGCCTCAATAACTGAAAAGCCCTGGAAGGATACTGCTTCTGCCAAGGTTTGTTTTCCAGAAATCATTTTTGTCAGGATTGTTTACCTGTTTATTCATGTTGTAATCACTTGGAAAATATCCGATCTTAGCAGTCTGCAAATTCCAGACATTGGTTTTGTCTTCGGTTTGGATCATCCCATTACCATCACCATCTCCAGCGATCATTCCCCATATCCCTGGAGAGAGTTCCTTTTGAACCGCAGTTCCGCCAAAAGCCTGCCCTGAGCCGGAAGAAAAGTCGTAGGTGAATGTTCCGCCCACATTCACCAGAGGATTTGCTGAGATAATACCGAGATGATTACGATGCCAGATCACCGCGTATAAATTTAAAGAATAGGTAACGGTAAAATTCAACGGGCTAAATCCATCCAGTCCGACAATATTGCCGGCATTGTTAATAAATGCAGCCTGTGTTGCAAGGATGGCCGTTGCGGTTGCCGGCGATGACCCTTCTCTAAGCTGAATGATTACCCAATCTACCAAATTGCTGTTGGGAATTGACATCACCGATTCATTTCCGGCGTAGTACCAGTCGGGCATAGGATTTCCGAAATAGGGGAGGGCAGGATGGTAAGGATGGCCTAATGGCAGAAGGGTGTTCATATCCGTTCTCATCGTGCCTGATACCGGGTTGAAAGCCCCCTCAAGGTAGCCTTTCAGGTAAAAGGTTTGCGCCAGTGTTGTCCAGTTCACCAGATTGTAAGGATCATACTCGAAAGCAGCACCCGCAAATCCTCCGGTAGCACCCAGGAAGTTGACCGTGCCACTCGTTGAGTTTTTATAAACATTGTAGCTCCCGCTCCAGGTATTTGCTGGGAAAATTGTTCCGTTCGAAGTAAATGTTTCCGTATTGCTGATCGTTATCAGCCTGCCGCCGGAAGCTCCGTTTTGGAATGTACAGTAATGGAAAGGATACACTGGATTAACATGGCTGCCTGATTTCAGGTAAAGACCATTGGTGCCTGTGTACTCGATAATGCCATATTGCGCTCCGATAGTCCCTCCCGCGTCAATGTTGAATGTGTAATTTCCTGTGGAGATTTGAGAAATCCTGGCTTCATAGCCGGCGGAACCTATGACATTCAGAGTACCCCCTTCCGTTACAGCCAGTGTTTGGTTAGCTGCCATAAGCAGTGCAGCGCCGGCATCCACTTCCAGTGTGCCACCATTATTAACCATTGCTGACTGGCTGACACGGAGGTCATATCCGTTTAAATCGAGAAGCCCTTTGGCAACAGTTAATGTGCCGTTAACCTGCAGATCGGAATATAAACGAACCTCATTGGCTTTACCGCCATCTTTGCTTGCATTTTCATTCTGGTATTCTGCTATTAAACCTGAATCATCGGTTCCTGTCTTGTTGATCAGCAGGTTGAAAACATTGGATGAAGCATTCATGCCAACTATTGTAGTTCCAGGACCAACAAACTCAATGGTTCCTCCTGTCGGTGTAAAGGCTGTGTTCAAAACATCGAGTTCGTTATATACCTTGATGGTTCCACCGGTAATATTCTCAGAAAATACTCCGGAATAATTACCGGGAATTGCAAGTCCTTCAGGGGCATTGACAACCATTTCTCCATTGTTCATGGCCACATGACAATTTTCGTAAAACCCCCAGTAAAAGCTGCCATTTGCGCTGGCGACATTCATTACTCCGCCAGAAATAGTAAGGTTTCCGGAGAGGCCCAAAGTCTGTAGTGCATCCTGGCTAATGCTTAATGTGCCACTGTTAAGCTCGTTATTACCATTGAAACGGGCATCAATTATATCGATTGCTGTAAATGTCCCGCCATCAACCCGGATTCCGCCTGCTGTATAATCATAACTCTGGCATTCAGCGGATGATCCGGCAGGTATGATAATTCTGCCCGCCGGTTTATTCACCTCCAATATATTTAATTCAGCTTGTCCAATTATCGTCTGATCGGCGCTTCCGTTAAAGATCACTCTGCCGGTCATCGGTTCAAAGTCGCCTGCCGGAGCCCAGTATGCGTCTTCGGTCCAGTCGCCTCCGACCGTAAGAGTTTTGTCAAAAGCCTGCAATGTGGTTGCAACGCTTATGTAAATAAAATCCTTTACTGTTAAATTACTTTGCAGATAATAATCGCCACCAGGATATTTGTTCACTGCAAAGCCTAGCAGGTAGTTGGAAGCATTCATGTCAATATAATGCCCGGTATTGCTTCCGGTAAATGAAGTGTAGATATAATCAACCTGGAAATTGGCCGAAGGCGCCGAAAGGCTTCTCCCGAAAGTCATCCCTGCATTAAAGTAAGGCGGATACGGGGCTTGTTCGATCAGGTTGAACAAAGGTCCGATGAGCACGTTGGCTCCGGTAATATTAAAATCGGAGCCGGGATAGAGGTCAAGCGTACCGTTCAGGGTGGCCCATCCCGAAGCCGAGTTGTAATCGCAGGTAAACTCGCAATCCGGGAAGATCGTTAAATAGCCTGTCAGATTGAGATTTCCATGAACCATGACTTCGGAGGAATAATACATTCGCATATTTCCTGCCATTGTAAAGTTTCCGTTGCAGGTCAAATCCAGTTCCGGCCCGCTGTAATCGCCAAGAATGGCGCCATTTTGAATTTCGGTATTTCCATTCACAAAAATACCGGAATATGGGGTAAAATAAGATCCAGGCTCCATCCCAAAATCGCCGGTTACCCGTATGGGATAGCTGGTCTTGGATCCGTTGATCCAATTGCCTTTCTTGCTGTATGGCACAATATTCAGATTGGCGAACTCAGCCGATGGGTCATAACAGTTTGTCCAGGCACAATACACCGTGTTCAGCCCGCTGAATTTGGCAAGGGTGTTTTCACTGAATTCAAAGTAGTCGGTTCGGATTTCGCCGTAATTGACATTATCGGTCGAGCCTGCCTGAAAATAGATCGCTTCTGCCTGGAGGCAGCCAAGTGCTTCGGTCATAGTCAGGTTGCCGGAGATGTAAACAAAGTTTACAGCCAGGATTTTATTGTTGCCGATGGTCAGATTTGCCCCGGGATCCACAGTGAGGTTATAACAATTGCCTTGCGCGCCGTTAAGTACCGGATAATTCGTACAACCTGGAGGGATCAATACTGATACCACGGCATCGGGTATGGTAAAGCTGCTCCAGTTGCCCATGGTAAACCAGTCCGAAGATACATTGCCTGTCCACAATCCAGCCATTCCTCCTGTCCAGTTCACGCGTTCGTAAGGATCATTTTCGAAATCGGGACCGGCAAAGGATCCCGTAGCGCTGTTCACTTCGACGATACCTGAATTGGATGTTTTGGTAATGTTATAAAGCCCGCTCCAGGTGTTAGCCGGGAATACAGGGCTTTGAACAACCAGGCTTTGCGTGTTCTCGATGGTCAGCAATGCTCCTGCGGCTGCTCCGTTCGAAAAGGTACAATTGCTGAAGGGATACGAAGGATCGATGATTCCACTACTCAGGATATGAATACCCGAAGCATTCATTCCTTCAAACAAAGTGTAGGCTGATTTGATGTGTCCGTTATCCTGAACATTAAAACTGTAATTACCTGATGTTCCCTTATAAACATGTGCTGTATTACCGGCTATACCGAGAGATTCAAAAGTACCGTCCTGACTTACGATAATTCCGTTTCCCAAATCAAGCTTGGAACCAGGCTGCATCGCCAGCTTTCCGGATGAGAGATTGATGTCTCCGTCAACAGTCAGGGTTTTGCCGTTCAAATTGAATGTGGCAAAACTGAAATCAAGGTTACCTTTAATTAACAAGTCGTTTTCGAGTTTTTGAGGAAAACCTGATCCAGACATGAAGACATCATCAAGCCAGTTGCCGGCTGACAGATTGATGTAGCGGTTTTCCACCTCACCTGTAAAGTGAAGTAAGGTAGAATTAAGTTGGAATGTGCCGGGCGTAGTGGCAATTAAATGACCCCCAAATTGCAGCGTGCCTCCTGTGATTCCGTCGTCATTGAACGTGCTGCCAATGATGTTCGAGCTTTGCGGAAAATAGATGGTTCCGGTTGGATTAAGTAAGATTGAACCGTTCAATGCAAAGTTACCGTTGCCGTTGCATTGAAGATACGCACTATTAACCTGCAGCGAACCCGTGGGCAGAAGGGTCAGATCATCGTAAATCATTGCCGAATTGTTAACATAGGGCAAAATCAGAGAACCGGCAATTTCCGCATCACCACTCACCTTCAGGTCACGATTATCCTGACTAAAACCTAATGAGGCTCCGGGTTGTATCAGAAGATTGCCTGCAACATCCACATCCATCCCGCAAGTCCATGAACCGGCAGCCACTGTTAAATCTCCGTTAACAATTAAATCATAGGCGCCTTTGCTGCTCCCTGGCATGTTTTCTTTTGAGAGAATATCCATAACAAGGTTCCCGAACGCATTCTCCTGGTTGGCAGTTTGTATCATTGTCGTTACATACGCCGTATTACCAGTTCCTATATTTGCTAAAGCGCCATTTTTAAAAATCCAATGATCGACATGAATAGTGCCATCTGTAATGTTGTCGTCCGATCCGTCTTCCCAAAATATCCAAGCTGCCGACAGGTCGGCGGGCTGGGTAATGCTAAGGATTCCATGATTTTCGACACTTTCATTCACCATACAGTCAAAGCCATTGAGGTCGAATGTACTTCCGGTGCCGATGATCAGGTCATCGTTGATGGTAAAATCAGAACCCAGGGAAATGGAATTGGATTTTCCACCGCCCGAGATGACCATACCGCTTCGCTCATCAATGAGCGATCCGGCAGGGGAAGTTTTATCTCCTTCCTTAGCGCCTTTGTTTATATAAACATGGTTGAGTGTACAGCCGTTCGCCTGAATAATGTTGTAATCGGATGTTCCATAAAACTCAAAAACACCAAGAGTTGGGGTAAAATCCCCCCGCTGACCGATGAAACCCTTTGATGTCCTGATGAATCCGCCAGTGATATCATTCGTAAGCGCGTAGGTAGGTGAATTGTAAATACATATTCCCTGATCTCTGAAGTCAAGAATTCCGTCGGTCATATAAATTTCGGCATTTGCCTGGTAAGGCCAGTAACTGTAGGTAGTCCCACCGTAAACATTCATGGTTCCTCCGGTCAGGAATAGGGAACCGTTCAGATCAACATATCCGTCGAAGTTACAGGCATTGATAGTCCCTCCCGTATTATTGATACCCCAGGTTCCGAACAATCCGTTATCGGCAAGATCCCAGGTAGTAAAGGATCCCCCGTTGACAACATTCAAGCCGCCCTGTGTCCAGTCATATATCTGACAGGTTATATCACAGCCATCAACCCAAACCAGTCCGCTTGCTTCCGATTTGCTGATTTCAAGAATATAAAAGGTTTCATCTGTATAAAGGTTCGTATAATAGGGGCTTTCAAAAACGACCCTTCCGTTGCCCGGAGAGAAGGAACCTGTAGTTGTATTTCGCCACCAGTCAAGAGCTACCCTTAAAACACCTGCATTCGACATGCTCAGATTTCCGTAAATTGCCACATCCCAGTTCACCTTTAGTTGTTTACTATCTATGACAAGACTGGCTCCAGACTGAATTTCGAGGGAATAACACTCCTGGTTCGAAATTGCCAGGATACATGGCTGGTAACCGTACGGCGCAATAATAACCTCTTCGTCGGCTGCAGGCACGTGCCCCAGGCTCCAGTTCACTGGGTTTTCCCATTGATAGTTATAGGTTCCAAGCCAGATATTCGGAAGCTTGACTTCGATATAGGCCAAAGTGTAGGACCCATAAGCACCGCTGTTAAATCCCCTGGCTTTAAAATAGATGGTCCCCGTGTAGGTTGCATTCCAGACGATCTGCGACCGGTTGCTCTCGCAGCCATCGTCATCAGTTGCAAGGATAGAACAACCACTGTCATATAATTCGAGGTAAGTATCAAAATTTGCAGTTGCTCCATCGCCGCAGCCGGTTTTGAAAGTATATTGCCTGCCAGAGGTAACATTAACAGCATATATTTTACAGCCATCGCTCTGGATAGAAGAACTGTGGGTTTGGTAATATGAATACGGTGTTACCGCAAAATCATAGGATGGACATGTCTTGCACAGGTTCGGGTCGTAGCCGCTATATGCAAGTGTGTAATTTCCGAAGTAGGCGCTGTATGCTTTCACTTTAAGGTATGCATTTCCTGTATAAGTTGCCGTCCAATTAATGACAGATCGGTTGCTCTCGCAACCATCATCGTCAGCAGTAATCATGCTGCAACTGCTGTTATAAAGCTCGATGTAGGTATCGAAATCGGCCGTTGCGCCATCTCCGCAGCCGGTTTTAAAGATGTACTGATTCCCTGAGGTTACATACATGTAATACATCCGGCAGCCCATGCATGAAATGGATGAATTATGTGTTTGATAGCTATTTCCAGGAACGATCGAATACTCGTATGATGGACAGCTAATGCACCATGGATCACTTTTGTACGCCAGTGTGTAATTTCCGAAGTACGAGCTGTTGTAACCCCTCACCTTAAGATAAGCATAACCCGAATAGGTAGCGGTCCAGGTAATGATGGAGCGGTTACTTTCACATCCATCGTCGTTACCCGTAGTGTAAACACATGCATAGTTGTACAATTCAAGGTAGGTATCAAAATCTGCCGTAGCTCCATCTCCGCAACCGGTTTTGAAGGTATATGTTGAATTTTCGGAAACAAACAACAGGTATATTCTGCATCCGTTGCTCACGATGGAAGATGTATGTGTTTGATATGATGTGAGGGCTGTAATGCTGTAATCATAGGAGGGACAGGTAAGACAATCCACAAGAGTTTGATCCGGACCTGCGCTTTCCGGCATCATGTAGATCTGATCAGGAGATTCCGAAATCTTCTCCGGAGTTTTTTCTTTTTTATTCTGCGCTGAACCGCTAATGGTTACGGAAAACAAAATTGTCAAAAGCAGTAAATGTTTTTTCATGGCATATCATATTTCATGATTGATTATTACCACTCAAAATTAATGCAGAAGGAAGGCCTTTTCGTTGTAAAAATCAGACGTCTGATTGTAAAAATCAGACATTTTTTTGGGTCACTCTTTCAGCAGGTCGTTATAGTATTTAAAAGCGACATGTTCATCGCTTGCAAGGAAAGCGCCGGGACTCATTCCCGTTAGCTTTTTAAAATGATTGTGGAAATGGGCGGGATCATAGAAGCCCGTTTCGTATGCAAGTTCTTTCAGCGATCTGTACTGCTCAGAATGAAGCAGGTTAATGATATAATGCAACTGCTTTAATTTGATATATTGAAGAGGTTTCAGACCTATGATCTCAATGAATTTCCTGTTAAGCTGCCGTTCGCTGATGCTGATTTGATTGCAAACAGTGTTGACGGAAATATTTCCGTTGGATTCTTCGATAAGTCTGACGGCTGTTTCAAGATAGCTGTATTTATGCGACTTTAAAATATTCATTGATCCGATAAATTGCTGGATCAAAGCTGCATGGTCATTTGGAAAATCTGTTAAGGCAAGATTATCCATCAGCTTCTCAATATGTGAACCGTTGATTATGCTCCCCAGAGCTACTGAAGTATTAAGATAATCATAAGGAGTTCGCCGGACAAAGCAATAAAACCCTGTTGCAGTGAATTCGATCAATACCTGGCTGAGCCTGCCGTTGTGCAAGGCATAGATGTCATCACTGGTTTTAGGTCCTGTTATCTGAAGTCTCTGATCGGATTTGATGATTTTATTGTTAACAGATAAATCCGGAATAGTATAATGATTGTAAGTTATGCAGCAATAGGGTGAGGGAGTGAGTTTTTGCCTGAATCTTGTATAATCCCCTGACAGGAAAATGGTAATTTTTCGGATACAGTGTTCCAACTCTTTGTTTGCCGGCAGTGTATAAATTTCCATCTCAAACCCTATTCATAATTTGGATAAAAATACGAAAAAAATGCGCACTAAAAAAAAGAAGCCGTCGGGTTCGGGGCGGCTTCTTTGTATGATCCCTTCATCAGATAAAATCAATTCGGCACCTGCGAACCTGTTCCGAGGTTCGGACGCCATTTGTCATTTTTGTCAACGTTGTTGGTTTGCTGGTTCCGCACCCGCATGCCTGCGGCAGATAAATCTTCCTGCCCAACTTGTGCGCCAGCATGACTTGTGGTTTGATGTTCCGTAATTATTAAGTTTATGACTTATTCCCACATATCCGCCCGCAACATTGGCAGGTAATTCAATTTTGCAATAGAATAAATCGGATTGGCTATTCGCTTAACGGGGTAGGATTCATTGCATAGTTTCCGGTAAACGGAGGATGGCAAATCCGGAAAGGGTGAAACCGGAAGAAAAATAAAATACGGCCAAAATTTGATATTTTGAAAAACTTATTATATTTGTGGCTTCAAAACGTTCGACAAAGAAAAATGAATTAACCGCTCTTATCTTTTATCTGAAAATATTGTGATGATTGAGCTTTACCCCCTGAGTAAAGCGGCTAAGTGTAATTTTGAACAGGAAGACTTTCAGAGACCTGGGAGCGTAAGATCAAAAGAAGCAATTTATGCCGGAATCCGGGAATGTCATTAAGCCGATAGAGAACTCAAATTTTTACAAGGGTATACTTTTATGCCTGCGCCGATATAAGTATATCAACCCGGCAGTTGATTTATCGGCGTTTTGTCATCAGAGGAATAGTATTGTAGTTGCGAAATGTGAGAAAAATGGGTGAGAATAAAAAATTGGTTTTTCTGCTTGGCGGCCATGATCTTGAAATGATTGAGATCAGAAATCTTTTGATTGAAAAGGTGGAAAAATACTTTGATTATGATCTGTCATGGGGAGCTGGATTAAGCAATTACAAAAGCGTATTTAATGATTCAGATATTTTCGTAGGTATTGAACTCCTTAAAGATTGTATCCCCCCCGTCCATTATATTGAAATAGATCACCATAATGAGAAAAGTGACTTGCCTGCCTCAATTGAGCAGATAGCAGAACTGCTGAAAGTGGATTTAAGCCGGTGGCAAAAACTGGTTGCAGCAAACGATAAATTTTACATACCGGGGTTGGCAGAGATGAATGCAAGCCACGAAGAGATTAATGAAATTCGTTATCTTGATCGTAAAGCACAGGGAGTTACTGATGAAGATGAAGCATTGGGTGAAAAGTCTATCCGACAAAATATTTCTAAAGAAAAAGACTTTATCATCATAAGGTCATTGACACCAAAGTTTTCAACTATTACCGACAGACTTTTCCCTTTCCGGAAATTATTGATTTATAATGATCGGGAATTAACTTACTATGGAGAAGGGATTCCAAAACTGTTCCACGCTTATAGTGATTTAATCATTCGGAACCTGGCATTTTCGGGCGGCGGTGATAATGGCTTCTTCGGAATTAAAAAAGAAGGATTAAAATCGAACGACGAAATTAAAAACGAAATTGAAAAAATAAAATCAATTATCCTGAATGAAAAAAGATATACTGCATAGCTATCACATATTTTATTTCCCGTTCAAGTGGGAAAAACGAGGTATGGAAAATGAGTACTTTTCCAAAAGATTCAACCTCGATAATATTCAACCTCATCCTGATTCTCAATGGCAGAATCTTCCTTACCCGATGACAGAGGAATATAAAACCGAACTATATAATGAGAAAAATTTCTTTTACGATTTCATCCATAACCTTCTTTACGATAGCGGCAAAAGCAACAATATAATCCGGCATTTCGAACGTAAAGAGGCTTATGACGATAACCTCGCCTACGAAATAAAAGTATTTGCGGGGAATGTCAATACTTATCACCTTCATATTAAATCCATCGTACTTAATCTGTATTCAACCGGTACAGGCATCCTGCTTTTCTATCTTGAAAATGACAATTACCCTGAAGTTAACGATATATTGCGAATCAATCAGTATGGCAGGAGAGTGTTTCCGCCGTTTCTTAATGTTCAAACAGGCATATTAGGAACCAAGAAAGCAGAGCTTGCCGATCACATTGCGATACTTGGTCTTAAGGGCGATCCCGGACGCTATTTTGAAGATTTCATCGGATACAATGCCTCATCAGATACATGGACAGCTTGTAAAATAATCCAAAACCTTATCGCAGATCTTTCTGACGAACTGGCTATAAAACCGGTAATTGACGACCGTATGCATGTTGTTTCCTGGATAGGTAATGAGGAATGGTCGAATAAGATAAAAGGGGATGCTAACGACATATATAATAGCGATGAATGGTATAAATTCCTTTTTGTTGATGGTTCATATTGTACATGTCAGAATGATAAAATGAAAAATGAAATAATCGATAAACATACCTTTTTTCGGTGGCAAAAAGAAGGCAGTCTGTTTGGTGTAAGTCGTTATTCAATGGTTTATTTATCTAATAATAGCCCTTTTTGCCGCGAGGTAACATTACGGCATTTCAGGACTATGTATGCCCGGATGATAGAACTTTCCCTTATACAGCGAGCATCCATCCTTAAATTCTCCAATGAAGTCACGCAACTCAGCGGTTTTAGTGAAAAGAATGAAAGTGACTTGGTCGATAGGATCAGCGATTTTTACTCTGAGTATATCCGGTTTGTAAACCAGGTTTATTTCAGGGAGGTCACAGCCCAGGAACAGGGCATTGAACTGTACAATTTAATACAGGATAAAATGAAAATTTACGATCAGGTTAAGGACCTCGATAAAGAAATTAGCGAGCTTCATCAATATGCTACATTGCTGGAAGATAAAAAGCGCAATAAAAGTTTATCGCTGCTCACCATGATCGGCGCAATATTCATTATCCCATCTTTTATTGCCGGACTTTATGGGATGAATATCATTGATGCTGATTCGTCGGAACCTTTGCGACGTTACTTTTGGATTACTGCTATTCTTGGTTTCCTTTCGCCATTGATGGTAGTTCTTTATCTTATATACCCGGGACATAAATACCGAAAATGGTTTTTGTTGTTAAGTGGATTATTTCTTCTTTCTGCTTTTGTCGTTTTTTACTTCCTTTTAATAATTAACAATTGAAACTAACATTCAATGAAAAAATATATAATCAGCACCTTCTTATTAATCAGCATAATGGTTGTAATATTAATCTCAATGCTTGTTTTATTCAGGAAACTAACTTTTAAAATTGATGAATGCGCACTTGTATTATTCATTATCGGGGGATTTTGTGCATTACTCCTTACTGGAATAATTATCATTTGGTGGATGTTCGATAAGCAAACAAAAAAGTTAATTGAAAATGAGATTTTAAGGGAAGAAAAAGAAAATATCAGAAAACATGAGGAATCCCAATCTGACAGAAATCACACCTATCGCCTTGAAGCTTTGAAATGGGAAAAAGTTCATCAAATTTTTCATGATTTTTCAGAAAAAAAAGAAGTGATAGTAATTACTAAAGGAAAGACTGAAAAGACTATCACTCTCACATTTAATTCGGAAATTATTGAGGAAATTAAGAAATTAAAATCAAAAATAGATGGAATCAATTAAATTTATGACGCCAGGTATTCGCCGTACTATTATTTTGACAGAACTTATTATAGCGGGAATTTGTATGACAGGTTGTTATAACCCGGATAGGCCTGTTAATTCTCCTGCAAATTCTGGTAAATTTTCTAAGACGCTACTTGTCATCGGTGACGATCGCAGCGGATCAACCTCTGACATCAGGAAGTTCAATAAAGAGGATTACCGAATACTTTTTGAAAAAGTTGGCTCTAAAGGTGGTGGTGCAGTTGCGGTTTGTCTTATTGGCAATCCCTCCCCTCAAAAAAGGGAACCCTATACTATTGGTTTAAAAAGCCTCGAAAATATTGAAACCTATGATCCAAAGGATCCGGGACTAACACTTACACAAAAAGGAAACCTGAAGGCAAAAAATGAAAATATTAACGGGCAAAATGAAGCGACGCTAAAGGAACAGCGTAATAATATTGAGGCATTTATCGCTAAATTCCTTGAACCCAATGTCATCAATTACCTCCCTTCGGGACCTGATGACACCGATCTCGATGATGCTATCGACCGGATCAATACACTGATTCATGAACCACAGTATGAGTATTTTGATAATACAATTATAGTATTTATCAGCGATGGCAAAAACGAATCGCACAATCACAAACGACCGATTACGAACAAACTCACCGCTCCCAATGCCGAAATTTACCTGGTAGGCTGGGAAACAGAAACCGCATGTTTCACCGGTAGGAATATTCACAAAATGAGTTCAAAGGACGGTTTTATAGAAATTATTAAAAACTTAAAATAAAACATAATGTCAACAAACACCTTTTATCAGCAGGCAGAAACACATGCATCCAATGCAAATGAACTTTCAATGGATGCAAGAGACCTCTTTTCGGGATACAAAGAAATTAAAAAGACCCTTGACCGGTGGGATGAGATCATGAGTAATACTTATCCCAAAGTCTGGGCGGTATTTTTTATCATTATCTCAGTAGTTGAATTCCTTTTTTCTCTCGACCTTTATGTTGATTTGCTTCCCTTCACTCCCTGGATAATCCCTATCGGAATTATCGTGATTTCGGTTTTTATTTCACATGCGCTGGCTGCCAAATTCATGCCCAGTCTCAGGAATAAAGAATTTTCCGACAAGCGGAACAGCAGTTTTTATGCTGAGAAAACAGATGAAGAAATCTGGGCTGAAGTTAAAAAAAGCAGCAACTTTAATGCTGTTTTAGGTGCATTCGGCGCTGTCGTAATTACTCTTTTTATTTACTGGCTTTCCACCGAAAGAGTTGCCCGTGAGGTTGCCGCCGGCATGCGTATTGCTCCTTTTGGAGTATATGATTTGTTACCGGTAATTTTTTATGTTTTTGAAATTATAGCTGGCGTACTGGTACTTTACCTGATAAGGAGAACTTCCAAGGGTATTAAAGCAAGGCGGTTAAAGTCGAAGTTTGATGGTCTGGTCAGGCATGTAGCTGATGAGACCAAAAGTGCTGTCAAAAACTTTGAGCAAGCAGAGGAAAACGGATTCAATCTGCTAAACCATACTATGAGCGAGAGCATTCATATCGCCTTTTACCGGAACAAAAACTGCAATCCTTCGGACGAAGAAAATTACATTGCGGAACCTGTGAATGTTCCCGCATTTGTAAAATTCAAAGTAACCCGAACCGACAAGACAAAACCTTTAAATGCCAATGTTCATATACATTCAGAGTATAATTACGGTGCTACAGGAGCCAGCGACGATACAGGGCTGGTTGAACTGAAATACAATTCCTTTGCGAACGATACCATTAAAAAGCTTTTTGTTGAATTCAGCGACGGGATCAACTGCGAGGATTCAGTAATCTATTTGACAAACAACGAAACCCCGCATACCGTGCTTTTCAGGGAATAAACAGGATTAATAAAAATAAATAAACCGAAAGATGTACAAACTTGAATTTACTTTAAAACAGCACACACCCATCATCCATTTCCAGCATGAGCAGGAAGGTGCTACACTCAGAGCTTCGGAAGTGAAACCGAAGCTGGATAGGTATATTTTTAAAAGGTTATCGGAATTAGGAATTAATCATCCAGAATGGATTTCAAAAGCAAGTGAGAGAGTCTCTTTGTCTTTTAAATTAAATTTCAAAAAATCTAGCGAGTTACTACTAAATGAAGATATACCTGATGGATTCCCATGTTTTTTCGGAAATATGAAAAAGAAAGGCTTGGAAAGAAAACATTTAATTTTTTATAATTCTGTTTTGACCAATATTGAATCAAATTATTTCGAATTAGTAGATTTTATTGGTAATTTAATTTGTGATTTTTTTAATGAAACTAATTTTGGAACCAGACAATCAAAGGGATTTGGCAGCTTCTATCCAGATTCAAATTCTGAGATTTTTCTAAATAAAAGATATCCTTATAAAAATCCAGGTGGGAATTTCTACTTCTCTTCTGCAGGAACTAACTTAAACAATTTTCAGTATTATTTCGAGAATTTTAAGAATTTGTTTTCAATAATTGATTTGTTTTATCGTGCGTTAAGAAGTGGTATAAATCAAAAGGGTAAGACAGTTTTTAGAAAAATTGAAATTGAAGATGAAAATTATGTTTTAGTTGAACGTAAAAATGATTTCTACTTCAAACCACTTTTATTCTTTTACTTATATAATAAAGGGATTCAATGGGACAAAAAAACCATAAAGGAAGAACTCTTACCAAAGGACAATTACATTAAAAGGGCACCCTCAGAAAAAGAAAAAGAAAAAATCCAAAGTCTGCGAGAACTAAATGATTGTAACATAGATTTTGTTTTTGAAAAAAGCCTAAATAGACAAAAGTCAACGTACCCTAATTCAGATTTATTTAAAGAATATCACAATAATGAATTTGACCTTGATCTATATCGGGACTTATTTGGACTCTCAACGGAAGAACAATGGTTAAGTTATAATAAAAAATTAACTAAGACGCATGCTGTGGAAACAAAGACTGGTTCTGGAGAATATTTGAAGAGAGATAAAAAGCATGATAAAAATATAATAACCCGATTTTCATCTCCAATTTTTATTAAACCCATTTACACTAATGGTGTTTATAAAATTTATATTTCGTTAAAGCCTATCAATAAATTCTTTATTGGGCAGCCCTTTATTATAGAATTTGATAATAGAAACCAAACAGTTTTGGTAACAAATCCTGATTTTAAATTTGAACATTTTTTTAAATGGATAGCTGATAAAAAAAATATCAATATTGAAAAATATATTGATAGAGAACAGATTGATACAAAAAATATAAGAAAAACTCTCATAAGTATTTTTAATGAAATTCAAAAATAAATAATAATGTCAAATTACATCGCAATCACCATTGGCCCTATTTACAAAACCTTTTCCCTTGCACGCCGGGTAAAGGAATTCTGGGCAGTAAGCTATATGTTCTCCCAATTAATGAAAGTTCTGACCCGGGAAATTTACGATTCGAAGTCTCCTGATAAAAAATCGGATATTCTTTTACCCTGTGTTGAAAATCCTGATTTGTTTGAACTGAAAAAAGTTGGTCTGTTTCCCGATTGGATCATTTACAAATCGGATAACGAGGGAACAGATTACCGAAATTTGCCAGGATTTATAAAAAATGCAAAAAATGCTTTATCTCAATTGCTGGTTGTTAAGGATGTTATCTCAATAGATGAAATCGATAGACTCCTCGATTCATACCTGAAAATTTACTATTTTGAGGAAGAACTAAAAGAAGATCAAAATCCAATTCACACATTAAGTCCGCGGTTACATCAGTTTGAATTACTAAATCCTGTTTACAACGATGACTTTACGCCTGTTTTTTATAAAATCTTCAATAATCTTAAGGAAACCAAACTTTATATTGACCATTTCAGAAAAGCAGGATCCGAAGAAAGGCATCTATCTATGGAGGAGATTGCAACACGCGGTTTGGTAAAGTTTATTAGTCCAGATGATAATAAAAAATTGAATAAAATTCTATTTGATAAAGAAATTAAAGAAGATAATAAGATTAAGCTAAATGAGGGAAAGCTCAATAAAGACGGCAATGAATCCGGAGACTTCTTCAAGGAACTCATAAGAATAATTAAAACCAAAGAAAAAGATTCAGATGTTTCTTCTTTCAAGACCTATCATAAATATGTCGCAATCGTAAAGGCGGATGGAGACAAAATCGGGAAAGCGCTTGAGGAACTTAAAAAAGGTGATGAGGGTGCATTTTCAAATAGTCTTTTACAATGGGGTCTCGCCTCTAAGAACATCATTGAATCTTTTGAAGGGCTTCCGATATATATTGGCGGGGATGATTTATTATTTTTTGCACCTGTTGTTAACAAAGGAATAAACATCATTCAGGTAATCGAAGAGATTAATAAAGCATTTAATGCACAATTTATTAATTATAGGGTTAAGCCAAGTCTGTCTTTCGGCGTTTCCATTACATTTTATAAATACCCGCTTTATGAAGCGTTGGAGAATGCTGATGCTTTGTTGCAAAACGTCAAAGATATCGGTGGAAATGGCATTTTCCTGCAGCTTCTTAAACATAGCGGAACTGCTTTTAAAATTAACCTGAGCTTTAATGATGACGACAAACGGAAAGAGATTGTGAACAGGATGATGAGTGAGGATGAAAAATCTTCAGTTATTAGCAGTGTTTCTTACGATCTGCGTGATAATGAAAAAGTCTTTGGACTGATCGGAAATAAACCGCAACGCATTAACCAGTTTTTCGAAAACAATATTGAAGGCTTTAAAGAAAAAAGATCGAAGTATTTGCAAGCTATAAAAGATCTGGTAGTTGAAACTTTTGATAGGAAAATTACTGCTATACTGCTGGATACATACAAGGAATCAATGAATGAAATTTACGATACCATTCGTTTTACAAAATTTTTAAAAGGATTCGACGAAAATGACAGATAAAAAGAATTTTACCTACAGGGTTATTTTACAACCCGTTGACCGATATTTTTTCGGTAGCGAAAGAACTTTTGTGCCCGCTGACGGAAGCCGGACTAATTACCTGGTCCGGTCTATGAAAATGCCGCAGCAAACAACAATTCTCGGTATGCTTCGGTTTTCGATTGTCAAAAATCTTATGAATTGCAAGTCTATTGAAGGTAAAGAAGATTACGCCAGGATCGGACCCGAAAGCTTCAATGGGGATAATGCAACACAGTATGGAATTATTGATTCTATTTCGCCTCTTTTTCTGATAAAGGAAGTGAATGGAAGCCACATTAACATCAACCTGTTAGGCAGGGATAACCAACTTTATAAAAGTGAAAAAACTAAAGTAAAAGAATTGGTTCGTTTAAATTTGGAAAGAATGAAAAACGGTAAATCCAATATTGCGGCGAACAACGACTTTATACCTCAAATTGTCGGCTACGATCCGAAACAGGAAAATGGATTGACATGGCAAAATCCTCAAACGCATGAATACATGACTGAGGATGATATTTTCAAAAACCATGAACAGCCTGGTAATCAAAAATCATATACAGGTGCTGCGCTGGATGATGCTTTTTATAAGCAGACTTATTGCCATCTTTCCAAAGGATACCGCTTTGCTTTCTATTTTGATTCAATGGTTCAGTTAGAAACACCTGTTTCTTATATCGTATTTATGGGCGGCGATAAAAGTGAGTTTAAAGTAACTATTGATGAAGGAGTAAATCATTTTTCGGATGATTTAAAATTACCTGAACCGGAATCTGATTCAACTTATATAGTAACTTTCGTTTCAGATGCATTTATTGATCAGGAGACTATAAAGTTAGCTGACTTTTCGATAAATGAGATGGTTGATTTCAGGTACGTTGGTACAAAAGTTAAAATGAGCAATTTTGCCGATTTGGATCAGTCAAATACAGGAAAGGAATTAAAAGACAGACCCTCTAAAAGTTCAAAAAAACAGTTGGTACGAAAAGGAGGGGTGTTTTATCTTCAATCCAATAACCTATCAGCATTTCTGCGTAAAATTAATGAGCAGACAGCCTTTCAGAAAATCGGATACAATTATTTCAAAACAGAAAAAATAGAAAAATGACACACTTATTTTTAATTACAAATCATACCAACTTGCATGTTGGTGCCGGTTCATCCAATCAGGGAGTGATTGATAACCTGGTGCAGCGCGATCATGTTGATCAACTGCCTGTTATTTTCTCATCGAGCTTGAAGGGTTCTCTACGCGAATTTTTTGAGGAAGTAATCGAAAAGAATAAAGAAAAAGGTAAAAAGAATATTTCCGATAAGATTTTCGGCGGTGGAAGCAACAAGGATAATACACCTGCTAAAAAGAGCACAAAGGGGGCTTATATTTTCCACGATGGTATATTGTTATCATACCCCGTTCGAAGTAATAAAGAACCCTATTTCAATGCTACAGCACCCATGATCATTGACCGATTCCTTCAAATGAGCGGACTTCATAACTCTACACTGGATAACGGGCTTTGTAAAAAACTTGAAGAAATCAAATCAAAACAGACCAAAACCGGGAAGCCGGTTGTGTTCAACTATAATCAAATTACTAACCTGAAAATCGAGGAATTTGATTCTTTCAGGCCTGAAAAAGATGGATCGCCTGAATTTAAAATTATTCAGGATTTATTCGGCGACAGGCTTGTCCTTTTCAATGACGAAGATTTTATAACTCTTACCGACGATTATAACCTGCCGGTAATTGCCCGCAATCAACTCGAAAATGGCGAAAGTAAAAATCTTTTCTATGAGCAGGTAGTTCCCCGCCAGGCAAGGTTTTACAGTTTTATTTCCAATTATGACGATGCAGAAAAAAAGCTGGTCTCCAACCTTGATGAAAAAAAGGTTCAGATCGGAGCAAATGGTAGTATTGGTTATGGATTGTGTAGTTTTATAAATAAAGATAAATTGTTTACTCCAAATACAACAAAATCATGAGAAACCCAAGGATCATAGAGTCCCTGTATGCAAATGCGGATCAGGCTCTCAATAACACGAAAATAATTGACGGCAGTAAGGTAACTCATGGTGAATACGAAGGATATATTGCCGGATTCGGTGCAAATGTTATCAACATGGGGATTAAACCGGCAATGGCAGCCTATTGCGCCAAACCTCCCGAAAACGATGAAAAAAATCCATCAAAAAAGAAGGTTATTCAGGCAATTGCGGAAACGCTTCAACTACCTGGAGCAGGAAATGCTGATAATCTTCTGCAAAAGACAATTGAGGAATCAAACAAATATCAACTGAATGATTTAAAGGAAAAAATCGTCAATGCTTCGGTAGCACTGAAAATTATGATCAGGACATACGAAATACAAGATAAAAAAAAATAAGGATCATGAATAATGCAAATATAGGATACCAATTCAACCGGGTTTATTTTGAAGACCTTCAGTTAACTCAAAAAGAAGGGAACGAAACCCATCTGAAAAAGTACATTGAAGATTTTCTTATAAAGCGTAAATGGAATACTTCAGATAAACAAATACTCCTTGAGATAGAAGAATCGAAGCTTGCTGAGCGTGGATTCAAACTGAAAACAACCTATCCAGGTCTTTTGGTAGGTGCGGGTATGGAGCATGAAATAAATACCAAAGGCGAGTTAAAGCTGGGATTTTATTTCGATCATTCCACCGGTATGCCAGTGATTCCGGGAAGTAGCGTGAAAGGCGCTATTCGGAGTGCATTTCCGCAATGGATGAAACACAAAAAAACTCCCCCTGAAATAAAAAAGATAAAAACGATCTTTATTGAATCGCTTATATCAGGAAAGAAAATGGAAGAACTGGAATACCTGAAAAAAAATAAAGAGCAATTTAACGCAGTTAGTTCAAAAATCCAAGCAATAGAGTATGAAATCTTCGAAGGAGTGTTGAATGACAAGCCGCTTTCCATTTATAACCGGGATGTTTTTCTGGATGCTGTAATTGTTCAGGCGAGTCGTTATGAAATGACACAAGGTGAGATTTTAGGAACCGATTCTATTACCCCTCACATTCATGATGGTTTCTCCTATGAACAAAGTATGTTGAAAGATCCTGTTCCGCTTCCATTTATTAAGGTTCTGCCAGGGGTTGTATTTCTTTTTCAGTTTGACCTTAAAAGCCGGCACGGCCAGATATTGTCCCTCGCAGAAAGGATCAATTTGTTTCAAAAAATCCTCCTTACCCTCGGCATCGGCGCTAAAACCAACGTAGGCTATGGCCAATTCGAACCTGCCTCATAACTCATTTCTAAAGCACATGCCTGAAATTAAGATAGCCTCTTTCGAAGTAATCCCGTTTGTTAACTTCAACAAGCAGGAACACCCAAAGAATGAAATGGACTCCCCCTTTCTCCGCTGGGCGATAAACCAGCTTTACAACCGGGTGAAAGGCACCCTGAAACACCAGGAATTGCTTACCGATGTATTTCACAATCATGATGAGAAAACCCAGCAGACGATTGTCCGCTATCCCCTCATACAGTTCATCGCAAGAGAAAACCGGTTCTTTATTACATGCCTCAATGAGGGTTGCGATGCTATGAAAGCGCTTGCCGAATACTTCGATAATCCCGTTGTGATTGATAAGGAACTGTTTATTTCCTTTGTCAAGGAACCTCCGGTAACTTTGGATATACAAGTGCATTCCGATATGCACCGGTACTGGCTTACCAACTATCTCCCTTTTAACAGCGACACTTACCCTCAATACCAGAAGGCAAGGCTGCTGACCGAAAAGATTGAATTGCTCACCGGGCAGCTATATAAGCACATCGTGAAAGATTTCGGAAAGCACCTCGGCCTGAACCTCGAAGGAATTAAAATTGAAATAGCGGATGTTGACAGTTTTACCCGGGGTTGTGTTCAGTTGCCCGTAAACAAACGCAAACGCGACTATCAGCCTTTCGATATCGTGTTCGAAGCCAATGCAAATCTGCCGGAAGATATCTGTCTCGGTATCGGGAAGGCTTATGGATACGGATTGCTTAAATTTGAACTTTAAACGGCAAACATTATCCGTTTAACGGGTAATCCATGCTCGAAAAAATAAAAACACCAGCCGAACTGGCAAACTTTCTATCGGTCGATCCCGACTTCATCAAGACCATCGACCCGACCCAATATTATCATGTTTTTGATATTCCGAAACCAGGTTCAGCGGAAAAGCGAAGAATTGAAACACCTTCAGGATTGCTTCGGAAGTTGCTCGATCCGATTTCGAACGAACTTCAGGAGATGTACCGCTATTGCAAAACCGATGCGGCATACGGATTCATCCGTTGCGGGAGGTATGATACAGATAAAAGGAATATTCTTACCAATGCCAGGAAGCACCTCGGAAAAAAATTCCTACTGAATATCGATCTCGACAACTTCTTTTACCAGGTCGATACCCAAAAAGTAAAGAATATTTTCAGTGATTTTACCCATTTTCAATTCGACGTACAAACCGAAGTCATCCTCACCCGTTTGGTTACTTTCAAATCACGGCTTCCAATGGGTAGCCCAACATCTCCGCCACTTTCAAATTTTGCAACCATCGCTCTCGACAACGACCTTTTGAATTGGGCAAAGCAAAATCATTTTAGTTATACACGCTATGTCGATGACCTTTCATTCTCGTCAAATATGCAGATCAGTAATACCCATTTTGAAGCAATCAGCGAGATCCTGATCAGCCATCGCTTTGCACCCGATCCAAAGAAAATAAAATGGTACGGCAAATGCGACAGAAAAGAAATCACCGGTTTGTTGCTCGAAGATAAAATTACCATTCCGAAAGAGTTTTATAAAGAGTTCGATAATGAATTGGCTAAATTTAAAGAAGTGTGGATCATGGCGCATCAATACCCCGACCATCATGCCTTTGAATGGATCAATAAGCTGACACAAATGATACACGGGCGGCTGGCTTTTATTTCTATGATCTATAACCGTTATCATCCTTTATACAGGCAATATCAAAGCAAGTTCGTGGACATAAAGCATTCGGACGAATCTGAGCTTAGTTGCAGTTGGCGTTATGCCGGATATGAATTTTAAAAAGCAGTATGTCATGCAAATTATATTAGATACCAGAGGCTTGCAACTCAGCGTTCGTAACCGCTGTTTCCTCATCGAATCCGGCGCTGAATCACGCATCATTCATCCGCAGCGTATCAGCAGTTTCCTCATCACCGCACCCTGCCGCATCAGTAGTCCTGCCCTCGTGCTCGCTGTAGAAAACGGGATACAAGTGGTAGTTTGTAATTCGTGCGGAAAACCTGAAGCGCGGGTATGGTCGCCGCGGTTCCTGAACACTTCGGCGTTGCGAAGAATGCAGTACAAATTCTGCGAAAGCTATTTGTCCGTGGAATGGGCAGAAAGGATCATCAGGCTGAAAATAACAGGGCAATGTTCTAATTTAACGTATATCGCCTCACGCAAAACCTCTTTTAAAGACGCGGCAGTTGAGGCTGTCGAAAAAGTTAAAAATCAGCTATCATCATTACTTTTGAATCCTGAAACAGAGATTCTGAATGCCAAAAAGCATATTCTTTATTGCGAAGCTTTTTCAGCAGCAGTTTACTGGCAGGCAGCCGGCTCCGCGTTGCCGGTACCCTGGCATTTCGAAAACAGGGTAAAGCGAAATCCCGTGGATGCTTTTAATTCATGCATTAATTATTTGTATGGTGTTTTGCGTAACCAGGTCGAAACATCGGTATTGAGTCTGGGTCTCGACCCGGCGCTGGGCGTTATGCACCGCGACGGATACCGTATGCCTTCCCTCGTTTTCGACCTGATGGAGCCTTTCCGCCCGGTTATGGATAAAATTTTGTTTAAAGCAATCCTCGAATCAGTAATACCAGATGATATAATTGCGATAGAAGAAAATAAAGCAAGTATAACAAAAAACGGCAGGAAAAAACTGATCGCATTGTTTATCGAAAAGCTCCATTCGCGAATGACGCTTGGAGATACGACAACAACGCTTAATAACCTTATTTTGCACCAGGTTAAATACCTGACAGAGCAAATCCGTAATACTTAAAATTTATTTTTATCATGCAGAAAAACAAATCGCTGAACCTGATCATGTACGATATCACCCACGAAAAAACGCTGCAAAAGGTGGCGAAGTTGCTTCAGCAGAATGGTTTCGAAAGGATCAATTACTCGGTATGGCTGGGGTGGGACGACTTGAAAAACCTCCCCATATTAAAGAATGAGTTACAGCGGCTGCTGAGGCTGCCGGAAACGGAAGTTCACCAATCAAGATCTTCCTGTCCAGATTCTCGTTACAGCGGCTGCTGAGGCTGCCGGAAACGGAAGGCTCGCGGCTGTACGCGATGCCACTGAAGGCGCATACGCTTAAAGGCATGCGTAGCATTACCGGGCATAAGCCTGCCGAGCTCGACTACTGGCTTGGTGAACGGCAAAGCCTGTTTTTTTAATGTAATGCATAATAAAGCGTTTTCGGCTCAGAAAAATTATTAGGAATCTATTATAATTAAGGTATTTATCTATACTTTTGTGTGTTGGACTGCGCAGGTAAGAATTAGTTCACTGAAACATACTTTTTTCCGTACCATTCTTTGTTACCCATTCAGTTGGACTGCGCAGGTAAGAATTAGTTCACTGAAACTGTTTCAGCTTCCACCACAGCTGATAACTGCTTGGTTGGACTGCGCAGGTAAGAATTAGTTCACTGAAACTTCGGAGACTTCATAGCCTTAAAAAATCGAATTTAGTTGGACTGCGCAGGTAAGAATTAGTTCACTGAAACCCCCAAGCTTCGTCGAAATGTCCACGGATATCAAGTTGGACTGCGCAGGTAAGAATTAGTTCACTGAAACACAATGCAAGATATTACTATTGCTGGAAGAAAAAGTTGGACTGCGCAGGTAAGAATTAGTTCACTGAAACATTTCTATTCTTTCACCATTAGGATCAATAATGAGTTGGACTGCGCAGGTAAGAATTAGTTCACTGAAACACTAATTTTGCCTTCTGACATAACAGCTTCCGGTTGGACTGCGCAGGTAAGAATTAGTTCACTGAAACATTGTGTATGGCACTTTGCTGTTCGTATTTCAAAGTTGGACTGCGCAGGTAAGAATTAGTTCACTGAAACTCTTCAACGGACCAGCCGTCGGGAATAAAGGGGTTGGACTGCGCAGGTAAGAATTAGTTCACTGAAACTTGATTTTGGCCATGGCCTCTACCTCAGATGAAGTTGGACTGCGCAGGTAAGAATTAGTTCACTGAAACATTTCTTCATCTCTGGTGATAAGGGGCTGTTGCGTTGGACTGCGCAGGTAAGAATTAGTTCACTGAAACAAAATTTTCTTTGTTACATTCTTTTTTTCAGTATTTAGTTGGACTGCGCAGGTAAGAATTAGTTCACTGAAACCAAAACCTGTCCTATAATTGAGCCCTCTTGTTTTTGTTGGACTGCGCAGGTAAGAATTAGTTCACTGAAACTGGTATCGGATTTTTAAGGCGTTTTGCATTCTTGTTGGACTGCGCAGGTAAGAATTAGTTCACTGAAACTCTTCAATGATTTCTTTATTTCAGCATCCTTTTTGTAGTTGGACTGCGCAGGTAAGAATTAGTTCACTGAAACATCCAGTATGAATAGCCTTTAATTTTGCCAAAAAGTTGGACTGCGCAGGTAAGAATTAGTTCACTGAAACTTAACCAAACATCAACCAACTAACCCACAAAAAAAGTTGGACTGCGCAGGTAAGAATTAGTTCACTGAAACTTTGATAACCAGGGCGTCTTCGCCATTAACTTTGGTTGGACTGCGCAGGTAAGAATTAGTTCACTGAAACCAGGTTATGAAGCTGCGCCGGGTTTGGATGGGAAGTTGGACTGCGCAGGTAAGAATTAGTTCACTGAAACCATAATACAAATTTTTAAATTAATACTAAATTTAAGTTGGACTGCGCAGGTAAGAATTAGTTCACTGAAACTTTTTTTAATGTTAAATTTCTCATGCGAACAAAGTTGGACTGCGCAGGTAAGAATTAGTTCACTGAAACTTCGATTTGCTGTGTTTCAGTATTCCAACAAGAGTTGGACTGCGCAGGTAAGAATTAGTTCACTGAAACATCCTCCTCAGACTGAGATTCCTGTTTTTCCTGTTGGACTGCGCAGGTAAGAATTAGTTCACTGAAACTTTTTCATTTCAATCGCTGTTTTTGTTGTCAAAGTTGGACTGCGCAGGTAAGAATTAGTTCACTGAAACTTTTTAGCTATCCATAATAGCCAATCTCCACGAGTTGGACTGCGCAGGTAAGAATTAGTTCACTGAAACTCCCCGGGGAAATGACCAATTGTATCCATTAATGTTGGACTGCGCAGGTAAGAATTAGTTCACTGAAACCTAATATGTCAGATCATGGGTGAGATAATTTTTGTTGGACTGCGCAGGTAAGAATTAGTTCACTGAAACGTCAGAATTAAAGCAAATAAGGAACGCTCCAAAGTTGGACTGCGCAGGTAAGAATTAGTTCACTGAAACTTTGTGGTTTATTCATTGTTTCTGTATATTATAGTTGGACTGCGCAGGTAAGAATTAGTTCACTGAAACTCTGTCTGGATGTCGAAGCCAGATTTGGCATAGTTGGACTGCGCAGGTAAGAATTAGTTCACTGAAACTTTTGGGTCAATTTGCTCAGTCCAAATATTATAGTTGGACTGCGCAGGTAAGAATTAGTTCACTGAAACCAAAAGAATATTTACATTCGTGGGTTGAGTTGTCGGTTGGACTGCGCAGGTAAGAATTAGTTCACTGAAACCATATTGGAAAGGGTTATTGGATTACTTCCACCAGTTGGACTGCGCAGGTAAGAATTAGTTCACTGAAACTTTGAGACCACGTAAGACCTCTTTTTTTCATAAAGGTTGGACTGCGCAGGTAAGAATTAGTTCACTGAAACCTATTATTTCTGATTATTCCCTGAATCGTAGAAGTTGGACTGCGCAGGTAAGAATTAGTTCACTGAAACGATACCCCTAGCCATACAGCTTGGGGTACAGAAGTTGGACTGCGCAGGTAAGAATTAGTTCACTGAAACATTGCAGGGTTGTTCCTGAACCTGTACAATGGTGGTTGGACTGCGCAGGTAAGAATTAGTTCACTGAAACAAAACCTGCCATAAAAGTACCTACTACGGCCATAAGTTGGACTGCGCAGGTAAGAATTAGTTCACTGAAACATTGCTCCAGCGTCCATGGTAAAGGTATAAATAGTTGGACTGCGCAGGTAAGAATTAGTTCACTGAAACGTTATCCCGATAACTTTTTTATATTCTTTAGGCGGTTGGACTGCGCAGGTAAGAATTAGTTCACTGAAACAGATGGTCTTTCGGACCAATTCACAGCCCTCAGCGTTGGACTGCGCAGGTAAGAATTAGTTCACTGAAACATTCGCAGACAAATTCTTCTGAGGTTAGACTAAGTTGGACTGCGCAGGTAAGAATTAGTTCACTGAAACCCTTTACAAAATCAACACACTCCTGAACCGTTTTTGTTGGACTGCGCAGGTAAGAATTAGTTCACTGAAACAGTTGATACTTCAGTCTTCGATTTTTTGTCGCGAGTTGGACTGCGCAGGTAAGAATTAGTTCACTGAAACGCTCCATGAGCTTCTCTATCTTCTTGGCTATGGGTTGGACTGCGCAGGTAAGAATTAGTTCACTGAAACATATAAGTAAAGAATTTTCATAACGACTTAAAGAGTTGGACTGCGCAGGTAAGAATTAGTTCACTGAAACTTTCCATGTTACTATTTATTTATTGTTAAAGAGTTGGACTGCGCAGGTAAGAATTAGTTCACTGAAACCTTAAGAAAATTGCAGCCAATATTATGGCCAGCAGGTTGGACTGCGCAGGTAAGAATTAGTTCACTGAAACTGAATGACAGTATCATTCATGTTTCTTGGCAAGATGTTGGACTGCGCAGGTAAGAATTAGTTCACTGAAACTTTCTTCATTTTTCTGTTTTTTGTGTCCCAAGGGGTTGGACTGCGCAGGTAAGAATTAGTTCACTGAAACCATTATCGCCCATAAAGGTAACAAAAGCTGCTCCTGTTGGACTGCGCAGGTAAGAATTAGTTCACTGAAACTAAAACCACAAGCGCTAAAGTCCATTTCTTCAAAGTTGGACTGCGCAGGTAAGAATTAGTTCACTGAAACTAAAAAATTTTATTATCAAGAAACTAATTATGGTAGTTGGACTGCGCAGGTAAGAATTAGTTCACTGAAACTTTAAAGAGCTTGAGCGCGGATTTAGAAAAAAAGGTTGGACTGCGCAGGTAAGAATTAGTTCACTGAAACGTCTTCAGATTGTCACGACGCTTGGTTTTTTTTGGTTGGACTGCGCAGGTAAGAATTAGTTCACTGAAACAACGAATTTAAGTTTTGTCATTTTTAATTCTCGTTGGACTGCGCAGGTAAGAATTAGTTCACTGAAACTTAATAATAAATTTTGTTCGTTTTTTTGGCATTGTTGGACTGCGCAGGTAAGAATTAGTTCACTGAAACATAAACAGCCAATGTCATATTATTTGTTTTTTGGTTGGACTGCGCAGGTAAGAATTAGTTCACTGAAACACTTAATTTTAATTGTTGTTTTTTAGTATATTGTTGGACTGCGCAGGTAAGAATTAGTTCACTGAAACACTTCGTGAATTCCCTTATAACCAGCACCTTCTGTTGGACTGCGCAGGTAAGAATTAGTTCACTGAAACTTAGATCTCCCGCTCCAATTTTGACCGTCGAAAAGTTGGACTGCGCAGGTAAGAATTAGTTCACTGAAACTTTTGCAAAGCGCTTTGCAAAAAGGGATCGAAATGTTGGACTGCGCAGGTAAGAATTAGTTCACTGAAACCTGCGGTCAGCCTCATACATGGTAAACAAAAGAATGTTGGACTGCGCAGGTAAGAATTAGTTCACTGAAACTTTATCCATCTCATAAAATTTATCGATAAGTTTATTGTTGGACTGCGCAGGTAAGAATTAGTTCACTGAAACGTTTTTGAATTGAATTTGCTTGGAACTATTTCCGTTGGACTGCGCAGGTAAGAATTAGTTCACTGAAACTTGGAAGACATTTGGATGTCGAGCGTCAGATTGTTGGACTGCGCAGGTAAGAATTAGTTCACTGAAACAAAATTCTCTTGTACTGTTAAAGTTGTGCAACTGTTGGACTGCGCAGGTAAGAATTAGTTCACTGAAACAATTTTGCTAACATGATGCAGTTGTTTTAATTAGTTGGACTGCGCAGGTAAGAATTAGTTCACTGAAACCGTTACTCCTTTCGTTTAAAATGTTTATTTAAAGTTGGACTGCGCAGGTAAGAATTAGTTCACTGAAACTGCCAGATGGTGCAAA
>Ga0172368_10001492_pt1 | contig 31749 bp, 27 predicted proteins | sample Lak11m_FD_114540 | JGI IMG/M metagenome (GOLD analysis project Ga0172368, IMG submission 114540) | Freshwater microbial communities from Kabuno Bay, South-Kivu, Congo - kab_022012_11m | ecosystem: Environmental > Aquatic > Freshwater > Lake | place: Democratic Republic of the Congo: South-Kivu...
AGATGATTTGCCTGTTTCAACAAAGTTTTTCTGACCCATTTTAATCTCCTGCTCTTCATGTGATTCCTATTGAATCACAATTCGTTTAATCAGTCAATTGTCACTTGTTTTTCAACACTCTCATTTGATTGGTTGACGTGCATCCAGTGGCGTGATAAAATGCTTTGCGCACGGGCGAGTAGCTCAATGGCAGAGCAGTGGCCTTTTAAGCCATTGGTTGAGAGTTCGAATCTCTCCTCGCTCACTAAAATCCCGTTGTTGTCCCACTTAGGGGCTTAAAACAAGGGTTTTCTCCCATCCAGACCTGCCGAAAGGCAGGTTTTTGGCATTAAACGTCCCACTTTGCCCTATTTTGCCTGCCGGCTGGAAATGGAAATAAATAATTAATTCCAATGTACTTGCAGAATTATTTCTTTAAGGTGTCACTATTTGTCAAGGCAGGTCAACCAAAAAGCAACCCGGGAGGCATAAGATGTGTGCAAAAAGGAGTATCGAATTCTTGAGCATGTCGATCGAGAAAGCCATTGAGCTGTACCTGGCGACCCTGGCAACCGAAGGGAAAAGCCCGCGCTACCTGGACTGGCTGCGGGACCGCCTGCGCTATTTCACCACCCATCTTCACAAGGAGGTTGGGGATGTCTTTCATCTCCAGGACCTGACCGTGGAGCATGGCAGGGGATACCTCAGGGAGCTGATGGAACGGGAGGTGAAATATAGTTGCCATCCCATGCATGTGGCGCGGCAGGGCAAGCTTGCCATCCAGTACATCCACGGCTGCGGGCGGGCGGTGCGTTCCTTTACATCCTGGGCATATGAGGAAGGCTACCTGGAAGAGAACGTGATGCAGCGGCTGAAGCTGCCCAAGCTGCCCAGCACACAGCCGGAACCCCTGAATGAAGACGAGATCCGCCGGGTGCTGGGCGTCTGCCTGGACGGCACACTCGAACGGCTGCGCAACTTTGCCATGCTGATGCTCTTCCTGGACACCGGCTTGCGGTTGAACGAAGTGATCACCTTGAAGCAGTCCCACATCGACTTCGTCATGGGCGAGATGACCATCCTGGGGAAAGGGAACAAGGAGCGCCGGGTGCCGCTGGGCTCCCAGGCCAAGAAAGCGCTGATCGATTACCTCTCCAAGGAAAGACCTGAGCCTGAGAACCCGCGTGATGCCGACTGCGTCTTCCTCAGCGCCGACGGGCAGCCGATCACCAAGGAAGTGGTGGAAAAGGTCTTCCAGCGGCTCAAGAAAGCCGCCGGGCTGACCAAGTTCCACCCGCATATCTGCCGGCATACCTTCAGCGTGCGCTACCTGATGAACGGCGGGGATGTCTTCAGCCTGCAGAGGATCCTGGGGCATTCCTCGCTGGAGATGACCCGCAAGTATGTCAACCTGGCTTCCGGGGATGTGAAAGACAAACACCGCATGTTCAGCCCGATGGACAACCTGAACTTCAGGGGCAGGACGCGCGGCCGTCCCAGCCAGCATGCCAGGGGAAACCCGACTACCCGGTGATCGGACGAAGGAGGTTGATCATGCTCACAAAGATCGTGTCCACCATCTTCTCGGCCTTTTCCAAACTTCTGCTTGGCTCGCTGATGATCGCGCTGTTCACGCCGCTTGCCTATTTCGCCTGGCGCGCAAGCCAACCAATGTACTCGCAGGAATTCCGGGCAATGGCCTATTATCAACTGCTGGCGGAACGCCAGGCTGCCTATGCTGAACTGGCGACAACGTACCAGGTGAGCCACCCGCAGGTGGATGTCAAGGATGGGATGTGCTTTGGCGTGGAACTGTTCGTGGAGTTGGCGATCAGCCTGCCCGGTTCCGGTTTTTATACGCTGGCAGGTTTGTATCCTGACCTGCAAAGGTATGTAAATCCATTGGATGTGCAGCGAGGCTACATTCCTGACAATGTTACTTATGCCAACTTCCTGCCGACCTGGTGGGATACCTTCGATCTGTTCATCTGGCATTTGATCAAGCATGCCCCGCACGGACCGGTGGCCTACTGCCGGATCGCGGTGCCATAATCTGACGCCGATTACATGGTTACACGGCAAGCATGTAATAATGGTATAATAGGAGCAAGCGATGATCGTCAGCTTTCGCGATCAGGCGACCGAAGATCTTTACCACGACAATCCCACCCACCGCGCTGCAAGGTTCCCACGCGAGATCCTGCCGGCTGCGCTGCGCAAACTAGACATGCTGCACGCCGCCCACCGCCTGGTGGACCTGCGTGTCCCGCCCGGCAACCGCCTCGAAGCGCTGCAGGGTGACCTGATGGGATTTCACAGCATCCGGGTCAACGACCAGTGGCGGATAATCTTCCGCTGGGAGAATGGCAACGCCTACGACGCGGCTCTGGTGGATTATCATAAATAACGGAGAAAAACATGTACCCGAAGAACCGCCTCCCCACCCATCCCGGAGAAATCCTGCTCGAAGAATTCCTGATCCCGATGAACATCTCGCAGGTAACCCTGTCGAAGCATCTTGGGATTCCGATCCAGCGGGTGAATGAGATCGTGCGCGGCAAACGCGGCATCACCCCGGATACTGCCTGGCTGCTTGCCCAGGCTTTTGGGAACACGCCCGAGTTCTGGATGAATCTCCAGGTGACGTACGATCTGGCGCTTAATCAACCCAGGGGGAAGAAGATCTCCCCGCTCGCGGCGGCAACGCAGGCATGAAGGACACTGGGGAACAAGCCAAGCTGACCGTCCGTGTCCGACGCGATCTGCTGGATAACATCAAACGCTACGCCGCGCAGAACAACACCACCCTGACCGATCTGATCGAGGCCTATCTTTGCCGCGTGCCCTGCCAGCAGCCGCTGGAGAATGCCCCCATGGTACGCAGGCTGAGCGGAATATTGTCGCCGGAGGTCACCATCCAGGAATACAGGCAGCACCTGGATGAGAAATATGGGTAAGAGCCTGGGGGGCGATCGATATCTACATCCAGATGTTTATCACCGATCCGGAGATTCGGGTCTCCTAGAGTAGCGCTCTTGGAGAATATTTACGTAATCGCGATTATGCTAATCGCGATTATTTTTTTCATGCAATCATCAACCGAATACAAGGCGCAATCATGATCATCACGCTTTTTAAGCTTCCAGAATCTCTCATAAATTGGTATACTATCAAAGATATCGTAAATCGTCAGTATTTTCAATTTACTGACAATTTACGAAAATGGCTTATACAAATGGGCAAAATCAAAGTAAACGAACTGGAACTACGGGAAGCCTTTTCGGGAGCCATGTCTGTCCAAAAATCTGAACTGAGAAAATATTTTATGCAATATTCTCAGCCAGCGACGGAACAGGCCTTTCGAAGATTTCTATATGCACTACAAAGGGAACAGACTGTCATATCCATTGGAGCCGGGGTCTATGCTTTTGGCGAGAAAGAATCGCTGCCCGCTAAATCGAAAAAACGATTTTCTCCTTCCTGGTCGCAGGAACTAAAAGCTCTTAACCGGGCGGTAAAAGAAGAATTTCCTTTTGCCCAATACCTGGTTTGGGAAACCAGGGTGTTGCACGAATTCATAACACATCAACCAGGCCAAAATATTCTTATTGTCCAACCGGAAAAGGATATATGCGAAACTGTTTTTAATCATCTCAGCATTCTCCACCCAAACAAAGTTTTCCTTGAGCCGGATCACGAGATGATGACAAGGTATGTATTACGGCAGCCTAATAACGTCATTATCAGCCGCTTGATCACGCAATCCCCCAAGAAAATAAATAGTGAGTTGCCCTTCCCCAAATTAGAGAAGATCCTGGTCGATGTCTTTGTGGATAAGGACATGTTCTATTACTTTCAGGGAAAAAGTATGATACAGATCTTTAAAAATGCAATTGCTAGCTATTGGGTCAATGAAAAGTCTCTTATGCGGTACGCTGGGCGGAGAGGCGCGAGTTTACCGCTCCGGGATTTTCTCCAAGGAAAAATCCAGGTCAAGCTATGACCCTTCAGGGAAGAAGGCGTCAAAACCATGGAGATGTGCTAATATTTACTTGCCGCATAATTACAATTTATAAGACATGGAAATAAGTATCATGGACAATCGCCCTTTGCTTGAGATGCTCGTCAAAAAATGTACTCCGGAAAACCTGGTCCGCTTCCTGCGGAATGCTTCCGGAATATTCCAACCAAAAAGTGAGAGCTTTGCCCAATATCTGCCAGCGGATGGCCAGTTCCAAAGTCTGCAAAAGGTAGGCCTGATCGATTTCGATGACAGCCATCGCCTTGTTGTGCTAATTGGCCAGGTGGAGCGGGAATTAACCTCTCATAGTAGTAAGTTCAAACAATACGAGATCGCAAAAAAGATATTAAAGGACAATTTCTTCGACGCCGGCATCTTCGTTTTCCATGATGATGCCGGACATTTCCGTTTCAGCCTGATTACCGCCCAATACCAGGGGACCAAAAAGGAATACAGCAGCTTTCGCCGCTATACCTATTTCATCTCTCCGGATGCCTACGCTCACACCTTCATCAACCAGATCGGCCGGGCTGACTTTGCCAGTCTCGTAAAGATCACCGATGCGTTCAGCGTCGAGCCGGTCACCAAAGAGTTTTACTCGGAATACAAGAAGATCTTCCGCCTCGCTGAAGCCAGCCTCCAGGTTGCCTGGACCCCGGAAAAGAAACGGCTGTATACGCAGCGCTTTTTCAACCGCATGATGTTCTTGGCATTCCTGGAGCGTAAAGGATGGCTGCATTTCCATAGCCGCAGGGATTATTTGAGGGCACTGTATGCGGACTATAAAGAAAACGAAACCAATAAGCGCGCCGCCAACTTTCACAAATCCCGCTTGAACACCCTGTTCTTCCGTGGCCTGAACAATCCACACGGCGACCAACTCACTACAAACCCTGAATATAAGATCTTCCAGCGTTTGATCGGTGATGTACCCTACCTGAACGGCGGCCTGTTCGAAGAGGAAGAAGACGATCTTGATGCCCCCGTCTTCCATGACCTTGTGGTCGAAAAGATCCTCGATGATCTTGTTTATCGTTTTAATTTCACTGTGACCGAATCTACTCCGTTGGATGTTGAAGTCGCGGTGGACCCCGAAATGTTGGGGCGCATTTTCGAGGAGCTGGTGACGGGCAGGCATGAAAGCGGCTCGTATTACACACCCAAGCCGGTCGTGGCGTTCATGTGCCGCGAAGCCTTGAAGGGCTATTTGTGCACAGCCCTGCCAACCGAAGAGACCGACGCGTTGGAGGTTTTTGTGGACAAGAACGACGCCGGCCAACTCAGGAGCCCAGAAGCGGCGCTGGCGGCCCTGCGCATCGTCAAGGTTTGCGATCCCGCCTGCGGTTCAGGCGCCTACCTACTCGGCATGTTGCACGAACTGCTCGCACAGCGAGAATGCCTCTTCGCCGTCCATGTGCCAGATGCCGCCAAGATCTACGACCGCAAGCTGGAGATCATCCAGAACAACCTCTACGGCGTGGATAAGGACGACTTTGCCGTCAACATCGCCCGTCTGCGCCTATGGCTTTCCCTGATCGTGGATTACGAAGGCGAGAAGCCCCCGCCCCTGCCCAACTTGGATTTCAAGATCGAGACCGGCGATTCGCTGACCGCACCCGACCCTTCGGGTGGACTCAATTTAGGTTTCCGAAGTCAACTGGTGGATGATTTCCTGTTGGCGAAAAACCAATTTGCAACGGCTCATCACACTGAAAAGAAAGAACTGAAAGAGCAGATCAATAAACTACGCGATGACATCAAGGCATGGGCTGGACGCGAAGCCAGTTTCAACGGTTTCGATTGGACGATCGAATTTGCGGAGATCTTTATCAAGCCCGCCGCGACCACAACGATGTCAGGCGCAATGGCAGGCTTGGTAAATACGAGTTCTGGACAAATGGAACTTGCCGCCACGCCGCCTTCCAAAACGGGGTTTGATGTCATTCTGGCCAACCCGCCTTACGTGCGCGCCGATGCCCAATTCAAACACATCGAAGACGAAGAAGAACGGCAGGAAGAAATCGCCGAATGGCAAACCTTCCGCAAGCATTTGAAAGATTCCAAAATTTATAAAACCCTACACGAGAAATGGGACTTGTACATCCCGTTTTTGGAACGCGCCTACCAACTTCTACGGCGTAGCGGACAGATGGTTTTCATCATTCCCGACGCCTACAATGCTGCCAAGTACGCAAGCGCGTCGCATCAATTCTTCCTACAAAACACAATCATTAATCGCATTGACTTTTGTACAGAGATTGATTTGTTTGATGCTGGCGTAAACAACACAATTTTGCATTATGCCAAAACAGAACCAACAGTGACCTATCAACCTATTCGCGTGAGAAGGTGGGGAAAACGCGATGATTTTCAGAAAAACCAGGAATATTTGAGTACCAATTATCAATTCGAACTTTCAGAAGCAATATTCCGTCCAAAGCATGATGTCACAGATTTTGGTGACAGGAAATTTCCATCACTTGGCGATATTTGTTACGTTAGTGTTGGAATGGCAATTCACGCCGACGAAAAACAGGCTCAAGGCTCATTTAAAGCCGAAGATTTAATTTCAGAAACAAAAAATATGGAACACCCTAAATCATACGTTGAAGGCAAGGATATAAAACGTTGGGCATTTCAACGTGTTAGATATTTGGAGTATGGAACAAAACGTGCTCCAACCATGTTTAGGCGTCCAACATTTATTGAACTTCACGAGCCACAAGAGAAACTGATGGCTTTTAGAATGTGCGGGGAGAATATTTCTGTCAACTATGATGACAAAAAGTTGATGTCAAATCACACTGTAATATTAGGAGTGCCTTGGCGGTATCTAAAAGGTGTTGTTAACAAGTCAATAAAAAAGGCTAGTGAATATAAACACCAAAATCCAGAAGGTGACCGAGAGCAACGCGAGGAACTATCTGAAAAATTCAATTTGAAGTATGTTTTGGCAATAGCAAATTCAAGTTTCGCCAAATCGTTTCTGATCAAGATAAGGCAAAGCAAGTTAGATATTTATCCTGATGAATGGAAACAACTTCCGATTGCGCCGACCCCTTTGGAAGATCAAAAGGAATTCGTCAAAATGGTCGATAATATTATGGGCGAATACGAAAAGCACGGCTATCCCCTGCCCGCGCTATCCGCCGAAAGAGTGCACGCCTGGGAAGAGCAACTCGATGAGATGGTGAGGAAATTGTATGAGTAATTCCACCAGCTGCAATCCGTTGGAAAGTCCGTGGGTGCTGGGGGAGCGAGGGCGTCTGTATGAAAAAGAAGTGGATGAGAGAGTCAAAAGCTCATATGGAATGTAAATAAAGGGATACTTTATGCCAGTCAGAGAGGTCACTGAGAAAACGCACCTGGTTATGGACAATTCCGTACTTTCCATGATGACGGAATGGTACTGCCAGGAAAACCGTGGATTGGCAGGGTCCAACTTGCTCGACCAAACCCATAACTGGCTGCAACAGCAAGTTGAGCTATTCCAATCGTATACAGTTGACGGTATGTTGCATACATCCGCGTTGGTATCTGCTGAATACAGACCCTGGCATGAAAGTTGTGAGTTGAGAAAACGGGGGGTGGAAATACCAAAAATTCAAGCAATGGCAAACGGCATCTGTTCCAGATTCCATACCCATGAGGTCGCTGCCCCTCATATTCAACCTCTGCGAACTTTGCCGGCCATAAATCCAAGCTTGGTAAAAAAACTAACTGATCAAGACTTGTCTCTCGTGAATGTAGGATTGACCCTGTGTTGCTCAGGCCAAAAGGTATTTATTCTCACCAATGACCAGGATTTGCTGCTATATATATCATGGGCGCGTACACAAAGATCTCTTAGAACCGAAAAATCAAACCCGCAATTAATCGAAGGTTTATCTGGCCTGACATACATGGACCTGATTCATAGAGGCTGTAAAATTACCTCAGCTCAAATGATGAAAATGATCGGTTATGTGATTAATGAAACAAATGAACGTATGCAAAGAAACGATCCAATGGCGTTGAGTAAGGAAAAGGGCACAAAGATATTGACAGATGCTACACGGATGTTAAGCTCAACGCTTTTAGAATCAATTCAGCTAAAGCTGGAGAAAAAGGGGATCGCAGCATGACGGACGAACTCGATAAAATGATGAAAGAGATGATGGCCTCGCTCTCCACCGATTCACGCGAAGCCATGATGCGGCGTATTAATTCTGAACGCTTGATCAGGCTGGCCGCAGAAAATCTGGTTGAAAAACACGAAGCAGAGAGCATCCGCGTCATTCCTGATAACCGTCTGACAGAGCAAAATGCCGCAGACTATCTTTTCCAAGTGGATGATTATGATTTGCGCCTGGTTTTGTTGGATTCGCCAGATGGGAAAGTCAAAGTTACCGAGAAGCTGCTTCAAGAGTGGCTCGCATTGCTGGAGGCCAATCCAAGCACAACGGTAATTATCGCCGTGTGGACAAATGACGAGCTAAGTTCTATTCCCTTTACTACAAGAAGAATAAAGACGGTGATTGAAACAGAAAACAAAATAGAAAAGGTTGCAGAAATTGCTGAACCATTTGAACAAATAATCTCAGATGTAATCCGCCGTCAGACAAAAGGCTGGAAAATTCCAACCATTGAAAAGAATCAGCCTTCCACTGGCAAACGTGACTTATATAGTATTTTCTCGCAGAAGATCGTCAACGCAATTGATGATGAAGCCAACAGACCCTATCGGTCAGAGGAACGGGTTAACGCAGCCAAGAATTATCCTGCAGAAAAGGAAAAACGGATTCTTCTTGAAATCTTGCGCGATGCACTGGATGGCATTCCTGGCAAGGAATTGGAAAACCGGTTAACCAAGTTACCTCGCAAAGGTGGACAATGATTTCTTACCTAAAAATGATCAACTGGAGAAAATACGATAATCGCGAACTCCGGTTTGAAAAGGGCATCACCTTTTTAATGGGGGAAAATGGAAGTGGGAAGACTTCCATCCTTGAAGCAATTGCTTATGCCCTCACTGGTGAAGCCGCGTTGTTCCATGGCAGTGAGCGCGCGGGTTTTTTGAAAGATCCAAATAAGCCAGCAGTTGTCACTTTGGGGATTGAAGTCGATGGTTCTCCATATGAAATAATGCGTACACAGAATCCTGAAAGAGCTGGGAATGCTCAGATTATTCAGAAAACGGATGATAAAATTTTAGCCCAGACCCAAGCTGGTGTAACAAAACAGGTTGAAAAGTTGCTTGGAAGCTCGGATGATTTTATCCGTCGGATTACTTATATGGCAGAGGGTGATGTCTTTAATTTTCTTAAGGACCCTCCCAAAGAGGCGCTTGACATCCAAATTCGTTTTATTCTTGGATTGACGCAATTGGACGAATTCGCCGCTGCACTGACTACCGCCGAGAAATTTTTGAAAAACCGATTGATCACCTTGCAAGACTTAAACGAGGATTTAATTAGGTTGGAAGTTCGATCGTTGAGTGAGTTGGAAAATAAACTTAAAGGCCAGAACATAGCTCGCGAACAATTCTTGGTACAACTGGAAGATATAGGCCGTGAGTTAGGCGGGGTAGAGAAAAACGCCGATAAGGTTCACGATTTCCAAGAGACAATTAATCGCTTGAAAGAAGTAATCAAAAACTCACCAGATTACTGGATGAATCTGGAAAGTTCGCCCGTGCCGGAGTATTTTGATTGGATGCAAAATAAGCTCCGCGAAGAAGAAAATCACCTTGCCGAAATCAAGCTTGTTCTTGCAAAGTTGGATGGTCAGGAAGAAGCCTACACTAAAGTTTTCTCGCTCTTGGAGCCCTTTGAGGGCAGCGATGATACTGTCCCTTGCCCCGTTTGTCGTAAACCGATATCAAAATCTCAGCGTAAAACGATCCTGGAAGAGGTCAAAAAGGATGTAGAAAAAATCAACAAAGAGCGCGCGAGTCAGAATCAAATCATGGATTATGAAGCTCGTTTTATAAAAATCCATAGTGATCAGGTTAGACAATTACTACCCCTGCGTAATTCATTAATGCATGTTGAATTGCCTGGTATTCATCCTTCACAGCCATTTATTAACCTGGCTAAATCTATTTCTGACCTTGCTGAAGGCCAACAAAGTCCGAAACAAAAAGAACTCGCAGAGAAAAGGGAAACGATCAGGAAGCGCATAAACGATTTGGATGCCTATATGGCAGAATATCAGGCCATAAAGAATAGATTAAGGGATGCCGGCTTTGACTCGCCAGAAGAATTGGCAAATGAACTGGTGCAAATTGAAATTCGAATGCTTTCCCTGCGTGCAGCCTCACAAGCAATAGAAGAAACGCTGCAAAGCCAGCAAAACATAGATATGACGACTATTTATAAACAAATAGCCGATCTTTGGTCATCGTTTAGAGAAGATGATGGGTGGAAAATTGAATACACATCAACTGGATATCCAATGATCATAAGTGAAGGAGAAGCAACCAGATTGGATCTCCGTCAACTTAGCGGAGGCGAAAAGACAGCCTTACTCATCATGGTTAATACGATAATGGCTCACCACTTCTCGAAGAGCGATTTTCTGATGATTGACGAACCGCTTGAACATCTTGATCCTATAAACCGTCGTTCGCTAATAAAATTCTTGGTCCAAGCTTATCATCACCGGATATTTGGGCAGGCAATCATTGCTACTTTTGAAGAATCACTATTGAGAAAGTATCAATCAAGTGAAGGTGTGAATATCATCCTTATGTAATTGAATGGATATGGAGAAAAATGCCAGCCAACGCCTTCATTACTAATTCCAAATCGCACACGCTAAAAAAGCGTCTGGGGGAACTCATCCAGCACAGTCAAGAACTCAAATTTTTGGTCGGCTTTTTCTATTTCTCCGGTTGGCGCGAACTATATGAAAGTTTGAAAATCCAAAGTGATCTGAACATTAAATTGCTGGTGGGGTTGGATGTTGATCGAAGCCTCGATTGCATGCTCGAAGTTGCCAAGGAATGTGATGAGCTCAGCAAAGACGAACTGGCAGATCGTTTTTTTGCATCCCTCCACATCGCCCTCAACGATGAAAGCCTGGATAACCAGGAATTCTACGAACAGGTTTTGTATTTCCTCGATTTGCTTCAGGGCGGCCGCTTGCAGATCAAAAAAACTCTGGAACCCAATCATGCCAAGCTGTATCTGTTCAAAGTAAAAGATGAATTACGCACTTTGTTGGAAAGTGTGAGCGCTGAAAACCAGAGCGTGGGCAAATTCATTACCGGTTCAAGCAACCTAACCCGCGCCGGCATATGGGGACAGAATGAGTTTAACGTTGAGATCAGCGATTACGGTTGGAAAGAGGCGGAAACATATTTTGACGAACTGTGGGAGACTGCCATTCCGATTACCGAAATTCCGGAACGCAAAGAGTTTCTCGCCCGCTTGGTTCGCGATAAAACGCAGGTGGCCAATGTTACGCCGTTCGAGGCATATGCGCTGGTCTTGAAATCGTATCTCGACCTGGCCGAGCAAAAATCTATCAAACCATATGTCAAACGCCTGTTGGAAGAAAGTGGATACAAGGATTACCAATACCAGACTGACGCGGTCAACCAGGCCTTGACGATCATCGATCAATATAACGGTGTCATTATTGCTGATGTAGTCGGCCTGGGAAAATCCGTCATTGCCGGTATGTTGGCCCGCAACCTTGGCAAACGCGGCATGGTCATTTGCCCACCTGGCTTGATTGGCGATGCCAGGAGAAAAGATTCGGGCTGGTATAAATATTTGGCAGATTTCAAACTGTACGATTGGGAGGTCCGTTCTTCTGGCGACCTTGAAAGAGCCGCTGAATACTTGCAGCTACACGGTGATGATATCGAAATCATCATTGTCGACGAAGCAGATCGTTTCCGCAACGAAGATACCGTAGATTACGAATGGTTGAGCAATATTTGCCGCAACCGCGTGGTCATTCTGCTTACAGCCACTCCCTTCAACAACACACCGCAGGATATTTTCACCCTGTTGAAGCTGTTCATCGTGCCCGGTAAATCCAAGATCACTCTTGATGAGAACCTCGAAGGCCGCTTTGCTCATTACAATTCGGATTTCAGGCGACTCTCTTATATCCTACGTTATTTTAATAACAAGGATGAAGAAAAAAGGTATCGTGCTGAGACATACTACGCGCAGATATTTGAAGCGCCCTTACCGGTTGACATTTCACGTGTAAAGAGACAGGCAGTCCAGCTCGCCGCGGAAATCCGGGCTGTTCTGGAACCGGTACTTATCCGCCGCAACCGGCTGGACTTAAAGACCGATCCCGTTTACTCCAAGGAAGTCACCGAGCTTTCTGATATCGCTGATCCAGTGGAATTATTCTTTGCGCTTTCCTCCGAACAAATGGATTTCTATAACCAGGTCATCGAGGAATATTTCAGCGAAGAAGGTCGTTTCCACGGCGCGATTTACCAACCTTTTTCATACGAAGAACAAAAGGCCATCGCTTCCGAAAAGCTGGGCGAGGAAGAGAACCGGGTCTTCCAACAGCAGCGCAACCTGTATGAGTTCATGCGCCGGTTATTGGTCAAACGCTTCGAAAGCTCCTTTGGGGCTTTTGCGAAAAGTATTGCGAATTTCGAGCACGTTCATGAGTGCGTTTTGGAATTCATCCAGAACTCTGGTGGCCAATATGTTTTGGACCGCAAACTCATTGAGCAAGTTTACAATAGCGATCCGGATGATATAGAAGCCGCCTTAGAAAAATTCGCACAGCAGCTTTCAGAAATGAAAAAAGTCCCTAAACACCAGCGCATCTATGTCATTGATGAATTTGACCGTGCCAAAGAATTCATGCAGGATATTCAATCCGACCTGGAACTTTTGCACGAAATCCGCCAGCAGATCGAAGAACTTGACTTGGTTGACCGCGACCCCAAAGCGAATAGCCTGCTTGTTGAAATTCGCAAGATATTAAGGGCAACTCCGGCAAAAGGGGAACCGAAACGCAAAGTTCTAATTTTTAGCGAATATATCGATACAGTTAAACACCTGGAACCGATCCTCGAAAAAGCTTTTCCTGGGCAGGTGGTCAGTTCCAATTCTGGATTAGCACCCAGCCAGTTGAAACAGATCTTGGCCAATTTTGATGCTGGATTCAAGGCGAAAGACCAGAAGAATGATTTTCAAATCCTGCTTGCCAGCGATAAGCTCTCCGTAGGTTTCAATCTCAACCGCGCTGGTGCAATTATTAATTATGATATTCCTTGGAATCCGACTCGCGTCATCCAGCGTGTGGGGCGGATTAATCGTATTGGGAAAAAAGTATTCCAAAATCTTTATCTCTATAACTTCTTTCCTACCGAAAAAGGTGCAGATATTGTCAAGAGCCGCGAGATCGCCAGCCAGAAGATGTTCCTGATTCACAATACGCTTGGCGAAGACGCGAAAATATTTGCGGTGGATGAGACGCCAACCGCCTCGGAACTTTTCAAACGCGTCAATTCAAATCCAGATGATGAGCAGGAGCAAAGCACATTAACGCAGGTGCGCCGCTTGTACTTTGGTATACAGGCAAAGTATCCCGATGTGATCGAACGAATAAAAGAATTCCCTGCCCGCGTCAAGACAGCTAAAGCTTATTCAGCCAACCAATTGCTGGTTTTCCGCCGCAAAGGATTGGGATTGTTTATTCAAATTGTCGATGACACGCTTCAAAACAAGCCGGAAGTTCGCACTTCGCTGTTTGAAGAGACTCTTCCCTTTATTGAATGTACTTTCGATGAGCCGCACCTGCCTTTGGGCCCGAATTTCTGGAATTCTTACGATGCGGTAAAAGCCTATCGTGAAATCCCTTACATCCCATCCAAGAGCGATGCCGCCCTTGAACCAAAAGCCTATAATAATTTACAAACCGCGCTCAACCATTACAAAGATTACCTGGAAGATAAACAACTTCTATTTATCCGGGTACTGATCGAAGATTTGCGAGACTATAAAACGCTTGCTAAATCCACGTTACGTAGGTTTGCCAACATAAAACTGGATACTTCAAAGCCACAATCAATTCAGGATTTCAAAACAGAGCTTGATCTAGTGCGAATTAATCTGGGCGAAGATTATCTGGAAATAATAAAGACACGCCTGGGCACACTGAAAAGCGAAGTGATTATCGCCATCGAAAATCAGGTTTTGGATGGATATGTAAAAAGTAAGTTTCCTGTTGAAAAGGCGGAAGGCATCATTCAAGAATCGTTTGGCGCAGACCCGAAATGGGGAAAGATTAATACTTCCATCTGGGAACATTTTTCTTACGGAAAAAAAGGGCGTTTGGGGCTTTCTGCGATGAAGCAAATTGCAGCTCATCTTGAAGTTAGTGCAGACGAAATTCTATCTGTTATCGGTTTGCTCACCAGCCCCAGTCAGGATTATCTAAAGCAAGTTTTCTACCGTCAACTCGCGCCCGGGAAAATTGAACTAGTTTCAAGCGACGAAATAATCCACCAGATCCGCCAGTTATATTTTGCATATGGTCAGGACAAATCCAGGTGGCGCGAATGGGCTGGCCAGGTTCTCGTTGGTTGGGAACCTATGAACGCAGAAATATCGCTCGAGGACGCCATATTATGACGACGCCCCCAATCGATAGCCTCTACACACTATTGGAGCAGAATACTACCAAGCACTCTGCGTACATGAATTTGCTTTCTGCGCAAACCGACGGTGAGTTTGATGAAGCCCTTGAAAGCATACTCGAAAAAGTTATCGACGATATTGAAAGAGATGCCAAATTATTCATTTCTTTGTGCGAAGACGGCATTACTGCTATTCTTTTAATAGCTTTAAATCGGGTAGAGGGTTTACACGCAACGCAACAAGCGCATTCAAATGGACATGTTGATATTACAATTGAAACGGGTGATTTTCTTCCATCTCGACGTCGCTTGGGTGAAGCTAAAATCTACCATGGACCTCAGTACCACAAAGAAGGTCTTGAACAATTAATTCATCGATACTCAACTGGACGACAACAGTCAGGCTTCCTTCTTGAATATTTCAAAGTCGCTGATATAAAGCAACTGGTCACAAAGATCAGAGAGTATATGGATATAAACAAGCCTTGCGCTCAAAATGGCTTATCTCGGGATCATTCTATTAATTGGTCCTTTGTCACCGAGCATCTGCACAGTAGTGGGGAATTAATTCGAGTAGTGCATTTGAGTTGTAACTTATATCAATCAAGCAGTTAGCTCAGTTGTTTGGCGGAATATAACTACGTATCACTTCTCCCCGGTTATGCCCAAGCCGGCGGGAGACTTCCCGCCTGGCATCCCGATCGCTCTTCCCATCATCTTTCAGTTTTTCGAAAACATTCTGAGCGTAATTCGAGCGGAACCGGTGTATCCCCTGGATTTGTATCCCCAGCTCGCGGGCTGCCCTGCGTACTGCATCCCTCTCAGACAGCCAGGTGCCTGTGCACGGGTTTTCTGATCACTTTGCATCCCTGCCTTGAAAGAGGATCCTCCCAACCTGTCTTGTCAGTCCATTTTTAAGTTCCATATACACTTCTTCCATTTTGTACAACTTGTGCGTCTGCTTCTCACTCAACCCGCGACGGTAGGCGTCAGCTTTCAGGCTCCTGAAATCAGCCAGGTCTGACGCGGTTATATACGGAACGATCTGCCAGGCGTATTCGCCTTCGCTGGCGAACAATTCGCCGGCTTGATACAGCAGTTCCATCACCTCGCAGCGGTATATGTGGTCCCGGCGTTCGATCAACGCCTCCCAGCCGCCTCGCTCCGCGAGCATTTTTTGTACCGCAGCTTTACGGTTTTCCGCCAGGTTATTTCCTGACGTCATCAGCCTGAACATGCCGGCCGCGAAGCTGTGCTCTGGCCAAAGCTGGGTCCAGCAGGCCAGGCCGCGCATCATCCCAACCTGCTTGGGGCTGATCCGTCCCTCCTTACGGAAGTCCTCGAGCGACCGGTATGCCCTGGCTTTTTCCATCGTCTGCACCCAGGTCTTGGTTGCGCCAAATCCGTCTCCACACTCATATCCCACCAGCCGTGTGCCATACAGGAACCCGTAGGTCAAAAAGCTCCCGCAAAAGGAACAGACCAGTTGCGGCCCATACACCATACCCAGGATCTCCTCCGAAACGCCTTCCGGCATGCAGGCATGCGGGATGTAGAGCAGGAAAGGCCGGCGCAGCGGGGAACTCATTTTCCCTTATTCCTTTTCGGGGTGTTGTCTTCCAGGCCGAGTTCACGCTGGTAAAGCCACAACGCCTCCAGCACCCAGGTCAGGGCTTCCGCGGTGAACATCGCAGCCGGACCTTCACGCACGCCAAACCAGTACCCATCGTTCCCGGGGGCGATCCAGACCTTCAGGTGGAAGTCCGAGCGGTATTCATCGATATCCGGCCCTGAGACGAAAATCGCCAGCGGACCATTGCGGGCCAGGCCATGGTATTTCAGGAACACATCCCAGACGAGGTGGGTGGTCGTCGTCTGGACCATGACCATGCCGCGGTAGTAGGCCGATCGCAGCTCTTTCAACGCCTGGATCAACTGCCGGCGCAGCTCGGCCTGGCGCGGCCGGTCCAGGTAGGATTTCAAGGCCGCCAGGCTGGCATACGGCATGGCAGCCGAATGCCGGTAGCGGAGCCCGGAGACATGCGAGCAGGCATAGATCAGATCGACCAGGTCGAAGAATTTCGTCTGCGAGGACTGCACCAGCCTCTCCATGTTGATCAGGTGATCGACGAAGAGACCCGTAGTCTCCCGGACCCAATCCTGCTCCTCCCGGGACAGGACCACCTGCACCGTGCGCTGGGCGGCCTGGCGGGTGAACTCCTGCATCAGCTTGAAGGGATCCTGGACAGCCGGCTCGCTGTCCGCCGGCCGACTTTCCCTGACTTCCGGCAGGGATTGAAAACTGTCCAGGCTCACCCATTCCGGGGAAGCCAGAAAGTCATCCAGGGGCAGCCAGCGGAGGCGGAAGGCCGGCTGCTGGTGATCGGCCAGCTGCTTCCAGGCCCGACTCCAGATCTGCAGGCTGAGCTCGTCTTTCGGATCGATCTTGAACAGGACCCGCACCGTCGCATCCACTCCCCCGCAATCCGGTGACGAAAAGAATGCCTGGTAGTGCTCCAGTTTTTCGTTCACGCGTTCCAGGTTCTGGATGCCGGCCGTTTGCTCGATCTCGAAGATGAGCTTCCAGCCAGCAGTATCCACAAGAACGTCCGCCCGGATGTTGCGGTCGGCGGAATACTCGATGACCTTCTCGAGCTCGGCATTCAGGCCGGCGTCCTGGGCGGAAATGTACAGGTCCAGCTCGCAAACGGCGTGCCGCAGCTCGACCACGTCAGCGACCTTCGGCTGCTGCACCCGCACCCCGAATGCCTGGGCTGCCGCCTGCGCGCCGGCCGCGGTCAACTTGTAGACCGTCCACGGCCGGCCGCGGCCAGCCGGCAGGCTCTGGCGTTCAAGCCAGGGCAGGCTGCCTTCGCAGGCTTCTTCGGCCAGGCGCCGGGCTTTCTGCTCGTCCCAACCGGTCAGGCGAGCGATCTGGCGAGCCAAAGCCAGACGCCGGGGCAGGAACGCAGAGAGCAGGTGTTCAGTATCCGTGTACTCTTCGAAATCGGTAGACTGCTTCATGAAAATAATCCTCTAAAAACAAAGGGTTGAACTTGTGAATTGGTTAACGGTTTATTTTCAGGCTTTGTTTTCACCGGACCAGGTCAGCAAGACGCACAGCCGCTGGTTTTCGGCCTTGAGTGTCTCGATCTGTTCTTCCAGTTGGCCGTTTTCCATATGACGAACCGAACGCTCCTTATTGAGAGCTGCCTTCAGTTCAAGGTTCTCTTTTTCCAGGAACTCCTTTGACCAGTTCAGGTTTGCCACCCACTGGGGATCTTTCGGTGTATTCCTGGCCTTGTAAAGATCGTCCTCCAATCCCTTCACCTGGTTATTCAGGGAACGGATCTCGCCTTGAAATTTGTCCAGGTAGTAGAGCACGGTGCCGGCGATGCTGGATGCCGTTGGCACATGCCCACAATCGAAACCAGGGGCCAACTGCGCCGCCACATCGTTCAGCGCTTTCTGATAACTCTGCTTTTCAAGCGGATCCAGGAGGGAATCCGGCCCGATCGCCCAGTAATGATGCCTGATGTGTACGATCAATAAAAGTGACATTGGTTCCCATCTCCTTCGAAATGTCGCACGTCAGAGCTCGATCCCGACGGCGTTCAGGTCTTGTAGATCGATCTCCTGCTCCGAGAATGACCCCCGCAGCACCCCGCTGCGCATGGCTTCCCGGATGGCCGGAGCGAGTTTCCTCGCCCCGAGCACCAGGGCGATCAGGTCATCGTCCCGACCCGGCTTCAAAGTGATGCGCACCCCAACCACGATCGTCCCGTCCGGCTTCCTAACGAGGGGCACGGCAACCCCATTTGTAGAAGCCGACCACATTGGCCGTGACCGGATCTGAAGGCCAGTGCACCGCCGCGCCCTTGGCCGCCAGGGCCGAGCGCAGCAGCTCGCCCAGCACGACCGCCCCGCCGCCGGTCGGGATGACGGCATCGAAGCGTCGCAAGCTCGGCCAGGTGCGTTCGACGCTGCCCAGGATGGCCCCCAGCCAGGCGGTCTTCTGCTCGATCGAAGGTTTCAGGCTGCCCGATCGTAGGGCTTTGTCCAGCTCCTCCAGGTCACGCCCGGAGGGGTTCAGATTCTCGAGCAGCCGGCGGATACCGAGCTTACTTCCGCCAATGAAGCGCGGCGCCACCTTCCAGCCCTGGATGACATACAGGTCGAGGGTGTTCATCCCAATGTCGAGTACGGCGACTTCGGCCGCACTCCCACCCTGGCGAACGTGACCTTCGGTGTTCAGCATCCAATCGGCGTAGGCGCCCACCGGCTGCGGCAGGGCCTTGAGCATCTTGACTAGCAGCGAATATTTCTTTCCATCCACAGCGAATTCATGCACCGTCTTGTACTGCCCCAGCCCATCCATGACCGCCCTGGCCTGCAGCGTATCCTGCAAGAGCGGGACCGGCAGGCCGATCACCAGCAGGTCAACGACGTGCTCACCGGGGGCAAACAAATGGGACAGGGCGGCGTAGAAGAGTGCCAAGCGCTGCGGGCTGGTGAGGTCGTTGAAGTCCAAGGTCGAGAGCGGCTCGCCCCAGGCCCAGGCACCGGCGCCAGCTACAAAGGACAGGCCACTGGTGAGGGTCACAGTCTGCGGCCGGATCTGGGTCTCCAGGCCCTTAGCCGCCATGCCGATCTCATGCGGGCGGGCGACGGCGGATTGCAGGACATGCACGCCTTGTGAAGCGGCGATCTTGGTATTCCCGAAGCCGGGATCGTAGGCGATGATGGTACTCATGCTTTTTCTCCTTCTTGTGGTGTGAAGATCTCTTGGCGATACTCTCGCGCCGCACTGCGCCCGATCGGCGGCAGGCCGGCCAGGAGCAGGATCTCATCCACCTCCCAGCGCTCCAGGCGGTAGGCAAAGCCGAGGGCGATCAGCACGTCCCGGTGGGGACGGCGTGCGCCTTTCAGGATGTAGTGGACGTAGCTCGGGTCCAGGTCGCATTCCTGGGCGATCTCACGGTACGACAGTCCGCTGCGTTCGTGGACTTCTATGAGCTTGTTGAGATATTCGTTGGCATCGTTGAGCATGGTTACCTCCAAAGGGAAACAAAAACTGGCTTCTGAGAAGAACGCGTTTACATCGCCCATCAAGTGAGGGCTTATCCAGTAGGAAGTTTCTGTAAACGGTTCTCCCAGAGCCAGTGGCGGTCTCTGGTTCTGCTCGATCGGTCTGGGATGAGCAGGCTTACTCGGTTAACGCGATTGGATCCTATTCAATTTTCCCCCGCATAATAGCACAGATGTTCTTTTTCTGCTCCTACGCTACCATACTCTGTAAGGGTTTTGTAAGTTTATGCTTACCTCTCTACTGACTACAAGGTGACCCGTACCCCGTTGGCACCTGCCGAGCGATACGCAGCCTCAAGTATTTCTTGATCCTTCAATCCCTCAGAGTTTATAAAATATATGCCAATTGGTTGGGTGTCCCCTTCACCCAGTCATGGGCACTTTTATTGCAACTTGCCCACCCAGAAGAACTGCGCCTTTTTTCCCAGGTAACGGGCATGCTCCCATCCCCAGGCGCCAAACGGCAAGGTGCCGGCCAGATTGGTTAACCCACAATTTATATTGACCACCGTCGGATGGCATCAACGATTGAGCCAGTATTCCAGCCGACCATCTCTTTTGCGACATCCTGTACGGCTTGCGGGATCCGTTCCTGTCCCCAGGGAATGACGCCCACAATCGGTTTTCTGTAAGATAGAGCGATATCAATCTCTTTTTGGATCCAATACCTGTATGTCGTATACATGCCAGATATTACGATTACGCAATTCACGGGACGAATCTGGTCATTGAGTGCTTTGGCCAGTGCCCATGTGCTCGTAGTAGAGTTGGTATCGATGGCGGGATCATTTCGTGGCACGCTATAGTTACGCCAATGGAAATAAAGGGCTCGCTCGATTAATTCGACGAGCCGGTTATAGTCATCACTATGGCCCCAGGCGTGGCTAATAAATAGGTCGTATGTCTTCAACTCTGGCATGTTTCTTCCCCTTTCAATTTATAATGAATTTTCCGCTTGTAAAGAACATATATTGCCTGCGAAAATTTACTCGGCGATTTTTCCTTCTTGTGCTCTTCTGGATATTTGGCCAAGTGCTTTTTGGTAGCGCGTTTCTGTTGTACAGTCCGCATAGATTTTGTTGTGAAGAAAGGGGGGAATATCACATTTCTTGTATAAAAGAGGGATAACTTTGATCATTTTCCCTTCAATCTCCTCATGTAACGCAATTTCGACCTCCCGTTGCACCCACTCGGATTCCACCGAGTCAGGCGAAAGGACCACACACAAATAATCCATATCCCGAATTGCTCGCTCTAATTTTTTAATAAGTGAATCGCCTGGTAACATTTCCGCTTCGTCGAGCCATACTCTGATTCCATGTGCTTGTAAACCTGACGCCAATTTCCTGGTAAAGGCTTTATCTTGCCAGCTGTGGGAAAGGAACATGCCAACGGGCTTTTGCCTTTTTCTCGGGGCAGGTGGCTTTTTACCAAGAATCTGCCAAGAGAATGCTTCAAGCTCTTGGATTACTAGATTGCTATGTCGTATTGCATCGCTAATCAGTAACGTATCGTCGAGACGTATCCGAAAAGCGGCCACAAGGTATTCACGCTCACTATCGAACAGAGTCTCATCAAAAAAGCAATCTTTTAGCACCAGTTCACGTTGCTTAATGGCGTCTATTAAGGCACCACCGTACTCATAGTTTTCGTTCGCTTCGAGGCAATATGCATAATAATCGTCTGCCCACGAGAGAATTACGGGCCAGATATGTTCGCCATCATCATCAATGAGCATAATCCTTAATCCCATTGGAACATCTGATAGTCTGATACCTTGTAGTTCGGTTTGATTGATGGTAATAATTTCGGTCTTTGCATATTCTGTATGCGGTTCCAAAATAAATAAATTGGGCTGCTGAAACTCGATACTTTTTCCGTTGCAACGTAGTGTAACGATCTTCCCGCTTCGATCTCTCTCTGCAATCAGGCGTGAGCTATTCTTTTTCATACCAGGTACCTCCATTTACACTGTGCTAGCTGTCCGTAGAAACAAGGTTATATGGCTCAACGTGCTGGTTTGTGCAACAGCGACAGGAAATGAAATTGTAGTTTGGGCTGCGCTTGGTATCATCGACTATTGATGAGATTACTTCAGATGCCCTCCAGGTGGAATACATACATCGCGCCACCCAGCCCCGTACAAGCCCAAAGATTTTTTCGCGGATGCGCGGCAATTTTCCTAATGTTGACAGGCAGATAGAGGCGCGTTAACTGGGACCAATGCTGAACATCCCAGACAAACAACCAGCGGTCATAAACCGATGCGAGTAAATATTTCCCATCATGGGAGAATTCAAGCGCTACGACGCCACCAGGCTGTTCCATGGTGTGTAGAATCTGGCCGGTTTTATGGTCCCACACCCTTATGGTCCGATCCCATCCAGCCGTGAGTAGATAATTACCATCTCTCGAAAACAGGCACACCTCAACCAGGTCCGTGTGGCCGTTCCACTTGCGGACGATTTCCCCAGTGTCCGCGTTGTGAAGAATAACCTCACCGCTCCTTCCTGCCGATGCGGCGAGGCGGCCATCCGGGGAGAAACAGCACGCCCTGACTTCATCGCGATGGCCCTCCAATGACCGGATCAATGTACGCGAAGAGATGTCCCAGAGTCTCAACGGTGTATAGCCCGATGCCGTCAGGATATATCTCCCGTCCGGCGATATCGTACAATCTCTCCCCAGAGTTTCTTGGGCTTTTTCGTTGATCAGTTCATCTTTTTTCTCCCCCGTACTTGCATCCCAGATGCGAATCCGGTCCTCTGTCCCAAAAGTAAAGATATGCCGGCCGTCTGGAAAAAAACCGCACGCCACGATTTGGCCTGCATCGTTTGACAGAATGCGGGGAGGTTCCTTTCCCGTGTTGGACCAGATCATCAACTTCCCGTCAAAACCGCCTGTTAATATACTCCCGCCATCCGGAGAAAATTGACAACCATTCCCGGATTGGGTATGCCCCCAAAACGGCCTGCGCCCTTCAGCCGGCGTCAACTGCCACATCTTTACTGTCTTGTCTTTACTTGCCGAAAGGAGCAGCCTCCCATCTGGTGAGCAACGAATGTCGTCGACATCCATAATATGGCTCTGGAATACTTCCTTTTTCGTACCCTCTGCTCCATCAAACAGGTGAATACAATTATCCGCGCCCGCGGCCAGGAGATATCTCCCGTCTGGCGTGAACGCACAGGCGTGGACCGCCCTGGTCGAAGCTGCGATCGCTTTGAGCATCTCCCCGGTATTCGAATCCCAAAGACACAACGAGCCATCGTTGCCACCCGAAAGAAGAGACCGGCCATCCGGAGAATAGGCGCATGCCCGGACCGCGCCGCTATGATGGCTGAGCGAGCAGATCATTTTCCCGTCAGTCAATTGCCATATTCGGACAGTACCATCCTGACTGGCAGACGCGATGCGTGTGCCATCCGGCGACCATGCACAGGCAGTAATGGGCATCTCATGCCCATCGAGGATGCGTGTGGGCACTTCGTCAACCAGGTCCCATATTCGCAATTTTCCATCCCAGCTTCCGGTGACGACCCTTGCCCCATCAGGCGACATAGACAAAGCAGCAACACTGTTGATGTCCGGCTGCTGAGGTCCCGGGCCCGCGAACTGTCCGGGCTTCTCTACCTTGGGAATATGGTTGGTGACTTTCCAGGTTCGCTGTAATCCGCCCGTAAGCGAATTCCATACTCGCATTGTGCCGTCCCAGCCAACCGATAGCAATCGTTGGTCATCGGGGAGGAACGCACAGGCGGAAACTGCATTGGTGTGTCCGGTCAAGGTACGAACGAGTGAACCATCATGGGAGTTCCAGATACGAATTGTATTGTCTCTGCCGCCCGAGAGGATCAGTCTGCCATCTGACGAAAAAGCACAGGAGAACACCCAAAACCGGTGATCGGATAAGGTCCGCATCAAGGATTCCGCCTCGCGATGCGGTGTGTCGAGGCAAATCCACAGATTGTTTCCCGACCTTTTGCCCTGATCCATCTCGTGGAGCAGGGGCAGGACCGCGGGATCCATGCTCCACTGCAGACGATTGAACAATTGCGGCCAGATCAAGTCAGGATGCTTAACAAGAACGTGTGCTTCCCGGCCGAGGGCAAGAGCACAGGCATTTATATAAGCATAAAAGAGCGCGGCGCGGGTGTTCTCTGCGCCCTTTGCCAGGCCTGGCATCGCGGAAAGCGCCAGATCATAATCATCCTGCAGCCTCAACACTCCGGTACAGGTGGTCTCATATTTACCTGCCTCATTCTTCTGCGTGAGCACGCCTACTTCCGTCGCCTTTCGCTCAAGAAATCGAAAATCGGTCAGCTGCAGGAAAAGATCGTCGAAGCTGCCTGCTTTCGTCAAATGGTACGGCAGCTCGCTCAATCCATGCCGGTCGTGGCCATTCCACGAACGGTCGCCTGCTGGATCCGCTTTCCTGCGAAAATATTCCGCAAGCTTTCTGTGATAATTTGCTTCCTGTCCGCCAGAGTGAAAAAGCGACCTTGAAACAACCTCCAGTTCGCGATGGTAAAAGTTCAGCATGGGAATGCCGTCAACCAGGACCGTATTGAGAAAGGGTGACAAATCAAAGGACAACCGCGCCCAGAGCACCACGGGCAAGCGCGGTCCGTCTTCTTTGGGAAGCACTCTCTCCAAAAAGGAAAGCAGGTCTTCCCTCCGCTCGCGCATTCCGTTCAGCCAGGCGATGGCTGCTTGTTCTTCAGCAGGAGTGATTTCCTCGTACCCAGTCAACTGGCCACCGGTTTCTCGTCTTATGGCAACGGCCCAACGAACAAGATCAACGGGGAGATGAAAGCTCTTGAGAAAGAAGCTGGCGTATACCTGAGGATCGCGGGAAAGCAGGTCCACGAGCTCGTCCTCCGCCAGACCCTGCCGCGCGACAGCCAAATACCCGAGCGCATGAGAAACGAGTTCATCGCCATGATTGCCTTCAAACTTCAGGCGGGCGATCATGTTCTTTTCGATGATCCCGCCCACCCCCGGGGTCAGTTCCTCGGCCGGTTGAAAGGAGGTCCATAGACGCGCCTCCTCAAATGCAAGTTTCAAGAAAAGTGGATTCCCTCCGGAGGCATCAAAATTCTTCAAAACAGCGTTCATCTGGTCAGGCTGAAGGGTCCGGCTTGCGTTACTCAGCCACATGGAAAGAAGGTCCGCCCCCTCATCGCGGGACAAACCATCCAGTGTCTCCGCTTGATGGGATTTCGTCCCAAGGTTCTCCCAGGTGTCATCCTCGCGGCTTGAGACGACAACAAAGACGTGGGGTGGCAAATCGCGCGGCAACCAGGCAAGGTTGCGCGCATTCTGGCTGTTCGAGAGTTGATCCAGCGAATCGAGGAAGAGCACGAGCGGCCGACTCGGAGAAGCCAATGCCATGCGCTTTCCAAACTCTGACACCAGTTCCTGGTAACTCACGGGGACATCCCTCTGGCTGATCCCGTAACAACGGGAGATCTCCTGGCAAAGGCTCTCAAGGAGACTGCGGCCGTCGGAAGAAGCAGGTGTGGCGCCAATAAAGCGGTAGATCAGGGCCGCACCCGGAGATGATTTCTGGGCCTGTTCAATGGCTTTGGCCAACAACGCCGATTTGCCGCTGCCCCCTTTCCCGCGAATGGCGAGAATACGGCCCTGACCATTATTTAGATAGGTACCGATCTTTTTCAAGATCGCCGTACGGCCGATGAAGAACCGAGTGCGCTCCTCGGCAAAATCGCGGTGGGCGCGGCCTTCAACGTCCAACGCGGGGTGGGTTCTGATATGCCCTTCTACCAATTCCTGGTTTGGACCCGCGTGGGGGCGTTCGATCTCAGAGAGAATAATCCGTTTTAATGACTCGTACACGTCCTGACAAAGCTGCTCTATATGGTCTGTAGTTGGTTTGTCGCCATCCCACTTTGCATGATACTCATGGTAATTTTCCCCAAGCACCTGTTTCAGGCGCATTTTCAAATCGACCAATTTCTGCATGGCCAAGGCATCGGGTATGCCTTGTTCCAAATCCAGATACTCTCCAGCGGTCCCATCAGTCGGGATTCCAGGAATTTCTCGCGCATAACAAAATATATGCTCACGGGCATCCACCACCTGTATCGCGCCGTGGAGGATCTCCTGTTCCGTGGCTGATGTTTCGTATTTGACCAATTGCGCTTCCGATAACCCTGACATCCGGGCTGCAGTGAATAAGATGGAACGCAGATGCGCCTCAACTCCGCCCCACACATTTGCCGAAACCCATTCTCCCATCCGCCCTTGTAGCTGGTAAACGGGGGGAAGGCAATTATCGTCCCGGCGGTACCACTGTAAAATCAGTTCGCGGTCACTGCCTGCGATTTCCCGCAACAAGCGCTCGAACTCTTCGGAAGGGATTACGAAAGGCAGAGGCTGCCATCCATAGCGGTCTCCCAGAAGTACAACAAAGTTGGGGCGAGGAGAAGTCTTCTGGCAGCGTTCGATCTCGCCCAGGCAGATCTTCATCGTCTGTTGATCGAGGGCGGCCTCTTCAGAGACACCCCAGCGCAGGTCGATCGCCTGGAAGCGGCAGGCATGCGCAGCAGCCAGTGCGCGCAGGCGGGGAAAGACCTTCTCCTGCAAGGCGTTCCGTTCAGCCTTCAGGTCGCTGAAGGTGGATGAGACAAAGATGCGGAAGGTGCGGGAGGATTGCATACCCTACTCCATGCGATAAATCAAAAACAATAGAATAAGCTCAATAATCTTCCATGTGCATACTGGCAATCAATTTGCCCATGAGCAATCCCATTACCAGCGGTATGGGGAGCATAAGAAGCAGCATCCACAAAGTCAACTCATATTGTGCCCTTCCGAACCATTTATACAGCAGGCCACAAGCAATAAGGGGAATGCCTTCAGCGATAAAGCCGAAGAAAACCCCCATTAGGAAACCAGTGATATATTGGATCGCGTCCAGTTTCTTCATTTCCGGGTCCAAGTGATCGTTGAACTCTGTTCTGCGCGGCGCAGCGCTTTGAATGTAACCATTATTATTCCGATACGCTAGATGAGAGAAGTCTTTGATCTTGTTGCATGGGGACCAACCCATTTTCTGCTGTCTTTCTGCTAATATCTCGTCCGTTACCCACATGCTTCAAAATATTATCTCAATTTCCTGCTCTTTGCTGTTTAGGAGTATGTGTGCGACACCAGAATATTAACACATATCGACATCCATCAATACCATGTCAGGTGTATACGCTGCAGCCTAACCATCGCCATCATCTTCGGTGGTTGGCTGTTGTGTTTTAAAGTGCTGCGGACTATGCTCGCGGGCGGTCATGGAAGGAACTGGGCGATGAGACGGTGCAGTATTAACAGCAACAGACTTCCCAGCTATCCCCAGCCTACCAGTGGAAAGACCAGCTCATTATTTATAAAAAGTGCCTTATACAAAAGCAATAGGCCAGCCAATTTTTGCGGTACTTTAATCTCCAAAGGGGGATTGGCGCATCAGGATGACAAGTGAGATCCCGATCCAGATCCCGAATGGCAGTACCTGCCACCAGGTGATTGTGATCGGGGATTTCTCCATCGTGCGGAGGAGCAGATTGAATAGCAGCAAGCAGAGATAACCGAGTGCGCTACCCGCAGACGCTCCTACAACGAACATAATCATCAACCACTTATATCCCGCTCGTCCTGTTCCTCTCATCCTGCCTCACTGATTAAAATCTTTGGTTGCGCGTACAGAGCGGTGCGCTTCCGCCACCACCTGTTTGGCAGCGGCTGGGGAATTGTCGAACGAGGCGAAAGTCTCCCTGATTTCGAGCATCTCCTTTTCCGCCCGGCCTTCGCCAAGCAGGTCCGCATACGCATGCAGGCTGGCCACAACCGATTCGGCTTTCTTCTCCGCCTCTCCCGGCCGGACTGCCCGCAGGCGCGAGATATTCAAAACACTGGCTGCCTTGATCTGGGTAAAGACCCGTTCAGCAACCGGTGGGATCATTCCTTCCCTGAGTTGAAATGCTCCCGACTCGAGGATGCGAACCGTGACCCGGTTGACTGGAACCGCGATATTGTTGCCGGCCGGAGAACGGAACGTCATCGTTCCGGTCAGGCCGAGTTTCGCCCCGGCAGGCTGCGCCAGGATGGCCAGGCGCAGCGGGATTTCCAGTTCGGTATCGCAGGGAATATCTCCCACGGAAACAGTTGCGTGCTCTCCGTTTTGCTCGACCGGGTAGACGGCAGAGAGAGGCAGCAGCGTAACCCCCTTGGGCAGGTCCAGTTGGAATTTGACATCCCGGGCCGCCAGGGCGGCAGCTTCACCCAGTTCACCGGCGACGAAGGCCGGGATCCTGCTCGCGTGCTCAACATGGTAAAACCGCCCGCCTCCCTGGGTGGCGATCTCCGTCATCAAGGCTTCGTTGTAATCGATCCCGACGCCGAGGGCTGAAACCAGCAGCCCCTGCCCACGCGCCTGCCAGGCCCGCTGACCGATCTTTTCCAGGTCCGTCTCTCCGACATTGGCCTGGCCATCGCTGAGTACAAGGACTAGGTTGGTGTCTTTCTTGTCTTTTGAGGCATTTTCGATCCCCTTCTCCAGACCGCCGGCCAGGGCCGTCATGCCACCGGCATCGATGCCTTGCAGGGCACTTACGACAGCGCCGCCCGTGTGTTCATCAACTTCCATCGGCTCAAAAGGGCAATGCACTTCGTTGGAGAATGTCACCAGCGAGAAGCCGTCTCCCGCATGCAGGCAACGGACCGCCTGGCGAACAGCCTCCCTGGCTTGGGCGATCTTTTCCCCCTGCATCGAGCCGGAAGTATCCAGCACGGCAGCAAAATTGAGCGGAGCGCGTTTCTTGCCGCCCGGAGCGGCTTCCTCCGGTGGAACCTTGTCCGGCGTTCGGATCGTCAGCAGCAGGTAGCGTTCCAGGTTTCGCCCAGCCGGCGCAGCAACCTGGTCAAGTTCCATCTGGACTTGGAGGTAAGCAGGCTCTTTTCCGGGCGGCGTTTGACTCTCATATTCCAATCCTCCGCCGCAGCGGGAGCACTGCTTAGCACCCTGGGGTTCATCCTGCAAGAGACCACAATAGGGACAACGCATCAGTTTAGTCATACCTATCTCCTTTACCAATTACCAGCCAGCCCAAGACCGCGCGCAACGCAAAGGTCAAAGAACCTGCGCAGGTGAATAATGGTGGCCGCAGAGTACTCCTCCCAGGAATAATTCCCGGCCTGATTCTTTTCAAATTCCGGCGGATCGATCCGCGTGAGCGCCTCTGCCATCTGCCTGACCGTGTCAGGCGGGATCCAGACCTGGTACAGGCTTACCCCGGTGAGATCCAGAATCAATGTATCATATACTTTCCCGCGGAAACTGCCTGCGAAACTGCTGTCAATCCCGCTGCACAACTCGATGCCAGCTGCCTCAAAAGCCTGCCCGTCTTCTTCGGTCAGTCCAAGCCCGGGTGCGTGAGCCGCAAACACGTCGAGACCCATTCAGCCTCCAGTCACATGGTTGGACAATTCTTCCAGCATCTTTTTCGCTTTTGGCATCATGGATTGATGTTCTGCCGTGGCTGTCTCCAGGAATTTTTCCAGGCAGGTTCGCGCCTGCGCCGACTTTCCCAGGTTGCGCTTGGTCACGCCCAAAGTGAAGTATACGGCGGCGTCTGGAAAGCCGTTCGCGATCAGGCTCTCGAATATTGTCTCTGCATCAGGGTATCTGCCCAGGCGGACGTAACAGGTGCCAATATAGAAGGGAATGTTCCCTTCCATTTTTAGCTCCCTGGCTTGCTCAAAACTGCCCAGTGCTTTCTCGTATTCGTCCTTGTCGAACCAGACCACTCCCTGCATGTACCAGGCATTCGCCAGCCCCGGTTCCAGATCCAACGCGGTCTGATAACACTTCAAGGCCCGGTCTGGTGCTCCCATTCGATAATAGGCGTTCCCCTTGGCGGCGTACAAGCTGCCCATTTCCTCGTTGCCCTTGCGAGTGAAGTTGTTCAGGATACCATCCAGGGCTTCGGCGGCCAGTTCGAATTTTCCCATTCCCGAGAGGGCTGTCACACGCCGCTTGAGCAGTGCGCTGTCATTCGGCTCCAATACCAAGGCGGATTCAAAACAAGCCAAGGCACGAGCCGGATCCTCCTTGAGCAAGGAAATTCCTTCCTTCTCAAGCGATTCGCGTGTGTGCATGATGGCTTGAACGGAGTCCGGCTCCGGGGAGGCTGACACTGGAGGCCAGGTGGTGATCACAGTGAAGGGATTCAGGCGCAGCAATCTCCCACATGCCGTGCAGGGTATCTGCATATCCAGATCTGATTCTGGGATGGCTTGATCAGCACGGCAGTACGGGCAGCGGATGCTGTATTCTGCATCTTTCTCGACTGCGCAGCGAGCGGTAACCAGGGGTGCGCCCAGGCTCATTTTTGTTTTTCCGTCTTCAGACTCCAATCCCTCCAGGGACAGGATATGGATGCGCCCAAGGGTATCCCCGACGATAATGCGGTAGGGATCCAGTGTGATCTGCGGGCTGCAATTAAAGGGGGCATCACCCTCATAGGTGCGGATGCACTCCCCCTTTGCAAGGTCCCATAATTTCAGCTTTTTATCCAGAGATGTGGAGAGCAACCAGTTCCCGTCCGGCAAGACTGCGGCGGCTTGCAGGCTGGACAGGTGCTCCTCCAAGGCGCGCCGCGGCCGCCCGGTGGCAAGCTCCCAGACCGTAAGGGTGTAATCCACCAGGGAGATGTTGTACTCGTTCTCCTCGTCAAACGGCAGGGAAATCACCTGTTTCTGATCCGGGGTGATGAGGACATCTTTGACGAATCCCAACTGCCGCGGGCATTCAGGTTGAATGTCGCCCTAGCACCAACCAGGTCCCAGACGATGAGCTTGTTGTTCTCCGAACCGGAGACGGCCAGCCGGCTGTCTGGCGAGACCGCCAGGCAGGTGATCGTCGAAGCATGCCCGCTGAGCGTTGCCCGCTCTATACCTCTTGATAAATCCCATAACCGGACAGTCTTATCCTGCGAACCGGAAACAGCAAGGCATCCATCCGGAGTGACAACCACGTGGTTGACTCCTTCGCTGTGCCCGGCCAGGGAAAAGCGCTCCTGGGCCTTCTCCAGATCCCAGACCTTCAAGGTTTTATCCTGGGAGGCGGAGATGGCCGTGCTCCCGTCCGGGGTGATGGCAACATCCGTTACCTCTGCCGTGTGCCCCTTGAGGGTGGACAACAGAGCGCCACTTTCCACATCCCACACCTTGAGAGAGTGATCGAAGGAAGCTGACACAGCCAGTTTTCCATCCGGCGTTGTTTTCACTGAGGCGACCAACTGCGTATGCCCGCCCAGGCTGAACTGCTCCGCGCCGGAATCCAATTTCCAGACTTTCAGCATGCAATCATCAGCCGCGGAGACCGCCCGACGGCCGTCCTCGGTCACTGCGATCTCGTTGACGCACGCTGAATGACCCACCGGGGGCGGGCACTCGACCGCACCATCCATATCCCACACCTTGATGGTGTGGTCGTCGGAGGCGGAAAGGACATACCTGCCATCCGGGGTGATGGCGACCTGATTGATTTGTTCCGTGTGACCCCGGAATGAATGCTGCTGCTGTCCGTTCTCCAAGTCCCAGACGATGAGGGTCTTGTCTTCAGCCGCCGACACAGCGCGCCTGCCATCCCGGGAGACTGCGATTTCCGTGACGTTCTCCTGGTGACCGCTGAGCGTGAACCGCTCCTGCCCGTTTTCGAGATCCCAAATCAGGATGGTTTTCTCTCCCAGAGTGAAGGCCAATTGCCCATCCGGGCTGATCACAAGCGCACCCACATGCCGCTCGCCCGTGGGAAGGGAGGCCATTTCGCGCCCGTCTTCCAGGCGCCAGGCTCGCAAGGCTTCGTGGGCCCCGGCGGAGACCAGCAATTGCCCATCCGGGGTGTAGGCGACCGACGTGATCGGGGCAGTATGCCCGATGCAGCGAAGTACCTCCTGACCCTTATCAAGTTCCCAGACCGCAAGCTGATTCCCGCATCGAAATGCCAGCCCGAGTCCGTCCGGCGAGAGGGCAGCAC